>Ga0114129_10011215_pt1 | contig 12774 bp, 10 predicted proteins | sample RhiMetdeltSRZDD1_FD_80071 | JGI IMG/M metagenome (GOLD analysis project Ga0114129, IMG submission 80071) | Populus rhizosphere microbial communities from Tennessee, USA - Rhizosphere MetaG P. deltoides SRZDD1 (version 2) (version 2) | ecosystem: Host-associated > Plants > Roots > Rhizosphere >...
AATGGTTACACCGTCGTTCACCAATTATCGCGGTTTCACGCAAATACAGCATATTGTTTTCTCCGGCGGCGTTTCCGAGCATGTCTATGACCGCGATCCCAAAGCCTATGGTGACATCGGGCCGGTGCTCGGTAAGAACATGCGCGAGTATTTGAAGAAACTGCCGAAGGATATCCTGCGGGAGCCCATCGAAGGTATTCGCGCTACCGTCATCGGCGCTGGCGAATACACCATTCAAGCCAGCGGCAACACCAGCTACGTTTCCAACGAAAAGGCGCTGCCGGTGCACGGGCTCAAAGTCATTCAAGCCGCCATTCGCGACGACGTCTCGGCAAGCGATGCGCTTAGGCAATCGTTCAGAAAATTCGATCTGCCGCGGTTTACCTCCGGGCTGGCGTTGTCATTGACCGTCAGCGGAGTACCGGATTATCAATCGGTGAAGCGAATCGCCGCGGGTGTCGCCGAGATTCTCAAAGAAGCGGACGATCCGAAATGTCCACTATATCTCACTTTGGATCTGGACATCGCCAAATCTCTCGGCGGGATGCTCAAAGACGAATTTAAAATAGCCCGCGACATTATTGCCGTCGACGGCATCGAAGTCGGCGATTTGGACTACATCGATATCGGCGAGTGTTTGGGCATCACCGAAGTCATCCCGGTCACCGTCAAGTCGCTGATGTTTCCGACCACACACAGCGACTGACGATATTCATATCGCCGGAACGAGCCTCTTACATTTCATTCTCTGTGCGTTGTCATCCCGAACGAAGGTGAGGAATCTAAGATTTCTCGCTGCGCGCTCGAAATGACACACTTTTTTCATCGATACTGGTCCCAAAAGAGGTAGTCACGCCAGACTTACAATCGAAACCAGCAATTGATGGCTGAATACTTTTCCTTTCAAACCGCCCTATGCTTTTCCGTTGCACATGTTTTTGTCCGGCGCGGCTTGATCCATTCCAATGCGCTCACGGGTTCGCTGATTTCTCTTGGAACGAGCGCGGCAGTCTTCTGGTTGCTGGTATTAACTTTGATTCCTCTTTCGGCGCTTGAGACGCCGGCCGTCGGTTACTTCATTGCCGGGGGAATCTTTGCCCCCGCGATCGGTCAAACTCTCGGTTACATTGGCATGGAACGCATCGGCGTTGCCCGCTCCTCACCGATCGTCAATACTTCGCCAATCTTTTCATCCATTTTGGCGGTTATTTTCTTGGGCGAAGTGTGGGTATTCCAAAACATGATAGGAACCTGCCTGGTGGTAATCGGCGTGGTCATACTTTCTTCCGGAAATCGAGCGAAAGGCGACTGGCAGAAGAAAGATGTGATTTATCCCGTTCTGGCCGCCATGGCGTTTGGTATTTCCACAACCCTAAGAAAAACCGGTTTAACATCGGTTCCAGTTCCGATACTCGCTGCCGCCGTCACCGTTGGGACGGCGTTCGTCGTTTTAGTAGTCATTATTCAATTTCGCGGCGGACTGCGGATGCTAAAGCTCAGCCGCAAAAGCGCCGGCTGGCTTTTTACCGCGGCACTCGTCAATACCGGCGCAATCTTGTCATTTTTTTACGCGCTCAACTTCGGCCAAATCGTTCGGGTGGAGCCGCTGGTCGCGTGCAATCCTTTGTTGACCATTCTTTGGACCGGGATTTTTCTTCGCCAAATCGAGCAGCTGTCAGGGCGTATTGTCTTAGGCGCGTTCGTCACCGTAACGGGCACGGTTCTCGTGGTAACCGCGAGATAGAAACAATCATGGCAATCTATTTCTCGTTTCAGGCGGCACTCTGTTTTTCCATCGCCCACATTCTCATCCGGCGCGGCTTGGTTGAGTCGAACGCGATGACGGGGTCCTTTATTTCCCTCACGATGAGCGCACTGGTGCTGTGGTTGTTAGTGCTATTTATTGCGCCGCTTTCAGCTCTATGGACGCCGTTCATCGCCATTTTTCTTGTAGCCGGTATCCTCGCCCCCGGCATTGGCCGGACTTTTAGCTATGTCGGTATCGAGAAGATCGGGGTGGCTCGGTCGGTGCCGATTGCGAATTCCTCGCCGATCTTTGCCTCCGTATTCGCGGTGGTTTTTCTCGCTGAAACTTGGGTTCCGCAAAATATCCTCGGAACTGTGCTGGTTATAGGGGGCGTCATTATTCTCTCGGTAGCAAAGCCCACCCAGGGCGAGTGGTGCAAGCTAGACGTCGTTTATCCCTTGGTCGGCGCTATGGCATTCGGCGCTTCAGCGATCTTACGTAAGGCTGGGTTGGGTTTCGTTAATATCCCAATCTTGGCTGCAGCCGTAACGGCCGGAGCGGCCGCGCTGTTCTCGTTTTACCTGCTCCAGATGCAAGGCGGAAAGAAGGCGTTCAAGCTTACGCACAAGAGCGCCGCCTGGCTATTTACGGCGGGCTTTTTCAACACCGCGGCGATGCTGTCTGTTTTCTATGCGCTTAGCCACGGCAAAGTTGTTATCGTCGAGCCACTGGTGAGCTCAAACCCGGTGATGACTCTGTTGTTGACCTCGATTTTTTTGAGAGATTTAGAAGCGCTGAACTTGCGTGTACTGATCGGCGCGCTCTTGACCGTGACGGGAACGATTCTCGTGGTCTTGGTGAAATAGTAGTCATGGCAAGCAATTTCACGATTTAAGCTGCGGCAACACCTTCGCACCAAACAGATCCAACTGCTTTGGATCTGGATCGGCAACGCCGATAATCAGAGTGTCGAGGCCTCGGGATAAAAAGGCTTCGATTCGATCGGCGACGGCGGAACCGGAGCCGACGAGTGATGTATTGGCAACGTCGGCGCGGAGGCGACCGTAGTAACGCATCACATAGTCTTCGACCGTCTTAACGGCTTTGGCATGGGCGTCGTTGATTGCCATGAACGTGAGTCCGGCTTTGGTAATCTCATTGGGGTTTCTGCCGGCGGCTCGAGCGTAGCCTGCGACTTTTTCCCAAGTCGTTGAGAAATCCGGAATCGCCGAGCTGCCGCAAATAAAACCGTTGGCCCACGTGCCGGCGCGTTTGAGGGCGACTTCGGCGCTGCCTCCGGTCCAGATCGGAGGGTGTGGTTTCTGGATGGGACGTGGGCCGACGGTGAGATTCTCGACATTGTAAAACTTGCCTTTGTGGGTGACTTTGTCTTCAGTCCAAAGGCGCTTCACGAGCTGGACCTGCTCCACTGCCCTGCTACCCCGGTGCTCGAAGGGGATCTCGACCGCCTTGTAATCGTTTTCGCGGCTACCAAAGCCGAGGCCGAGGGTCACTCGGCCGTTCGATATGAAATCCAAGGTGGCGATGATCTTGGCTAGGTGCGCCGGATGGCGCGTATTTCCCAGCAATATCGAAGTGCCGAGTCGAATTTTGTAGGTGGCACCTGCGGCCGCCGCAAGCATGGTGAGAGGCTCGAGGGTGTCATAGGCAATGCGGTCAATGGTCCATATCGAGTGAACCCCCATCGCTTCGCATTTCTTGGCGAAGTTGACGACGTTCTCTGGTTTCGTTAGCGGCGCCGGGTTGACCCAAGCGAGACCGATGTTGGCCATTTGTCATCGTCCTTTCTCAAGGTGAACAACTTCGAAGCTCGCCCAAAATAGACCGGCGGTTAGGCCCTTTTCAAGTTTTTGGGTCTGCGATATACCAAAACTCAAAAAAGGAGGGAAAAACATGGAAGCTTCAACGTTCAAGCTCAAAACGCCACATATCACGGACGGTCGCAGTCATATTCCTCTGGCGCAGACGGAGCATATGACGATCGGGCTCAATTACTACGTTCCCGGTCGGAAAAACAAGCTACATACGCACCCCGGGGAAGACCATACTTTCGTCGTAATGGACGGCCAAGCAACTTTTTACAACAAGGAGCATCAACCGACCGTATTAAATAGAGGTGAGGGTATCATGTTGCCGGAGAATCATTATTATTATTTTGCCAGCACGGGCGATAAGCCACTCGCGCTCTTTCGCGTAAGTGCGAAGAAGGGCAACAAGCCGAAGGTCACTCGGGTGGACAGCGAAGGAAACAGACGGACCGACGAGGAAATTGATTTCATAGTCGTGGACGGAGAGGTTGTCGAGGGGCAATTCTGGGAAATGAAATAAGCACGGATGAAAATCACCGACATTAAGACTATTCGCTTGCGCGCGATGGTTCCCATAGAGGGACAGGTTTTCAGTCGTTCCGGCATTCGAAATTCGCGATCTGCGACGCTAGTTCAGATTGAAACCGACGAAGGCATCAGCGGCATCGGCTCATGCTCGGGTAATGGCGAGTTGATTGAAGCGATCGTCATCAAGATTTTGAAACCGTTGTTAGTTGACATGGACCCGACCGAGATTGACGCGATCTGGGACAAAGCCTATTTCCGCGGGGGTCACAAAGAGTTCGGCACGCGCGGCGTCGGCGTCGTCACCATGAGCGGAATCGATATCGCCTTGTGGGATATTCTCGGCAAGGTACGAGGCGTGCCACTCCATGATCTCTTGGGTGGAAAAGTACGCGAGAAAGTTCCGGTCTACGCAACGGCTCTCTATCCTGAACAGCCGTCGAAAGTGGCCAAGCGCGCGCGTGAATTTGCCGAGCAAGGATTTCATGGCGTGAAAATCAAAGTCGGCTTCGATCTCGATCAAGATATTCGCATCGTTCGAGCCGTGCGCCAGGAGTTGGGCAAAGACTTCGTCGTCATGACCGACGCGAACCAAGGATACACACTGGACGTTGCTGTCAAAGCTGGCAATGCTTTTGCGGACTGCGGCGTGTACTGGCTGGAAGAGCCGCTCTTCGTCGAAGATATCGAGGGGCATGCGATTCTTCGAAAGACAGGCAGAACGCCGATCGCCGTCGGTGAGAACTTGCATATGCGTTACGCCTTCGAGAATTTCATCGCCCGCGGCGCGGTGGATTTTATCCAACCGGACGTGGCGCGTGCCGGCGGCGTTACCGAGATCCGAACGATTACGGCGATAGCGGCCAAGTACAGGGTGCCGGTGTCATTTCACACCTGGGGTGATGGCGTGGCGCTCGCTGCAAGCGTTCATCTTGCCGCCGCGCTGCAGCATTGCATCGTGATGGAGCTCGACTACACTTACAATCCACTACGGGAAGAGTTGTTGCGCGAGCCGGTTAAAATTGAGAACGGTTACTTGATCCCGCCGGAAAAGCCGGGCTTGGGCGTTGAATTGGATCAGCAAGCGCTGCAAAAATTTGCCTTTTCCGGAACCGAGGAGCTTTCGGTTAGGCAAAAAAGCTTGGTCGCTGGGCGAGCGTAATAGTTTTTCAATATAAATCTTTCCCCTGGTCCTATTCATGAATTTTGGGTAGTTCCTCTAACTTAGCTGACATAGCAACATTTCTGTCAGGGCCGTGCTCAGGGGCCACCTTCACTGACTCAAAGCCTCTAATAGGCGCCTGATCTCGTAGGAATTTTTGGTAGTCCTCACGCGAGTTCAAGTCATTTTTCTGCTGGCATAGTGATTGCGCCGTCCTCTCCGAGTTCGACTTAAACTCGGGGAGGCGACATGACTAGACGCTATTTTCGTTTTTTGACCGAACAGATACCATCCGTCATTGCTCTTTTAACCTTGCTCGCGTTTTTAGCGACATCGATCGTCCCGGCATGGGCGATGAGTTCGGTTCGGGGCGGCGCCTTGCCACAACCGTTGCCGCTTTTTCCGGCGGACAATTGGTGGAACTTGGACATCAGCAACTGGCCGGTAGATAGCAATTCCTCGAGCTACGTGGGTTTTATCAACAACGGTGGAACGCGACGGCTTCATCCTGACTTTGGCGGTAATGCGGGGACGGGATTTTCCATCTACGGAATGCCGTATGCGGTCATAACCGGGGTCACCAACGCGGATCTCAAGGCAGTGCAGTTTCAGTACTCGAGCGAAAGTGACGGCGTGGATCATCCAACCAATACGAGTTTTCCATTCTATCCAATGCCGCCGGAAGCGATTACCCAGCCCTACTGGGTAGAAGGTGGCGATCCAGGCAATGTCGATCTGCGCAGCAGCCAAGATCGTCATCTCTTGATCGTCGATCGCGACAGAAATTATCTCTACGAGCTTTACAACGTTTTCTACAGTACCAGCCAAGCAAAATGGTTCGCCGGTTCTGGGGCGTTTTTCGATATGAATACGAATAATCGCCGGCCGGATACATGGACATCAGCGGATGCGGCGGGGTTGGCGATTCTTCCAGGACTGGTCCGATACGATGAAGTTTACGATCCCAATGTTACGGAAATTCGACATGCGTTTCGCGTAACTGTGCGGGCGACCAATGGCTACGTTTATCCAGCGTCTCACCGCGCTGGCTCGACAGCGGGAGCATTACCGATGGGAGCGCGACTTCGCTTAAAAGCGAACATAGATATTACGCAGCGCACCAGTGATCCGAACATGCAGAAGATCTTTCGCGCGATGCAGAAGTACGGGCTGATCGTCGCCGACAATGGCTCCGATATGTACATCACCGGTACCCATGACACGCGCTGGAACAACGATATCCTCAATCCGGCATTCGGGAATCTCACGGCGAGCGATTTCGAGGTAATCCAACTGGGTTACAACCCTCCCACCGCAGGTCCAGCGGCTTTGAATGCGGTGAGTGTGAGCCCTTCAAGCGTTGCGGGTGGCCAATCGGCAACCGGCACAGTCAGCCTCACTGGAGCAGCGCCGGCGAACGGCGCCACCGTTACGTTGGCAAGTGCCAACCCAGCCGCGTCGGTGCCCAGTTCGGTTACTGTCCCTGTCAATGCGTCATCGGCGAATTTTCCTGTGAATACTTCAGTGGTGAGTTCAACGACGGTCGGCAACATTACCGCGACGTACGCGGGCGTAAACAAGTCCACAACGCTAACGGTCACCGCGCCCACACCCGCGGCGCTCGCGTCTTTGACTTTGAATCCTACGACGGTCGTCGGTGGATCTAGCTCAGTCGGAACGGTGACCTTTGATAAGCCAACCACTAGCGCTTTGGTAGTGACGCTGGCAAGCAATAAACCGACGAAAGCGAGTGTTCCTGCAAACGTGACCCTGCCGGCTGGCGCCAGTTCGGCGACATTCAACATCACGACGACGAGGGTCAGCAAAAGGATCAGCGCTAACATTACTGCGTCGTATGGCGGCGTAACGAAGAGCGCGACTCTGACGATGACTCGAAGATAGAACCAAGATCCGTTTTGTAAACTAAGCCACGCCCGGTCGCCAGCGATAGCGCAGCGGGATGGATTCAGCGTTGTCGCGGATCTCAGTCGCCTAAATGTGCCATACACGCTGCACGGTATCGGCACACGGAAAAATATTATCCGGGATCGCCGTGACATTGTCATTCGTTTCATGAGGGCGTACCTCGAAGCTATTTATCTCTTCAAGACTAAGAAAGAGCTGGCGTTAGGCACATTGAAGAAATATGCCCGCATGAACGATATCTCGCTGATGCATAGTACCTACGACGATTATAGCCAGGGGCTTGTGCCGGCGGTTCCTTATCCAACGCCGGCCGGCATTCAGACGATCATCGATTACCTCGCCAAAACGCGGCCTGAAGCAAAAAGTGTGAAACCGAATGATTTCATCGACTCATCGATCTTGAAAGAGATTGAGGAGAGCGGTTTTGTGAACGCCAACTAGTCCAGTAGTTAGTTGCAGTCAAGCCCGGCGGCCGGATCAGCGCGCTAAAACCGCCGGCGCTCATTGCCTAAAACCTCGGAATTGTTAAGATGATCCGGCTTTCCTATGTACGAGGAAGATACCATAGCCGCGATCGCGACTCCGCCCGGCGAAGGCGGCATCGCGATTGTCAGGATTAGCGGCGTGGCTGCGGAAAATATCGCGACGAAGATTTTTGCTCGCGCTCACGGTAAGAATGGCAGGCTCACGTCGCACCGGCTCTACCACGGCGCGATCCACGATCCAAAAACCAACGGCAAGGTCGATGAGGTGTTACTGGCGATCATGCGCGAGCCACGCAGCTATACTGGCGAGGACGTGGTCGAGATACACTGTCACGGTGGGGGGTTTGTCGTGCGCAAGATTTTGGGAATGGCGCTCTCGCAAGGTGCGCGTCTAGCCGAACCGGGGGAGTTTACCAAGCGAGCCTTTCTCAACGGAAAAATGGATTTATCTCAAGCGGAAGCCGTGCTCGATCTGATCCGCGCGCGAACCGACAAGGCGGCCAACCTTGCGCTAACGCAATCCGCCGGTGAGCTGTCAAAATGGGTTCACGATCTGCGCGAGGAACTCCTCGATATCATGGTTCAGGTCGAGGCTGCCATCGATTTTCCCGACGAAGAAATTGAGCTTCTCAAGCGTCACGATGTGATTCAGAAGATCAACCATTTACGAGCGAAAATCACCGATATACTAGCCACTTACGCATGGGGAAGACTTTTTAGAGAAGGCGCCAGAATATGCCTCTGCGGTCGACCGAACGTCGGCAAGTCGAGTTTGCTCAACGCTTTGCTCGGTGAAGAGCGTGTCATAGTGGCACCGATCCCAGGCACGACCAGAGATGTTATCGAAGAGGCAATCAACTTGGATGGGTTACCGGTGGTGCTTTGGGATACGGCCGGCATCTGCCAAACAGATGATCATGTCGAGCGCATGGGGGTGAATCTATCCCGCCAGCATTTCGAAAAAGCTGATGCGGTCGTGGTTGTGCTCGACGGGTCGACACGCTTGACCGAGGTAGACCGGGAGTTACTGGACGCCGCCCGCGCAAAAAAAAATTTGATCGCGGTCAACAAACGCGATTTGCCGCAAGCACTATCAATTGATGATTTATCTCAGTTCAGTGGTTCAAGCACAATTGCTCGTGTTTCGGCCAAATTGGGTGATGGGATCGATGATCTCAAAAAAAAATTGAGAGAGCTCGTGATTGGCTCGCAGATGGAACCGGCGATAGTGCTGACCAACGTGCGGCACAGGAATGCGCTATTTCGTGGGGAGGCCGCCCTCAAACATGCCGTGACGACATTAGGGGAGGGCTACGCAGCTGAGTTTGTCGGTGTCGATCTGAGCGAAACCTGTGATGCGCTCGGAGAGATCATCGGCATAGTCACCAACGAAGATATTTTAGAACGTATTTTTAAAGAATTTTGTATTGGTAAATAAGATTTTGATTAATGAAAATAGCTTCTACGGAATATAGAGAGGCAGAGTTACTCAACGTGGTTTCACGTGAAACAGTAAGTTTATGGTGAGCAATCAAGTCTTCGATATCATAGTTGTCGGTGCTGGGCATGCAGGCATCGAGGCCTGCCTCGCCGCTGCAAGGATGGGTTGCAGCACATTGATGCTGACGCTGAATCTCGACCATATCGGTCAGATGTCCTGCAATCCCGCGATTGGCGGTATCGGTAAGGGCCATCTCGTCAAGGAAATTGATGCACTCGGCGGCGAGATGGGTCGAGCAATTGACGAGACCGGTATCCAGTTTCGGGTGCTCAATACTAAAAAGGGGCCCGCTGTCCGCGCCTCGAGAGCCCAAGCCGACAAGGCGCTTTACCGCCAGCGCATGAAGCGGGTCTTGGAGACTTGTCCAAGACTATTGGTACGGCAAGCCAGTGTCGAGGGGCTGATTGTTGAAAGTGGCCAAGTAAAGGGTGTCGAAACACAAATCGGCGAGCAGTTTTACGGCCAACGAGTGATTTTGACGACGGGAACGTTTCTCAAGGGGCTAATTCATATCGGCAACAGGAATTATTCCGCCGGAAGAGCCGGTGACTTTGCGGTTCAAGGATTGAGTGACTCGCTGGTGAATTATGGTTTTAGAGCTGGGCGCCTCAAAACTGGAACTTGTCCGCGGTTGGATAGCAGAACTATCGATTACTCCCAACTGGCTATACAGCGGGGCGATGAGAATCCAATCCCATTTTCATTTTCGAGCCAGACAATTAGCCAGCGCCAGGTACCCTGCCATATAACCTATACGAACAGTCGGACGCACGAAATTATTCGTTCGGCGATGCATCGCTCGCCTATGTATTCGGGTGTTATCAAGAGCCGGGGGCCGCGCTACTGTCCGTCGATTGAAGATAAGGTCAACCGTTTTGCCGATAAGGAACGGCATCAGATTTTTCTCGAGCCGGAAGGATTGGATACCGTCGAGGTATATCCCAACGGACTATCGACTAGTCTGCCTTTGGATATACAGATTGAAATGGTGCGTTCGATCGGCGGACTAGAACAGGCTGACATCATGCGGCCTGGTTACGCAATCGAATACGACTACTTCGAACCGACGCAACTTTATCCGACTCTGGAAACAAAGTTGATTCGCGGTCTCTATCATGCCGGACAGATTAACGGCACGACTGGATACGAAGAAGCTGCGGCACAAGGCATCATGGCCGGGATAAACACAGTTCTTAGCTTGCGCGGCACCGAGCCTTTGGTTTTTTCTCGGGATCAAGCTTATATTGGCGTGCTCATCGATGATTTGGTTACCAAAGGAACAGATAACGAACCGTATCGGATGTTTACGTCGCGCGCCGAGTATCGGCTGCTGCTCCGCGAAGACAACGCGGATCTCCGGCTCACGGAGATTGGTCATAGAATTGGTCTTGCCAGTCCGGTAGCGTATCAAAAGGTTGAGGACAAAAAGCAGGCTATCACTGAGTTGACCGCCTATTTGGAAACTCAACCGGCCAATCCGACCGCGGGAATCAACTCTAAATTGGAATTGGCGGGCTCTTCACCGCTGCGCAATCAAGCGGCCTTAGGTCAGATCCTCCGTCGCCCCGAGATGACTATGGCACAGCTTCGAATTGTCCGGCCCGATATACCGCGACACGCGTTGGATGTCGATGCCCAAGTGGAAATCCAGATCAAATACGAAGGGTACGTCAACCGTCAACTTGAAATCGTCGAGCGTTTCCAGAGGATGGAGCATGTGCGGTTGCCGGATGACATTGATTATTCTCTGATCAGCGGCTTGTCGCGCGAGGTATGTGAAAAGCTCTCAAGAATTAGACCCCGATCGCTGGGTCAGGCTTCGCGTATCTCCGGTATTACACCAGCGGCGATTTCACTTCTTTCTTATTACATTAAGAAAAAGAGCGCATAAGCTCTCATCTCGTTTCCGTCATTTGCAGTTGCCTGCCAAAAATACTGCCCTGAGATTCCACTGTTTCACGTGAAACGGATTAATTTGCTTCCAATTTCTGAGCCAGTGTGGTAATGAATAAAGTTACGGTGATTTTACATAAATAGTTGATTTATCAGGTAATTTGTGAGTAGAACTATCGTCATTGCCAATCAGAAGGGCGGCGTCGGCAAGACTACAACGGCGATAAATTTAGCAGCGTCGCTGGCTCTCGAGTCAAAGCAAACCCTGTTGGTCGATGTCGATCCCCAGGGTAACAGCACGACCGGTTTGGGAATCGACCGTTCCGCACTCACGCTAAGCCTCTACCAAGTGCTCGATGGATCCCGCTTTGTCGGCGAGGTCTTGTGTCAAACCGAGTTACCCGACTTTCGCCTTATCCCCGCCAGCAAAGATTTGGTCGGCGCCGAGGTCGAGTTGGTAAACGCTGATCGTCGAGAGTACCGATTGAAAGACGCGCTCGTAACGGTGGCGACCCAATATGATTTCGTGCTACTCGATTGCCCGCCGTCTTTAGGGCTGCTCACGCTCAACGCTTTGACGGCAGCGGACGCGCTCTTGATACCGATTCAGAGCGAATACTACGCGCTGGAAGGGTTAAGCGCCCTATTGGAAACTATGAGCTTGGTGCAAAGAGGACTCAATCCCACTCTGCGCTTGGAAGGAATTGTCATCACTATGTTCGACAGCCGCAATCGATTGTCGCACCAGGTCGTCGAAGAGATCCGCGCGCACTTTCCCGACAAACTGTTTCGCACGATCATTCGTCGAAACGTTCGCCTCAGCGAGAGCCCAAGTTATGGCAAGCCAATTTGCTTGTATGATCCTAATTCGACAGGCGCGCAAGACTATCGAGATTTAGCCAAGGAGTTAATTAGCCGTGGAGAACACGATGTCAACGCAGAAAAAGGGATTGGGGCGAGGTCTTAGCGCGCTCATTCCGAGTGCCGCCGAACCCAAAATCGAAGCACGCGAAGAGCGCTCGACCTTGGAAGTCGTCGTCGATCGAATCACGCCGAGTCCGTTTCAGCCGCGGCGCACTTTCGACGAAGCGAAGATCGACGAGCTCGCGTCGTCCATTCGCAATCAAGGAATCATTCAGCCCCTGGTTGTCAGACCCAAGGGCGACAGTTTTGAACTGATCGCCGGCGAACGCCGTTGGCGCGCCGCGATGAGGGCCGGGTTGAACCGAGTTCCCGTCGTGGTCCGCGACGCCAGCGACCACGAAGCCTTACAGCTCGCGCTGGTAGAAAATCTCCAACGCGAAGACCTCAATCCCATCGAAGAAGCCAGCGGCTATCGTCGTCTCCAGGAAGAATTTCACTGGAGCCAAGAAGAGATGGCCGACAAAGTCGGCAAAAGCCGTCCGGCGATCACCAATTCTCTGCGTCTGCTCGCCCTACCGGCCGAAGTGCAGCAAGAAATTGCTGCCGGAAATTTACCCGCCGGTCAAGCCCGGGCTTTGCTGGGATTACATACCGAGCCGCTGATCATTTCGGCGTGTCGCGAGGTCATCGCGAAAGGTCTTTCGACCCGTGAAACGGAAAAAATGGTTCGCCACTTGATTATGGGCCGTAAACGGCGTCGCCAAGTTCCGCTCATCGATCCAGATCTTAAATCGATTGTCGAAGAGCTCCAGCGCACACTCGGCACACGAGTCCGTCTGTTA
>Ga0114129_10011216_pt1 | contig 12774 bp, 13 predicted proteins | sample RhiMetdeltSRZDD1_FD_80071 | JGI IMG/M metagenome (GOLD analysis project Ga0114129, IMG submission 80071) | Populus rhizosphere microbial communities from Tennessee, USA - Rhizosphere MetaG P. deltoides SRZDD1 (version 2) (version 2) | ecosystem: Host-associated > Plants > Roots > Rhizosphere >...
CCTTGATTCCGCCGCGGCCCGCCCGCGCGCCGATTGTCGTCGGCAATGACCGGCTGCTCGGAGTGACCCTGGAAACCTTCGAGCTGCTCTGACCGGGTGAGCACCGTGAAGACGGTGGCGCCTTGACGGTCAGGGAGCCTGCCCGGTAGGCTTCGAGGCGCCATACCACGGGCCGAGCGACGTCCGAGTGGTCCCAACGGGAGAGCGTGAGTCCGGTGAGCACGGAGGCCGCGACGCGAACCGGGGGAGAGTGGGTCGTGGCTGCCCTCGACGCCGAGAGTGTGCGTCATGTCTTCGGCATCCCGGGCGTGCACAACCTCGCGATCTACGACGCCCTCCTTCGCCAGGAGCGGATCGCGCACGTCCTCGCGCGGCACGAGCAGGGCGCCGGGTTCATGGCGGATGGCTACGCCCGCGCGTCGGGGCGACCCGGTGTCGTCGTGGTGACGACCGGGCCGGGAGCGACCAACGCCCTGACGCCGCTCGTCGAGGCCCACGCGTGCTCTCAGCCCGTGCTTCTCCTGATGTCGGACGTCCCGAGCGCGGTCGTTGGCCAGGACATGGGCGCGCTCCATGAAGTACCGAACCAGATCGAGTGCTTTCGCCCGGTCAGCCGGTGGGCCGACAGCCTCCGGAGCGGAGCGGAGATCCCCGGCGCGGTCCAGGGGGCGTTCCATCTCTTCCGGACCGGGCGGCCGGGCCCGGTGGCCCTGTCGATCCCGACCGACCTGCTCAACGCGCCCGTCGCGGCGCGGCTCACGCCGCCCGGTGAGGGCCGGCGCCCGCCGTGTGACATCGGGCTCGTGGAGGAGGCGGCCCGATATCTCGCCCGAGCACGGCGGCCGCTCCTCGTCGTCGGAGGCGGTGTGATCGCGGCGGACGCGACGGAGGAGTTCCGGGCCGTCGCGCGCCGGCTCCGGGCGCCGGTGATCACGTCGGTGATGGGGCGCGGCGCGATCTCGGAGGCCGACCCGCTCTGGCTCGGTGTCCTACCGAATCAGCGCGCGACCAAAGGTGCCTTGGAGGCGGCGGACGTAATCCTCTCCGTCGGCTGCCGCTTCTCCCACCGCTCGACCAAGGGCCTCCTCCTCAATCTGGAGTTCCGCCCCGATCAGGCGCTGATCCAGATCGACCTTGACCCGCGCACGATCGGGCGCATGCACGTACCAGCGCTCGGAATCGTCGGCGACGCGCGGGACGGCCTCGCCGGAATCCTCGCGGCTCTGCCTGCGGGTGCGCCGGCCACCGAGTGGGACTGGGCGGCGCTCGGCCGGGCGCGGGAGGCGCGGAGCCCTCGCTATACGGCGGTGGTGGACGGTCTCCTCCGGGCCATGCGCGAGGTGCTGCCCGCGGACAGCATCGTGGTGGGGGACCAGACCGGCCTCAACTACTGGATGGAGTGGCACCTCCCCATCCTGGCACCCCGCACGTTCCTCTACCCGATCGGCTCGGCGACGCTCGGCTACGGCGTCCCGGCGGCGATCGGGGCCAAGATCGCGTGTCCCGATCGCGCGGTGGTGGCCGTCGTCGGTGACGGCGGTCTCCTCTTCACGGTGCAGGAGCTGGCCACGGCCGCGAAGTACCAGCTCCCGGTCGTGTTCGTCGTGATGAACGATCAGGACTACGGCGCGATCCGGTACCTCCAGACGCGGCTCTACGGGCGGACGGGCGAGCACGCGCTCGCCGGCCCGGACGTCCTCGCGCTCGCGCGGGCGTTCGGTGTGGAGGCCTACCAGGCCCCCGATCCCGGTGGACTCCGCGCGGCCCTCGAAAAGGCGCTCGCGCATCCCGGCCCCACGCTCGTCGAGGTGCCGCTTGCCATCGAGCCTCCGTGGGACCTGTGATCGGGAGGCTCGGTGCGGCGCTGCGGGCGTCACCCCAGGGGCGGAGGCACGAACTCGGGGTCGGAATTTCACACCACTGTGACACCACGCGGGGAGCGCCCGGGTAGACTCGCCCCCGGAGGTGCCGCATTGCGACAGGGACGGGGAGCAACGGTCGGGAGAGCCCTCGCGCTCGTGACGCTGGCGGTCGTGGTGACGGCCGGAGCGCTCCCGGCACCGGGGACGGAGGCGCAGCGGGGCGCGCGGGTCGGCCAGGCCGCGCCCGAGATCACCGGCAGCCCGTGGCTCAACAGCGAGCCCCTGTCGCTCGCCGGGCTGCGGGGCCGGGTCGTCTTCGTCGAGTTCTGGACCTACGGCTGAATCAACTGCAAGAACGTGATCCCGCAGTTGCGGGGCTGGTACGAGCGGTACGAAGGGGCGGGGCTCACCATCGTCGGGGTTCACTCCCCGGAGTTCCTCTGGGAGCGCTCGTACGACCGGGTCGCGGCTGCGGTGCGTGAGCTCGGCATCCGCTACCCTGTCGTCCAGGACAACGACTTCGCGATCTGGAAGCGCTTCAACACGTGGGCCTGGCCCACCGGCGTCCTCGTCGACCGCCGCGGCGTGGTCCGCTACACCCACATCGGCGAGGGCGCCTACGCCGAGACGGAGGCGATGATCCGACGCCTCCTGGCCGAGCGGGGATGACGGGCGTCCGCGGCTCACCCCTGGTCCGCTTCTCCGCTTTCGCCCTCCTCGCGATCGTCATCCCGGCGGTGACCCTGGCCGTCCTCGGCTACCACTCGCTCCGTCAGTGGCACCGCTCGGCGGACGAGCTTTTCCGTGAGCAGTCGCGGAGCATGGCTGTCATGGTCGCGGAGAAGGTCGACCTGGCGCTCCGTCACGCGGAGTACGAGGTGATGGGGCGTCTCGAGGCGGCGACCCGGAGCGGTGTCGTGGCGCCGGAGGCGGTCGAGGCGCTCCTGTCGGACACGCCGCTGATCGCTCGGCTCGCCCTGTTCGACCGGAACGGCCGGACGGTCTATCCGCCGGGCGGCGCTCCGGGGCTTGAGCTCGCGGGACCCCTCGCCGACCTCGCACGCCTCCTCTGGGTCCAGGGCGGCAAGGCGCATCGGATCGTCGGCGACGAGGTGGTCGTGGGCTGTCTCGCCGGCGGCGGCGGCCGCCCGACCTTCCTCGGACTCCTGGTGCTGGATCCCGAGGTCCTCCGGCTCGACGTGCTCGAGCCCACCCTCGCCGGGCCCGATGCACCGCTCCTCACCGTCACCGACCACCGCGCCCGCCTCGTCTACCAGCGAGCGAGCGTCGCCGGCGCCGAGATCGTCGCAACGGTGCCGCTCAGCGAAGCCTTGCCGGCGTGGCGGCTCGCCCTCTACCAGCCGGCGGGGCTCTCCCCGCGGGCGGCCGTCGACCGCCAGGTCATGCTCTTCACCGGCGCGTTCGGGCTCCTGCTGGTCGTGATCGCCACCGGGCTCGTGGCGACCTACCGGCTGGTCCGGCGGGAGACCGAGACCGCCCGGCTGAAGGCCGAGTTCGTCGCGAACGTCTCGCACGACCTCAAGACGCCGCTCTCCCTGATCCGGGTGTTCGGCGAGACGCTCGAGATGGGCCGCGTCAGCGACGAGGCCACGCGCCACGAGTACTACCGGATCATCACCCGCGAGAGCGAGCGCCTGTCCCGGCTGATCGAGAACGTCCTCGACTTCTCGCGCATCGAGGGCGGCCGGCGCACCTACGACCTGGTGCCGGCGAACGTGGAGCCGCTCGTCCGTGACACGGTCGAGAGCTTCGCCTACGTCCTGGCCCAGCAGGGGTTCAAGGTGGACGTGGCGGTCCAGCCGGGTCTCCCGGAGGTGCCGATGGACTCCGACGCCGTGGGCCAGGCGCTCGCGAACCTGATCGACAACGCGATCAAGTACTCCGAGGCGCGCAAGGTCCTCACCGTGGAAGCGGCCCTCCGGGACGGCGGCCTCGCCCTCACCGTCGGCGACGAGGGGATCGGCGTTCCGCGCGAGGAGCAGGACCGGATCTTCGACAAGTTCTATCGCGTGGGGCGGAGCGAGACCCAGGGCCGGCGGGGGAGCGGCGTCGGGCTCGCCCTGGTGCGGCACGTCGCGGAGGCGCACGGGGGCCGCGTGAGCGTGGACAGCCGGCCGGGCGAGGGGAGCCGCTTCACGCTCTGGCTCCCGTGGTCCCGCGCCAGGGTCTGACGGCGGCCGCGCCGGGACGCGCATGCCGCGCATCCTGATCGTCGACGACGAGCCCGCGATGGTGCGGGGGCTCGAGGACAACCTCCGGTTCGAGGGTTACCAGACGCTGGCGGCGGCAAGCGGGCAGCAAGGCCTCGACCTCGCCTTCCGCGAGGGGCCCGATCTCGTCCTCCTCGATGTCGCGATGCCGGGCCTGAGCGGCTGGGACGTCCTCCGCACGCTCCGGCGGAATGGGATCGACATCCCGGTGGTGATGCTGACGGCGCGCGAGGAGGAGGCGGACCGCGTCCTCGGGCTCGAGCTCGGGGCCGACGACTACATCACGAAGCCCTTCTCGCTGCGAGAGCTCCTCGCCCGGGTTCGCGCCGTCCTCCGGCGTCCCGGTCCCCGGCAGCGCATGGAGATCTTCCAGTTCGGCGACGTCCGGCTCCACCTTCGGGCGCGCCAGGCCTTCCGCGCTGGGACGGAGGTCCGGCTCACGCGCAAGGAGTTCGATCTCCTACAGTACTTGGTCGAGCACCGTGGGGAGATCCTGACGCGCGAGCGCCTGCTCGACGAGGTGTGGGGTTACGAGCGCTTCCCCACCACCCGAACTGTGGACACCCACGTCCTCCGGCTCCGCCAGAAGTTCGAGCAGGACCCCGAGCAGCCCGCGCACATCCTGACGGTCCACGGCCAGGGCTACCGCTTCGCGGGATAGCCTCGCCGGCGGTGAGCGCGCGGGCCGGATCGGGTACGGCTGGCGTGCACCTCACATGGGCAGGCGCGTGCCGTTCACCCCGACCGTGAGCCGCGAGGCGCTGACGGTCCCGTCAGCGGCCCGGACGGCGCGAGACACCAGGATGCTGGCCCCGGGCACGAGGAGACTCGGGTCCCCGGGCCCGAATCGCACGATCGGCGCGTCGGGCGGCACCAGGACCTGGGTCACGCCGTCCTTGTGCTTGAGGGTGAGGAGCGGGCCGTCCGCCCGCTGGACGAGGGCGTCCACGGTCGCGTTGGTCATCGTGGTCCCCGGCGCCTCCATGGGCCGATGGCCCTCGCCCGCTCGCCGCATCGAATCGGGGAAGATGTGGACCTCGAGCGCCCGGAGGCTGCCGTCCGGCTGGACGCGCGCGGCCGTGCCGAGGAACGTGCCGGGGCCGATGTCGCCGAGGCTGGCCGCGGTCACCCCGGTGACCATCAGGGGCGGGACCAGCCGGACGACCTCCGCCCCGGAGGCGGTGGCGACGCGGAGCTCAGTCCCTTCGTAGCCGACGACGATGCCGCGGATGGTGATCGGTCGGTCGGTAGGGTTTCCGGCGGCCTGGGCGAGGTGAATTGGCTCGAGCGAGCCCCCGGCGAGGGCGGTTGGGCCCCTCAAGAGTCCGAGGGCGGCGGTCAGGAGCAGCGTCGCGGCCAGGCGGCGACATCGCTGGGGGTCAGCACAGGGCATCCGCGAGCTCCGTCATGCCGGCGACGATGAGGTCGGGCTGGTGCGGGGTCATGCCGAATGGCCGCTTGCGGCGGTCGATGAAGGCCGCGTGCATGCCGGCCGACTTGGCGCCGATACAGTCGAAGTTGTGATTGGCGACGAAGAGGACGTCGCGCATACCGACCCCCATGATCTCGGCGGCCTTCGTGTACGTCGCGACGTGGGGCTTGAATGCGTTCGCGACCGCCGCGGAGATGACCGCGTCGAACGGGAGTCGGTGATGCTGCCTCGCCGTCTCGAGCATGTCGGGATCGCCGTTCGAGAGCACGACGATCTTGAACCTGGCCTTGAGTCGGGCGAGGGCTCCAGGAACTTCGGGAAAGGGGCGGAGCGTCTCGATCTGCGCCACGAGGTGCCGCACCTCGGCCATCGTGTACGGGATCCCGGCTCGCTCCAGGACCCACGCCACGGACCGATGTCCGATCTCCCGGTACGGGGTGTGCTCCCGATGGAGCAGGGCGTCGATCATCGAGTTCTCGAAGTGCGTCCGCCGCCACCAGGTCACGAACGCGTGGGGATCGCCCGCCCAGCCCTTGCTGCGAAGGTAGGGCGCCGCGACTTCCGTGAGGCCGGTCTGCATGTCCACCACTGTACCGTACTGGTCGAACATGCACACCTTGATCCTGGCTCGGAGCTCGGCGGTACTCGCCACCGGCGTCCCTCCCTGGGCGTCCAGGACGTCAACCCGCCATGATGCCGCCGTACTTCGCGACGAAGCGGCGCCAGGCCGCCGCGGCGGCATCCTGGGCGGCGTCGACGAGCGCGGCGCCGTCGACGTGCACGAGCCGGTGGCCGTCGACGACGACACGGCCGTCGACGAGCACGGTCTCCACGTCCTTCGCGTGGGCGTGGTAGACGAGGTTCTGGACCGGATCGAGGGTCGGCGTGAGGCCGAACGCGCGGTAGTCGAGCACGACGAGGTCCGCGCGCTTGCCCGCCTCGATGGACCCGATCTCACGCTCGAGGCCGAGCGCGCGCGCCCCGCCCATCGTGGCCAGCCCGAGCGCCTCGGGGGTGAGCATGGTCGTTGCGTCGTGGGCGCGGATCCGGGCCATGAGCACGCAGGCGCGCACCACGTCGAAGTAGTCGGCAAACATGTTGTCGATGCCGAGACCCACGGTCACACCGCGGCGGAGGAGGTCCCCGACGGGCGCGATGTGCCCCCGCACTGCGTTCATGAGCGGGCAGTGCGCGACGGCGGCGCGCGTTTCGGCGAGGAGCGCGATGTCGGCGTCATCGACGACGTAACAGTGGGCGGCGACGACGTCGGGGGCGAGGAGACCGTTCCGCCGAGCGTACTCGAAAGGGCTCACCCCGTGGAGCCGGCGGGTCGCCGCCACCTCGCCGGGGCCCCAGCCGAGGTGGATGCTCAGCCGGAGCCCCAGCCGGTCGGCGGCTGCACGGGACGCCTGGAGCAGCTCGGGGGACGAGCTGATGGTCATGTTCGGCGCCATGATGGCCGCGATCCGGCCGTCAGCCTTGCCGTGCCAGGCCTCGGCGAACTCGACGGCCTGGCGGAGCTGCGCCTGGCGGAGCCCCGGGTCGTACCGGTAGCGGTCGTGGCGCAGCCCGTCCACCTCCACGTCGAGGGTCATCACCCCCATGAGGCTCCGGATCCCGAGCCGTTCGACGAAGGGCGCGTAGACGTCGGCGTCCTCCTCCATCTCGAGCACGGTCGTCACCCCGCTCCGCAGGAGCTCGGCGTACGTCAGGGAGCCGACGGCGAGGCGCTCCGGGCGCGTGACGACGGTGGTCATGGGGAAGTACTGGCCGGTCACGCAGCCGAGACCGGCGTCCTCGGCCCGCCCGCGGAAGAGGGTGTAGCCGACGTGGTTGTGGGTGCTGACGAACCCCGGGATGACCACCTTGCGCCGGCCGTCCAGGACCCGCGCCGCGGTCGGATGCCGCCGGACGACCTCGTCGCTCGGGCCGACGTCGACGATGCGGGCCCCCTCCAGGTAGATGGCGCCGGGATCGAGGATGCGTCGCTGGAGGTCCACGGTGATGACCGTCGCGTCTCGGATCAAGATGCTCATGGTTGGCTCTTCGATCTCCCGTCCAGGGCGTCCCAGGATGAGGGGTGGCCACGGGCGTGGCCACGGGAGCGCGAGTCCGGCGACGCCGGGAGAGCGACGCCGCCGGTCCTCGCGCGCCGACGAAACCGGGGGCCGAGGTCTAGCCGGGCGCGGCCCCTTGGGTCTGGAGGTACACCGCGTACAGCGACTGGCTGGCCGCCATGAATAGGCGGTTCCGCTTCGGACCGCCGAAGCAGACGTTGCCGCAGATCTCGGGGAGCCGGATGCGCCCGATCAGCTTGCCCTCCGGCGTCCAGACGGTCACGCCGCTGTAGCCGACGGCGCGACCGGCGTTGCTTGAGCACCACAGGTTGCCGTCCACGTCACTGCGGACGCCGTCCGGCCCGCACTTCACGCCATCGATCATGAAGTCAGTGAAGAGCTTGTAGTTGGAGAGCTTGTTGTCGCTCCCGACGTCGAACGAGTACATGTTGCCCTGGCCCCCGGGGCCGGTGTCGCCCGGACCCTTGCCGGTGCTGATGACGTAGAGCTTCTTGTAGTCGGGGGAGAAGCAGAGCCCGTTCGGGTCGGGCACTTGGTCCTCGGTGACGACGAGGTCCACCCGCCCGCTCGGATCGATCCGGTAGCACTGGGTGGGCAGCTCCCGCTTCGCGCCTCCGATCTCCGCGGCCTGGCCGAGGCGGTTCTTGAGCCGGCCGCTCGGGTTGCTGGGCCCGCCGGCGGCGTCGGGCGCCCCCTCGTAGAGCAGGCTTCCGTACGGCGGGTCGGTGAACCAGTAGCTCCCGTCGGGGTGGGGGACGACGTCGTTCGGCGAATTGAGCCGCTTGCCCTGGAACGAGTCCGCGAGCACGGTGATCGAGCCGTCGTTCTCGTAGCGCACGACTCGCCGCGTGAGGTGCTCGCAGGAGAGTTGCCGACCCTGGAAGTCGAACGTGTTGCCGTTGCTGTTGTTCGACGGCAGGCGGAAGACGCTTACCTGGCCGTTGTCCTCCAGCCAGCGAAGCTGCCGGTTGTTGGGGATGTCACTCCAGACGAGGTAGCGTCCCTGGGCGCTCCACGCCGGCCCCTCGGCCCACAGGGCGCCGGTCCACAGGCGCTGGATCGCGCTGTTGGGCTGGGCATACCCGTCGAAGATCGGGTCCACGCTGAGGATGTCGGGGTCCGTGAAGTAGGTGGTCGGCGCCCCGCTGGGGCTGAAGTCACGCGGGGGGGTCGTGACGGTGCTCGGCGGCGCCACCGGCCCGCCCTGGGCCCTGGCGAGACGAGGCGCGATGGCCGCGGCGCCGGCGGCCAGGCCGACCCCGGTGATGAGCGTGCGTCGCGACATCGGTGTGTGGCTGACTGAGGCCGGCGCGTCTGACGCCATGAGGGTCCTCCCTGGTCCCGGAGTCTCGGTCTGCGGCACTGTTGCCGCTCCGGGGACGCCGAGCGTCCCACGATGGGCCGAGAATCGTCCCACAGTCGAGGCTCCGTCAAGCGGGGCTATCCCTGACGGTGGGAGGCCGACAGCATCGGCGGGGGCGCAGTGGACCTCCCCGGATCGATGGAGCCGGGACGCCACGTCCGTGTCAGCCGAATCACGGGGTTCGGGGGCAGGATCCACTGGGCGATGCTCCTCGCCTTGTTGAGCGGGCCGGCCCCCTCGCCAGCTCGAACCGGGGGGCTCTCCGCGCGTATCTAAGTGGCTGTCGGGCAGGTCATTCACGCGGGGGGGGACGATGACCGACTACGGTCGGCGGTGGGCGGTGATCCTGGCGGGAGGGGACGGGACGCGACTCCGACCCCTCACGCGCGAGCTGGCCGGGGACGACCGGCCGAAACAGTACTGCCGCGTGCTCGGAGATGAAACCCTCCTCGAGCAGACACGCCAGCGCGTGAGCCGGTCGGTCTCTCCCTTTGCGGACCCTGTCGTGGTCACGCGCCACCACGAGCGGTTCTACCGGGATGCGCTCGCGGACCTTCCGCCCCATGCGGTGGTGGTCCAGCCGGAGAACCGGGGCACGGCCGCAGGCATCCTCTATCCGCTCCTCCGGCTCGAGACGCTGACCGCCTCGGACGTCGTGGCGCTCTTCCCCTCGGACCACTACGTCTCCGACGACGAGACCTTCATGGCGCACGTCGACGCGGCATTCGACGCGGTCCGGGCGTGTCCGGACCTCACCGTTCTCCTCGGCGTCCGGCCCGACCGCCCCGAGACCGAGTATGGCTGGATCGAGCCGGGCCCTCCGGTCGTGCCGCTGGCGCGGCCGTGGCCGATGCTCGTGTCGGCGGTGCGGCGATTCTGGGAGAAACCCCGGCCGAAGATCGCGGCGGCGCTGGAGGCGCGGGGCTGCCTCTGGAACAGCTTCGTCATCGTGGCCCGCGTGACCGCCCTGGTAGGGCTCATTCGCCAGGCCCTTCCGGCCGTCTACGCGACGCTGGCGGGGGTCCGGCCGGCGTTCGACGGGCCCGGCGAGGCTGCCGCGGTGCGTGACGCCTATGCGTTCCTCCCCCCTGCCGATTTCTCCCGCGAGGTGCTGGCGGTCCGCCCCCAGCGGCTCGGGGTCCTGCCGGTGTCCGGCGTAACCTGGAACGACCTCGGCGACCCCGCGCGGGTGTTCGCAACGCGGCGGCAGGTCGAGCGCTGGGCGAGCGTCACGCGCCCGATGGCCGTTGGCCAGTAGCCCTAGGCTGGACCCGTCTGCGACGATGGGGAGGAGGGGGGGCCGTTTCGTTGACTGGGGCAAGGCGACCCGGGAGCGGGCCGCAGGGGAGGACCATGGTGGAGCTCCCGGCGGAAGACAGGCTGATCGAGCGCCTCAGGCAGGGCGACACGCAGGCGCTCGAGGCGCTGATGACCCGCTACTCGGGGCGGGTCTACCGCCTCGCCTTCGGCATCACCCGGAACGATGCGGACGCCGAAGAGATCGTCCAGGACGTGTTCCTCACCCTGTTCCGCAAGATCGACACGTTCGAGGGACGGTCGGCGCTCGGGACCTGGATCTACCGCGTGACCGCGAACGCGGCGCTCATCAAGCGCCGGGGCCAGCGGGTGGAGCTCGAGGTACTCCTCGAGGATTACCTGCCACGGTTCCTGGAGGGCGGCCACCGGGAGGGAGACCGCGCCTTCCTCTGCGCCGACTGGTCCCAGCGACCGGACGAGGTGGCGCAAGGGGTCGAGACCCGGGCCATCCTGACGCAGGCGCTCGAGCGGCTGCCGGACACGTATCGCGCCGTGGTGCTGCTCCGGGATCTGGAGGGGCTCTCGAACGACGAGGCCGCCGAGGTGCTCGGCGAGACCGTCGCGTCCGTGAAGTCCCGCCTCCACCGGGCGCGCATGGCGCTGCGCGAGCAGCTCACGCGGGCGCTGACGTGAGGGGCACATGACGCAGAAACTGACCTGCCGCGACGTCATCGACCTCCTGGTGGACTACCTCGAGCAGAGCCTCCCGCCGGAGACGCTCGAGGGGTTCGAGGGGCACCTCGAGCACTGCGCCGCGTGCGTCGCCTACGTCAACACCTACAAGAAAACGCGCGAGCTGACCGGCGAGGTCGCCCGGGTTGCCATGCCGGAGGACATGCGTGCGCGCCTCAGCCAGTTCCTGCTCGATCGGCTCGGCCGTCCCCCGGCCTGAGGCCGGCGCGGCTGCCCGAACCGCACGGGACGGGGCGGGAGTCCAAGCAGTGAGGCGCGGGGGGTCCGGATCGACGGGCTAGGGGAGGGACCGACCGACATGATGGGACACCGGCCGCTCAAGGGACAGAAGGCGCTCGTGACCGGAGCCAACTCCGGGATCGGGGAGGGAGTGGCGCGAGCCCTCGCCGCCGCGGGCGCGGACGTCGTCGTCAATTACGTGAGCCGCCCCGAGGATGCCGAGCGCGTGGTGGCGGAGCTCAAGACGGTGGGCGTGACGGCGATGGCCATCCGCGCCGACGTCTCGCGCGAGGCCGAGGTCCGGGCGATGTTCGAGGAGATGATCGCGGCCTGGGGGACGATCGACATCCTCGTGTCGAACGCCGGGCTCCAGCGGGACGCGGCCCTCGTCGACATGACGCTGGAGCAGTGGAACACGGTGCTCGGGGTCAACTTGACCGGCACCTTCCTCTGCGTGCGTGAGGCCGCCCGCGAGATGATCCGGCGGGGCCCGCGCCCCGAGGTCTCCCGCGCCACGGGGAAGATCGTCTGCATGTCCTCGGTCCACGAGCGCATCCCCTGGGCCGGGCACGTCAACTACGCGGCGTCCAAGGGCGGCATGATGCTGTTCATGCAGTCCGTGGCCCAGGAGCTGGCACCCCACCGGATCCGGGTGAACTCGATCGCCCCCGGCGCGATCCAGACACCGATCAACACGGCGGCGTGGGCGACGCCCGGGGCCGTCGAGCAGCTCCTCACGCTGATCCCGTACGGGCGGATCGGCCAGCCCGAGGACATCGGCCGTGCGACGGCGTGGCTCGCGTCGGACGACGCCGACTACGTCCACGGGCAGACCCTCTTCGTCGACGGAGGGATGACCCTCTACCCGGAGTTCGCCCGTGGCGGCTAGCGAGCGGCCATCGGCGGCCGAGACGCTGCGCCTGGCCGAGGCGCGGGCGCGGACGGCTCACTGGAAGCGCTGGGGACCGTATCTGGCCGAGCGCCAGTGGGGCACGGTCCGGGAGGACTATTCCCCGCACGGGACGGCCTGGGACTACTTCCCGCACGACCACGCGCGCTCGCGCGCGTACCGGTGGGGCGAGGACGGCCTGCTGGGGATCTCCGACAACCACCAGCGCCTCTGCTTCGCCTTGGCACTCTGGAACGAGCGGGACCCCATCCTGAAGGAACGGCTCTTCGGCCTCACGGGGCCCGAGGGGAACCACGGCGAGGACGTCAAGGAGTACTACTTCTACCTCGACGCCACGCCGACCCACTCCTACATGCGGGCGCTCTACAAGTACTCGCAGCACGAGTACCCGTACGCGCGGCTCGTCGAGGAGAACCGGCGGCGTGGGCGCGAGGAGCGCGAGTTCGAGCTCCTCGATGCGGGCGTCTTCGACGACGATCGCTACTTCGACGTGCTGGTGGAATACGCGAAGGCGAACCCGAACGACATCCTGGTGCGCGTGACCGTCGAGAACCGGGGCCCGGAGGCGGCGCCGCTCCACGTCCTGCCGACGCTCTGGCTCCGGAACACCTGGTCCTGGGACCGGGACGCCCGGAAGCCGCGCCTGGTCCGGAACGAGGCCCCGGCCGA
>Ga0114129_10011217_pt1 | contig 12773 bp, 13 predicted proteins | sample RhiMetdeltSRZDD1_FD_80071 | JGI IMG/M metagenome (GOLD analysis project Ga0114129, IMG submission 80071) | Populus rhizosphere microbial communities from Tennessee, USA - Rhizosphere MetaG P. deltoides SRZDD1 (version 2) (version 2) | ecosystem: Host-associated > Plants > Roots > Rhizosphere >...
ATCATTCGCGAGAATCTGAGCTCAGATGAATTTTTCATCAACAAAGCAATTGGCTGGTCATTACGCCAGTACGCCTATATCGACCCAACAGCTGTGAAGGATTTCGTCAAGTCTACGCAGCTGCATCCGTTGAGTCGACGTGAAGCGCTGAAGCACGTTAAACTGTAGTACCAATTCCAGATGCAAATCTGACCAAAATTCGTGTATAGTAATAAAAACCAAAAGGAGAGCTGCCATGCAATCACGAACAAGAATTGGATTGATCGTCGGTGTTATTGGTCTGGTATTGAATATCTGTGTTGCAGGATTTATAGGTTTCTGCGGACCTGTTTTATCATTGATTGCAGGTGGTGTCGCAGGCTTCCTGACGGCCCAACGAGAGAAGCCTCTTACCAAAAATGAAGGTGCACGAGCGGGCGCAACTGCTGGAGGTATCGCAGGCGGTCTGATCATACTGGGTCAGGTTATCGGCGGTATCGGAGCATTATTCTTTATGCAAGCCAGGGGAATGCAGCTTCCAATTGGACAAATCCCATCGGCATCGAGTGATCCATCAACACAAATTGCGTTTTATCTAGGCGGTACAGGGACGGCTCTATGTTTTGGTATTATAGGCGCTCTGCTTGCAGCAGGAGCGGGTGCCGGAGCAGGTTATTTAGCCACAACCGAACAGGCAGTTGTTCCTCCCCCAGAAAACATCACCAGTTAGCAGATTTACTGTAATCCGATGAAAGCCAATGGCAACACCCATTGGCTTTATAATCTCCTCAGATATTTACACAGGAGGAACAATGGCAAAGGAAAACAAGCGTAGCAGTCCTGCGGACGATGCTGTGATCCTTTCCGCGGCGCGTACGCCCATTGGAAAGTTTCAAGGTTCACTCAGTAGCATATCCGCGACTCAATTAGGTGCCATTGCGGTCAAAGCTGCGGTGGAACGCGCAGGCATTAATCCCGAAGATATTGAAGAAGTCATTATGGGTAACGTGGTCCAGGCTGGTGAGGGGCAGGCTCCGGCGCGCCAATCGGGGATTCTCAGCGGCATCCCCGCGACAGTTAGTGCGAGCACAATCAATAAAGTTTGTGGGTCAGGCTTGAAAGCCGCGATGTTCGCCTCTCAAGCCGTCCGTGCGGGCGATGCGGATTTGTTTGTTGCGGGTGGGTTCGAGTCGATGAGCCGCGCACCGTATCTAGTGAGTGGTCGCTCAGGTGAATTGAAATTCGGCAATCAACCCCTCACTGATGCCCTGCTTTATGATGGCCTCTGGGATCCGTTCGAAAATTGGGGGATGGGCAACGCTGCTGAATTCATCGCCGACGAGTACGAGGTCACGCGTGAAGCGATGGATCAATTTGCGCTTCAATCTCACATGAAGGCTGTTGAGGCCCAAGAGACAGGTCGCTTTAAATCCGAAATTGTGCCCGTTCAAATTCCCGCAAAAAAAGGTGAAGTCAAAATCGTAGATACGGATGAAGGTCCGCGTAAAGACACATCGCTGGAAGTGTTGGCAAGACTCAAACCTGCCTTCAAGCCAGATGGAAAAGTCACGCCGGGAAATTCATCTCCTATGAACGATGGAGGCGCTGCGGTTGTCATTTCATCGCGCGCCTATGCAGAAAAAAATAATCTTAAGCCAATGGCTCGAGTTGTTGGATATGCACAAGCTGCAGTCGAACCGAAATATTTGTTTGCCGCGCCAGCTTATGCGATCCCGAAATTGTTGAAGAAAATTGGCTGGACACTCCATGAGGTTGACCTGATCGAGCTCAATGAGGCTTTCGCCGCCCAAGTTCTTGCGGATGGATACGCCCTCGCCGACCAGGGCTGGGACTGGGATAAGGTCAACGTCAATGGTGGAGCCATCGCGTTGGGGCATCCGCTCGGCGCAAGCGGGGCGCGGGTGCTAACGACTTTGCTTTACGCCTTAAAAGATCGCGGTCTCAAACGCGGCATCGCGTCATTGTGTCTTGGGGGTGGTGAAGCAGTGGCGATGGCAGTTGAACTGGAAGACTAAGCTTTATGGCAAAAGTTTTAGGTATTGGAGGAGTCTTCTTTAAATCGCCAGATCCAAAACGGCTCTATGAGTGGTATGCAAAGTGGCTGGGCATGGAATTTGAAGAATGGGGGATAGCATATTTTCCAAAAGATATGCCTCCAAATAGTCAAACGGTCTGGAGCGCTTTCGATTCCACAACCAGGTATTTTGATCCATCTGAAAAAGGTTTCATGTTCAATCTGATCGTTGACAATTTAGAGGAAGCGCTCAAGCAAGTCAAAGAAGGCGGCGCACTAATTATTGGGGATGTCGAAAAACTTGAATATGGATCATTTGGCTGGTTTATAGATCCTGAGGGTAATAAGGTTGAATTGTGGGAACCTGCAAATAAGGAGGAATAATGAACAAGCAAGAGCGCGATGAAAAAATTGAACTCTACGGCAGGGGCTACGACATGCTCATCGAAACACTCAAAGACATTCCGCAGGAAATGTGGAAGTTCAAGCCAGAACCGAAGGAATGGAGTGTTCATGAAGTGCTTATTCATTTAGCAGACTCGGAATCAAACGCGGCTCTGCGGGCACGAAAATTGATGGTCGAGCCGGGCGGTATATTGATGGGATATGACCAGGATAAATGGGCAATCGAGCTTGATTATCATGATCAAAGTTATGAAGACTCATTGGAAATTGTGAGACTTGTCCGCAAGACCACATATGAGTTGCTCAAGAAACAACCCGATGAAGTGTTTGAACACTCAGCAAAGCATCCCGAATATGACGAGCCATACACGTTCGAGAAATGGCTGAATATTTATTCGGCGCACATTCCGGGACATATCGAACAGATCAAGAACAACTACAAGATTTGGAGAGATCAACAAGGTTGAACTTGCGCCGAGTCGGGTGTTTAGCACATATTCGAAGCGCAATGCCATCAACGCGTTTCGACTGCGCTCACATATCGCCTCGCTCTGCTCAATGTGATAGGAGAAGGCTATGCCAATCAAACATATCTTCGTCATTGGCGCAGGGACCATGGGTAACGGCATCGCTCAGGTCGCGGCGACATCAGGTTATGACGTTACGTGTATGGATGTGCAAACTCAGGCGTTGGAAAAAGCGAAAACATCAATTGCCAAATCCACAGCAAAGCTTTTGGAGAAGGGCTCGCTCACCGTGGATCAAAAAGCTAATGCGGACATAATCAACTTCGTTTCTTCGTATGATACCCTTCCCAGTGCGGACTTCGTGATCGAAGCCGCGACTGAAAACCCCGATCTCAAATTCAAGATTTTCAAAGAACTAGATGCTACCGCACGCGAAGACATTATTCTGGCAAGCAACACCTCTTCGATCTCAATTACAAAACTCGCGGCAAACACAAGGCGACCAGACAAAGTCATCGGCATGCATTTCATGAATCCAGTCCCATTGATGAAACTTGTTGAAGTGATCAAAGGTCTCGCCACCAGCGAAGAGACGCTTACTACGACGCTTGAACTGTGCAAAGCCATGGGCAAGGAGGCCTGGTCGGCGAACGATTCACCTGGCTTTATCTCCAATCGCATTTTGTGTCCGATGATCAACGAAGCAATCTTTGCTTTACAGGAAAACGTTGGCACGCCCGAAGCGATTGACGCGGTGATGAAGCTCGGAATGAATCACCCAATGGGTCCGCTCACGCTGGCAGACCTGATCGGTCTCGATGTTGTGTTATTCATCATGGAAGTTTTGCAACGCGATCTGGGTGAGGATAAGTATCGCCCTGCCCCACTCCTGAGGAAGATGGTGGACGCGGGGTATTTGGGAAGAAAAAGTGGGAGAGGGTTTTATCAATATTAGCTATTAGCCTTCAGTTATCAGTACCACGTTCCCATGTCCGACCGCTTATTTTACAGCTCGCACGAACCCGATGATCAAGACCTTTTCTTCTAATTGGGTGACCTTACTAAGGCCAGCATCTTTCAACAATCTCCGCAAATCCTCGATCCCTGATTTCAATCCTTGATGCCTTGTAAAGGCGATAAACAAATGATTGATAAACGATCCTGTCGGACGCATGAAGTCTGCGATCAGAAGGCCTCCACCCGGTTTGAGCACGCGGTAGATTTCGGCCAAGCCGCGTACTTTTAATTCCTCTGGCAGGTGATGCATCATTAAACTCGATGTGACCACGTCAATGCTTGAGTCGGGAAAAGGAAGCGCTTCGATTACGCCCACACGGAAATCAACATCAAGCCGTTTGCGGGCAGCCTTCCTTCGCGCGACGGCGATCATCTCTGGGGCAGGGTCAATACCATAGGCTTTGCCCTCTCGTGCACTGGTTTTTGCCAGCAAAGTCACCTCACCTGTACCACAACCCACATCCAAGACACTATCGCCAGGTCTGATCAATGCGTTATCTACGGTTAGTTTGCGTAAAAGTCGTGCATGCCCAAGCGTAGTAAGGTTCACGGCAAGGTCGTAGTAAGGTGCCCAGCGGATCAATGTTCCTTCCGTTTGGGCAGGCTTTTCAACTGAATGTGAATGAAAATGGTGTGCCATCATTTATCTCCTTGATGGCAACATTCTATAATTATGGCTTACGAGAATCAATCATCAGACCGGGTAGAATGTCCATTAATGAATAAAACTATCAAAGTGTCTGGAAACCTAGAGAGCCACTATGAGTGATAAACAGGATCGTCGCAGCCAGCGGACGCGTCATTTGCTGAGCGCAGCATTAGTCGAGCTAATTCGAGAAAAAGACTACAACTCGATTACGGTCAGTGACATTATTGACCGTGCCAATGTCGGACGATCGACCTTTTATGCTCATTATCGGGATAAGGATGATTTATTTGTCGGAGAATTAGACCGAGTAATCGAGGTACTCAGCCAGCGCATTCCTGATCAGGAAGAAAGCCCATTTTTTCCAAGCCTGGGATTATTCCGCCATGTAGGGGAAGAGTACAAATTATATAAGGCCCTTCTCTGGACTTCAGGCATCGACTTGTTAATCAAGCACTTGCAAACATCTCTCAGCAATCGAATTGAACAAGGTCTAAAGAATAACGAAAGAGACTTTGAGATTCCCATTCCAATTTTAGCGAACTTTATCGCTGGCAGTTTTCTTACACTACTCAAGTGGTGGCTCGAGAATAAAATGCTTTATTCGCCTGAAGAGATGGATAAAATTTTCAAGAGACTCACACTGGCAGGGTTGGAAACACAGAAACTCAAATAACAATAACAGCCTAAAATGCTCTGACTTTATCTAAGACTCATCGCACATCCATCTGCACGCGGATCGCTTCCTGCGCATAAGACACCTGTTTCCGCGTCCTGTAAGATGACCTGGCCCCTGCCGAAGATGGAGCGATCATAACCGCTGACTGAATGTACAGGATGTCCCATTTTTTGCAAGTCCGAAACTACATCCGCAGGAATTCCCTCTTCAAGAGCGACGTGTCCTCCTGATTCTTCCACATCGATGCAGAGGCGCGGCAAATCCAGCGCGGACTGTGGATCCAATCCGTCATCCACAAGCGCAGAGAGGACCTGGACGTGGCCCTGGGGCTGCATAAATCCACCCATGACACCATATGATGCATATAATGATCCATCTTCACGCGTGACCATTGCGGGGATGATCGTGTGATACGGTCGCTTGCGTGGTTCAAGCGCATTAGGATGATTCCGGTCAAGGCTAAAGTTATGGCCACGGTTTTGCAAAGTGAAGCCAAATCCTTTTGGAACAATGCCTGTCCCGAAACCCCAATAATTACTGTTGATGAATGAACACGCGTTACCAAATCTATCTACTACGCTGAGATACACTGTCCCCGAGGAGGAAACAGGTGTGCCGCGTTTTGGGTCAATCGTGGCGCGCTTCGTATCAATTAATTTGCGTCGCTCGTTTGCATACTCCTTTGATAATAATTCCTCAACAGGCACATTCGAAAACTTGGGATCAGCGACGTACCAGCGCGAGTCTGCAAAGGCGAGGCGCAAGGCTTCGATAACGATATGCAGGCGTTCGGTTGAAAGAGAGGCGAGCGCGCTTAACTCGAATCCTTCTAAGATATTCAAGGCGATTAGTGCAGTGATTCCCTGTCCATTTGGTGGGCATTCATAGATGCGCAATCCACGATATGTGACGGAGATTGGTTCCTCCCAGGTGGATGTGTGCGACGCGAGATCCTCAGTGGACATGCATCCGCCTGCTTCCTTGATAACGCTGACAATTGCTTCCGCGATTTCACCCTGATAAAACGCTGACTTGCCTCCCCGCGCAACGATCTCGAACGTGCGCGCCAGATTCTGGTTGCGGAAAATTTCTCCTGCGTTGGGGCCACGACCATCAATCGTTAGTTCCTTTCCGTTGGGCGCAGACCTTAGCTGATTCTGCGCGCCAAGTTTCCATGAATAAGCCGTGATCGGTGCAACAGGAAATCCTTCGCTCGCCAATCGAATGGCAGGTGCAAGGATTTCAGACACCGAGAGCGAGCCATGTTTTTCAATGAGGTCGAACCATCCCGCGCACGCTCCGGGCACAGTGACGGTATGTGCATGGAACGGAGGTAGCTCGTTGGAGAAACCATCTTTCTTTAGCCGATCCAGTGTCAGGGCAGCGGGAGCACGCCCTGATCCGTTTAGGGCAGTGACCTGTTTGGTATCCGTCGAATAATACAAAGCGAACATGTCACCACCGATTCCCGTAGAACTAGGCTCAGTTACATTGAGCGCCGCGCCTGCAGCAACCGCGGCATCGGCAGCGTTCCCACCTTTCGCAAGGATTTCGAGGCCGGCAGCAGTTGCCAGAGGCTGGGAGGTGGCAACAATTCCATTGCGGCTATAAATCGACGAACGACGAGAGTTGAAATGTAAGGTTTGCATATATTTTGCCTCGTGTAAAAGAATTTAGGACAGTCCATGAATTGTAGCAAATTGCATGATATTTTCAAAATAACATTCAAATTATTAAAAATTGCTACTAGAAATCAAACTTTCGAAAACAATACTTGACAATTCAAACACTTTGTTTATAATATTCAAAAATACCCTGTCGATTTTTCAATATATTTTCCTTCGACTAAATAATATCGAGGAGACATGCAAAATTCAGCTCAACCCCTCTCGACAAATTGGGCAACACGCTTTTTCACGATTTGGACGGGACAAGCCCTCTCATTATTCGGCTCTGCCCTCGTGCAATTTGCCTTGATCTGGTGGCTGACACAAAAGAGTGGCTCTGCAACCGTGCTGGCAGTAGCGACGCTAGTTGGCATGCTTCCACAAATCGTGATTGGTCCATTTGCTGGCGCACTCGTGGATCGCTGGAATCGCCGCATCATCATGATGGTAGCGGATGGAACGATTGCTGCTTTCTCTCTTTTGCTGGCCTATCTATTTGCAACTGGTACGATCCAAATCTGGCATATCTACGCCATTATGGCAGTCCGTGCCATTGGAAGCGCATTCCATTTTCCAGCCATGTCAGCATCCACTCCGCTCATGGTGCCGAAGGAACAACTGACGCGCGTCAATGGACTCAACCAGGCTTTGCAGGGAGTGAATAGTCTGCTGGGGCCTCCCCTCGGTGCACTGCTGCTTGGCATCCTGCCAACGCAAGGAATATTGTTGATTGATGTGGGAACTGCCCTGCTAGCCATCCTCCCACTACTGTTCCTGTCTGTTCCGCGACCCGAGCGACACGATGAACAGTTGGAAGCAAAACCAAACCTCCTGAAGGATGTCAGTGACGGACTGGCATATATCCGCACAATACCGGGATTCACAACCATCATTTTCATGGCGCTTTTCCTGAATTTTCTGCTTGTGCCAACCGGCGCACTTTTGCCCCTGCTTGTCACAAAGCATTTTGGTAAAGGTGCGATTGAACTTGGGTTGATGGAATCTGTCATGGGAATTGGGATCATCACTGGCGGAATACTCCTCAGTATTTGGGGTGGCTTCAAGAAAAAGATTGCTACATCATTAACAGGCATTGTGGGGCTGGGTGTCGGCGTCATGCTGACCGGATTGGCACCCGCCAATCTTTTCATGCTCGCGATCGCAGGCAATATTGTGTTGGGCTTCATGATCCCCATCGCGAATGGGCCCATCGGTGCGTTGATGCAATCCATCGTCCGGCCAGATATGCAGGGACGTGTCACTTCCCTGGTGAATAGCGGGGCGACAGCAATTTCCCCGCTGGGTCTGTTGATCGCAGGTCCATTTTCGGACTGGTTGGGGATCCGCGTCTGGTTTTGGGCGGGAGGCATACTCTGCGTGCTCATTGCTCTCTCGGCATTCTTCGTGCCAATTATTATGAACATCGAGACTCACGCGGAAGTAACCCAAATCCCTGCTTCGGAAGCAATTTAGAATTTCCGTAATAGCGTTTTGTGCACGTAGCTGGATACATCGATCGCTTCCAAACACAAAAAGCCGCGCGGACAGCTGAATTAATTTCGGAATTTTAGTAGCGCATTTAGGGGATGGGCCGTTCCAGCGGCGGAGAGGCAAAAAAACAGAACTGCCTCACGGCAGCTCTGTCTGATTCGCAAAACTTTCGCCAGCAGGCTTAGTCTTACGATATGGGCACCACATTGGCGGCTTGTAATCCCTTGGGGCCTTCCTCAACGGAAAACTCCACCTTCTGTTCGGCTTCCAACTTACGGTAGCCGTCCGACTGAATAGCGGTGAAGTGAACGAACACATCCTCACCACCATCGCGGCCGATGAAGCCATAGCCTTTGGTGGCATTGAACCACTTGACGGTTCCAACAAAGCGTTCTGACATCTTACAATTCTCCTGCTGAGATTAAAATTTATGCCCGTCCACCTTGCGCTTTCAAAGGCGAACCGGGCATGACGCACGCAAGATTATCATGTCTATGAAGTGATGTCAAGACCGCGCGAGGCGCGTGTAACCTTCTTATAAATGGATGCGTAGCGGGAGGTGAAATGCACCCACGGAAGCGACCATCTCACTTTCGGTATTCCACTTCGGATAACTTTTCGCATCTCACCTGGACCCTTGAACGGCTCCAGCAGCATCAGCGATCGCCCCAGCTCGAACGTCACATGGGCATCCGAACCAACAGTTCCCGCGATATTATGCTCTTCCGCAAACTGCCGCGCCTCCCGATTGAACCTCGGGAGCATACATCGCGAGTTGTAAACTTCGATTGCATCCACTTCCGGCAGGATTTCAAGCAGATCAGCTTCACGCCAGCCCCCTTTTCGCAGGGTGTCAAACGGATGTGAGATGCTGATAAATGCACCCTGATCCTTCAAGCGCCGAATCGTCTCTTGAGGAGCGAGTCCTTTTGGAATCTCCTCACTTACGAAAGCCGCCAGGATCTCGCCGCGAGTGGTCATGATCTCCTCTCCTACAATGACCAACTCTGGGTCAAGAGCCTGAGACGCAAGCGCGCCTGCAATAGTATTGTGATCGGTGACGACAACGCGGTCAATTCCTTTGCGACGACAGGTATCCACCAGATCACGAGGACGCGTCAGAGAGTCCTTGGAAAAAATGGTATGGCAATGGAATTCGACAGAAAGATAAGTCATAAGGCAGATTGTAACCTTTTTCCCTGGTAGCTATTTGAGAGGTTTTGTTATAAAATTCAGGGAATGGACGATATCCCCTTCTACAAGAGGCCCTGGGCCTATATAGCGGGTTGGCTGGCAATTTTGCTTATTGTCTATGGCTGGCAGATTTTTCGCATGGGTGGAATCCGCGCCAATTTACTAGATATTGCTTTTGATTTAGCCTGTGTTTTTCCCCTACTTCTCATTTTATGGATGGCCTTTTTTGCACAATTCGTGCTGCCCGTCCGCACATTTCGTGACCGCCAGAAATTATTTGACCGCTTGATTACCTATCTTTTTGGCGGACATGGCCCCGCGCTCTTCATAGAAAATGGCAAAATCAAGGAACATACCGGTGAGAGGCTGAAAAGAGGTCCTGGGGTGCTCTGGCTCGATTCAGCCAGCGGGGCAGTGACACGCTCGGCCGTCGCAATTAAGCAGACGCTGGGTCCTGGCGTTCATTTCATCAACAATGGTGAATATGTTGCAGGGACTGTGGATTTACATATTCAGTCGCAAGCTATTGGACCGAAGGAGTCGGACAAACCATTTGATGGCCGTAAGGAAGACCAGCCGCCGGAAGAATGGGCTCAAATCCAGGATCGCCGCAAACAGGTCAGCGCGCTGACCCGGGATGGAATCGAAGTGATTCCTAACATTTCCGTGTCATTCCGAGTCAATACAGGGTTTCCGAAGGAAGGGCAGCCCGGTTCACGCTTTGGATATCGGATGGGCATTACAAAGAAAGATAAAGAGAACGAGGAAAAAGATAAGGAAGCGATTCGAAAAGCGATCCTGGGAGAGGGAATCAATCCTAACGCTGTGCCAGATTCGCCCCGTCGGCGTGTGGCATGGAATGAACTTCCCGCCGCGCTCGCAGTGGATGTCTGGCGCGAGTATGTGGCGAAATTCACCCTCGATGAATTGTTCAAGCCAGATCAGATAGTTCCGCCTGCGCCAATACAAACCCCTCAGCCGAGCGAAGAGGAAATTGACCCGCTCAGCCAACCCATTCAAGTCGGTGCAAACCGCGACGCCATGCAGGACGGGCTTGCCAGGATGGTCCGTGAGCTGAATGTGATGATGTCGAGGGCAATTAAAGTATTGGAAGGGGAAAAAGATAATAAAAACAAGAAGCAGTTTGTCTATCAGCCGTTTCCATCTGTTTCCTATGAAAAAAAGGAGCCTGAGAAAAGGACCGCTCTACAAGTGATCAATGAGATGGTGAAAGCACGCTTGACACAGGAGGAAGTAGATATTTTCGATGATCATGGAGTTCGTGGCCAGGGCAGCATTCCGAGCCCTGAATATCAGTTACTGAAGGAACGTGGCCTTAAGGTTCTAAGTGTTGGCATTGGCAACCTCCGCTTTGATCCATCCATCGAGACAGCCATCATTAGTAAGTGGTCTGCCACCTGGCTAAGCAACGCGAAGGCAGAAAGTGAGCAGATCGAACGCAAGCGCAATATTGTCGCCACCACCGGGAATGAAAAAGCCATTCGCCAGTACGCCGATTTTCTCAGTAAGGACCTGATTCAAAAGAAGCCCGTTGGTGTTAAGGAAACACTCAAGACACTTCTCTTGCGGACTCGCGCACTCATCATGACCAACGATCAATTGCGCCAGCATATGAACGAGGAGCAACAGGAACTCGAAGACATCATTCGCTGGATCGAGGTGAGCGGATCATGAACGCCTCTGTTTCATCCTCAATAGGAGTCACATCCGAAACAGCGCTTAAAAAGGAACAGCGGCTTTTTAGCGAGTTGTCATCCCGTCTGATCGATGCATTCCTGAATCGGATCTTCGATCTGCGGCCCACAAAAGCCGCCCGACGCACGAGGTATTTGTTCATTTTGTTTATCGTAAGTGGATTCCTGATCAGCTTAAGGTTCTACCCATTAGCGTTGTGGGCGAAATTTATTCAGGATATTTTTTGGTATTCCTTGAATCCCGGTTATGCAGCCACCTATGTTGGCAACCCCTATACCAACTTTCTCTCCTTCGCCTATCAGGTGTTTACCGACCCGCGAATATTTCAATACCTCCCAATTTTCCTCGCGCCATTCTTCATCGCTTTGCAGTGCGCCGCATTATATCTGGCGGATGTCTTTGAGTTAGAACATGTTAGTGTTGCGAGAAGCTTTATCTGGGAGGTGGCTCTTTCAGGGAGTGATGAAACAATTCGTGTCACACAGGGAGATATTTCAGAAACACATCGCGAGTCACCCAATTATTTGATCGGTGGCCCGGGCAAAGTTGTCGTCGATCTCGACTCGGTTGCACTGTTTGAAAAACCGGATGGAACTCCACATGTTATCGGTCCCACCGGAAAGGAAGCAGGTGGAAGAGCCACTCTCGATGGATTTGAGCGGTTCAGACAGGCAATTGATATCCGCGATCAGTATGTCGATCTGCGCGACCAGGACCCCAAATCGCAAGCTGTGAAAAGCCGAAGCCGCGATGGAATACCCGTTTTCGCCACCGACGTGCGTATGATGTTTAGTATCTATCGAGGCGCAGGTACAAAAGCATCCGCCGAATCTCCCTATTCTTTTAGTAAAGAAGCGATCGAGCAAATCATATATAAGTCAGTTTCACGAGTCACACCGGAACTTCCCAACCCATCCACATATGAGTTTTCCTGGGTCAACAATATGATTGGCCTCATCCGCGGCCAACTGAGTGGATTTATGAGCGAGCATAAACTAAGCGAATATCTGGCCAGCACAGGAATGCCCGAGTTCGAGAAGTTAAAACAGAGAGAGGAGACCATTACTGAACAGGTTCAGCAGTTGACTCACTCTGAACAGGATTTTCTTGCTTCAAAGGAGCTTAAGCGTCCACCTGAATTCCAGCCACGCTATAAAATCACCAATTTGTTCACTCAATTTGCCGATGAATTTACAAAAAGAGCCCATGGTGGTGGCGTGGAATTGCATTGGATTGGCGTAGGTACGTGGAAAACTCCTATAGAACTTGTTCCGGACAAGCATTTGGAAGCCTGGAAGCTGAGCCAGGAAAATGCGAAGAACGAAAGCAAGGGGGCTATGGAAAAAGTTGAGGAAAAAGCAATTATTCAAAAACTGCAAACCTTGATCGACACTGTCCCGATCCAGGTCTATCATGATATTCTGAACACTGCAAAACACACTAAAAAAAATGTGAGAAAGCCAGAATCAAAACAGCC
>Ga0114129_10011218_pt1 | contig 12772 bp, 14 predicted proteins | sample RhiMetdeltSRZDD1_FD_80071 | JGI IMG/M metagenome (GOLD analysis project Ga0114129, IMG submission 80071) | Populus rhizosphere microbial communities from Tennessee, USA - Rhizosphere MetaG P. deltoides SRZDD1 (version 2) (version 2) | ecosystem: Host-associated > Plants > Roots > Rhizosphere >...
GGGCGCCGCGAGGGGAGTCACGTGCACCGCTTCCGCACGTGCGCGTCGTTCCGGGGACGGAAACGACGGGAGGAAGCGCGTGGGAACGGTCATCGCGGTCGCGAACCAGAAGGGTGGCGTCGGTAAAACGACGTGCACGATCAACTTGGGCGGCGCACTCGCGTCGCTCGGACACCGCGTCCTCTGTCTCGATCTCGATCCGCAGGCGAATCTCACGGTCGGGCTCGGCATCGACCTCAACACGGTCGACACGAACATCGCGAACGTCCTCATCGATCCCGACACGACGCTGACCTCGATCATCCGGCCGACGAAGACGAAGAACCTCGACGTCGCGCCGGCGACGCTCGAGCTGTCGTCAGCCGAGGTCGAGCTCTTCAACGCGATCGGTCGCGAGATGGCGTTGCGCGACAAGCTGAGTCAGGACATCGTGCAGCGCTACTCGTACATCCTCATCGACTGCCCGCCGACGCTCGGCCTGCTCACCCTCAACGCGCTCGTCGCGGCGAACGGCGTGATCATCCCGGTGCAGACGCAGTACTACGCGCTCAAGGGTGTCGCCGCGCTGCTCAAGATCATCAAGACAGTGCAGGGTCGGCTCAATCCGAAGCTGAGAGTCCTCGGACTGCTACCGACGTTCTACGACTCGCGCACCATCCTCGGGCGCGACATGCTCGATTCATTGCGCGAGCTCGGTGACCATCAAGTATTCGATACGGTGATCCGGCAATCGGTGAAGATCGGCGAGGCGCCGACCGCCGGCGTACCCATCACTGTCTACGAACCGCGCTCCGACGCGGCGAAGAGCTTCGTCGACCTCGCGAGGGAGGTGATCGGTGCTCACAAGTAGCACGTCCTCACACAGCAGGAAGTCCTTCCGCGACGCCGGCAATCGGATCTTCCAGCAGGAGAGCGAGGCGCAGCCGGGGATCATCAGCCTTCTTGCGGCACGCACGCCGACGGCGGTGCGCGAGCTGCCGCTCGAAAAGGTCGTGCCGAACCCCTCGCAGCCCCGCATGACCTGGCACGAGGAGACGCTCCAGGAGCTCGCCGCCTCGATCAAGGAGCACGGCGTGCTGCAGCCGATCCTGGTGCGCCCGTCGGGCGATCAGTACGAGATCATCGCCGGAGAGCGGCGCTGGCGGTCATCGAAGATCGCGGGCAAAGAGACGATCCCGGCGATCGTCGAGCGCTTCGACGACGCGACCGCCCTCGAGATCGCCCTCATCGAGAACCTGCAACGCGAGGATCTCTCACCGCTCGATGAGGCCGTCATCTACAAGAAGATGACCGACGAGCTGGGCTACTCGATCCGACAGCTGGCGGGGAAGCTCGGCAAGGACAAGGGGTACGTCGAGAACCGTCTCCGCCTCGCGAGCGCCCCCGACGACGTCCGCGAGATGGTCGCGAAGCGGTACGACACGCTGTCCGCGGCGTACGAGCTCATGAAGCTCGAGGACAAGCGTCGCCGTCGCTCGCTCGCGAAGCAGATCCTCGCCGGCCAGCTCACGCTGATCCGGCTTCACGACCGTGTCGAGCGGATCCTCCACCCGCACGAACGTGGCGCGAAGGCGGAGCCCGCCATCCCGCCGCTGCGCGACGACGCGCTCATCACCGCGACGCGCAAGCTCAACGAAGCGCTGGCCGAGCTCTCACGCGCCGCCGGCGACGATGGGAAGCTCACGATCCCCGAGGCCGACCGTCAGAACCTGGCGAAGTTCCTCACGATCTCCCGGGCGCGTCTCGACAACCTCGTGGCGCGCCTCCGGAGCGGCCACGCGTGAGCGACCAGAAGCTGTCGGGACGAGGAAGTGTCGTCTCGTTCGTCCTGATGACCGGGCTGGTCACCGCGGCGGCCACCGGCCTGTTCGTTCTGCTCGACCCACGGGCGCAGCAGTTCTGGATACAGCGCTGGGAAACGCTGGCCGGGTTCGTCCGCTCGCTGTTCGGGGGCGGTTAGCGCTCGACGCGGACGCGCGTGGTCTCGGCGACCACTGGGACGCGGGTCTGCGCGCCCTGCTCGCGCTGGCCGCGAGCGTCGCGCAGGATCGAAACGGCGGTCGTCGCGAGGCCGACCGCGCCGAGGATGAAGATCACGTTGTCGTTCGTCAGTAGATCAAGCATGTCGTACCCCCTAAGCAACGCACGTGCCAGCGGTCAAGCGGCGGGCCGCTCGTTACGGACTGGTAACGGTTTGCGCGAAAAACCTCAGGCGGCTTTGCGCGGCGGCCGCGCGCGCTGCACGCGGACCTGCGACACCCGTCGACCATCGACTCCCGTTACCTGGAAGCGGTAGCCCTCGACCTCGACCGCGTCCCCCACCTGCGCGAGGCGGCCCAGCCGCCCGAAGACCATCCCGCCGACCGTGTCGTACGGCTCGTCGGTGAGCTCGAGATGGAGACGGTCACGCAGCTCGGCCAGTCCGACCAAGCCGTCGACCACGTAGGTGCCGGGCGCCTCCTCGCGGATGGGGGGCGAGGCGTCCTTCTCGAACTCGTCGCCCACCTCCCCCACCAGCTCCTCCAGCACGTCCTCGAGGGTGACGAGCCCGGCGGTCCCACCGTACTCGTCGATGACGATCGCGAGCTGGGCGTGCTGCCGCCGGAACTCAGCGAGCGCCTGGTCCAGACGCAGCGTCTCGGGGATCGCCGGGACCCGCCGCATGACGTCGTGCGCCTTCGCCTTCGAGTTCCGGTCGACGCCGACCAGGTCCTTGACGTGGACCACCCCGACGATGTGGTCGAGGTCGTCGCGGTAGACCGGAAAGCGCGAGAGGCGATGTTGCCTGGCCATCGCGATCAGCCCCGCGAGATCGAGCTCCTCGGGCACGGCGACGATCTCGGTCCGGGGCACCATGACCTGGCGCACGAGCGTGTCGGCGAAGTCGAGCGCGTTGCCGACGATGACGCGTTCGCTCTCCTGCAGCACGCCCTGACGCGCGGAGGCGGCGACGAGCATGCGCAGCTCCTCGTCGCTGTGGACGTTGAGGTCAGCGCGTGGCTTGATGCCGATCCACCGGAGGAGCGCGTTCGCGCTGGTGTTGACGAACCAGATGAACGGGAACATCACGCGGTAGAAGAGGTCGAGCGGATACGCGCACAGGAGCGCGAGCTGCACCGCGCGCTGGATCGCGAGGTACTTCGGGGCGAGCTCGCCGACGACGATGTGGACATAGGTGATCACGCCGAACGCGAGGGTGAACGCGATAAGGTGGAACACCGGCGCGGGTAACCATCCGAAGACGGGCTCGATGAGGGCGGCGACCGCGGGCTCGCCGATCCATCCGATGGCGAGGGAGGCGAGCGTGACACCGAGCTGTGCCGCGGAGATGTAGGTGTCCAGGCGGTTGGCGATCTGCGCGGCGAGCTTCGCGCGGACGCTCTCTTTCGCGAGCTCCTGGAGCTGCGTCCCGCGGACGCGGACGAACGCGTACTCGGCCGCGACGAAGAAGCCGTTCGCGAGGACGAGAATGAAGGCGACGACGGCGCCCCGAAGTGCCTCGGCCGCGTCCATGCCCGGCCCATTCTCGCACTGAATAGACTCGACTTCATGCGCGTGCTGGTGCGGTTATTCGCGTCGTATCGCGAGGCCGCCGGCGTTGGTCGGATCGACCTCGAGCTTCCGCCGGGAGCCACGGTGAAGGACGCGATCTTCAAGATCCTGAAGGACCATCCGCTCATCGCCGAAGGCCGCCAGGTCGTGATCGCACGCAATCGCGAGTACGTCACGCCCGACGAGCCACTGGCTGACGGCGACGAGGTCGCGCTCATCCCGCCGGTTTCGGGCGGCGCGATGACGGTCGCGCCGATCGCCGTCTCCGCATCACCGCTCTCCGTCGACGACGCGCTCGCGGCGGTGCGGGACAGCGGATTCGGCGGCATCGTCGTCTTCCTGGGCACGGTCCGCGACCGCAGCCGCGGAAAGCGCGTGACCCACCTCGAGTACGAGGCCTACGCCGAGATGGCGCAGGCGAAGATGCGCGAGATCGCTCGGCGCCTCGAGACGGCCCACGCTCCGCTGCGCCTCGTGCTGCACCACCGCGTTGGCGATCTCGCGATCGGCGACATCGCCGTCATCGTCGCCGCGGGCGCGCCGCATCGCGACGCCGCCTTCACCGCCGCGCGCGCCGCGATCGACGAGCTGAAGACGATCGTGCCCATCTGGAAGAAGGAGTACTCCGACGACGGCGCGGTCTGGGTGGAAGATCATGCTTGAGCGACGACCGGCTCCGCAGCGAGGAGCGATTCCATCAGCCGTGAGCGCATCTCCTCGGCGGAGCCGAGAGATTGAACAGGACCATGCATGACGTACTGGATGATCGTCACGAGCCCTGAGAACTACGAGAAGACGCGCAAGCTCCGGTTCACGCAGCAGGGCGTGAAGGGCCGGCACCGGCGCAAGGCCGAGCGCATGGCGCCGGGCGACCGCGTCTGCTGGTACCTCACCGGGATCCAGTCGTTCGCGGCGACCGCGACCATCACCTCGCCGTACTTCGAAGGCGCTGAGCCCATCTGGGTGAGCGGGTCTCGCGGCGCAGCCGCGAGATCAGGCAAGACCGGGGACACCTATCCGTGGCGCTTCAAGATCAAGAAGGACCACGCGGTCGATCCTGACCGCGCTGTGCCGGCGCAGTCTCTGCTCGAGAAGCTCGCGTTCGTGAAGCGCTGGCCGAAGGAGCACTGGCGGCTCGCGTTCCAGGGCAACGTGCACGAGCTCGACCCGCACGACTTCGACGTCGTCGAGGCGGCCGTTGCCGCGGCCGAGAGCAAAAGGAGCGCTGCCTGACCGCGGCGCGCGGTCTCGTCGACGAGCTCGTCAGGATCTGCGGACCGGACCACGTCTTCTGGCAGCCGGACGACCTGCGCGTGTTCGAGTACGACGCCGGCTTCGATCGCCATCCACCGGTGGCGGTCGTGGTGCCCGGCACGGCGGAGGAGATCGCGGCCTGTGTCAAGACCGCTGTGCGCGCCCAGGTGGCGGTGGTGCCGCGCGGCGCGGGGACCGGACTCTCCGGCGGCACGATCGCCTGCGGCGACTCGATCGTCGTCTCGACCTCGCGTCTGCGCCGGGTGCTCGCGATCGACGCGGTCGGGCAGAGCGCGCTCGTCGAGCCCGGCGTCCCGAACCTCGAGATCAGCGCCGCGGCGCGCGAGGCCGGTCTCTTCTTCGCGCCCGACCCGGCGAGCCAGCGCGTCTCGACGATCGGCGGCAACATCGGTACGAACGCCGGCGGTCCGCACGCGCTCCGCTACGGATCGATAGTCAACCACGTCCTCGGAATCGAGATGGTCCTCGCCGACGGCGAGATCGCCGTCTTCGGCGGACGCGCCGTGGATCTCCCGGGATACGACTGCGTTCCGTTCATCGTCGGGAGCGAGGGCACGATCGGCATCGTGACGAAGGCGTGGCTGCGGCTCCTCCCCTTGCCCGAGGACACGCGCACGTTCCTGGCGCTCTTCCACGACGTCGAGTCCGGCGGGCGCGCGGCCAGCGCGATCATCGCCGGTGGCATCGTCCCCGCGGCGATGGAGATGCTCGACCGCGCGACGATCGGTGCGGTCAACGCGGCCTTCGACGCGCACCTTCCGGTCGACGCCGGATCGCTTCTGCTCGTCGAGGTCGAAGGCCTGCGCGAGGAGACCGAGGCGGCGCAGACGGCGATCATCGACATCTGCGAGGCGCAGGGCGCGTTCGGCATCCGCAGCGCGGCCACGCCAGCCGAGCGCGAGCTCCTGTGGAAGGCACGGAAGCTCGGTTATCCGGCGCTCGCGCGGATCAAGCCGAACAACTACCTGAACGACGCCGTCGTCCCGCGCTCCAAGCTGCCGGAAGTGCTGACGCAGGTGAACGCGATCGCGGAGCGGTACGGCTATCCGATCGCCAACATGTTCCACATCGGGGACGGCAATCTGCACCCGGTGTTGCTCTTCGACGGCGCAGTGGACCCGATCGAGCGCGTCATCGAGGCCAGCGCGGAGATCATGAAGGTCGCGATCGACGCCGGCGGAACGCTGTCGGGCGAGCACGGCATCGGTCTCGAGAAGAACCAGTTCATGTTCTGGGTCTTCGGGCCCGAGGATCTCGAGGCGATGCAGCGCGCGCGCGGCGCCTTCGACCCGGACGGGGTGATGAATCCCGGGAAGATCTTCCCCGGCGGCTCGGCGTGTTCCGACATCCCGACCGAGCGCATCAAGCGCGGCCTCGCGGAGGGCATGTGGGTGTAGCCACGCACGTCGCCGTCGCGGACCACGCCGTCGACGACCGGGTGCCCTCGCGCGTCGAGCGGCCCGACAGCGTCGAAGCGCTCGCGGGCGTGATCGGCGCGGCGCACCGCGAGCGCGCGGCGGTCGTGCTCTGGGGTGGCGGCACGCGGATCGGCGTCGGCGATCCGCCGGAGCGCTACGACGCCGCCGTCGACCTCGGCGGACTGCGCGGGATCGTGGAGCACTCGCCGGCCGACCTGGTGTGCACGGTGCGGGCGGGCACGACGCTGGAGGAGCTCGCCTTCGCACTGGGCGCGAACGGGCAGCGCTGGCCGGTCGATGCGCCGTCGCGGAAGGCGGCGACCGTGGGTGGGACCGTGGCAGGCGCGGCCGTGGGAGCCTCTCGCCTCCGCTACCAGCATCCGCGCGACTGGATCCTCGGTTGCACCGCGGTGCTCGGCGATGGAACGATCACGCACGCCGGTGGGCGGGTCGTGAAGAACGTGACCGGCTACGACCTCACCCGCCTGTACTCGGGGAGCTACGGCACTCTGGTCGCGCTCGCCGAGGTCACGCTCAAGCTGGTCGCGGCTCCGGAGTACGAGCTCACACTGCGGGCGACCACAGCGGATGCCGCGGCGGCCCTGCGTCTCGCGGCGGAGCTGCGCGCCACGCACCTGCCGCTCGACGCGCTCGCCATCGCGACCGGGCGCGCGGCGGAGGACGCTCGGGAGCGCGGCGCGCGCGTGTTCGTCCGGATGGCGGGCGCGCGCGGCGCGGTCGGCCGCGTCGCGCGAGCGTTGAACGAGCGGGCCGCGATGTCCGAGACGGCGCCCCCGTGGGACGCCCTCGCCGATGCCACCGTGGCGTCGGGCCCGATCGCGCGCGCGGTGTGGCCGGCCGGGCATCAACCGCCCGGCCAGGTCGATCTCTCCGACGCCGTGATCTATCCCGGTAGCGGCATCGCGTTCCTGCTACGGGACCTCACGCCGGAGGAGTTCGTGCGCACGCGCGCGGCGCTCGAGGCTGCCGACGGCGCGCTGATCGTCGAACGTGGGGCCGTCGAATTCAAGCGCGCGGTCGGAGGCGCCTGGGGTCGATCGCGCGTACCGCTCGCGATCGCTCGCGCGCTCAAGGCGCGCTTCGATCCGCACGGCGTTCTCGCGCCGGGCCGCATCCGGTTAGCCTCGGTGACATGACGATCGCTCCACTGCGTGAGGTCGAGCCCGGCCTCCGTCAGTGCATCCATTGCGGGATGTGTCTCGAGGCCTGCCCCACGTATCAGATCACGCGTCTCGAGACGGAGTCTCCGCGCGGGCGCATCCACCTGATGACCGCGATGCTCGAGGGTGGGCCGACGAGCGACGCGACGCGCCTCCACCTGGATCGCTGCCTCGCGTGTCGTGCGTGCGAGGTCGTCTGTCCATCAGGCGTCCCGTACGGACAGCTCATCGAAGCCGCACGCGTCGTCATCGCGGACGAGACGCGACCCCGTCGCGGGTGGCTGTCCGCTCAAGTGCGCCGATTCGCGCTCGACGTCCTGGCGGACCCGACGTCCCTGGGCCGCGCGGCCGCGGTCCTTGGGCTGTACGAGCGCCTCGGCCTGCGAACGCTGGTGCACGCGATCGGCCTGACACGCGTGCTTCCGCGGCGGCTCCGGCGCCTCGAGTCCCTGTATCCGCCTTTCGCGCGGCCGCGTTACCGCGCGCCGGCGCCGCCGCCCGCGCCTCGGGCGCGCGTCGCGCTGCTGCTCGGTTGCGTGATGCGCGTCGCGTACGGTGACGTCCACACCGCCGCCGCGCGCATCCTCGCAGGTCAGGGCATCGCCGTCATCGACGCGCCCGGGCAGACATGCTGCGGCGCGCTGCACGCGCATGCCGGCGAACGCGAGGCCGCGCGCGCGCTCGCGCGCCGGAACATCGCCGCGTTCGAGGCGGCGGCCGTCGATGCGATCGTGGTCGATGCCGCGGGTTGCGGCGCGCAGCTCAAGGACTACGGAACGCTCCTCGCCGATGACGACGCATGGGCGGCGCGCGCGACGGCGTTCGCGGCCAAGGTCCGCGACGTCAACGAGTACCTGGCGTACGTGGCGGGCGACCGGCTCGGTCGCCTCGACCTGCGCGCGACCTACCAGGATCCATGCCATCTCGCGCACGCTCAGGGCATCCGGAAGCAGCCGCGCGACGTGCTCTCCCGTGTCCACGGGCTCCAGCTCATCGAGATGGCCGATGCCGACGTGTGCTGCGGCAGCGCCGGTTCGTACAACCTCACGCAGCCCGAGTACGCCGACCGGCTGCAAGCGCGGAAGGTCGACGCGATCCTCGCGACCGGCGCGGACGCGGTCATCAGCGCGAACCCGGGCTGCATGCTGCAGATCGAGGCCGGTCTCCGAGCCCGCGGCTCGAAGCTTCCCGTCCTCCACGTGGTCGAGGTGCTCGACCGCGCCATGAGTTGAGCGCACGCCGTCTTCTGGTCATCGGGAGCGCGACCGTCGCGACCGTCGTCGCCGTGGTCGCTCTGCTGTTCATCCCGCTGTCGATCGCGGTCGGGCATCCGCAGAACGCGGTGGTCGAGGCGATCCTGCTAGTCGTTTGCGTGTGGTGGGTCGCCCGCGTCATGCGCGCGGACCGCCGTCGGCGGCTCGCCGCGGAGTCGGCTCTCCCACCAGAGCGGCGTCCGGCGCGGCGCCAGCCACGCCGGCCGATCACGTTCCAGCTGCGCGAGACGCTCGTCACGTTCGCGATCTGGGCGGCAGTGATCTTCGCGTTCGACGCGATCGCCCTCGACATGGACCCCTTTGTGAACGCCGGCGTCGCGGCCTTCGCGGGCTTCATGCTCGCGACGCTCACCGTGACCGGGAGGCACATGATGTTCCGCCTCACCGCGGAGGAGGACGAGTAGCGATGGATCTGGGGGTTCAGATCGAGCCGCAGTTCGGCTTCAGCTACGCGGACGTCGTGCGGATCGCGCGCGAGGCCGAGAGCGCGGGCTTCCGCGCGCTATGGGTGTCCGACCACCTCATGCTCGGTGCCGAGGCGGTCGCGACGGATTGCCTCGAAGCGTGGACCCTGCTCTCCGCGCTCGCGGTCGACACGAAGAAGATCCGGATCGGCCCGATGGTGACGTCGCAGTCGTACCGCAACCCCGCCCTGCTGGCGAAGATGGCCGCCGGCGTCGACCAAGTGTCCGGTGGGCGCCTCGAGTTCGGCATCGGCGCGGGCTGGAAAGAGGTCGAGTACAGGGCGTACGGGTACGCGTACCCCGACGATCCGACCCGCGTGACCCAGCTCGTCGAGGCGCTCGAGATCTGCACGCGGCTGTGGACGGAACCGAAGGCGACCTACCGCGGCACGCACTACCGCATCGAGGAGGCGGTCTCGTCGCCGAAGCCGTTGCAGAGGCCGCTCCCGATCTGGATCGGCGGCACGAAGCCGCGCGTGATGCGCATCGCGGCGAAGTTCGCGCACGTCTTCAACATGTCGAATCCGAGCCAGCCGCCGGAGCCGCGCATCGCGGAGCTGAACAATGCGCTGCCCAAGGCGTGCAAGGCCGTCGGGCGCGACCCGGCCACGCTCAAGCGAAGCCTCTTCATCCAGGTGCTTGCCGCGCCGACCCGGCGCGAGGTCGACGAGATCGCGGCCGAGGTCGGATCGCGCGCGAAATTGTCCGGGCCGGACTGGCTCAAGGCGAGGCCCGCGGTGATCGTCGGCACCCCCGACGAGGTCGGCCAGCGCCTGCGCACGATCGCCGCTGGCGGGATCGATCACGCCAACGTGATGCTTCCCTACAAGTTCGAGGTCACCGGGGTGCGCGCGCTACACGGGATCGCAGGATCGCTCTGAGAGGAGCGACGCGCGCGACACCGCGGTTTAGTCCTTCGGACGTTTGGTGTGATGATCCGTCGCACGCTGGTACGCGGACGCGAGCGCCACGAGCAGCGGCTCGGAGAACGGCGGACCGACGAGCTGCAGGCCCACCGGCAGGCCGTCCGTGCCGAATCCGCACGGGAAGAAGATCGCGGGTAGACCAGCGAGGTTGCCGGCCGCGATGAGCCCGGTGTTCCCCGGGCGCTTCGTCTGTTGCGGATTGCTCGCCGTCATGCCGGGTTGATCCAGAGGCTGCGTGATCGGCGTCGCCGTGATCGTCCGACCCACCGAGAGGATCACGTCGGCATCCTTGAAGATGTCCGCGAATCCGGCGGAGACCGCCGTGCGCGCCCGCAGCGCCTGCAGGTAGTCCCGCGCGCGGATCTCGAGCGACGCGCGCAGCCCCGCCTTCTGGCGCGCGTCGACGAGCTCCTCGAAGCGCTCACCCTCGATGAGCTCAGCGAAGATCGTGGCGCCCTCGGCCGCGTAGACCGTCGACACGAGCGGGCCGAAAGGCAGCGCGGGCAACGTGCCGCGCACAACCTTGGGCACGACCTTGCGGAACTCGGCCACGCCGAGCTCGAGCGCGCGCTTCGCTTCAGGTGACGCGTGATCCACGATGTCCTCTTCGGCGAACGCCGCGCGCGCGCGCTTGGTGGCCGCGGTCGCGGCGCGCCTATCGAGTGGCTTGTAGCGTCGACCCGACGACGTTCGATCGGCACCGTCGGGCCCCGCGATCGCCTCGAGCACCACGCCACAGTCGTCGGCGCTGCGCGCCATCGGACCGATCTTGTCGAGCGTCCACGACAGCGCCATCGCTCCATGTCGGCTCACCAGACCGTACGTGGGACGCAGACCGGTGACGCCGCAGTACGCCGACGGCGTCCCGATCGAGCCGGAGGTCTCCGATCCGAGTGCATATGGAACGAGGCCGCCGGCGACGGCCGCGCCGGATCCGCTCGACGAACCGCCGGACCACCGCTCGAGATTCCAGGGGTTACGTCCCGGGCCTTGCAGCGACGCGCTCGGATAGCGGTAGCCGCCGCCGCCCGCCAGCTCGACCATGGCGAGCTTCGCCGCGAGCACCGCGCCCGCGCGTTTCAGCTTCGCGATAGCGGTCGCGTCGAGGTCGATGACCTGAGCGCGGTATGGCGGAGCGCCCCACGTGGTCGGCGCGCCCTTCGCCGCGAGCAGATCCTTCGCGCCATATGGGATACCAAGTAGCGGTCGTCGCTCGCGGCGCTTGAGTGCGGCGTCCGCGCGCCTCGCTTCAGCGACCGCGCGCTCCCGCATGACGGTCGCGACGGCGTTGTAACGCGGACCGACGCGCGCGAGACGGTCGCAGGTCTCCTCGGCGAGCTCGACCGCCGAGATCGCGCGCTTGCGGAGCGCGCTTTGCAGCTCGCCGACGGTCGCGAAGCGATGATCGCTCAGGGGCGATAGACCGTGGGTGGCTCCGTCGCGATTGGAACGCGCTGTTTGCGTATCTCGATCGCGTTCTTCTCCACCGTGGCGCGCGCCTCATCCGAGAGTCGCGCGGGATCGTCGATCGGACGCGTGTCTTGGGGTGGCGCCGCGTCCCCGTGCGCGGACTTTCGCGTCTTTTCTTTCACGGAATGCGCAGGATAGCGTGCTACCCTCGGTCAATGGAGTCGCCGCCGATGCAGCGTCGGTATCCCATCGTCGAGCGCCCGCTTTCCCCGCGCGATTACGACATGCCGATCGGCTGGTGGGGCTGGAACTGGGAGCCGCCGGTGCCGATGTCGGTCACGCAGCTGCTCGAAGCGGGCAACATGGACGCGCGGACGGCCGCGCTGTGCGGGATGGCCATCGAGTCCCATGGCTCGATGCTCATCGCGGCCGAGGAGCCGCACTCGGGTAAGACGACGACGCTCACGGCTCTGCTCGACTACCTCCCGAACGTGACGCGGCGCATCTTCATCCGCGGCTGGGCCGAGACCTTCGACTTCCTGGGGCAGACGCGACCCGAGTCGACGCTGCTGCTCGCCAACGAGCTGTCCTCGCACCTGCCCGTGTATCTCTGGGGTCCGAAGGCGGTCCGCGTCTTCGAGACGCTCCGGGCGGGCTACGCGCTCGCGTCCACGCTCCACGCGGACTCCTGCGACGAGGCGCTGGCGCAGCTGGTCGGCGAGCTCGGCGTCGATCCGAGCGATCTCGCACGGGTGCACGTACTCATGGTGATGCGCGTCTACGCGACGATCGGCGGCGGCTACGCGCGTCGTGTCGTTTCGGTCCATCGCCTCGTTCCTCGTGGGGGGACGGTGGCGGCGGTGCCGCTCGTCGAGCACGACGAGGGCGTGGACACCCACGCGCACGACGAGTCGGCGGAGATCGAGCTGCTCTGCTCGCTGCGACGTGGCGCCGACGGCGGACATCTCGCGGACGAGCTCGGTCGCCGCACTCAGCACCTCACCGACCTCGTCGCAGGTGGCGCTCGCGCCATTCCCGCGGTCCGCGCCGCGCTCGCGTCCCATCGAGGCGAAGCGGTCCCCAATGACATTAGAGGAGATCCCGTCGAATGACAGACCGACCGAAGACGATCGGCGCGCTGCGCGAGACCGGTTACCAGACGCGCACGGTGAAGGAGGAGCTCCGCTCGAACCTCATCACCGCCCTCGCGGAGAAGCGGCCCCTGTTCCAGGGGATCGTCGGCTACGAGGCGACGGTGATCCCGCAGATCGA
>Ga0114129_10011219_pt1 | contig 12772 bp, 11 predicted proteins | sample RhiMetdeltSRZDD1_FD_80071 | JGI IMG/M metagenome (GOLD analysis project Ga0114129, IMG submission 80071) | Populus rhizosphere microbial communities from Tennessee, USA - Rhizosphere MetaG P. deltoides SRZDD1 (version 2) (version 2) | ecosystem: Host-associated > Plants > Roots > Rhizosphere >...
AGAGATTCATCGACCAGCCCGAGAGCATTCATCATCTCGAGCGCCGTAGCGAATCGGCGCGCCGGATCGGTATCAAGGGCCTTGGAAACGACGCGGCGGAGTCGATTTGGTATGTGAGCTGGGAACCGATCGCGGTCAGGAAAGGTACCGTTCGCAATCGATGGGCAGTCGTGGTCCTCGTCCACGCGGTGCGCTGCGACCTGACGTTCGAATTCTGTATGACCGACACACATTCTGTAGATGGTCAGTCCGGCCTGATAGATGTCCGCGGCTCTCGAAACCCTCATGCTTGCCGGTGTAAACTCTGGTGGCCGGTGCCTCCCATAAACAGTCCACCGCAGGACGTGACCAGTACTGTCCATCTCTCTCGAGAGCCCGAAATCCGCTAATGTCGCGGTGTTCGAGTCGTCAAGGAAAATGTTCGTGGGCTTGACGTCGAAGTGTATTAGCCGGCGTACGTGCACATGATTGAGACCTGAAAGAAACTCGATCGCGTACCGGACGATTTCCCGAGTTGTCAGATACCTTGACTCGAGCAAACTCTGAAGTGTGCCACCACGATAGTACGGCATCGCCAGAAACACGTATTCGTCCTTTTGACCCGCATACCTGATTTCAACAACGTTTCTGTGTCTGGCGTAGTAGAGGTTCCGCGCCTCATCGAAGTAGCTCGGCGGAAGCTTCTCCTTTGGGATTCGCTTTACGGCGAATTGAGCGTCGAGTTGGCGATCAAGACCCAGGAAGACCTGGGAGTTCAGACCTTGTCCTCGTCCGATCTCCTTGCCCAAGTCGACTTCAAGGCTCAGGATCGTCGGGCCTACACGGTCGTCCGGCGGGAGCGGCAAGCTTAGTGTCATTGGGTCAGTGCTCCCTCTGCACCGAGAGGCGGGTCACTCAACGCAGCACAGATTGCGACCAGAACAGCCTCGCGTCGGATTGCGTCAAGATCGTCCCATCCTGACTCCACATGGCGTGGCTTTGTTCCCGCTACGAACTCCTTGATGACTTTGCGATCAGATTCCCCCAGTAACGACGAAATGGTCGCGATCTGACCAGACAAAAAACGCTCGATATCGCTGCTTACCAAGAGCTCTTGAACGACTCCCTCCAGGTTTAGGCGAAACGGATCCTTTTTCCGAGCCATGGACTCACCGATCCGAAGACCTGCCCGCGTGGAACCGGCTTCCTCGATAATATCGAGCAATGCGGTCCGAATGAACGCTAGCCTTCGCGGAATGTCCAACGCGTATGGAACGAGGACCTCTCCAACATTCGTGACCGCAAACTTGCCGTCCGCAGTCGCAGTGACCACGGCATACGTCACTTTCTTCGGATCTACGCGGAACCCAATTGCAGTCGCCATTTTTTGGGAGGTCCATCGCTTTCGGTGCCTTCAACCTACCTTTGACCGCATGCGTGTGGACAGTCCTCGCGAGGGTGAACGGGTGCTAGCCAGAGCGCTGTTGGCGATTCGGGTCGTAATGGGCTAAAAAAGACGGTCTGTTGTTCTCTCGGTGGTCGAGCGCCGACCTGTTCTCGTACAAACAAGCTCGCGAGCCATAGTCCTGCCCAGTGCGAGACGAAACTCACGGTGGGAATCGGTGCCCCTCCCGGTTCGTCACGCGGGTGCAAGCAGCGCGCGCACCCAAGACCCTGGACATGATAGGAAGCCATCGCGGAGTAGTGCGTCGTGGCGCCGATTCCTAACCAAGCGGGTTGGGCTGCCTGCACCTCCCAACGACTGGGAATGTCATCAACACCCACAAGAACGACCGGAGCAGGTGCTCCTATACGGGCGCGGAGCGCCGCGTCGTATCTCTCGGTCACTGCCTCAATGCGGAGTCCCACGAGCCCAACTGTCGCGAGATCGATGGCCTTCGGAGCGTTGGTGCGTGATCGCCTCAACAGCGAGTAGCGATTGAGATTTGTGATTTCCGAAGCCTCGGGCTCGATTAACCGTACGTCACCCCTCGCGTTTCGAATGCGCGCCAGGGCATATAGCGCCGCCTGGATGATCGCTCCCCCACTAACGCAGTCGAATCGATCCAGCTCGCCAACGGGCGGTGGCGTTCCGGATGGCGCGAGATGAATGACTGCTTCTCTCGTTGGCTCGAACGTCTCGTCGAAACTGCGTGGGTTGATCGCGCTTGGCCGGAGAGAGACAACGGCTCGCTTGAATGCCTCGCCTGCCGCGAGGCCCGCGGCTGCCAAGGCGCCGAACGGCGCTTCATAGTCACGCCAGCGGATTCCGCCTCCTGAGACGATGGCGCCAGACCAGTCGTTGGCCTGCATACGAATTACGCGAGCAGCGCGCCCTGACCATCGAGTGTCGCCAAAGAGCACAGCCACATCCACTCCATCCGCAGGCAGCACTGCGCTCGCGGTAACATCCGGAATCAAGTCTTGAAGAACGTCCAAGAGCGCCGACTCGAGATGGTCACCTACAAGCGGGGCATGAACTCCCATCAGAGGCACATCCGGAACGAGCAAACGGAGGTCTGCTCCCCATCGCGCTGCTAGCAAGGCTGTAGTCACCAGAGCGTGCTGAGCAGATTCGAATTGCATGTTTCGACGATCGCCAATCAAGGCTACTCTCGTTCCTAGCAGCGACTGCCCGATTAACGCGTCGGGAATGTCGTGACGCACGTGGTCTCGCAGCAGCAGGAGCGTACGTGACAATGCCTCCAGAGTACCGGCGTTCATCGCGAAGCTACGCATGAAGGTCGAGGCGGGTCTCAATGGGCACCTCTCGCCAGCTTCCGTCTTCCTGCAACTCTGCGAGGTAGGCCCCCTCGAATCCGACGTCACCGCTCGCAAATCTCGGTATTACGAGTGACAAGAAACCAGGCGTGTGAATGATCGGCCACGCGTCGTCAGTAGGCGAATGAAACGCCGCGCCAGGATGAGTGTGTATCTGAACCCGTACTCCACGGCCCGTTCTTGTGAGCTGCTGCCAAAAGGCATTCAACCACGCGCCATCGAGCTCGAATCCATCTCCCCGAGCCTGGTGTCTGGGATGAATGACTTGATCGACTAGCTCCGGCGTGATCCAGGGACTCGTCCAGAGCAGTTGGCACTCTCGTCTTCCTTGTCCGCAACGGCGGAGCTCGGCGAACGTCTCGTCGAGCACCACCGCTGGAAGTCGATACCGCGTGACAAGCGTCAAATGATCAGCCTCCCTTGACGGCACTAGGGCGCATCAAGAGGTGATCGCTGGGCTTCACCCCGACCTCGCCGAGCTTGGCGGCGTCGGGAAGCTCCACGTTCGCCTGATTGAAGAGCGACAGGATGTGCGGCTGGTTCGTAACGCCGAACTCCTTAATCGCCTTGGTCAGGAGCACGTGGACGGGTTCATTCACGTTGACCCTGAACGACTTCTCGATGCCGTTGTAGCTCACGAAGACATCGAAGGTGTTGGGGGATTCGCGTTCCCGTTCATTCTCGGCGCGTGGCGCCGTAAGTACTTCAGCCATCTGTCCACTCCTACTAGGGGTATTGCGCGAACATCCACGCAGTGATACGTTGGTATCACGGTAGCTAATCTATCACGGGGGGTTATAGGTGTCAAGTCGCGAGCGTCGTGCTGATCCAAAGCAGGCTGCGGAGACATTCGGTGAGCGTCTGACGCGCCTCCGCGAAGACGCCCGTCTATCGCAAAGCGCTCTGGCCCGACGGGTCGGGGTATCCCAATCTGCGGTCTCGCAAATGGAGTCAGGAGAGCGCAGTCCATCGTATGGAATGCTGGTTCAGCTGGCCGAGGCTTTGGGCGTTAGCGTTGCGTATTTGGTTGGGGCGGAGGTTGAAAAGCTCTCTGCAATGGACGAGCAGCACTTCCGCCGCTACCGCGCCCTACCATCTGAAGCCCAAAAAGAGCTTACTGCCTACATCGATTTTCTTAATTCGAAATACGCGAAACGTGAACGTTGAAGACTGAGTCCTTGCAGGCGTTTCTGTTTACGAGACGGGTGAAGGTATGATCTGGTCGTTCTCGGCATACGCGAGCTTCCGCAGATGCCCTCGGCAGTGGTTCTACAAGAGAGTCTATGCGAGCTCGTTAGCAAAGGACTCAGCGAGACGGGAAGCCTATAGGCTTTCAAAGCTTCAAGGACTGCTCGCCTGGCGGGGTAGGATAGTCGATACGGTGATCAGCGAATTCATTGTTCCTTCGATATCCACTAACAGGCCCTTGACCTTCGATGATGCCATGAGGCAGGCGGATACATTCTTCGCGAAGGAAAGGGAGCAGCTTGTGACTGCCGGCGCGGAGAGCGGTTTCTTTGAAATCGAATACGGAAAACCACTTACGGAAGAAATGTTTGCCCATGCGCTGAATGACATTCACGCCGCCTTGGAGAACTTCTATGCGGCAGATTCGGTATGGACGCTGCTCGCAAGCGCGATGCGGCTCGTACCACAACGTACGTTGAGCTTCGGCCACGCCGCCTCTACGGTTCAGGTCAGACCAGACTTGATTGCATTCTATCCGTCTCTCGCGCCCGTCGTATTTGACTGGAAGGTGAATACACGTCCGTTACGTGATTACTGGCTCCAGCTCGTAACTGGAGCGCTGGCGCTGACGCGCTGCACCCCGCATCGCGATTGGCCCCTTGGTGGCGCGCTCTACGACGCCAGTGATGTGCAGCTACTGGAGGTTCAACTGCTAGTAGGCGACACGAGGTGCCATCGCGCGACGGCGGCAGACGTCGAGGATGCAGAGGACTTCATCTCGTCATCAATGGCGGAAATGGAATTCGCCTATCAATGCGACGTTGGTGACGAACCACTTCCAGAGGATTTCCCAGTAGCTAATGATCCGTTCGTCTGCCAGGTATGTCCGTTCAAGAAGCCGTGTTGGGGGCAAACAGGATGAGCCGCCTCGAAACGAACATTTTTCCGATCGCCAACCTTGCGGATTTGTCGGCGCGTTATGAACTGTACCGGATCCGTGGCCTGGCGCTGGCCAAGCACGAGTACGACCACAACGCTCAGATTCTGATTGGCAAACTGAGTCGGACACTCAGGGCGCCGGTGGCCATTCTTGCCGTAGACGATGAGCCGCATCTCGCTGTGCCAGCGGGAACGACAAGACCAGAGTCTCCATTGCAGCTCGTCCGGGCGACGGCCCACTTCGATCGCACGGACCGAATGATCCTCTTGGACTATGAGAACCCAACACTGTCTAGTGAAGCGCTTTGCGTTCGGTTTCTTCAGTTTGCGATTCAAGGGGCTTTCTACGATCAGGCTAAGTTTTGGCAGCCCGCTGCTGGTCAGCCCTTCTTCGAACGAGAACCCTTCTTTCAGAAGGACGGCGTAAGCGTTTACCGAGGGTACGTCGTTCGGGTCGTTGCGGTCGCTGACTGCAAGTTCGGCGTCTGCGTGGACGTGACATTCAAGTACGTGTCCTCGAACCCACTGCCCGCGGATGTTTCCCGCGAGAATTTCAGGCAATACAAGAACTCACGCTGCATCTACCATTACGGCCTTGGTTGGTATGAGATCCGACTCCATGATCACACGGGGCTCAGCTTGAACGAGTCGATGATCGAGGACGGGGGGGGCTGTATTTCACTGCATGAGTTCATCCTGAAGAAGGCGCGCAGACCTTTTCGGAGCGACGTGGCACAGTTGGCTCCAGGTGGCGCCGCATTGTCCTACCTTACGCCGCGCAAAGAAGTACGGCACGCTGCAGCGGCCCTTTGCTATCCCGTGTACGACACAAGCGACCCCCGCATACAACCCATTCATCGAGGGACGATTCTCAGTCCCACTGACCGTCGCGAAATGATTCACGCGTTCGTACAATCACATCTCCGAGAAGTCGTCAAAGGCACGACGGTTGTCCGTGTCGCAGACCAACCCGTGAGCGTTCCCGAGGAGTTGATCCAGGCACCTGATCTCGCGTTCGGGAACGGTACCGTCTTGTCAGTCCGGGGAGCGCCTGGCGCAATTCCCGTGAGTATTGGAAGGCTAGGGACCGAACGACTCGCAGCTCTCTACAATGACAGGATCGGTCCGTACACTCGGAAACCCCTTGATCTCCAGTACTTTGTGGTACCCAAGTCGATTTGGGAACGGCAGGGACGGGACTTTCTCAGCGAGCTAAAGAGGGAGGTGAACAAGGTCTACCCACAGGAGACCTCTTACGACCCGGTCGTGATTCCCTACAACGACCTGGCTGCAAAGACCTTCACCGCTCAGGGCAAAGCAATTCTCGACGCTCTTGATGCAGCTCAACTGCGTCCAGGGTTTGGCATCGTGATGATACATGAAACGGAGCGTAGGATCCGTAAGCACGACCAGCTCGCCTCAATGCTCATGCACAAGCTCCGGCTTCGCGACCTGTACATGACGGTCATCCACACCACCATGGCAATCCAGTCATACCGTCAGGTAGAGAACGATGGCCCAAACGCAGCCTATGAAGTCAAACCAGAACGCCGCGGAAGGCTCCAGGGGTACTTGCGCAACGTGGCTCTCAACAAAGTACTCCTCGCGAACGAACGCTGGGCGTTCGTTCTGGCAACCCCACTAAACGCCGATATAACAATAGCGATCGATGTGAAGGGGCACACAGCGTGTTTCACGTTCTTTGGAAAGTCGGGTCCGGACATTAGGACGGAGATCACGACCTCCCAGGAGAAGGAAAAGCTCCGAAAGGGCCAAGTTAGAAACGTGATACTCAAGGTCCTTCGCGAAGACGACATGCTGGCCTTGAAAACGATCCAGACTATCGTCGTCCTGAGAGACGGCCTGCTTTTTGGCGACGAAATAAACGGAGCGAGGGAAGCACTTGACGTTCTGCAAAAGGAAGGCAGGCTCTCCGGCACTACGACGATGAGTTTTGTAGAAATTCCAAAGAAGTCCGTTGTTCCGTTCAGGCTGTTCGACCTCGAAACCCGCCCTGACGGATCAAAACACGTACAGAACCCTCGTGTTGGTTCATCATTCCATCTCAACGCTCGGGATGGATATGTCTGCTCTACCGGACGCGAGTTTACTCATCCGGGGACGGCGAACCCATTACAGGTAAAGATCGTAGCTGGTACGCTGCCTCTCCGCGCGCTTCTCGAGGACATTTACGCGCAGACGTGTCTTGCCCTTACGCGACCTGAGGACTGTTCCCGTCTCCCGTTTTCTCTAAAGCTCACCGACATACGCCTCAACGAGCATGCAGGGATTTACGATGAGGATGCACTGGCATTCGGGGACGAAGGAGAAGACGAAGCCGAAACGCCCTCAGGAATTCAGGAGGCGGAGATTCATGAGTAACGGCGGACTGGATGGCGGGATTTACGAGCAGTTACGGTCCTACGCGGACACGTTGGACCGCGCTCTCGTGGCGCTCCGAGACTCCGAAGCTAGCGCTTCCAGCCGGGCTCAACACGAGATTGCCGCGCTCTTGCGTGAATTGACCAATGGCGAAACGTCCGATCCTGCCTCTCGTCTCGTGACAGCTATTCTCAAGGAGAGATTGCCGCTAGTCGCAGGTCAAGGCCTCGCGCTCTGTGAAGCGCTTGCAAGAGCGCTCGAACAGCGTCCTCCAACCTCCGCAGAATTGGATCAGCTTGAACAGGTCGCTCTTTCTCTCGACAAGGAATGTTCGAGTACCCTCGCCAGAATTAAGGGGAAACGGTGATTGAAGGGTATCTCAGCGCATCTATTCGCCAAGCACAGGAGCGCGCAAGGATTCTCAAGGGAAAAATGTCGCGGGCGCTTCCCGCCGTCGAGTTCTCTGCATTGCGCCAGCTTTGCGAAGACAGGATTGATGACGCCATCACGAAGCTTGAGGAACTGCTCACCGATCCTCTTCTACTCAGGGCAGATCTCGTTCAAGAAAGACTCCGTTTCTTTCGACGTATTATCGCCGATCTTGCTCTGCTCGAAACAACAGCGATCACGACCCTTACCCGCCCTCATCAGGACGACATCGCTCTGAGCAGGCTAGTCTTTCGCATTCATCAGGAAATCGACTACCCATTACCGCCACCAGTAGTAACTTGCCTTTCACGCGAGTACTTCTCGATCAACACGTCCCTTCGGCTACTGGAAGTTCCGCTCGCCGAATCAGACTTCTTGCTACACCTCCCTGATCTTTATCACGAAATAGCCCATCCGCTCATCGCAACGCGCAACAATCCCCGAATCGCGTCATATCAATCGGAGTACAACGCCTTCCTCAAGACAGTCAGTCAGCACTTTGACTCGGAACGCAAAGCGAACATGAAGTCAACTGGGCCGAAAGAATACTTCGACCGTGTATTCCACATTCTCGAGTACTACTGGATCCGTGGATGGGCTAACGAGATCTTCTGCGATCTCTTCGCTGTCTACACACTCGGGCCAGCATACGCGTGGGCGCATTTCCATCTTACTGTGAGCCAGGAGGCAGATCCCTACGACGTCCAGATCCCAGGATTCATGTCTCACCCGCCAGATCAAGCCCGTATGGAGTCGATGCTAATGGGCCTAGAATTAATGGGGTTCGTGACACCTGTTAGCGAGATCCGGCAGCACTGGGATGCATTCGTCAAAGCGACGGGAGCAAGACCGACGCCCATTTACCGACGTGCGTGTCCAAGTGAGCTCTTGGCGGCTGCTGCTGTTCGCGCTCACGAAGGTACGAAGTCCATTGGATGTCGGATCGTCTCTCAAGAAACATCAAGCCCTGTTCACGATCTCCTAAACAAGGCATGGGAGAGATTCTGGTCTTCGCCAAACACATATCATGATTGGGAACGCCGAACAATCGCTTCTTTGAAGACCACCGACGCCAGAGAAAAGCTGCTCCCCGAAGGCAGCGAGTTGCAAGACGCCCGCGAGATGCCTGCAGGCTGATAAGACGTTACATCTCGCAAATCCCCGCAAGACTCCTCGACTAGATCCAGATCGGAGAGGGGCCCTGGCGAACATTAGTCGTCCTTACTTAGCGCGTTGTCATGATACGAGCACAGGGATGAGTTGTTGAACCCGCCCGTTTCGACCCCGCACCCATAGATGTGGCTTGAGACTCTTCCTTCGAAATCGTAGCCCCGATAGTGATTTGATGCACCTTCTTCAAAGACATCCGGATCAATAATGTCTTCACCGCAAATTGCGCAGTCAGATCGCGCCCCGAACTGTTCGGCAAGTTGCTCCACAGACAAATCACCTGCTTCCAGATCCTTCACAAACTGCTCTGGTTCTGAGGGCAGCTGTGCGCCTACTTCACTGCGCCAAACGGCATCCACGTAATCCCATTCAGCCTTTCCGCGGCGCCTGCTTTCCTTAATTGCCTCCTTGGGTCCTTTCGATGCCGCCACGGCAGTGAAGAAGAACACGTCCTCCGGAGAGGGCTTAGCGCGTCCGTGGAACCCTTTGAGATAGGCCCTCTCGATACGCGCTCGCAGATCTTTGTCGGTTAGTAGCTTTTCGAAACCGTCGAGCGTCTGAACACCGGTTCGCTGAAACGCCTCGATAACCGCTCGCAGAATGTACTCCGGCGGACTTCTTCCAAAACTTGAAGCAAACAAGTACGCGACACCGTCTTCGGTCACACGTCCCAGGTCTGGCCGATGGTCCGGGGCCGGCCGCACCGCGGCTATACGGTCGCGGATGTCTTGGGCAATTCCATCGGCAGCATCAAGGACTTTCGAAAGATCTCTAAAGCGTGCCCTTAGGTCCTCGGGCAGATCATCAGTCTTGTACGCGTCTATGTGCGAAAGGCGAGCCCAACCATCCTGCAACAAGGTGCGCACCTGCACTTCACAACCCACGCGGACCGATCCGAACCGTCCGTGCGATGCCGTGAGCCCGAACTTGACGTGAATCGCTCTGTATCCGGCTTGGGTCGGGGACGTCATGTGATCCTCGACTTCGACCGAGAGAGGCATGTCGAAAAGCGGACCAACTTGTTCCTCGCCGAGCCGCTTCACAAGTAGATCAACGAATCGATAGACGTCAGAGACATTATTGCACACCACACGAATACCGACCGTATCAGGGCAACGAGAAAGGACCTCAGAAGTCATCCAGCCATTGCGTCTGGCTTTCGCCGCCAAACTGTCCAACGCCTTTATTCGAGGTTTATCGACGAGCTTCGCTCGCGCGAGTCCCTGCTGCTCAGTGACCGCAAACACCTCTTCTACGATGTGAACAAGGTGCTTGGAAGCGATGTCGAAAGAGTCCTGGGATCGCTCATAGATTTTGGCAAGTTCGGCCTCGTCGAATTTACCGTCGTTCGCGGACTGATTAGTCATACATTCAAGGCCTTCATCCTTTGAGCCGCCTCCGCCCGCTTACGCCGCCACCGGCCAATCCGCGTACAACGCCTCCGCTTGCTCCATGATCCGCTCAACGAGCGGATCGAAATCGTCCGCCCGCACTTCCCTCCTACGTAGCACGCGCTTGACCGCCGCCCGTATCTCGGCCTTCACGTCGTCCCGACGCGGCTCGGCCCAATCCACCTTCGAGTCGTGTTGCACCCGACGCAGCGGATTGTGAGCCGCTGAAGCGGGGAAGACTCACAACAATACTTACAACACCGGGTGCAGACGAAGAAAAAGCCCCACAGCGAAGTGGCTGCAGGGCTTGCTCTTCACTCAGTCGGGACGGCGGGATTTGAACCCGCGACCCCCTGAACCCCATTCAGGTGCGCTACCGGACTGCGCTACGTCCCGTTCCCCAACCAAAAACCCCCACCCCGTGAACAGCCCAACAGGTGCGAGACACACAGACGCACAGTTGGTGTTCAGCGACGAGTGAGTAGGACAAACTGTTCCTGCAACCTAACCCCTGCGCACCGCTACGCGTCTGTGCGTCTGTGCGTCTAGCTTTTGCGGTGCGCTACCGGACTGCGCTACGTCCCGTTCCCCAACCCGGAAACCCCCACCCCGTGAACAGCCCAACAGGTGCAAGACACACAGACGCACAGTTGGTGTTCAGCGACGAGTGAGTAGGACAAACTGTTCCTGCAACCTAACCCCTGCGCACCGCTACGCGTCTGTGCGTCTGTGCGTCTAGCTTTGCGGTGCGCTACCGGACTGCGCTACGTCCCGAACTGCTAGACGCCTAGACGTCGAGAGGTCTAGACGCCAAGGAAAAGCCACGACACTAGCCGAAGACCGCCTACCTCCAATCTTCCGCTCACCCCCGCTATCCGTCTCGACGTCTAGCCGTCTCCGGATAAGCCCTCCCAAAGCTAGCGGCGCTTGGAGCGCCAGGGCAGTGCCTGCCTCGACGCCGTCGTGATACTCGGGTTTACTTGATCGTCTTCGACGCCTCGTCCCAGCTCACCGCGCTCCGCCGGAAGTAGGACTCGTTGGCCATGTGGCAGGCCAGCGCCGCATGATGGCCGAAGACCACGTCCTCCACCACCGGCTTTCGGGTGCGCACCGCCTCGAAAAAATTCCACAGATGCACCCGGGTACCATCAAAGTGGGGTGCGGTGAAGGTGGTGGTTTCGGCGAACGGCAGGCGCTCGCCCAGTTTCGGGTCGTTCTCCCGGTGCCATTGCTCGTCGTAGGCTTGCCGCAGCGCGCTGGGATAGCTGGTCGAATAGTAACTCGGCTCCGTATCGCGGCCGCTCTGCGGGCTCACGGTGAGCTGCGATCCGGCCAGCTCGAGCACCCCCTTGGCGCCATGAAAGCGATACGTCTCAGGCAGCTCGGTGCCGAGATTGAGCCGCATCGAGACGGGCAAGTCTCCATAGTAGAAGTTCGTCAGGTGGACATCCGGCATGTTCCGCCCGTCTTTCCAGCGGCGAATCCCGCCGACGGCCATCGCCTGCCGGGGCGGCTCATTGATGCTCAACATGAACAGCAGGCCGCTGATGAGATGGACGAGCAGGTCGCCCGCCACCCCCGTGCCGTACTCCTTCCAGCAGCGCCAGCGCGCAAAGATGTTCGGGTCGAACGTGCGTTTGGGCACATCGCCTTGCCACGTATCCCAGTCGAGCGTGCGCGGCGAGAGATCGGGCGGCGGGGGATACTCCCACGCTCCCGTGGGATCGTTCCGGCCCAGCGAGCCCTCGACCATCATCAGCTCGCCGATCGCTCCCTGGGCGATCAGCTCCCGGGCCTTCGCGCAGATTTGGGAGCTGACCCGCTGCGAGCCGACCTGCAGGATGCGGCCGCTCTTCCTGACGGCGTCCACCATCGCGACGCCCTCGGCCGCCGTATGCGACATCGGCTTCTCGATGTAGATGTCCTTCCCTGCGCTCACCGCTTCGACCACCATGCGCCGGTGCCAGTGGTCGGGCACCGCGGCGATGACGCAGTCGATAGTCTTGTCGTCCAGCAGTCTGCGATACTCACGCGTGGCGGGAAGAGTCGGACCCGCGATCTCCTTCGCCAAGGTGTGACGGCCGTCGTACAGGTCGGCGGCGCCGGCGCACGTCACGCCCGGCAGCGCAATCGCCGCCCCCAGGAGGCCCGATCCCTGCATCCCCACGCCGATCATGCCGAAGCGCACGGTGTCGCTCGGCGGGACGCGCACCGCGGCGAACGGTGCGGCGAGCCGCGAAGCCCCTGCCGCTGCCGCGGTCACTTCCAGAAACTCCCGGCGCTGCATCACGGCGTCCTCCCTCCATGCGAAAGGGGCCAGCTCTACACCGAATCATTCCAGGGACAGGTCCCATTGGCGAAGGCGACATTGCCCTTGAGTAGATGGTAGAGGTACGCGCCGAGGCAGAACTTTCCGAGGAGCAGCGCGGCGAACGCCACGGCGATGAGCCCCTGGAAGATGTAGGACGCCGTCCTCCATCCCTGGAGCAGCGTCAGCCCCGCCGCCAGCATGA
>Ga0114129_10011220_pt1 | contig 12771 bp, 15 predicted proteins | sample RhiMetdeltSRZDD1_FD_80071 | JGI IMG/M metagenome (GOLD analysis project Ga0114129, IMG submission 80071) | Populus rhizosphere microbial communities from Tennessee, USA - Rhizosphere MetaG P. deltoides SRZDD1 (version 2) (version 2) | ecosystem: Host-associated > Plants > Roots > Rhizosphere >...
CGAGCCCCGCGGCGTCCGGCGCGTAGCCTCCGCCGCGGAAGTAGCCGTACTGGACGACGCTCGCGCTCGGTGGAGGGAGCAGCTGACCGGCGAAGTTCGAGGAGAGGTACGCCTCGCTTCAGCGCCAGAGGCCGAGGCCCGGCAAGAACGCCCGATACATCAGAGCCTCGCTGGGGATGCGCACAAGCCCGAGCGCGAAGAGAACGACGATCTCCCACGGCGAGAGCTCGGTGAGCGCGTCCCAGACGTCCTCGTAGTCGATGAACTGCGGCAGCAGCCACCCGAAGACGACCGCGAGCGCCGCGACCACGAGCAACGGCTTGAGCATGCGCCTCCAGAACGGCCGCCGTAGGGGTGCGTGAGGTGTGGCGGTCACCGGATCCTGCGCATTGTGAAGCGCCGTCCGGGCCTCGACCAAGTGGCCTCGCGGATCGGCCTGCGCGCCACAGGACTCTGTGCAACGCCAGGCCGCAGTGCTGCGATATCTACATGCCCATCGAGTGGTACCCGGCGTCGACGTAGAGCGTCGTCGCCGTGACGTTCGCGGCGTCGTCGGACAGGAGAAACGCGGCTGCGCCGCCGATGTCGTCGGCGCCGATGTTGCGCCGGAGCGGCGCGCGCTCCTCGACGATCGACTCCATCGTCGGGAAGCCGGGGATCGATCGTGCCGCCAGCGTCCGTACGGGGCCCGCGGACACGGCGTTGACGCGGATGCCCTTCGCGCCCAGGTCCCAGGCGAGATAGCGGACCGACGCGTCGAGCGCCGCCTTGGCGACGCCCATGACGTTGTAATGCGGCACCGCCCGCTCGCCGCCGAGGTAGGTCATCGTCAGGATCGAGCCGCCGCCGGCGGCCTCCATCAGCGGCTCGGCCGCCCGCGCGCAGGAGACGAGCGAATACGCACTGACGTCGAGCGCGAGCCAGAAGCGATCGCGTGGGGTGTCGGTGAAGCGGCCTTCGAGATCGGCAGCGTCCGCAAACGCGACCGAGTGCACGAGCAGGTCGAGCTGACCGCCGAACGCCTCCCCCACCTCGCCGAAGACGCGTGCCACTTCCTCGTCCGAGCGCACGTCGCACGCCGTCACGAGGGGGCTACCCACCGTGTCCGCGAGCTCGCGCACACCCGCCTCGATTCGCTCGCCCTGGTAGGTGAACGCGAGGGAGGCACCCTCCTCGGCGAGTCGCTGCGCGATGCTCCACGCGATCGAGCGCTTGTTCGCCACGCCGAGCACCAGCCCACGCTTTCCGTCGAGCCGTCCCGCCACGATCGCGCATCCTATCGGGGTGCGCGCGTTCGCCCACGACGTCTTCACCTATCCGCTCCCACCCGGTCACCGCTTTCCGCTCGGCAAGTACCGCCTCGTGCGGGAGGGCGCCGAGCGGATCGACGGCCTCGTGGTCCAGACGGCCCGGTCTGCAACCTCGGACGAGCTCGCGCAAGGCCACGCCCCGGCCTACATTGCACAGATCGAGAGCGGCGAGCTCAGCCGCCGTGAGCTTCTGTCGCTCGGGCTCCCCTGGTCGCCTGAGCTTGTCGAGCGCGCCCGCCGGTCGGTCGGCGCCACGATTCTCGCAGCCGACGCCGCGATCGAAGACGGCCGCGCGGCCAATCTCGGCGGCGGCACGCATCACGCGTTCTACGACTCCGGTCGGGGCTTCTGCGTGTTCAACGACGTCGTGTGCGCGCGCCGCGGGCTGCAGGCCCGGGGGCTCGCCCGACGTGTGCTGGTGGTCGACCTCGACGTCCACCAGGGCGACGGCACCCACGCAGCGTTCCGCGACGACCCGGACGCGTTCACGCTCTCGGTCAACGGGTTCGCGAACTACCCGTTCCAGCGCGTTCCGGGCGACCTCGACGTCGACCTTCCGGACGGCACCGGCGACGAGCGCTACCTCGAGGTGGTCGCCCAGGTCGTGCCGAAGGCGATGGCGCGGGCAAGGCCCGACCTCTGCTTCTACCTCGCCGGCGCCGATCCCTACGCGGGCGACCGGCTCGGGCGCCTCGCCGTGTCCCGTGCGGGGCTCGAGGAGCGTGACCGGATCATGCTGGGGACGCTGGCAAGAGCGGGGATTCCGGTCTGCCTGACCCTCGCGGGCGGCTACGCAGAGCCGATCGAGGACACCGTCGAGATCAACCTCGCGACGCTGCGCGTACTCTGCGACGCAGCGTGAAGGTCGCCGTCGTCACCGGAGGATCGAGCGGCATCGGCGCGGCGCTCGCACGTCGCCTGCGAGACCACGGCTACCACTGCGTGCTGGTGGCCCGCGGGCGCGAGCGGCTCGAGCGCGTCGCGGCGGAGCTCGACGCCGAGGCCGAGGTCTGCGACGTCGGCGACCGTGCGGCCGTGGAGGCGCTGGCCGCTCGCGTCGGTGAGCGCCATACGGCGTTGCGGCTGCTCGTGAACAACGCGGGCATACCGGGGCGAGCCACGTTCCTCGAGGCGGGCGCCGAGCTCGTCGAGGAGGTCATCCGAACCAACTACCTCGGCGGCGTCTGGTGCCTCAAGGCATTCCTGCCGCTCCTCGAGGCGGGCGCGCCCAGCACGGTCGTGAACGTCGTGTCGGTCGCCGGAACGGTCTCTGGCGGCCCGAGCGGCCCCTACACAGCATCCAAGCACGCCCAGATCGCGTTCTCGCGCTCGATCACACCGGAGCTCGAGGCCCGCGGCATCGGCGTGCTCACGGTCAACCCCGGCCTGACCCACACCGACGGCTTTCCGCAGGATCGTTTCCTGCGCCACGGGTACGCCCGCCACACGGTCGTCACCGCGGAAAAGGTCGCCGATGCGATCGTCGACGGCCTGCGGCACCGGCGCAGCGAGGTGTTCGTCCCCGGCTATTACCGCATTGCGTCCACGCTCTCGGCGCTCGCCCCGGTGACGGTCGCGCGGCTCGCCTCCCGCCGAGCGCCGGGCGCGTAGGAAACCTCTACACTGGCCGCCGGACAGGTATGCCTGGGCGTAGACCACGCCTCGAGGACTACCAGCGGGCGGCCGAGTTACGAGCCGCGCTGCGCGGTTTCCTGCGCACGAGCGAGCAGACCGCTCGCCGTAACAAGCTCACGCCGCAGCGCTACAGCCTCCTGCTGATGATCAAGGGCGCAACCGACGGAAGCGAGCGGTCGACCGTGACGGAGCTCTCGCGCCGCCTCCAGCTCGCCCAGAGCACCGTGACGGAGCTCGTGCGCCGGGCCGAGACCGCCGGGCTCGTCAGGCGCGAGGCATCTGCGAAGGACGGGCGGGTTGCGTACCTCAGCCTGACGACGGAGGGTGAGCGCCGGCTCGCGGGCGCCGTGGCCGACCTCGGGCCGGAGAGCCGACGCCTGGCACAGGTCGTGACGGGGAAGGACGCCGGGGGCGGAGCGGCGCGGCGATGACCCGGGTCGGTGCCGGGCTCTCGACCGCAGAGTCGTCGGAGAAGGCGGTCGCCGAGGCGACGGCCCGCGCCCGCTCGGGCCTCGGTGACGAGCGCGCCGATCTCGTCCTCGCGTTTCTGAGCCCACACCACGTCGGAAACGCCGCGGACGTCGTCGCCCACATCCGCGAGTCGCTCGCGCCCGCCTGCCTGGCGGGGTGCGCCGCCGAGGGCGTGATCGGCCTCGAGCGGGAGCTCGAGGACGGGCCGGGGCTCGCGGTCTGGACGGCCTCACTTCCGGGCGCGCGCATCGAGCCCTTCCATATCGACGTGGTCGAGCAGGAGGACGGGCTCATGCTCACCGGGTTTCCCGAGCTCGAGGACCCCGCGCTCGTGTTGCTGCTCGCCGATCCCTTCGGGCTCCCCGTGACGGCCGTCGTCGACCAGCTGAACGCCGAGTACCCGGGAATTCCGGTCGTCGGAGGAATCGCCACGGGCGCCGGCCAACCGGGCGCGCAGGCGCTCATCCTCGACGACGAGGTCTACCGCCGGGGCGCGGTGGGCATCGGGCTGGCGGACATCGCCGTCGAGGCGGTCGTCTCACAGGGATGCGCACCGCTCGGGAGCGACGCGGTGATCACGCGCGCGGAGGGGAACATCGTGCTCGAGCTGGCGGGGCGACCCGCCCTCGAACGCCTGCGCGAGGTCGTCGGCGCGCTCTCGCCCGAAGAGCGGCAGCTGGCCGCGCACGGGCTGCTCGCGGGTCTCGTCATCGACGAGAACAAGCCGGAGTACGGCCGCGGCGACTTCCTCATGCGCGGCATCCTCAGCGCGGACGAGGAGAGCGGCGGCATCGCGATCGGCGAGGACGTTCGAATCGGTCAGACGCTGCGCTTTCACGCCCGCGACGCGGCAAGCGCGAGCGAGGATCTGCGCATCGCGCTCGACGAGTCGGTCGTCGATCGCCGCCCCGTGGCCGCCGGCGCGCTGCTCTTCTCCTGCAACGGCCGCGGCCGCTCGATGTTCGCGGAGCCGGATCACGATTCCCGGGCGCTCGCGCAGGCACTTGGCGCGCCGGCGCTCGCCGGCTTCTTCTGCGGCGGTGAGATCGGGCCGGTCGGCAGCCGCAGCTTCCTGCACGGCTTCACGGCCACGATGGCGATCTTCCTCGAAGGAGGCCAAACCGGGAGCAGCGCAGGCTCGTAGGACCTCCTGACCGGGAGTCGACCGAGAGGGAGGTTCGATGAGAGTTGCAAAGCTCGTCATTGTGCTGGCCGTGATCGCAGCGGTCGCAGCCTCGATCGCAACGGCCGGCGGGCCGCGGCGGCCGCCGACCCGCATCGCCGCCATCGAGCTCACCCCAGGGACGAGCGGCGGGCCGCAGGGCGTCGCCTATCTGAAGCAGAAGGGCAACAAGGTCAGCGGCTGGTTCGTCGTCTGGGGCCTGCCGCCGAACACGACGCACGCGTGGCACATCCACGGGCCGAACGGTGCCTGCGCCCCGGCGTCGCGAAACAAGGATCCGATCGCATCCGGCACGGACGCCGTCGCCGACGCGAACGGCGTCGCGTTCAAGAAGGTCTCGATCACGATCGCGACTCAGATCATCAAGAGGGGCTTCTACCTCAACGTTCACGAGCTCTCGAGCGAGGCGGGCGTCGGCGCCGGCATCACCTGCGGCAACATCGTCGCCACCGTCTACCGGTAGACGACAGGCAGCGCTGGGCGGGGCCGAGCCCCGCTCAGCGCTCCGACCGACGCGCCCCGCGCAGCGCCAGGCGTCCCAGCGCCCACCCCGACACGGCGTCCACGACGTAGTGGTTCGCCGTCAGCAGGACGACCGCGGAGACGAGCGGAGGATAGAGAGGCGCCAGCGCCCGTATGCTGCGCACCCGGCTCGTCTCACGGATGCCCTCGGCGGTGATAACCGCGATCGTCACATGGATACTCGGCAGCGCCGCGAGCGGGTGGTAGAGCCTCGAGATGAGCCCCGAGTCGAGGTCGATGCCGCTGACCTCGGCGATCGTGTCGACGAGGTGGTCGAGCTTACGCGGCGGGGCGACGGGAAAGATGAGAAAGATCGGCTGAGCCCCGAGCCCGCCGAGCAGCACGGCACGGCGCAGGCGATGGTATTCGGGATGCCGGCGGTGGAAGAGATGGACGAGCCAGCCAACCGTCAAGCCGACGTTGAGAGTTGCGTAGGCGAGGTTCAGCCCCTTGATCAGCCGGCGCCGCTCGAGCACGCTCCTTTGGAGGGCGGGCTCGACATGAATCCCGAGGCGGCGTTCGAGCGCGACGACGCGTGCCGCATTTTGCGCGGCTCGCTGCTCCCCGCCGTCGGAGAGGGCGAGATCGCGGAAGAGCAGGTACACGGCGTAGAAGCCGAGGCCGATCGCGACCTCCCGTTTCCAGGAGAACGGGCGCCGCCGAGGTTGCCGTCCGGGCACGCGCGGAGTCTGTCTGATGTGGCAGTCAGCGTGCCGGCGGGAGATACTGAGCGACGCAGATGACGAACGTTCGTCAGAACCTCGTACGCCTGCTGATCGGGTCGGCCGCGACGGTTTTCTTCTTCTGGCTGTTCCTGCAGATCGCGCACCTCGGCGACGCCTGGAAGGAGATCAAGTCGCTTCCGGGCTGGGCAATCGGCGGGGCGCTCGGCTTCGTGCTCGCCAACGTCGGCTTCATCTCGCTGCGCTGGCGCTACCTCTTCTCCGCCGCCCGCTACCAGACCCAGGCGCGCCGGCTGCTGCCGATCTTCTGCGTCGGCGCCGGTGCGAACAACGTCCTCCCGGCGCGCGGAGGCGACCTGCTCCGCATCGAGTCGGTGCGCCAGTACTACCGGATCCCGCCGTTCGTCACCGCCGGCACGTTGTTTGCCGAGCGGCTGCTCGACGGCATCGTGCTCTCCGTCTGGATCCTGATGGGCGCGCTCTGGATCGGGAAGAGCGGCACCCTGCTGCTCGTCGGGATCGCGCTCTCTGCGGGCTGCACGCTCGGCATCGTGCTCGTGGCTCTGGCGGCGCGCAAGCCGGAAAGCGTCGAGGAGTTCATCTGGAAGGCGACGAAGCGGCTGCCGGCGCGCTGGCATACGCGGGTCGGCCGTTGGACCGCGAACTTCGTCGAGGGCCTCGGCGCCTTTCGCTCCCGCCGCTCGCTCGTGCGCGCTCTGTGGACGTCCGTGGCGATCTGGCTCTGCAACTTCGGCATGTACGTGATCATCGGTGAGGCCTTCGGCATCGACCTCTCCGCCGGCGGCTACTTCCTGCTCGAGGGCGTGGGGAACCTCGCTCTGGGCGTCCCGGCAACCGCAGCGGGCCTCGGCAGCTTCGACTATCTGACCCTGATCAGCGCGCAGGAGCTCGACGTTCCCGACAACCTCGGGCCGGCGTACGTCCTCACTGTCCACGCCATGGTCGTCATCCCCGTGACGATCCTCGGGGTCATCTTCCTGCGCACGGCGTTCCCGCGCGTGTTCGGCACGAAGGACGACAAGGTACGCCAGCGCGAGGAAGCGGAGGAGCAGCTCCGCCACGAGGGCTACCAGGAAGCGCAGGACCTTTCCTAGGCGGCGGGCGCATCACGGACGCTCGCGTACTCGCGTGCGGCAAAGCGCAGCCGAGCGTCCTCGAGCACCGCTGTCGTGTCGAGGACGAGGGCGCGAGGCCCGTCGAGGCGCGCCAGCCCGTTGCGCACGAGGAACCGCATCGCGTCCGCCAGCCGCTCCCGGCGCCGGGCAGGCCGGCGCCAGGCAGCGTCGTAGGCCCGGCCCTGCGCCGCAGCGTCCTCGCAGGCGCGCGCAAATGCCGCGTCGAGAGCGCTCGTCGTCACGCGGTCGCTTCCGCCGGACGCCAGTGCGACGAGCTCGGAGGCTACCAGCTGCCCGGCGGAGAGCGGCAGCGACCGGCGCAGGGCGGCCAGCACAGTTGCCTCGACGTCGTCGTTTGAAGGGAGGAACGGCTCACCGAGGGCCAGATAGGCGTAGGCGCGACCGCAGGTGACCGAGTCGTATGCGATCGCTACGGGCTGGACGGTGTCCGGCTTCCCCCTGCGCACAAGCATGGCCAGGCCCGCGCGGAGCGGCCCGACGTCGCCGTCGGGCGACGGCCGCCCTTCCGGGAAGAACAGTGTCGTCGCGCCGGAGCGGACGAGCTCGACGGCGTTGCGAACGTACTCGGTCGCTTCGACCGCCCGCCTCGACCACAGCTCTCCGAGCAGCGGAGAGTCGAGCCGGTCTCGTGGGAGCGTCGTCCACAGCAGGTCAGCGAGCTCGCCTCGGAGAGCCTCGCGTGCGAACCGCGGCGGGGCCACACCCGCCTCCCGCGCCCGCGCCTCGAGCTGCTCCACCACGTCGTTTGGGAGCACAGCGTCGAGGCGGGTGTCCGCTGGCACCTCCTCGAGGACCTTTCCGACGCGCAGCACGTGGGCGCTCGGATAGGGCAGGGGGTTGACGCGCACCCGCGGCAGGTAGGGGCCTGCCGCGATCGGATAGAGCAGACGCCGTGCTCTGAGAGAGAGATCCGGCGGGAAGCCGGCGAAGAAACCGCGGTCGAACATGTCCTCTCTGGCCGTGAAGTGGAGGCGCACCTTGCGGCTTCGCCACAGGCCGCCCCTGAAGAAGACCTGCCCGCAGATCAAAGGGACATCGGTCTCGGCGCGGTGGGTCGCCACGTAGATCGTCCTGGGCGCCAGCCGGAACGGCGTCAGCAGGCGGATCCGAAACGCCGCCGCCGTGTAGGCCCACATGCCGGTGCCGACCGCGTCGTACAGCGGCTCCCAGGCTGGGATGAGACGCGTGGGTTCTCCGGGCACCGGCCGCGCAGTCGGTAGCTGGTCGATAGCGGGGCGCAGGTGCTGGGCCCCGGGGCCAATCATCTAGCATTCCGGCCGTGCCCCGCCTGAAGCTCGGCGATTCCGCCCCAACGTTCGAGTTGCCCGGCGTCGACGGCCGCACGCACTCCCTGCGCGACTACGACGGCATGCCCGTGGCGGTCGTGTTCTCGTGTGTCCACTGCCCCTACGTCGTCGCCTGGGAGGACCGGATCAACGACATCGCCCGGGACTACGAGGGACGTGCCGCGCTCGTGGCGATCAACTCGAACCACCACTCCGGCGACGGGATCGAAAGCATGACGGCGCGCGCCCGGGAAAAGGGCTTCGTGTTCCCGTTCCTGCGAGACGAGTCGCAGGAGGTGGCCGATGCCTACCAACCGGCGCGTACGCCCGAGGTCTTCCTCTTCGACACGGACCGCCGGCTCGTGTACCACGGCGCCCCGGACTCGAACCACCAGGATGCCGCTCGCGCAGAGCCGTACCTGCGGGAGGCGCTCGACTCCGTGCTCGCCGGCGAGACGCCGGCCGCGCAAGAGACGCCCGCCGTCGGCTGCACGATCAAGTGGCGCTGAGAGGGCAGCCCCCGGCTGCTTGGGGCTAGGAAACCTCGTTCGAAACCAGCCTTCGGCTGTTTCGGGCTAGCGCGCCTACACCTCCACCGACGGCGGCGAGTCCCGTCTGACGACGTACCAGCCGACCGAGAGCGTCAGCGCGTAGCCGTCGCCCGAGCGGCGCAGCGCGATACCCGCCGTACGGCCGGTGGCGAGGAGGTGCTCGGCCTCGGCGAGCACCTCCTCCCGGGCCGGACCGCTGCACGCGGCCCGGTCGAGGAACTCGTCGAGCGCGGTCTCCTCGCGCTCGACCTCGGAGCGCTCCAGCACCAGCCAGTTCGCCTCGAAGAGGCCGCGGAAGTCCTGGTCGGAGAGCACCCGTACATGGCTCGGATCGCGGAGATGCTCGATGCGGTTGTGCGCGAACGCCTCGAGCGGATCGACGGAGGTCATCTGGTCGATGACGAGCAGGCGGCCTCCGAGCTTCGTGACCCGGGTCATCTCTGCGATCGCAAGCTCGGGCCGCGTCACGTGGTGCAGCGTCCGAGACGTCACGGCGAGATCGAACTCGCCGTCCGCGAAGGGCAGGGCGAGCGCGTCGCCCTCGAGGAAGGCCGTGTTGGGATAGTCGGGCGCGGCGCGCCGAGCGTGCTCGAGCATCTCGGGGACGAGGTCGACCCCGACGACCTCGCGTACCAGCGGCGCCAGCGCAAAGGCCAGCATGCCGGTGCCCGTGCCGACGTCGACCGCCCGTTCGTCGCCGCGTGGCGCGAGAAACCGCCGCAGCCGCTCGCGCGTCGGCTCGATCCGCCCTTCGCCGTGCGAGGCGAGCAGGGACGCCGTCTCGGCGAAGCGGGAACGCGTCGTTTCGTCATGACTCATGACCGCTCCCTCCGTACGAGCTCGAGCGCCTCCTCCCGCGTCGAGATCGTACCTGCGGCCCGCTCCTCGGCTATCCGGTCGAGCAGCCGGCCGATCTCGGGGCCTGGCGCGACGCCGAGCTCGTCACCGCGCAGCAGCGGCTCGGCGGGATCGGCCGCCCGCGCGCGCTCGACTGCCGGCAGAAGCTCGCGCGCATCGACGAAGGCGAGCGCGTCGAGCGCCCAAGGCTCTGTCGCCTTTCGGAACCGGTGGATCGCGCGAGGGGAATCGTCCTGCGGCCGCTCAGCGGCGAGCAGCTTGCGTGCGAAGCGTCGCAGCTCGTGCGAGAGCGGCAGCCGGAAGACGGCCTCCCCGAGCGTCGCGACAAGCCGCAGCTCGGGCGAAGAGCCCTGCTCCACGACGTCGAGCCTCGCCGTCGAGCCTCCCAGCCCGGCCAGCAGCCGAAGCTGATCCAGACGGCGCCAGCCGTCGCCGGAGAGGCGCAGCAGCTCGGCGAGGATTCGCTCGCCGGCAGGCTCTGCCACGAGGTGGGCGTCGCGGACGACGAGAGCCTCCGTTTGCGGATCGATCTGGAGGCCGAGCTCGTCCTCGAGCCTGACCGCGCGGAGCAGCCTCAGCGGGTCGTCCGCGAAGACGCTGCCGGACACAGCGCGCAGGCTGCGGGCGGCGAGATCCTCGCGGCCCCGGAACGGGTCGATCGGCTCGCCTGCGGGCAGCGGCGCCGCAATCGCGTTGACCGTGAAGTCCCGGCCGCCGAGATCCTCCTCGATCGTGTCCCTGAGCAGCGTGAAGTCGACAGTGCAACCGTCGTGAAGGGCGACTCGCCACGCGCCGTGGCGCTCGGAGAGCAGGAAGACGGCGCTCTTCGTCAGCGCGGCCAGCCGCCGGGCGGCGGCCTCGGGCTCGCGGCACGCGACATCGGTGTCGAGCACGGGCAGGCCGAGCAGCTCGTCGCGTATCGCGCCGCCGACGAGGTATGCCTCGTCAGCGTCGACGGCAGCCAGGATCCGCTCATCCATCCGCGACGCTTCGGTCGGCGCGGCTCTGCGCGGTCCGCACACCGCACGTGATCTCGTAATTGATCGTTCCGAGATGGCGCGCGTGCTCCTCGGCCAGCACCCCGTCGCCGATGAGCGAGACCGTCGCCCCGGCCTGCTCGTCCTCGAGCTCGACGGCGAACGCGTCCATCGACACGGTGCCGACCACGCGCCGGCGCACGCCGTCGACGAGCACCTCGGTTCCGGTCAGGCCGCGCCGGAAGCCGTCGGCGTACCCGACCGGCACCAGACCGATCCTGGTCGGCCGCTCGGCGCGAAAGCGCCGCCCGTAGCCGGTGCTCTCGCCCGCCGCCAGGATCTTCGTCTGCGCAACGTAGCTTCGCCAGGAGAGGACGGGCTCGAGGCCGTGCCGAACCGGGTCGTCGCCGAACGGCGAAAGCCCGTACATGGCGAGGCCGCACCGAACCGCATCGAAGCGCGCCTCCGGGAGGCGGAGTGTGGCGGCGCTGTTCGCGAGGTGGCGCGCCGCCCCGTGAAAGCGCTCGCCGAGCGAGGCGAAGCGCTGGATCTGGCTACGGGCGAAGCTCGGCTCGTCTCCGTCCGCGGTGGCGAGATGGCTCATGACCCCGACGACGGGCTCGAGAGGCACGAGCTCGAGCTCGGCGGCCGGCATGCCCCACCGCCCCATGCCGGTGTCGACCTTGACGTGCACGGGCAAGCCTTCCGGAAGCTCGGGGCTCGACACCGTCACCTCCAGGCGCGCATCGCGGGCGAGAGCATCCTCGCCGGGCGCCAGCGGCCCCATGACGACGATGCGGGCGGCGGGATGCGCAGCGCGCAGCTCGGCTCCCTCCTGCACGGTGGCCACGCACAGCGCCGAGGCGCCTGCATCGAGGGCTACGCGCGAGGCAGCGAGGGCGCCGTGGCCGTAGGCGTCGGCCTTGACGACCGCCCACAGCTCGGCCGGAGCAGCCGCCTCGCGCAGGCGGGCGACGTTGCGGCGCAGCGCGCCGAGATCGATCGTGATCTCGGACCGCCGCACGACGCACCGGCCTAGGAGCCGCCGGCCTCCCGCTCCTTGACGTCGACGCCGCCGAAGATCGCGATCGCGTTCAGCTTGATCCGCGGCCCGCTGCCCTCGCGAACGTTGACGGTGCGGCCGCCGAAGAGGCTCAGACCGCTCAGCGACACCGAGGTTTCGGGTGCGACGGCGATGTCGATCCCGCCGAGGAACGCGACTGCGGTCAGGTGGCCCTCGCCGTCGGGCGGCGAGGCGGTCAGGTCGACGTCGCCGCCGCCGAAGACGGCCACGAGCGTCTCCTTCTTCCAGCCCGGCGCGATCGGCCTCTTGTCGAAGCCTCCGAAGAGTGCGACGTTCATTCGCTCCCTCCCTTGGTCGCCGCGCGCACGATAGCTACTCCGAGAGCAGCGGCGAGAGCGCGCTGACGACGTCGCTCGCGATCATGCCCGCGTAGCCGCCCGTCTGCGCGGCGCGCCCCGCCGCAACGCCCTGGGCCGCGGTCGCAGCGGCGGCAGCCGCGCGGGGCTCCATTCCCTTGGCGAGAAACGCGGCCAGGATGCCCGTCAGGACGTCTCCGCTGCCGGCCGTGGCGAGGCCCGGGTTGCCGAGATCGGAGACGAGGACGCCGCGACCGGGCGCCGCGATCAGCGTGTCCGCCCCCTTGAGCACCACCACCGCGCCGGCATCGTCGGCGCCGGACCGCACGGCGTCGAGCCGCCGCGCGCCCACCCGCTCGGAGGTGAGGCCGAGCAGCCGGGCCAGCTCGCCCGCGTGAGGCGTGAGCACCGTCGCCGGCTCCCGGGTGAAGACCCAGTCGAGATGGCCTTTCAGGGCCCAGAGCCCGTCGGCGTCGAGCACCACGGGCAGCTCGAGCCGCTCGAGCAGCAGCCGGACGAGCTCGCGCGTCTCGTCGGAGCGGCCCAGACCGGGCCCCAGGGCAACGGCGTCAGCCCGCCGCGCCGCGTCCAGAATGCCGTCGAGCGCCTCCGGCGCAAGCCGTCCCGTGCCGCCGTCCTCACACGACCGCGTGACGACCTCGAGCAGGCGCTGCTCGAAGACGAGGCTCAGCGACGCAGGCACGCACGCGAAGACGTAGCCGGCACCGGCGCGCATGGCCGCTTCCGCCGCGAGGCAG
>Ga0114129_10011222_pt1 | contig 12771 bp, 10 predicted proteins | sample RhiMetdeltSRZDD1_FD_80071 | JGI IMG/M metagenome (GOLD analysis project Ga0114129, IMG submission 80071) | Populus rhizosphere microbial communities from Tennessee, USA - Rhizosphere MetaG P. deltoides SRZDD1 (version 2) (version 2) | ecosystem: Host-associated > Plants > Roots > Rhizosphere >...
GAGCGCGCGATCCCGCGCCATCCTCGCCGGGACCGGCTTTTTGCTGTTGGCCCCGCTCCTGTGGGCCGCGGCCCCGCCGGCCAAGTACGACGCGGCGCTGGCCCGCGCCCGCGCCTCCGTCGTGCGCGTCGTAGCCCTGCACCCGGTGCGCGACGAGGCGAGCGGCGATGTCGCCCCCCGCCCGCGCGCACACGTGGCGTCGGGCGTGGTCATGGACAGGGACGGGCGCATCCTCACCACGGCCACGGGCATCGTGGGCTGCATCGAGATCCGCGTGCGCACCGCCTCCGGGCGCGAGTTCCCGGCCAACCTGCTCGGCCTCGATCCGACCACCGACCTGGCTCTGATCCGCATCCCGGCCGGCTCGGCGCCGCCGTTCGTGCGCGCGCCGGCGGCGTCGATGGGCGTGGGCGCGCCGGTGTTCGCCGTCGCCTACGGCCGCACGCCGAGCCAGGAGATGGGCACCATCCGCTGGCGCTACGACGAGCCGCTGCGCTCGCTGCTCCAGATGACGACCGAGATCCACCCCGGCAATTCGGGCGGGGCGGCGGTCGACGCCGAAGGCCGGCTGGTCGGTGTGCTGATCGGCGGACTCGCCGAGGTGCACGCCGCTGACAGCCTGCAGCGCGAGGCCAGCGAGCGCGGCGGCACGTTCGCCGTGCCGGTGTCGGACGCCGCGCTCGTGATGAACGATCTCCAGCGCTACGGCGGCGTGCCGCGCGGCTTCCTGGGCGTCAGCATCCAGCAGGGGCTCGTCGACGACCCCGGCCACCCGGGCGCGCCCGCGGTCATGGGGGTCACGCTCTCGGACGTCGTGACCAACGGCCCGGCGTGGAAGGCCGGCATGCGCTCGGGCGATCTCGTGGTGGCGGTGAACGGCCAGCAGGTGAACTCGCCCGACGAGCTGATGAGCCGCATCATGGCGCAGCGCCCGGGCACTTCGGCCGAGCTCCTGTGGATCCGCGCCGAGAAGGAATACCGCGCCAAGGTGTCGCTCACGGCGACCCCCGACAGCGTGCTGGCCTCGCAGCTCGAGGCCGCGGGGGCCGCCGCCCGCGCCCGCGCGCAGGAAGCCGGCCAGCCGCACTAGCCCGCGCGCGCGCTCGATGCTAGCGTGCCGCGCGTGACGTCCGTTCCCGTCCGCTCCTCCTCCGGCCCGTATCGTGTCGTGTTCGATCGCGGCGGCCTCGACCGCCTCGGCCGCTACGTGCGCGCCGCCGGCCTCGGCCGCCGCGCCGCCTTGGTCTCCGACGCCACGGTGGCCGCGCTCTATGCGCCGCGCGCCCTCGCTTCGCTCGCCCGCTTCGGCATCGACGCCGAGCTCATCGCGTTCGCGCCCGGCGAGCGCTCGAAGACCCTGGCCACGGCAGGGCGTCTCTACGATCAGTTCGCCGCCCTGGCGCTCGATCGCGAGAGCGTGGTGATCGCGCTCGGCGGCGGCGTGGTGGGGGACCTGGGCGGGTTCGCGGCGGCGACCTATCTGCGCGGGCTCGCGCTCGTGCACGTGCCGACCACCACCCTCTCCATGGCCGATGCCTCGATCGGCGGCAAGACCGCGGTCGACCTCGCGGCGGGCAAGAATCTCGTGGGCGCATTCCATGCGCCGCGGCTCGTCCTCGCCGATCCCGAGACCCTGGCCACGCTGCCGCGCCGCGACTTCCGCTCCGGGCTCGCCGAGGTGGCGAAGGTGGCGCTGGCGCTCGACCCCGCCCTCCTGCGCCTGATCGAGCGCGACGCCGACGCCATTCTCGCCCGCGACCCGCGAGCCCTCGACCGCGCGCTCACCCTCGCCGCCCGCGCCAAGGCGCGCGTGGTCTCGGCCGACGAGCGGGAGAGTGGGCGGCGCATGGTCCTGAACTACGGCCACACCGTGGGCCACGGGCTCGAAGCGCTCGGCGGCTATCGGCGCTGGACGCACGGCGAGGCGGTGGCCCACGGCATCCGGGCCGCGGCGCGCCTGGCCACGCGCACGCGCACCGGCCCGGCGGCGTGGGAGGAGCGGCAGGGCGCCGCCCTGGCGCGGCTCGGGTTCGACGACCCGTTTCCCGGCGTCTCGATCGACGCCCTCTGGGGCTTCCTGGCGCGCGACAAGAAGGCGCGAAACCGGGCTCCGGCCTTCGTGTTGACGGCCCGGGTGGGGGTTGCTAGGGTCCGCCGCAGTCTGTCTCGCGACGCGGTCGTTCGCGCGCTTTCGAGTCTCGGGGCCGCCCCGTAGGGGCGCCCGGGAACGGGGGACGATGCGCATCCTGGTGCTCAACGGTCCCAACTTGAACCTCTTGGGGCGGCGCGAGCCGGACATCTACGGCACCACGACCTTGACGGAGATCGAGGCGCGGGTGCGGCAGGTCGCGGAATCGCTGGGCGCGTCGGTCGAGTTCGCGCAATCCAACCACGAGGGCGCGCTGATCGACGCCCTGCACGCCGCACCCGGGCGCTTCGACGGCGTCCTCATCAATCCGGGCGCGCTCACGCACACGAGTCTCGGCCTCTACGACGCCCTGCTCGCGGTGGGATTGCCGGCGGTCGAGGTGCACCTGTCGAACCTGTGGCGGCGCGAGGCGGTGCGCCACGAATCGCGCACCGCCGGAGCCGCGGTCGGCATGGTCACGGGCTTCGGCGCGGCGTCGTACGAATGGGGGCTTCGGGCCCTCGTCGCCCATCTCGCGGGCGGCCAGGGCTAGCGGCTCACGAGCACAACGGAGATCGAAACCGGACGCATGGCGACCACGCAGGATTTCCGCAACGGCATGGCCCTCGAGCTCGACGGCCAGCTCTTCCGCATCGTCGAGTTCCAGCACGTGAAGCCCGGCAAGGGCGGGGCGTTCGTGCGCACCAAGCTCAAGAACCTGAAGACCGGCCAGGTCATCGACCGCACGTGGAACGCGGGCGAGAAGGTGCAGGACGCCGAGGTGCGCGAGGAGACCGTGCAGTTCCTCTACGCCAACCAGGGCGACGGCACCTACCACTTCATGAACACGGAAACCTACGACCAGTTCGAGCTGGCCTCCGAGAAGCTCGGCGACGACAAGGCCTTCCTCAAGGAAGGGATGATCATCTCGCTCACCACGCACGAGGGGCGCCCGCTCACCGCGGAGCTGCCCACGTTCGTCGAGCTCACCATCCGCGACGCCGAGCCCGGCGTGCGCGGCAACACCGTGTCCAACCTCTACAAGTCGGCCACCCTGGAGACCGGAGCCGTGCTCCAGGTGCCGTTGTTCATCGGTCCGGGCGACGTGGTTAAAGTCGACACCCGGACCGGCCGATACGTAGAACGGGTGAGCCGGTAGGGGCGCCGCCTTGGATCTCGCGGAAATTCGCAAGCTCATCCAGCTCGTCAAGCGAACCGGGATCGGCGAGCTGGAGGTCTCCGAAGGCGGCCGCACGGTGCGCATCGCGGCCCGTCCCGAAGCCTCTCCCAACGCGGCCCACGCGCCCGCCCACGCGCCGGTCAATTCGGCGCCGCCGGCGCGCGCGGCCGAGCCTTCGCCCGCCGCTCCCGCGGCCGCGGTCCCCGCGGCGCCGGAGCAGCGCTACGTGAAGGTCGTCTCGCCCATGGTCGGCACGTTCTACCGGGCCCCCGCGCCCGACGCCGACTCCTACGTCGACCTCGGCGACGTGGTCGACGTCGGCCAGACGGTTTGCATCATCGAGGCCATGAAGCTGATGAACGAGATCGAGTCCGAGGTGCGCGGCAAGGTGGCGCGCATCGCGGTCGAGAACGGTCAGCCCGTGGAGTACGGACAGACGCTTTTCCTGATCGATCCGCAAGGCTAGCCCCGGCCCACCGCCCCGGCGCCTCGGATCGCGAGGCGCCCGATGGAACTTCGCCCCCTGCTCGAGACCATGATCGAGACGCGCGCGTCCGATCTCCACGTCAAGGTCGGCGCCGCCCCGCTCGTGCGCGTCGACGGCAACCTGTTCGCCATCGACGGCGTGGGCATGCCCGGGCAGGAGGACATCGAGGAGTGGATCTCCCAGCTCCTCACCGAGAAGCAGAAGCAGGAGTTCGGCACCCATCGCGAGGTCGACTTCTCGTTCGGCGTGGCCGGGCTGGCGCGCTTCCGGGCCAACGTCTTCGTGCAGCGCGGCACGCTGGCCATGGCGTTCCGTCTCATCCCGGTCGAGATCCCGCCCTTCGAAGCCCTCGGCCTCCCGCAGTCGGTGCGCGAGCAGGCGTTCCTGCCGCGCGGGCTCGTGCTCGTCACCGGCCCCACGGGCGTCGGCAAGTCGACGACGCTGGCGGCGCTGGTCGACGCGGTGAACCGCGAGATGGCGAAGAACGTGATCACGATCGAGGACCCCATCGAGTTCCTCCACCGCGATCGCATGTCGTGCATCCACCAGCGCGAGGTGGGCGTCGACACCCACACCTTCGCCGACGGCCTGCGCCACATCCTGCGCCAGGACCCGGACGTCATCCTGGTGGGCGAGATCCGCGACCGCGTGACCATGGAGACCGTGCTCATGGCCTCCGACACCGGCCACCTGGTGCTCACCACGCTGCACACGACCGACGCCACGCAGACGATCCAGCGCGTCATCTCGTTCTTCCCGCCGCACCAGCACGACGAGATCCGGCGCAGCATCGCCAACAACCTGAAGGCGGTCATCTGCCAGCGCCTGATCCCCAAGGCGGGCGGCGGCCGCGTGCTCGCGGTCGAGGTGCTGGTCAACACGCCGACGGTGTTCGACATGCTGCTCAATCCCGACAAGACGCACCAGCTCAAGCAGGCCATGCAGGAGGGCGTCACCCAGTACGGCATGCAGACCTTCGACCAGTCGGTGATGGCGCTGTTCCGCAACGGCGTGATCACCGAGGAAGAGGCCCTGCGCCACTGTTCGAACCCGAGCGAGTTCCAGCTCCACCTGCGCGGCATCCAGGCCACCTCGGACCGCCGCTGGCAGCCGGTCGAGCGCGGCGTGCTCGAGCACAACACCAAGCCCTCGAACGCCGGCCTGGGCGGCTCGACCGAGTGGGGGCAGTTGAGAGAGTAGAAACGCTCCCCTAGAATCCGGCCTTCGCCGCCCCGCAGACGCCCGGGCGGCGGGGGCGAGGCCGCTCCCCGCGGCCGGCCGCCTGCGCGCGCGCGTCGGGGAACCCCCTTGTTCAAGAAAGTCCTGATCGCCAACCGCGGCGAGATCGCGCTCCGCATCCTGCGGGCCTGCCGCGAGCTCGGCGTCTCCACCGTCGCCGTCTATTCCGAGGCCGACCGCGAGTCGCTGCACGTGCGCCTCGCCGACGAGGCCGTGTGCATCGGCCCGCCGCCCGGCTCGCAGTCCTACCTGCACATCGCGCGCATCCTGGCCGCGGCCGAGGTCACGGGCGCGCAGGCCATCCATCCCGGCTACGGCTTCCTGGCCGAGAACGCGCAGTTCGCCGAGGCCTGCGACGAGGCCGGCTTCCGCTTCATCGGGCCGACGCCCGAGGTCATGCGCAAGATGGGCGACAAGTCGCAAGCGCGGAAGCTCATGAAAGAGGCCGGGCTGCCGGTGATCGAGGGCTCCGACAGCGTGGTGGCGAGCGAGGAGGAAGCGCTCGAGATCGCGCGCGCGATCGGCTACCCGGTGATGATCAAGGCGGCGGCCGGCGGCGGCGGGCGCGGCATGCGCCCGGCGATCGACGAGCAGTCGTTCCGCTCGGGCTATCTCATCGCGCGCGCCGAGGCCGAGGCGGCGTTCGGCTCGGGCGAGGTCTACCTCGAGAAGCTCATCGTGCGCCCGCGCCACATCGAGTTCCAGCTCCTGGGCGACGAGCACGGCAACCTCGTCCACCTGGGCGAGCGCGAGTGCTCGGTGCAGCGCAACAACCAGAAGCTGATCGAGGAGAGCCCGTCGGCCGTGGTCACCGAGGAAATCCGCCAGCGGGTGGGGGCGCTCGCGGTGCGCGGCGCCCGCCACATCGGCTACCACTCGGCCGGCACCATGGAGTTCCTCATGGACGTCGACGGCAAGTTCTACTTCATGGAGATGAACACGCGCATCCAGGTCGAGCACCCGGTGACCGAGGAGGTGACGGGCCTCGACCTGGTGAAGGAGCAGATCCGCATCGCCGCCGGCGAGAAGCTGCCGGTGGGCCAGGACGAGGTCGTGCTGCGCGGCCATGCCATCGAGTGCCGCATCAACGCCGAGGATCCGGACCATAATTTCCGTCCTTCTCCGGGCACGATCACCTACTGGTACAAGCCGGGCGGGCCGGGCGTGCGCGTCGACTCGCACGTCTACCAAGGCTACAAGGTGCCGCCCTACTACGACTCCCTGATCGCCAAGGTCATCTCGCGCGGCAAGGACCGCGAGGAGGCGCGCCGGCGCACGCTGCTCGCGCTCGAGGAGATGATCGTCGAGGGCGTGCCGACGACGGTGCCGTTCCACCGCAAGGCGCTGGCCCATCCGCGCTTCATCCGCGGCGAGCTCGACACCGGCATCGTGGCGGCGTGGTTCCAGGAGTGGGCGGCCGCCGCCACCACGCCCGCCCCGGCCGGCGCCTGACGACGGCCGCGTCGTGAGCGAGCGTCCGGCGCGCCTGCGGCTCCTCCTCACCCCGGCCGAGCCGGCGGCGGAGACGGAAGCGGCGGCGCCGGCGCGGCACGCGGTGGCCGTGATCGACGTCCTGCGCGCCACGAGCACGCTGGCCCGCGCCTGGTCCGAGGGGGCGCGCGAGGCCTGGTTCTTCGACACGCCGGAGGAAGCGCGCGCGGCGCGCCGCCGGGTTCCCGGCCGCGTGCTCCTGTGCGGCGAGCGGCGCGGCAAGCGCATCCGTGGCTTCGATCTCGGCAATTCCCCGTTCGAGTACGAGCGCGCGCGCGTCGCCAACACCACGCTGCTCTTCGCCTCGACCAACGGCTCGCGCGCCTTTCTCGCCACGCGCGACGCCGCCGTCCAGTGGGCGGTGGCGTTCGTCAACCTGGAAGCCGCGGCGGCGCGGGCGGCCGACTGGCTGGCGGCGCGCACGGCCGACGGCTCGCCCGCCCCCGGCGAGGACGGCGCCGACCTGTGGATCGTGTGCGCGGGTCAGGAGGGGGAGCCGTCGGAGGAGGACGCGGCCTGCGCCGGCCGCTTCGCCCTGCGGCTCATGTCGCGGCTCGCGGCGCGCGACGTCGCGGTCGAGATGGCGGCCGAGGGGGCCACCCTCGCCGAAGCGCCCGAGAGCGAGGCCGAGGCGCGCGACCGCGTCACCGCTTCGGCGCACGGGCGCTATCTCGCGTCGCTGGGTCCCGAGTACGAGAAGGACGTCGAGTGGTGCGGGCGCTGGGACGTGCTCGACGTGGTGCCGCAGGGATCGAGCGGGCGGCTCAGCGCCGGATAGCTAGGCCGCCTTGCGTCCCTCGCGCCGGGCGGCGGCAAGGTCGAGCAGCCGGCGCACGTCGTCGATCGTGAACGGCTTGGCGACGATGGCGTCCGCACCCGCCTGGCGCGTCTCGTCGCCCACGATCTCCTCGCCCCAGCCCGTGATCCAGGCCAGCGGCACGGTCGTGTCGAGCGCGCGCAGGGCGCGCGAGAAGTCCCACCCGTTCATCCCCGGCATCCCGAGATCGGTGAGCACGAGGTCGTAGCGGCCGGGCGCGAAGCCGGCCAGCGCCTGCTCGGCCGAGCCCTGACGCGTCACGCGGTGGCCCAGCGCTTCGACGATGTCGCCCAGGAGCTCGAGCACGGCCGGGTCGTCGTCGACCGCGAGCACGGAGAGCACGGCGCCGTTCACGCGCGCCGCCGGCACCTCGGCAGGCACCTTGCTCGCCGGCTCCTCGGCGGCCGGGAACGTGAGGTCGATGCGCGTGCCCCGGCCGCGCGCGCTGTCCACGGTCACGCGCCCGTGATGGCGCGCGACGATGCCGTAGACCATGGTGAGCCCGAGCCCGGTGCCCTTGTCGCCCTTCGTGGTGAAGAAGGGATCGAACACGCGGCTCTTCGTCTCCCCGTCCATGCCCTCGCCGTCGTCCGCGACCGAGGCCAGCACCTGCTCGCCCTGCATCTGGCAGCGCACGGTGATCGTGCCGCCCGCGGGCAGGGCGTCGACGGCGTTGAGCAGCAGGTTCGTGAACACCTCGCGCAGCTCGCTGGCGCGGCCCTTGACCCAGGCGCCGGGCGCCGACTCGAGGCGCATCGCCACCGGGCGGCCCTCGGCCTGCGCCACGTTCTCCCAGCGCGGGCGCGTGAACTCGACCGAGTCGCGCACCATGCGGTCGAGGTCGACGACGTCGAAGCCCGAGCTCTCGGCTCCCGAGGAGAACTCACGCAGGCGGCGCACGGTGTCGGCGCCGTCGTGGGCCACGCGCTCGATGACGTCGAGCGCGCGATCGATCTCGGCGACGTCGAGCTTGCCCTCGCGGCCGCGCTGCCGCAGGAGCTGCGCCCGGCCAAGGATGGCCCCCAGCACGTTGTTGAACTCGTGGGCCACGCCGGAGGCCAGCTCGCCCGCCATGCGCAGGCGCTCCGAGCGCACGAGCTGGTCGCGTGTGCGCTCGAGCTCGTCGGACGCGGCCTGCAGGCGCTGGCGCAGCTGCTCGGCCTCGAGCGCGGCCGCGAGATGGCTGGCGAGCGCGCCGACCACGTCGACCTCGCCGGGCGCGAACGCGGCCGGCCGCCGCGAGACGAGCAGGAGCGCGCCGCGCGAGCCCTCGGCCAGGGGCAGCGGCACGAGCAGGGCGGAGCGCGAGCCCATGGAGACGAGACCCCAGGTGAAGGGCTCGGTGGCCGAGTCGAGGCTCAGCCGTACGGGCGCCACGGCGCTGTCGGGGAGCGGGCTCGGGCCGCCCGCGCCGCCGAGGGCCGCGCCCGGCGGCAGCCCGGTCCACGGCTCGGCCGGGTCGAAGAGGCGGAACACGAGCCGGCCGTCGTCGCCCTCGGGCACGGCCAGCGCCACGCCGTCGCAGTCGGTGATGCGGCGCGCCTCCGCGGCCACGGTGCTGAACGCGGCCTCGAGTCCCGAGGCCCGGCGCGCGCCCTGGGCGATGGCCACCACGGCGGCCACGGCGCGGCGCAGGGTCTCGGCCTCCTCCTGCGCCCGCCAGCGCGCCTCCGAGACACGCGAGGCCATGAGGTTCATGGACTCGGCGAGCGCTCCCAGCTCGTCGCGCCCGCGCACCGGGATGCGGCGGTCGAGCTGGCCGGCCGCGATCTCCTCGGCGAGGCCGCTGGCCTCGCGCAGCGGGCGCACCACGAAGTTGACGAAGAGGAGCGAGGCGACGATGCCCGCCGCCAAGACGAGCAAGAGGACGAGCAGGCCGAGGCGCCCCACGGAGGTGAGCCGCCGCTCGAGGCGCTCGGTCGACAGCGAGACGCGCACCCAGCCCACCGGCGTTCTCGACTTGCCGCCGCCCGCCTCGCCGCTCCAGCCGTAGAGCTCGAGCGTCTCGTCGGTCTCGCCGCTCCCGCCCGCCGCGGTCTCGCGGATCACGGGTGCGGAGTAGAGGCGCAGCTGCACCTTGTCCGACGCCGGCACCACGACGCGCTCGGGGATGCCGGACTCGCGCGGCACCACGGCGGCGGGCGCGAACTTCCACAGTGCCTTGTCCTTCACGTGCTTGGCGGCCACGCTGCCGTCGGCGCGGAAGAACTCGACGGCCACGACGTCGGCCTCGAGCGACGTGCGCCCGGCCTCGCGCGACAGATCGAGCACGTCGCCGATCATGATCGGCGTCTCGGCGCGCCGTGCCAGGAAGTGGGCCAGCGAGCTCCCGCGGTCGTCGAGCTCGCGGAACAGCCAGTCGGTGGCGAACGACAGGAAGGTGACGTAGAAGACGAGCCCGGTGATGAGCACGCACCCGGCCACGACGCCGGAGACGCGCGGGCGCAGCCCATAGATCAGCCGGAGGGGCGCGCTCACGGCAGGATCTCCGCCATGGCGCGCACCGGATCGGGGACCTTGCGTCCCATGGCCTTGGCCGTGCCCTCGTTGACCACCAGGTGCGCGAGGCGGGCGCGCGCCACGGGGATGTCCCCGGCGCGCTCCCCGGCGCGGATGCGCAGCACCGCCTGGCCCGCCAGCTCGCCGGCGCGGCCGAAGTCGGGCGAGAGCCCGGCGTAGGCCCCGGCGCGGACGAGCGCGTCCGAGAACACGAACAGCGGCTTGCGCGTGCGTAGCGACAGCTCGAGCAGGAAGCGGAACGCTTCGGGCGAGGCCAGCACCGGGTCGGCGGGCATCCACAGCACGTCGACCTTGGTCACCAGGTCGCGCGCCGTGGTCGCCAGGTCCCCGAGGTTCGTCACCGGGGCTTCGACGAGGCCGAGCCCGTTCGCCGCCGCCGCCGCACGGATGTGCTTGCGGTCGCCGTCGCTGGCGTTGGGCCCCAGGAACACGCCGATCCGCTTGGCGTCGGGCACCGCCTGGCGCAGCGCGGACACGATGTTCTCGAGCGGGATGTCGACGCGCACGCCGGTGATCCACGCGCCCACGAGATCGTGCTCCTCGGGGTCCTGCACGGCGCAGTAGACGATGGGCACGCGCGACAGCCGAGCGCGCGCGAACAGCGCCGCCTTGAGCCCGATCGCCACCACGGCATCGGGCCGCTCCCGGGCGATGCGCCGCTCGAGATCGTGCGGCGAGAGGTCGGTCAAGTTGAGCTCGACGACGGGATCGGGGACCGCGTGGCGGCAGCCCTCGCTGGCCGCGAGGTAGGGGCCGAGGGTTCCCGAGCGCAGGACCACGACCGGGCCGGCGGCCGCCGAGCGCGCGCCCAGCAAAACGAGCAGCGCTCCGACCCAGGGGCGGAGCGCGTGGCGGCTACGTGCGGAAAGGGCGGCCGGCCGCCCGCGATTCACGGGCGGACTCCCGATCCTCCGCGCACCACGAAATAGACGGTGCGCGAGTCGCGCGGGATCTGGTCGAGGACGTGCTCCTGCGACGCCGGATCGCCGTAGCGCTCGTCGAACAGATTGCGACCCTCGAGCGCGATCTCCCAGCCGCGGCGCAGGCGCACGCCGGCGCGCGCGTCGGTCACGGCCACGGCGCGCGTGCGCGCGCCCGCGAGCGTGAGGCGTGGCGACAGGTAGCGGAAGCCGAGGCCCAGGGACAGCGGGCTCGTCTCCGACGTGCGCGTCACCGCGACCGAGCCGTTCCAGCGCGGCGAGTCGGAGAGGTCGACGAGCATACCCTCGAGATCGCTGTCCTGGCAGGCGAGCGAGGCGCGGACCCGGAGCCCCGACGCGTTCTCCCAGCGCAGCTCGCCCTCGACGCCCTGCGAGGCGACGTCGGTGCCGTTCTGGTACTGGCCGGTGCCGATCGAGTCGACGCTCACCAGGTCGATGAGGTCGCGCATCCAGCTCTTGTAGGCCGACACGACGACGGTCGCCGGGCCGAAGCGGCGCTCGAGCTCGATCTCGCCGGTCGACACACGCTCGGGGCGCAGGGAAGCGTTGGGCACGAAGTAGGCGCCCGAGAACTGCGTCATGTAGGGATCGGCGGCGTGGAACGAGCGGCCGTAGAGGAGCTTCACGGTCGTGGCCTCGTCGAGCCGCGTCACCGCGTCGAGGCGCGGGCTCCACACCCCCTCCTGGTCCTTCTGGATGTCCCAGCGCGCGCCGGCGGTGAAGCGGAAGCGCGACTTCCAGCGCTGCTCGACCTGCGCGTAGATGGCGCCGCGGGTGTCGTTGAGCGACTGGTCGCTGTAGAGGAAGAAGGGCGCGTCGTCGAAGTTCTGGAAGCGCAGGCGGATCGAGCGCGACCCCTCGATGCCGTACGACCACACCTGGCTCGCCGCCGGCGACCAGACGGCGCGCGACTCGAAGCCCACCCGATCGCCGTCGCCGCGGTCGTAGTTGAGCGTCGTCGCCGAGTCGGGGCCGTAGACGTAGACGCCGCGATAGCGCGCCCCGTCCCAGTAGGCGCGGCCGAACAGCCCGACCGCCGGCGACAGGAGCCCGCTCGTCGACAGCTCGACGAAGTCGTGACCGTCCCAGGTGCGGTTGCGCGGATCGCCGAACGTGGTCAGGAAGGCCGCGGTGGGGAAGCGCTTGGAGCGCTCGTTCCACTTGGCCGCCAGGTGCAGCTTGCGCCACTCGAGGATGCCGTAGAGCGCCGTCGAGTGCTCGCCGTCGGCACCCCGCGCCATACCGCTGTGCGTCTGCGGCGTGTCGAACTCTCGGAAGTAGAGGTCCTTGCCGTCCGAGCGCTGCCACGATCCGGTGAGGCGGAAGGCCCAGTCGCCGCCGCGCTCGCCGGAGAGCGCGGCGTACGCCTCGGACTCGTTCCAGCCGCCGTAGCGGCCGTACACGCGCACGCCGGGGTCGCGGCCCGGGCCGCGCGTGATCACGTTGATCACCGCCAGCACGGCGTAGCTGCCGTAGAGCGCCGATCCCGGCCCGCGCACCACCTCGATGCGCTCGACGCTCTCGAGGTCGAGCCCCAGCTCGCGGCCGATGGCGGCGTCGCCGTAGGCGATGCCGTTCGTGGTGTGGCCGTCGATGGTGACCAGGACCTTGTCGTTGTAGTCGCCCGGCCGGCGGATGCCGCGCACCCCGAGGTAGCTGTAGTTGCGATCCGAGGAGACCATGACGCCGCGCACGTAGGACAGCGCCTCGCCCAGCGTGCGGTAGCCGAGGGCGCGGATCTCGGCGGCCGTGATCACGGTCACCGAGGACGGGGTCTCGGACAGCGGCAGCGCGCGCTTGGTGGCGCCGACCACCTCCTCCTCCTGGAACATCGCCCAGGCTTCCTGCTCGCTCTTCTTGTCGTCGAGCGCGTGGGCCGGAGGGGCGGCGAGCGCGGCCAGGAGGGCGGCGCCGAGGAGCGGCCTCACGGCTCGACTCCCAGGTCGATCTTGGCCACGATCGTGTCGC
>Ga0114129_10011223_pt1 | contig 12770 bp, 9 predicted proteins | sample RhiMetdeltSRZDD1_FD_80071 | JGI IMG/M metagenome (GOLD analysis project Ga0114129, IMG submission 80071) | Populus rhizosphere microbial communities from Tennessee, USA - Rhizosphere MetaG P. deltoides SRZDD1 (version 2) (version 2) | ecosystem: Host-associated > Plants > Roots > Rhizosphere >...
GGCCCACCCCATGCCCCGATAAACGCCGCGACACCCTTTGCGGTGTACAGCACGGCATAGTTCGAAGTGGCGTGCCTGGTGCCGAAGTAGTCGCCCGTGGCGGATGGAAACAGGGAATAGATTTGGCCTCCGGTGAAATAGACGAGCACGAGGCCGAACGCGAACCACGCTCCTGACCATTGGCCGAGCGTGAGCACCAGAAGCAGACAGGCCGCATTCAGCGTGAAGGCCACGATCATCGCGTTCTCTCGTCCCGTGCGATCCGAGGCCCACCCCCAGAAAATCCGGCTCGCACCGTTGGCAAGCGGGCTGAACGTCGCCGCCAACGTTACCGCCGCGGCGCTCAAGCCCCACGAGCGTGCAATCGGCCCGAGATTCGCCGTCGCCAGCAGGAACCCTGTGCCCATCATCACGAACGCGCCGTACATCAGATAGAACTGAGGCGTCTTGAGCATCTCCAACGTCGTGAGCTGAGCCCCGACCTGTGCTTTTCTGCCGACGGCGGTCGGCGTCGTAGCCGCCGGTTGAACGGGGGGATGTCGCAGGAACTGCGCGACCGCCACGATCACCACGCCTTGAAAGACACCCGTCGAAATGAACGCAGCCTGATACCCGCGGTTCGCAATCATCGATGAAATGAAGGGAATAAAGAGCGCCGTGCCCCCTCCGAATCCGGCCGCGATGATGCCCGACGCCAATCCGCGGCGTTCCTTGAACCATTTCAACGCCGACCCTATCGAGCCGCTGTAGACGAACGCCGCACCAACGCCCGCCAAACAGTAGAGCGTGTAGAGCATCGGCAGCGTCGTCGCGTATGCCATGCCCGCCCAGCCAAGCCCGCACAGCAAGCCCGCCACGCTGATGAGCCACCGGGGGCCGATGCGGTCGATCAGCCATCCATCAAGCGGCTGGACCCACGTCTGGAACAGGATGAACAGGGCGAAGGCGTATTGAATGTCCGATAGTCTCCACCCCGTGCCCTGTTGCAGCGGCTGCACAAACAACGTCCATGCGTATTGCAGGTTGGCGATCATGATCATCGCGATCACAGACGCGCAGAGCTGGAACCACCGGTTGTTGATGTTCATCGGGCCTCCTGGTCCGGTTGAAGCCGGACACTACCGGAATCTCTTAACCAGCTGCGGCCGTAGTGTCCGCCTTCAGCCGGACCAGCCTCTCAACCTCGGTTACGACCTCGCGGGCAACCGCGAGACGTCTGGATGGCGCACCACTCTGCCTCAGCACGGCGTAAATCGTCAACCCGCAGGGGCGCGGCGTTTTTCGATACAATTGCGGGTCTTCCGGGGACTTTGCGATTCGTGACTCCGGGTAGCCTGATTTTTCGAATCATTCCAATTACGAGTCACCAATAGTCACCAATCACTCGCCACGAATCAGACATGGCCGGACGACAACTCAGGGTTATTCAAAGCGGTACGCTGCGGCGGGAGCTCGAGGAGCAGATCGCCGGCGAGGTCCGATTCGACGCGGTCTCACGCGCGCTCTATTCCACCGACGCGAGCGTGTATCAAATCCATCCACTGGGGGTCGTCCTCGCGAAATCACGGGACGACATGGTTCGTACCGTCAACATTGCGCGTGCCCACGGCGTCTCCATTACCGCCCGGGGCGGCGGCACGTCACAGGCGGGCCAGGCCATTGGCGAAGGACTGCAACTCGACACGTCGAAGTACTACAACCGGATCCTCGAGCTGAACGTCCCGGAGCGCTGGGCGATCGTGGAGCCGGGCATCGTGCTCGACGAGCTGAACGCGCAGCTCAAGCAGCACGGGGTGCGCTTTGCGCCGGATATCTCCACGGCGAGCCGCGCCACGATCGGCGGCATGATCAGCAACAACTCGTGCGGCGCCAGGTCGGTCTTGTACGGGAAGACGATCGACCACGTTCTCGAGCTCGACATGGTGCTGTCCGACGGATCGCAGGTGCACCTGCGACCGTTGAGTCGCGCGGAGCTCGAGGCAGCCTGCCAGGGCGATACGCTCGAGGCTCGGTGTTACCGCACCGTCCGGCAGGTGGCGCGTGAGTGCGCCGGGGAAATCGAGAAGCGGTATCCGAAGGTCCTGCGTCGCGTGAGCGGCTACAACCTCGACGAATTCGTTGACGAGGCGAAGCCGTTCAACCTCGCGAAGATCATCGTCGGCTCCGAGGGGACGCTGGGAATGATCGCGGCCGCAAAGATCAACCTCGTGCCGCTGCCGAAGGAGAAAGCCGTCCTCGCGATCGAGTTCGATGAGCTGCTGGATGCGCTCGCCGCGACGCCGGTCATCCTGCGTCACAAGCCGTCGGCGATCGAAGTGATGGACAGGTTCATCCTGAATTACGCCCGCGAGAATCCCACGATGGATCGGATGCGCCGCGCGATCCTCCAGACCGACAATCCCGGCGCTCTGCTCTGCGTGGAGCTGTATGCGGACCGGGCAGAGGATCTGCCGCCCCGCCTCGAGGCGATTGAGCGCGATCTCGCCCCATTCCGCTGTGTCCACCGCCGGGCGGTCAACGTGCCTGATCAGGCGCGCATCTGGGGCTTCCGCGAAATGTCTCTCGGACTGTCGATGGCGATGAAGGGGGACGACAAGTCGCTCTCCTTCGTCGAGGACACCGCCGTCCGGCCCGAAGTGCTGCGCGACTACATCAACGACTTCCTGGAAATGATTCAGCGCAACGGCAGCTCCTCGGGCGTCTACGCGCATGCCTCGGTCGGGTGCCTCCACGTCAGGCCTGTTGTCAACATGAAGACCGCCGATGGGGTCGCGCGTTTCGAGGCGATCGCGACGCAAAGCGCAGACCTCGTGTTGAAGTATGGCGGTGCGCTGGCGGGCGAGCATGGCGACGGACTGGTGCGCGGTCCGTTTATCGAGAAGATGTTCGGGTCGGCGCTGTACCAGGCGTTCCGAACCGTCAAGCACACCTTCGATCCGGACGGCGTCTTCAACCCTGGAAAGATCGTCGACACGCCTCCGCTGACCGCTAACCTCCGCTACGGCACCAGCTATCGCACATCGGATCCTCCGACCTACTTCGACTACTCCGAATACGGCGGCTTCGGCCGTGCCGTGGAGATGTGCAGCGGCGTCGGCGCCTGCCGCAAGAAGCTCGAAGGGACGATGTGCCCGTCGTACATGGCGACGCGGGACGAGAGAGACACCACTCGCGGTCGAGCGAACACGTTGCGGCTTGCCATGAGTGGCCGGCTCGCCGAGGCGGGCCTTGGGGACGACGGTGTGCTCGAAGTGCTCGAACTGTGCCTCGAGTGCCGCGCGTGCAAGGCCGAGTGTCCTGTCGGTGTCGACGTCGCGCGCTTCAAGAGTGAGTTTCTCGCGGACCACTGGAAGAAACACGGCATTCCGCTCGGCAAGCGGGTGCTCGGCAATGTGCGCGCGTTGTCACGGATTGGAAGCGAATTCGCACCGCTGTCCAACCGGCTTGCTGCGAGCGCCGTCGGTCGATGGATGAACGAGAAGCTGTTCGGGATTGACCGTCGCCGGACGCCTCCCGCGTGGGTGAAGCAAACCTTCCACGACAAGTTCAAGGCTCGCGGGGCTGAGAAGGGCCGCGCCGCCGGGACGGGTGGAGTGGTGCTTTTCAACGATACCTTCACCAACTACAACGAGCCTGATATCGGCATGGCGGCCGTCGGCGTGCTCGATGCGGCGGGTGTCGGCGTGCGCCTCGAGCCCCACGCATGTTGCGGACGGCCGTTGATCTCCACGGGCCAGCTGGATGAGGCGCGCGCGCTCGCGCAAACCAACGCCGACGCGCTCTACGACGCGGCCGCGCGCGGCGAGCGGATCCTCTTCCTCGAGCCCAGCTGCCTGTCCGCCGTGCGTGAGGACCTGCCGGCACTGCTGCGCGGCGACGCGCAGCGTAAGGCCCAGGTCGTGGGGGAGGCGTGCCTGCTGTTCGAGGACTACATCGAACGAGAATGGGCGGCGGGGCGACTGTCGCTCAATCTCAAAAGCGGACCGGCAACTGTCGTGCTCCATGGGCACTGCCACCAGAAATCGATGGGGCTCGTGCCGCCTGCGAAAGCGCTGCTGTCGCGCATCCCGTCGTGCAAGGTCGTCGACCTCGATTCGGGCTGCTGCGGCATGGCCGGATCCTTTGGCTATTCCAAGGATCACTACGAGGTGTCCAGGCAGATCGGTGAGCGGCGGCTCCTGCCGGCGGCGCGCGACCTGAAGCCGGGAGACGTGCTCGCGGCGGCAGGGACGTCTTGCCGCCATCAGGTGGCCCATTTCGCGGGCGTCGAGGCGCAGCACCCCGCGGTTCTGCTGCACTCGTTGATCGGGTAGTATCGGCGCGTTTGTAGGGCGGGCCTCACGAGGGTTTGCAGGACGTCCCTTTTACGAACGTCTGTAGTGCCCCTTTACGGGGCGTTTGTAGGGCGCCCCTTTTGTGGGCGCCGGGAGTCACCATGGCCGAAACCGCGATGCGTCCTCGAGGCATCCCCACCACCACGAAAGTGCTCACGCTCGTGTGCGCGATGTACTTCATCTCGTACATCGTGCGGCAGAATATCAGCACGGCGATCATCGCGATCCGCCCGGAGTTCGGCCTGTCCAATACGCAGGCGGGCCTGATTTTTTCGGCCTTTGGCTATCCGTACCTCCTGTTCCAGATCATTGGCGGCGTGACCGCCGACCGCTTCGGGCCTCGGTTGACGCTGTTCGTGAGCGGGCTCGTGTGGGCGGGGGCAACGGTGTTGACCAGCTTCGCCTGGGATTTCTACTCGCTCTTCTTCGCGCGCATCCTGATGGGTTTCGGCGTCGGCGCTACGCTGCCGACGGCGACGCGCGCCATGCAGTACTGGGTCGAGTCGCGCAAACGCGGTTTCGCGCAGGGCATCACGCACTCTTTCTCGCGGCTCGGCAACGCGCTGACGCCGTTTCTGATAGTAGGGCTGATGGCGGCTGTGACGTGGCGCGGCTCGTTCGTGGTCGTCGGACTCGCCGGTTTCGTCTGGGTCGCGGTCTGGTACTGGTATTTTCGTGACAATCCGAAGGACCATCCGTCGATCACGCAGGCTGAATTGGACGTGCTGCCGCAGGCGCCGAAAGGCGCGCGCCCCGCCGTGCCGTGGGGCCCGCTCATCGCCCGTATGTGGCCGGTGACACTGACGTACTTCTGCTACGGCTGGTGCCTGTGGCTGTATCTGAGCTTCCTGCTGATTTTCTTCAAGGACAAATTTTCGCTCAGCACCGGGGAGACGGCGCTCTTTGCGACCATCGTCTACACGATCGGAGCGATCGGTAACACCATCGGTGGCGTGGCGTCGGACCGGGTTCTCCATAAGACGAAGGACATTCGCCGCGCGCGGATCGGCATGGCCGTGTTCGGATTCGTGGGCGCGCTTGTTTCGCTGCTGCCGATCCTCTATGTCGAAGACAAGATCCTGGTGGCAGTCTGCCTGTCGGCGGGGTTCTTCTTCGCGGAGATGGTGATCGGACCGATGTGGGCCATTCCGATGGACATCGCGCCGAAGTATTCCGGCACCGCGTCGGGACTGATGAATTCGGGCTCCGCCCTGGCGGCCATTCTCTCCCCGGTGGTCGCAGGCGTTGTCACCGATTGGACGGGCGATCCACAACTTCCATTCGTCATCGCCATCGGTGTGCTCATGCTTGGCGCCGCCAGCGCGTTCCTGATGCACCCCGAGAGGCAGTTCACCGAAGAGACCCTCCCGACGCCGAGACCGAGCCCGGTGGCGGCGGGCTGACGGCTGACGCCTCTACGACTACGACATTTGGGCACGCGCTTCGAACGAGTGCCAAGCGATCAAAAGGAGGGCCACGAAGACGAATTAGCCACAGAGAACACAAAGGTCTCTATGGAAATGCCAATTCGTCTTTGTGGCCGACGATGGCTATGCCCCGGTCCACTGGGGCTTTCGTTTAGCCAGGAACGCCGTCACGCCTTCCTTGAAATCGGCGCTCATGTAACACATCTCGACGAGATCCGCGTCGCTCACGGCGGGGCGGCGTGCGGCCAGGATGCGACGCGTCATCTCCTTCGTGGCGCGGATCGTCAGCGGCGCATTGTCGGCAATCTGGCCGGCCAGGGTCATCACCTCCGCCTCGATCGTCTCCTTCGGCACCACTCGATTCAGCAGGCCGATCGCGAGCGCTTCGGTTGCAGGCACCAGCCGGCCGGTGAACAGCATCTCCTTCGCGTGGGCGGGGCCGATCAGATCCACCAGCCGGCCGAAGGTGCCCGTCGATGCGCAGTTACCGAGCGTTCGCGCGATCGGGATTCCGATAGACGACTCGGGGGTCGCGACGCGCAGGTCGCACGTCGCCGCGATGCCGCAGCCGGCGCCCGCCGCGAAGCCTTCGATCTGCGTGATCGTCGGCTTCGTGACCTGGTCCAGGCGACCGAGGACGCTGCTGATCTTCTTCTCGTACTCGATGGCGTCGCTGGGATTGCTGAAGCTTTGAAACTGCGAGATGTCCGTGCCCGAGACGAACGCCTTGCCGCCGGCGCCGCGGAGAATGAGGACACGCACCTGAGGGTCGGCATCCACACGCTCGCACACGTCCACGAGCGCGTCGTACATGCCCCACGTCATGGCATTGCGTGCCTCGGGGCGATTGAACGTCAGAATAGCGAAGGGCGGATCGATCTGGAAGATGGTCTCGGCTCTGGACATGCCCAAGTCTTATCACACCGAGACGTGCCACGGAGGCACGGAGTCACGGAGAATAAATATCGGCGCTCCGTGTTTCCGTGTCTCCGTGGCTTGTCTCATCGTGATTGAATAGTTGCAATGGATTCACTACGACCGGGCGCCCTCGGAGGTCTCCGGGTGATCGACGTCACGCAGGTCATGGCAGGACCCTTCTGCGCCATGCTGCTGGCCGATTTCGGCGCCGACGTCATCAAGGTCGAACCGCCCGCCGGCGATTCGACGCGCACGATGCCGGGCGCGGTCGGCACCGACAGCCCCAGCTTCAATGCCGTCAACCGCGGCAAGCGCAGCATCGTCCTCAATCTCAAGGCGCCGGAAGGCGTCGAGACCCTGAAGCGGCTTGCGGTGTCCGCGGACATCCTGGTCGAAAACTATCGGCCTGGCGTGATGGACGCGCTCGGCCTCGACTACGCGAGTCTCGCCGCGCTCAACCCACGGTTGATCTACGCGTCGATCTCCGGCTATGGCCAGTCGGGACCCATGAAGAACAAGGGCGGGTTCGACCTGGTCGCCCAGGGCGTCTCGGGGATCATGTCCGTGACAGGCGAGCCTGGCGGCGCGCCGGTGAAGTCGGGCATCCCGATCACCGATCTCGGCGCGGCGCTGTTCGCGGTGGTCGGGGTCCTGGCCGCGCTCGAGCATCGCCACAAGACGGGGAAGGGGCAGCATGTCGACACCTCGCTCGTCGACGCCGGCGTCGGCCTGTCCGTATGGGAGGCGACGCAGTATTTCTCCGGCCGCGGAATTCCCGAGCGGCTCGGATCCGCGCACCGCATGAGCGCGCCGTACCAGGCATTCCGCTGCGCCGACGGCTTCATCACCATCGGCGGCGCCAACGACCGATCGTTCATCCGGATCTGCACCGTGCTCGGGCATCCGGAGTGGGCGGAGGCGCCGGAGTTCAAGACCGATGGCCTGCGCATCCGCCATCGGGCGGATCTTGCGGCGAAGATCGAATCGATTACCTGCACCGAGCCGCGAAGTCACTGGCTCGCGCTCTTTGATGCGAGCAGCATTCCGTGCGGACCGATCAACGACTATGCGCAGGTGTTCCAGGACCCGCAGGTCCTGGCACGTGAGATGGTGGTGGAAGTCGAGCACCCGACGCTCGGGGCGATCAAAGCGCTCGGCTCGCCGATCAAGATGAGCGCCACGCCGCCCGATGTCCGCCGGCGCGCGCCGCTACTCGGCGAGCATACACAGGAAATCCTGTCGGAACTCGGTCTTGGGGAGGGAGTAATTCAGCCTGGGGATCGGGGATCGGGGATCAAAAACGCTGAGATGAAGTCGGGATCCGGGATCCCCTAACCCCTAACCCCTAACTAACCCCTAACCCCTAACCCCTTCACTATCGAGTGGCGTTCGCTCCGCCGCCCGCGCGATACGTCTTGCTGAAGTTGTTGCGCGTGTTCGTCACCGTGAAGGTGCCGTCCTGCTGCGCCGTCACTTTGAAATAGTTCGACTTCCCGTTGTGCACCGGCGCGGGTGGCGCCTGCTGGCCTGGCAGCGGCGGAGTCCAGGTGCCAATCGGCATGGCATCACCCGGCTGATCGACTCCATTGGCGATGAACGCGCCAGGCACGGTGTACTCCTGGCCGCTCAGCAGCGAAAAGTGAATCTGCCACAGATCCTCGAGGCCCGGGGACGAGAACGCCGTTTTCATCGTCTCCGGCTCGCCCCCCTTGCGAGTGCCGTCATTCATGATGCCGACCCGCGGACGAAGCGCGTGAACGAGCACCGGTGAATTCGAGCTCGCTTGCCCATGGTGCAGGCCAAGCAGGAGATCGACGGTCCCGATACGGTTGTTCGGGCACATCAGCTCGAATTCCTTGTTCTTGGTGTTGTCTCCGAGATGAATCGTTCGAAATCTACCGAACGTGAGGTGGATGCCCACCGACATCGGGTCCTCGGCGTTGTTGTCGCCTTTTACGAAGCTCGCGCAATACGGATTCGGCGCCCCGGCGCCCTTCAACGGCGTTTTGATGGGCTCGCCCGCCGAGAGCACCGTGACGACGTCGACACCCGCGAGGGCAATCTTGTCACCCGCCTTGAGCACCGTGTGCTGAGCCTTCGCGATCAGCTCGGCGTAAACGGTCTTAAGGAAATCGTCCGCCGCCTGACCGGGTTGCACGTTGGGACCGTGATCGTAGTAGTGCTTGATCGGGATCTGCTTGGCCAGCTCCGCAAGCCCGCCGAAGTGATCGCCGTGCCAATGGGTGATGATCAGGTGGTCGATCTGCGTGAGGCCGGCATCCTTCGCGGCCTCCATGATGCGTCCCGCGTCACGAGGAGCGGCGACAGCACCCGCATTCCCGGTGTCGATGAGCAGCGACTCACCGGTCGGCGACACGAACAGCGTCGCATTGCCGCCTTCGACGTCGATGACGTAAATCTGCAGTAGCTTCGCGGCGCGGCTTTGCGCCAGCGCCGACGCAACGGCACACGTGACAGCAAGCAGGCACGCGATCGTTGTACGCATATCAACTCTCCTCAGATTCCGGGATTCGGGATTCGGGATTCGGGATTCGCGATTCGCGACTCGGCCCCCAACCCCCTCCTTACGAAACAGGCGCGAGCGATTCGCTCGCCAACATATCCAAAGCCGCCAGGACGCCGCCCGCTTTGTGCGGTACGCCAGCCAGCGCAAGTCCCATCTCGACGCCGCCGAGCGTGCCTGCCAGCATGAGATCGTTGAAGTCACCCAGGTGGCCAATCCGGAAGACCTTGCCCTTCAATTTCCCGAGGCCGGTGCCGAGCGACATATCGAAACGCTCGAGGACGATCTGGCGGAATGCGTCTGCATCGCGTCCCTCCGGCATCATCACCGCGGTCAGCACGCCGCTGTATTCGTCCGGATTCTGCGCGACGATATCGAGCCCCCACGCTTTCACCGCGGCGCGCGTCGCCCGGCCGAAGCGCTCGTGGCGGGCGAAGATATTCTCGAGTCCTTCGTCCATGATCATCTTGATCGCTTCCCGGAGCCCGTAGAGCAGGTTCGTCGACGGCGTGTAGGGAAAGAACCCCGCCTTGTTGTCCCGGAGCATTGCCTCCCAATCCCAGTACGCCCGTGGCATGCGGGCCGTTTTCGACGCCGCGATCGCCTTCTCGCTGATCGCATTGAAGCCGAGTCCCGGCGGCAGCATCAGCCCCTTCTGAGAGCATCCGACCGTCACGTCCACGCCCCAGTCGTCATGGCGGTACTCGATCGAGCCGAGCGAGGAGATCGTGTCGACGAGCAGCAATGCCGGATGGCGCGCAGCATCAATCTGCCGCCGGACGTCGGCAATGCGGCTGACGACGCCAGTCGACGTCTCGTTGTGCACCACGGCAACGGCCTTGATCTGATGGTCGCGATCGTCGGCGAGCTTCGCGTACACGACCGCCGGATCGGCGCCGTGCCGCCAGTCGCCCGCCACGAAGTCGATCTGAAAGCCGAGGCGCGTACCCATGTCCCGCCAGAGCGTGGCAAAGTGTCCCGTCTCGAACATCAGGATCTTGTCGCCAGGCGACAGCGTGTTGACGAGTGACGCCTCCCACGCGCCTGTGCCTGATCCTGGGTAAATGATGACCGGCGACTTTGTCAGGAAGACGCCCTGCAGTCCGGACAACACCTCGCGCGCGAGTTTGGCGAACTCCGGTCCACGATGGTCCATCGTCGGCTGCGACAACGCGCGCAACACGCGTTCTGGAACGTTGGTGGGTCCGGGAATCTGGAGAAAATGGCGGCCGCTCTTGTGTGGCATTACTAACCTCTGGAATCACCTGTTCTGAGGGCACAAAGACGGGGTGAACCACGAAGGTCACGAAGAGCACGAAGGTTAGGACACAAAGAAAATGAATATCTTTGTGCTCTGCTTTTCTTGGTGACCTTCGTGTCCTTCGTGGTTCCCCGCGTCTTTGTGCACTTCAGGCGCTATTACCGCGTCGCGTTCGCCCCACCCGGGCGATACGTCTTGCTGAAGTTGTTGCGCGTGTTCGTCACCGTGAAGGTGCCGTCCTGCTGCGCAGTGATCTTGAAATAGTTCGATTTCCCATTATGCGCGGGCGCGGGTGGCGCCTGCTGGCCGGGCAGCGGTGGGGTCCAGGTCCCGATCGGCATCCCCTCGCCCTGCTGATCCCACTGGTTCGCGATGAACGCGCCGGGAACGGTGTATTCCTGGCCGCTCAGCAGCGAGAAGTGCATCTCCCACAGATCCTCGAGACCCGGTGAGGAGAAGAGCACTCGCATCGCGTCGGGCTGTCCGCCTTTGCGCGTGCCGTTGTTGATGATGGCTGCGCGTGGCTGGAGAGCATGGACCAGCGCGGGCGAATTCGAGATCGCCTGGCCGTGGTGCGAGACGATGAACAGGTCCGCCCCGCCGAGGCGGTTGGTCGGGCACATCAGGTCGAGCTCCTTGTTGTAGGTGAGGTCGCCCATGTGCACGATCCGGAACTTGCCGAACGTGATGTAGCTGCTCACCGACTGCGCGTTCTCCGTCGGATCCGGAGCCTGCGCGGGGGAGACGGCCCCGCAGTACGGATTGGGTCTGCCCGCGCCAGACAGATTCGTCTTGAGCACCTGGCCGGCCGATGCCACCACGCGCCAGTCGAGATCTTTCACGGCCAGCTTGTCGCCCGGTTTGGCGACCATGTGCGTGCCCTTCGCGAACAGGCCCGGATAGACGTCCTTGAGAAAATCGTCAGCGGCCTGCGCCGGCTGCACGTTGGCGCCGTGGTCGATGTACTGGCTGATCGGGATCTGCTTGGCGAGCTCCGCGAGGCCGCCAAAATGATCCCCGTGCCAGTGCGTGATGATCAGATGGTCGATCTTCGTGACACCGGCGTCCTTGATCGCCTCCATGATGCGCCCGGCATCGCGCACCGCGGCCGCACCGCCGTTGCCGGCGTCGATGAGCACCGTCTCACCGGACGGCGTCAAGAAAAGCGTGGCATTGCCGCCTTCGACGTCGACGACGTAGATCTCCAGTGGTTTCGCTGTGCGGGTCTGTGCGAGTGCGGGCGCCGCGGAACACGCGAGGGCCAGCAGGCACGCGATAGTTGTGCGCATGTGAACTCCTTCAGTTCGAGATAGAGCGCGATCGTAGGTGGGTGGCACGTGGCTGTCAATCGCGGGGATACGGGATTCGGGACTCGGGATTGGACCCTTGGGATTTGGGGTTTGGGATTTGGGTTTTGGGATTTACCGCTGCGAATCGGCCGGTTTAACGTCCTTGATGATGAAAAGCTTCTCGCCGGGGCGGATGAGACCGAGCTCGCGGCGGGCGATGGCTTCGATGGCGTAGGGGTCCTCACGCAGTTCGCGGGCCTGCTCGCGCAGCTGCGCGTTTTCCGCCCGCGAGCGCTCCAGCGACGACTCGAGGGTGCGGTACTGCTGCCGCGCCTTGAGCATGGCGAGGAATCCTCGGTCGCCGACGAGGGCGTCGACGATCAGTACGCAGCCGACCGCCACCACGAGGTAACGCACAACCCGCCCGCGGCGGCGCCGCGGGAGCGAGGACGTCTGGTCGGCGTTGGTGGAGGTCTTCTTCACAATGGGGTCGCAGCCGCGGGCGCGTCCTGGTCCGGCTCGTCCATGGGAGAATAGCGCGTTTCGATCGTGAGTACAACTCCCTTTTTGGACATTGCCGCCGTTTCTATGTGTCTCTGTGTCTCCGTGGCTCGTCTCAACGAAGGTTGTAACGCAATGGGGATCCCCGTACAAGTGAAATCGTGAGCTCAGCCGCAGACAGTCGTCCCGTGATCGTGCTGACGACGCTCGGCGCGCAGACCGACGCGGCCGCCTTCGCGCGCGTGCTCGTCGACGAGCGTCTGGCGGCATGTGTGAACATCCTGCCCGTGATGACGTCGGTCTACAGGTGGAAGGTGACGATCGAGGAAGACCGCGAGCAGCAGCTGGTGATCAAAACGACCAGCGATCGCGTCGAAGCCCTGGAGGCGCGGCTCCACGAGCTGCACCCGTATGAGCTGCCCGAGTTCCTCGTGGTAGCCGTCACGGAGGCGTCTGCCGGCTACATGAAGTGGCTGGACGGAGCCACCCGGATTCGATGACAACTACTCGTTCGAA
>Ga0114129_10011224_pt1 | contig 12770 bp, 12 predicted proteins | sample RhiMetdeltSRZDD1_FD_80071 | JGI IMG/M metagenome (GOLD analysis project Ga0114129, IMG submission 80071) | Populus rhizosphere microbial communities from Tennessee, USA - Rhizosphere MetaG P. deltoides SRZDD1 (version 2) (version 2) | ecosystem: Host-associated > Plants > Roots > Rhizosphere >...
CCTGAGACAATTCATGCGACTTCTCAATTGAGAAGCTTTAGGCGGGGTGGCGCGGCTCAGTTTTGGCTGCCCGAAATTTCAACGATCGGGAGATTCATTGATGAACAAGAAACTTCTGGCAGTGGCAGTCGCAGGGGCGCTGGCGGCTCCAGGCGTTGCGCTCGCTCAATCGAGCGTGACGATCAGCGGCAATCTCAAGATGAGCATGCAGCAGTACAAGATCGGCAATGCGTCGGCAGCGCGCGCGGGCACGCATACCAGCCAAGGCCTGGTGCATGACGATTCCTCGCGGATCATCTTCAACATGGTCGAGGACCTCGGTGGCGGCCTGCAAGCGATCGGTCAGGTCGACTGGCGTGTCACGGTTGACGCGGGTGCTGACGCAGCCGCCGGCAACAACCACGTCGGTCTGCGCAGCAAGGCCTGGGGCCGGATCTTCTTCGGTCGTCAGGACGTGCACTACTTCGGTCGTGAGAGCGATCTGACGGTCAAGAACGATCTCCAATCGGACAGCATCTCGCTGCTCGCGTTCGTAGCAGGCGCAGGCGTTCCGGCAGGCGGCATTGCGATCGCCGGCGCGACTCGTACCACGAACATCGTGCACTACACGACGCCGAACTGGGGTGGATTGACTGCGGTCTTGGCGTATTCGTTCAACCCGACCGCGCCGGAAGCCGATATCGGCTCGACGATCCGGAGAGGCCGTGCATGGAACGTCGCCCCGACATTCGAGGCGCGGAACTTCACGATTGGCTACAGCTACTGGAGCCAGAAGCTGGACGCTACTGCAGCTTTCGGCGACCAGCGAGGCGACAGGCTGTTTGGGTCGTATCGTTGGGGTGGTTTCCGCATCGGCGGCGCTTGGGACAAGTCGAAGGTCAAGAACAGTGTGACCGGAGTCGTAGCTGCGAACCGGACCGCCTGGTCGATACCGCTCGAGTACACCTGGGGTCCGCACTGGATTGGCGGCCACTTCACCAAGGCACGTGACGACAAGGCCACTGCAGTGCAGGACGGCTCCAGGATGTGGGCCTTGGGCTACAACTACAGCCTGTCGAAGCGCACCTCGGTTGGCGTGACCTACGCGAGCATCCGCAACGACACCGGCGCGACGTATACGCCGTTTACTGGAAATGGCGGTCTTGGCGGCGGCGCTGCACATACGGCGCTGGCTGGCGAAGATCCGCGTTTCTGGTCGATGACGGTCCGGCACGCTTTCTAAGCAAGGCTTTTCCGGCCGGAGCCATTCCGGTCGAGCATGGATCGAACGGGCGTCGCAAGGCGCCCGTTTTTTTTTGCGCAGAACAGTTGTGGCGGCTTGACCTAGGCCTCTGAGTAGCGCCTACCTGAACATGAACGTGAGTCATCTGGACGAGGTGTTCGAGAGGAACTACCAACTTATCGCGGGTTTCACCATGCTGATCAAGGCACAGGTGCGGTCCATTTTCGATCGTCTGATTGAGGTCAGGCACCTGCCGGGGGACGCAATCGAATTCGGTGCATACCAAGGGGCGATCAGCTTCTTTCTCGCGCTGTGTATCCGCGATCTCGGGCTGAAGAAGAAGGTCTGGATGCTGGATAGTTTTGTCGGTATGCCGGAGACCGATCCACTGGTCGACGGCCCCTTCAGGGCTGGCACGATGGCTTCCAGCCTGGAAGTCGCAACCCAGGTGCGCACGAAGTTGGGACTGGACCGAATCGTCGAGATCCGCGCAGGCTGGTTCGAGGAGTCCATCCCGAGGATTGCCAAAGATGCGACGTATTGCCTCGCACACTTGGATGCCGACGTCTACAGCAGCACCCGCACCGCACTCGGCTACGTGCTGCCGAGGATGGTCAGCGGCGGAGCGTTGATCCTTGACGACTGCCTCTTTCATGGCGCTACCGGAGTGGCCAAGGCGGTTCGCGAGTTGCTTAGCGAGGACGTACCCCTGCACCTTGGACCGAAGACTCAGGCATTCGCGTTTCCGAAGGGTGATCCACGGCCGGCTCGCCCGCCGCCCGTGTGGAAGACGTTGGGCGGGAACCGATATGACGTCGCGGATCTTCTGACGCGCACGGACTATCGCGAGCTGGTCGCCTGGGAGGCCAATTTCTGCCGTGAGCGGGCGAATTGGTACTCAGAGTATCTTGATCAGGTGTTGGGCGAGGCCGAGGCGGGCCCTCAAAGCTACCGCATTGCCAGCACGATCGGGTTCGTGCGACGCAGCTAGCGTTGCAATTGGCCGAGGTGCGCTTACCGCCGATTACTTGGCGCCGGTTTAGCGCTCCACTGTCAGGTTAAAGCTGATCGTGACGCGGTTTTCCGCGGAGAGATTTGGGTGCACATAGTGCAGCACGGGCGAGGGCCACATCAAGAGCGTGCCGGCACTCGGGCGCACCACGTGTGTGGCGCGCGCGTCTCGCTCTGTGCCGACCGTAATCATGTTGGCGCCGGTACGCGGATCGTAGAAGGAGATGCAGCCCGGCCGTGCCCGGGGATCGTCGACGCTCGCCGGGGCGGGTGGCACGCGTACGTAGTAGGTGCCGCTCAGGTAGGACCCAGGGTGCGAGTGCGGCGCATGGTGGTCGCCGTACCGGTTGACGCTGTACCAGCCAGAGAGGCTCCAGGACAGGGCCCGCTCGATCCCCCGCTGGCGGAGAAAGGCGGTGACGGTTTGGTCGATCTGGTCTTTCAGCCAGCACACCGCCGGGCGCTCGCTCGAGAAGAACCTCTGCTCCTGGTAGCGCGCGGTGTAGTCAGCCTCGCGCGCCTCCTGTTCGGCGATGTGCGCGGCCAAGCCAGCGGTGGGCTGCTCGTAGCCCGGCAGCCGGCGACTCACGAGCATGGTCGGCCACAATCCGTTGAACGCCATGCGCGGCCCCGCACTCGCGGCACTCATCGCGTCTCCGCGCCGGGGCTGCCGTCGAGCTCGATGCGCAGCGCGACGCGCACCCACGCCGCGCGGGCGAGGTGGACGCGGCTGCAGTGGCGCAGGTAGCCCGGCCACAGCATCAGCATGCCGGCGACGGGCGCTAGCGTACGAACCTCGTGGGCGTGGGGATCGCCCTCAAGAGCGAGCGCGTTGAAGCCGACGCGCGGATCGAGTAGCGACAGATGGCTCGGCCAGCAGTCGCTGCGCAGGTGATCGAGCTCCGGCGGCGCCGGCGTGTTCACGAAGTACAGGCCGGCGAGGTACGCACCCGGTTCGTTTCCGAGCTCGCGGTAGTGGCCGAAGCCGAGCGCCTCCAGGCGCCCGCTAAGCCGCCACTGCGGCGTCTGCTGCACGTGCATGTGCTCGAACCACTGGGCGACTGCCGTCGCGATCCATCCGCGCAGCCAAGTCACCGCGCGGTGGTCGATCTCGAATAGGTTGTTGGCGACCCCAGGTGGCGCGGCGAGAGTGGCCAGTGCCAGGTTCGGCTCGTCGGCTCCGGGGAGCTGCAGCTGTCCGACCCACGTCGGCCACAGCGGGAAAATCTCGTCTCTGGCCTGCTCGCTCATTGCCATCCTATTTACCACAGCCAACCGACTGCGGAACCATGGGCGAACAGCGGTCTGTCGTGGCGTAGGAATCAGGTTCAAGCGGGGGTGCAGGACGGGCGTTTCAGGACGCCCGTTTTTTTTGCCTATACTAGGCTCCATGGATGCCTTGGATCGGGCAATCGCCGGGGTCGACGCGGCTTTGCGGACAATCGCTGGAGTTCATCGAGCCGAACGTGCTTCGCCCGCGAGCGAATTCGAAGAGAACGCGCTGAGCATTGCGGAGCGCGAGCACGCAGCCGCGCTCATGCGCGTAAATCACGTCGGCGAAGTGTGCGCCCAGGCGTTATACCAGGGGCAGGCGCTTACTGCGCGTGACCCTGGAACGCGAGCTTCGCTTCAACAAGCGGCGCGCGAGGAAGAGGACCACCTCGCCTGGAGCGCAGACCGGGTGCGGGAGCTCGGCGGGCACCTGAGCGTGCTCAATCCGGTGTGGTACGCGGGTTCTCTCGCGATGGGGATCGCCGCCGGGGCGCTCGGGGACCGCTGGAATCTTGCCTTTCTCGCCGAGACCGAGCGCCAGGTGGAGGAGCATCTTGCGGAACATCTGGCGCAGCTCCCTGTCGGAGACTCGCGCACTCGAGCGGTGGTCGGGCAAATGCGCGCAGAGGAAGCGAGGCACCGGGCTGCGGCAATTGCACTGGGTGCGGCAGAGATGCCGGCGCCGGTCCGGTTCGCCATGCGAGCCATGGCGAAGCTGATGACGACCGTGGCGTACCGTGTTTGATGCGCTCTAGGAGACGCCCATGATGCGATCGGAACGCAAGGATGGCCGCATTCTCATCTACGCCCACGATACGTTCGGGCTGGGGCATCTGAGGCGTTGCCGCGCGATCGCGCACTCGCTGGTCGAGAATTTCAAGCATCTGTCGGTGCTGATCCTGTCGGGCTCCCCGATCATCGGCAGCTTCGATTTCCGCTCGCGCGTGGATTTCGTGCGCATTCCCGGAGTAATCAAGCTTCGCAACGGGGAATACACGTCGCTCAACCTTCACCTCGACATCGAGCAGACGCTGTCGATGCGCGCGTCGATCATCAAGCACACCGCGGACATCTTCGACCCCGACGTGTTCATCGTGGACAAGGAGCCCGTGGGGCTGCGCGGCGAGGTGCTCGAGACCCTCGAGATGCTCAAGCCGCGGGGAACGCGACTGGTGCTCGGCCTGCGGGACGTGATGGACGAACCGAGGCTGCTGGTGCCCGAATGGGAGCGCAAGAACGTGCTGCCGGCGCTGCGAGACATCTACGACGAGATCTGGGTGTACGGGCTGCCACAGATCTGCAACCCTCTCGAGGGAATCTCGCTGCCACTCGGCGTGCGGCAGAAGATCACCTACACCGGCTACCTTCATCGCGAAGTGCCCACGGGTGGCGCGCCACCGCGGCTGCCGGAGATTACCAATCGGCCGTACGTGCTGGTGACTACGGGTGGAGGCGGCGACGGCGAGGCGCTGATCGAATGGGTCCTGAGGGCGTACGAAGAGGATCCGCTGCTCCCCTATCCGGCCCTGCTCGTGCTGGGGCCGTTCATGCAGCCCGAGCGGCAGGCGGAATTCATGGACCGTGCCGCGGCCTTGAAGCGCGTCGATACGATTACTTTCCACGGCAACCTGGAGGCGCTGATTGCGCGCGCTGCGGGCGTGGTTGCGATGGGCGGATACAACACGTTCTGCGAAGTGCTGTCGATGGACAAGCGCGCGTTGATCGTTCCGAGGATCGTCCCTCGACAGGAGCAGTTCATTCGCGCTTCGCGCGCCGCGGCGCTCGGACTCGTCAGCATGCTGGCCGACGACGGGCGCTACGAGCCCGAGGTGATGGCGGCAGCGCTGCGGCATCTGCCGCGCCAGAAGCGGCCCTCGGAAGTCGTGGTGCCGGGCCTGCTGGAAGGACTGCCGAACGTGTCCCGGCTGATCGCGCCCTGGGTAGAGAAGACGAGCGAGGCAGCGCAGCAAGACGACGCCCGGCGCGCCTGAGGCAATGGCTCAATCGCGGCCGAAACGCGTCGCGTTCGTACTCAAGGGCTACCCGCGGCTCTCGGAGTCCTTCATCGCGCAGGAAATCGCAGCGCTCGAGCAGCGTGGCCTCGATATCCTGATCGTTTCGCTGCGGCGCCCGACGGACGGCAAGACGCACCCGGTGCATGCCGAGATCCGGGCGTCGGTGGTCTACCTTCCGGAATACCTCTACCGTGCGCCGCTGCGGGTTCTGCGCGCGTGGTGGAAGGTGCGGGGCTGGTCAACCTACCGCGAGGCGCGGCAACAATGGCTGCGCGACCTCGCGCGTGACGCGACACCAAGCCGCATCCGCCGCTTCGGTCAGGCGCTGGTCCTTGCGGCGGAACTTCCGGATGACGTCGACCGGCTGCACGCACATTTCCTGCATACCCCGGCCTCGGTGACCCGCTATGCGGCGATGCTCAAGCAGCTGCCATGGAGCGGGTCCGCTCATGCGAAGGACATCTGGACCATTCCGGAATGGGAAAAGCGAGAGAAGCTCGCGTCCTGCGCCTGGCTGGTGACGTGCACGGCAGCGAACCGCGATCACCTCGCTGCGCTCGCACCTCCGGGCCGCGTCGAGCTCGTCTACCACGGTCTCGACCTCTGCCGGTTTTCGCGTCTTTCATCCGAGCCGGGGCGCCGCGACGGTCGCGACCCGGCAGATCCTGTAGTGATTCTCTCCGCCGGGCGCCTGGTCGAGAAGAAGGGCACCGATGTGCTGCTCGAGGCGCTGGCGCGCTTGCCGGCCGGCCTGCACTGGCGACTGGTGCATGCGGGCGGAGGCCCGCTGAAGCGGACGCTGCAACGTCGCGCTCGTGCGCTCGGCATAGCAGAGCGTGTGACCTGGCGAGGCGCGCTCGCACAGGAAGAGCTATTGCGGGAGTACCGGGCGGCGGACCTGTTCGTGCTTGCTTGCCGTATCGCACGCGACGGGGATCGTGACGGCTTGCCCAATGTGCTCATGGAGGCGCAGAGCCAGTCGGTCGCGTGCCTCGCCACCCGCGTAGCGGCAATTCCGGAGCTCATCGACGATCGCGTGACCGGTGTGCTGGTCGACCCGGAGTCGCCGGCTCAACTCGCAGACGCGCTTCGCGATTTGATCGCCGATCCGGAGCAGCGGCGCCGGCTTGGCCGCGCCGGGCAGGTGCGACTCGCGGCGCGCTTTGGGATCGAGCAGAACCTGGCACCGCTCGCGGAGCGCTTCGGCGTAACCAGTCTGCAACCTGGCGTGAAGCTCCGCACCGCGACCGGTTAGTACGTGCGTGTCGCCTTCTACGCGCCGCTCAAGGTGCCAAGCCACGGCACGCCTTCGGGCGACCGGCGCGTCGCCGCGCTGTACGTTGAAGCGCTGCAGCGCGCGGGGCATCGCGTGGAGCTGGCGTCGAGCCTGAGCAGTTACGACGGCGCAGGCAATCCCGAACGACAGGCGGCGCTGCGTGCCCAGGGTCTGGCGAAGGCAGAGCAACTCGTCAGGCAACTGCAGAGCGGCGCGCAAGAGTCGCGTCCTGATCTCTGGTTCACCTATCACGTGTACTACAAGGCGCCAGACTGGCTTGGGCCTCACGTCAGCAGGGCGCTCGGCATTCCCTACGTCATCGCCGAGGCCTCCTATGCACCCAAGCGTGCCGGTGGGCCATGGGACCTGGGCCATGAAGCATCCGCGGAAGCCATGCGCCTGGCGAACTTGCTGGTTTGTCCGACCCGTTTCGATCTCGCGTGCCTGGAGCCAATCGTTGCAGACGGGTCGAAAATCCTGCTGCTTCCGCCGTTTCTCGATACGCAACCGTTCGATGATGCGCTGGAGGCCCGCAAAACACAGCGCGAACGACTTGCTGCCGCGCACCGGCTGGACGCGTCGCTCCCCTGGATCGTGGTCGCAGCAATGATGCGTGAAGGAGACAAGGCTGCATCCTATCGTCAGCTCGCAGACACGCTCGCGCGGATCTCGGACCTGCCGTGGCAGCTGCTGGTGGCGGGGGACGGACCCGCGCGACCCGAGGTTGCACGCGCGCTAGAGACTGCGGCGCCGGGCCGTACGCGCTTGCTCGGAACGCTCGCCGAGAAAGAGGTTGCCGCTCTGTACGCGGCGGGTGATCTTTGCATCTGGCCCGCTTGCAACGAAGCCTACGGAATGGCAATGCTCGAAGCACAAGCAGCGGCGCTGCCGGTGATCTCGTGTGCTCATCGTGGCGTCCCCGATGTCGTGGTCGACGGGCACACAGGACTGCTCGCACCTGCCAACGACTCAGCGGAGCTTGCACGTCTTGCGCGTGAGTTGCTGCGCAATCCGTCGCGCCGTACGGAGATGGGCCGCGCTGCACGGCAATTCGTTGCCGGCGAACGCAGCCTCAAGGCGGCCGCCGAGCGGCTCGACCGGGCGCTCGGGCGTTTGGGCGTGCGTTCTGCGGTGCCTCCTGCGACAAGGCCGAATTGACCGGCAAGCGTGTCTTCGTCTACGTCCAGCACCTGCTTGGCATCGGCCACCTGAAGCGGGCGGCGACACTCGCCCGGGCGTTAAGCGAGCGGGGAAGCGAGGTCACGTTTGCGACCGGCGGCGTTCCGGTGCCCGACATTCTGCCGCCGCGCGTGCACTTGATACAGCTCCCGCCGGCCGCCTCCGTCGACCTCGACTTCCGGTCGCTGGTGGATGCCGAAGGCAGACCCGTCGATGAAGCCTGGCGGGCGCGACGCCGAGCGCAGCTCCTCGACGCCTGGCGCGCAGCCCGCCCGCACGCCTTGGTAATCGAGTTGTTCCCGTTTGGCCGCAGGCAGATGCGCTTCGAGCTCCTTCCGCTGCTCGAGGAAGCGAGCCGCGCTGCGCCGCGGCCGATCATCGTCTCCTCGGTCCGGGACGTCCTCGGGCAGCGCAATCCTGCGAAGCAGGACGAAATGCTGTCGGTTTTCGAGCGCTATTTCGACCGGCTGCTCGTCCATGGCGATCCGCGTTTCCTGCCGTTCGATCGAACGTTCCGTAATGCTCACAGGCTCGGCGAGCGGCTGCACTACACCGGCTTCATCGTCGATCGGGAACGTCCGGCTGGACCCCCGGGCAACGCGGGCGCGGGCGAGGTGATCGTCTCCGCAGGCGGCGGCGCTGTCGGCGCAAAGCTGCTCGAGACCGCAATCCACGCCCGTCCGCTCACGGTTCTTGCCGGAGCCCGATGGCGTCTGCTGACCGGCGCCAACCTTGCGTCCGCGGCGTACGGCGCCCTCGCGGCTCTTGCGGAGCAGGCGGGGCAGGGAGGAATCGCCCTCGAGCGTTGGCGCGGCGATTTTCGGACGTTGCTGAAAAATTCCTCGCTTTCGGTAAGCCAGGGCGGCTACAACACCGTCATGGAGATTCTCGACTGCGGCGCACGAGCAGTCGTGGTGCCCTTCGCCGGCGGCGAGGAGAGCGAGCAGACCTTGCGCGCGCATCTGCTCGCGGAGCGCGGCCGTATTGAAGTGGTGGACGAAGGCACGCTCGCCCCGGCTACGCTGGCGGCCGCCGTCGACCGCGCGGCGCGCGGCCCGGCACCCCGCAGAGAAGAGATGAACCTGGACGGCGCCCGCAACAGCGCAGAACTGCTGGCGCAATGGACCGAGGGCATGGCGTGGTGAGTGCCGGCTGGAACGAGTTTTCGTCGGAGATCCGCCGCTGGCGCGAGGCCGGCAGATCAATCGAATTCTGGTGGCGCGACGACGACGCTACGCAGCCAACGAGCGCGCTCGAACGACTGCTGCATCTGGCCAATCGGTTCGAAGTGCCGCTTGCGCTGGCGGTCATTCCGGCACAGGCCGACCCGGCGCTGTTTGCCGTGCTGCCTGCCGAAGCAGACGTTCTGCAACATGGTGCAGACCACTCGAACCGCGCAGCGTCCGGGGAGAAAAAGAGCGAGTACCCCGCGAGCGAAGCAATGGAGGTCGCGCTGGCGAGGCTGGCCGACGCACGACAGCGCCTGGGCGAGCTCGCAGGGGCGCGCTCACTCGGCGTGCTCGCTCCCCCGTGGAACCGAATTGCCGCGCCGCTTCTGCCGCGCCTTGCGTCCTGCGGTTTTCGGGGACTGAGCCGTTACGGTGCCCGCAGCAGTCCGCAAGCGGCCCCGCGAGTCGCGCAGATCAACACGCACGTCGACATCATCGACTGGAAGGGCAGCCGCGGCTTCGTCGGCGTGGAGCAGGCGCTCTCCCAGGCGACTCGGCACCTGGCTGCACGGCGCCAAGGCGGCGCGGATGCGGACGAGCCGACCGGATGGCTGACCCACCATGCTTGCCATGACGACGAGGCCTGGGCGTTCCTCGCCGACCTATTCGATCGTCTGCGATCCGTGCCGGGCGTGCGCTGGATGAGTGCGCGCGAGTTGTTCGCCGGGGCGGCTGGCGCGGACCCTTGATGCCGCTGTATCGCTATCCGGCGGCGGCGACCGCGGCTGACTATGCACGCGGCCTGGGCGGGATCGCACTCACGGCAGGACCGTTCTTTCTACTCGCGCCGAGCGGACCCCTGGCGTGGATACTGGCTGCGTGCATGCTGCTCTTCCTCGTATACTTCGTTCGGGCAGTCGTTCGCCATCTGACCCGAATCGAGTTGAGCGAAGCGGGGATCGCGGCCCTTGGACCATTTGGACGGGCCATCCCATGGGATGAGTTGCGCTCGATGAAACTGAACTACTTCACAACGAGAAGCGATCGCAGTGGAGGATGGATGCAGCTTGATCTGGGCACGGGACAGCGCGCGCTCAGCGTCGATTCGCGCCTGGAGGGTTTTGCCGAGGTTGCCGGGGCCGCAGCGCAGCAAGCCCGGCGTCGCGGGTGCCACCTGGACGAGACGACCCTTTCGAACTTGAAAGCGCTCGGCGTGCGCGGCGATGACTGACGTCCTGCGGGTTCGCAACCTCAAGGTCTATCTCGACGTCGATGCCGGCGTCGTAAAGGCGGTCGACGGTGTGTCTTTCCGCGTGCCGGAGGGGGGCACCGTGGCGCTGGTCGGTGAGTCGGGCTCCGGCAAGTCGATGGTTGCGCAGGCGATCATGAGCATCCTGCCCAAGGTCGCGCGCATCGAGGGTGGCGAGATCCTGTTCTTCGACCCCGAGCGCGACCGCCAAGCGATCGATATTGCGCGAGTGGAGCCGAACGACGAGGTGATGCGCCAGCTGCGCGGCGCCCGCGTGTCGATCATCTTCCAGGAGCCGATGACCGCGCTTTCGCCGCTCCACACGATCGGCAACCAGATTGGAGAAGCGCTGGCGCTGCACCGCACCTCGATCGGCAAGGCCGAGCGCAGCGCTGCGGTCGTCGAGATGCTGCGCCTGGTCGGCTTCCCCGACCCGCAGAAGGCGGAGCACACCTATCCGTTCGAGCTCTCGGGCGGTTTGCGGCAGCGCGCGATGATCGCGATGGCGTTGATCTGCCGCCCGGCGCTGCTGATCGCCGACGAGCCTACCACCGCGCTCGATGTGACGATCCAGGCCCAGATCCTGCAGCTGGTAAAGCAGCTGCAGCACGAATTGCGCATGGCGATGCTGATCATCACGCATGACCTCGGCATCGTGGCGAACACCGCCGAGGAAGTGGTGGTCATGCACCAGGGCAAGGTCATGGAATCGGGTACTGTGGAGGCGATCTTTCATGACCCTCGCCATCCCTATCTGATTGCGCTGATGCGCGCGGTGCCGCGCTTCAACATGGCGCCCGGCGAGCGTCTGACGCCGATCCGCGAAGTGCGCGTCGCTACCGATCATCTGATCTCCGGACGCGGGCGTCCGCATGCGCACGAAGTAAGCGACGGCCCATTGCTCGAGGTCCGCGGCCTGACCCGCTACTTCGCAACTCGCAGCCGCTCCATGTTTGGTCGCGCTCCGACCGGCGGAATCATGGCCGTGGACGACGTCAGTTTCGAAGTGCGTGCCGGCGAATGCCTCGGCCTGGTCGGCGAATCGGGTTGCGGCAAGACCGTCACCGGCTTCTCCATCCTCGGCCTGGTCGACCCGCCGGGACGCGTGGTCGGCGGAAGGATCGTTTTCGATGGCACCGACCTCCTGACGCTGAAGGAGGACGAGCTGCGCAAGGTGCGCGGCGCGCGCATCTCGATGGTGTTCCAGGACCCGATGATGACGCTCAACCCGGTGCTGCGCATCGACACGCAGATGGTCGAGGCGGTGCGCGCGCACCAGGACCTCGATGCCGCCGCCGCGCTGAAAGTCGCGCGTGATGCGCTCGAGCGCGTCGGCATCCCGTCGCCCGATTCGCGCCTGCGCTCCTACCCGCACCAGTTCAGCGGCGGGATGCGCCAGCGGGTGGCGATCGCGATCGCGCTGCTCAACAAGCCGAAGCTGATCATCGCCGACGAGCCGACCACCGCGCTCGACGTCACCATCCAGGCGCAGATCCTGTACGAAGCGCAGAAGCTGTGCCGCGAGTCGGGCACCGCGCTGATCTGGATCACGCACGACCTGTCGGTGGTGGCCGGGCTCGCCGACCGCATCTGCGTGATGTACGCCGGGCGCATCGTCGAGCAGGGCTCGGTCGACGAGGTGCTCGACCAGCCGCTGCATCCCTATACCCACGGCCTGATCGGCTCGGTGCCGAGCCGCAACCGGCGCGGCTCGCCGCTCGCGCAGATTCCCGGCATGACGCCGGCGCTCCTCAACCTGCCGCCGGGCTGCGCCTTCCGCACGCGCTGCCCGCGCGCCGCGCCGGCTTGCATTGAATATCCTGAACTGAGAGAACACGGAAACCGGCTGGTGCGGTGCTTCTTTCCGCTATGAACCTGCTCGAGCTCGAGCACGTCTCCAAGCGCTTCGTCCAGCCGCTCGACGTCGCCGGCAGGATCGCGCGCGCGCTCGGCGCCGACGTGTCGGACGAGGTGGTGCACGCCGTGGACGACGTCTCGTTCAGCGTGAAGGAAGGCGAGGTCGTCGGGCTGGTCGGCGAATCGGGCTGCGGCAAGTCGACGCTCGGCCGCATGGTGGCGGGCATCCTGCCGCCGAGCGCGGGCCGCCTCCGCTACCGCGGGCGGGAGCGCATCGGATTGCAGGTGCAGATGATCTTCCAGGATCCGTTCGCCTCGCTCAATCCGCGCATGCGCGTGGACGACATCGTCGGCGAGGCGCCGCTGGTGCACGGCATCGTGCAGAAGGCTGACCTGAGCGGCTACCTCGACGAGCTGCTGCTGCGCTGCGGCCTCGACCCGAGCTACAAGCGCCGCTACCCGCACCAGTTCAGCGGCGGCCAGAGGAGCCGCATCGGCATCGCGCGCGCGCTCGCGGTGA
>Ga0114129_10011225_pt1 | contig 12770 bp, 12 predicted proteins | sample RhiMetdeltSRZDD1_FD_80071 | JGI IMG/M metagenome (GOLD analysis project Ga0114129, IMG submission 80071) | Populus rhizosphere microbial communities from Tennessee, USA - Rhizosphere MetaG P. deltoides SRZDD1 (version 2) (version 2) | ecosystem: Host-associated > Plants > Roots > Rhizosphere >...
CCGGCGACATCGGGGATGAACAACTGCTTATCGTTAAGCACTTTCACGAAGCCCGGCATGCCACCCTTCGGCGACGCATCACAGTCGCCTTTGGCATTGCTGGACGCCATCACGCAGAACGGCGAGTGCTTGATGAAGTCCTGAATCCACGCCGCCATAAACGGCCGCACTTTTCCCTTTGTCCGTCCAATGGGATAACCGAACTTGTCTTGATACTTGTTATTCATCAGGGCTCCTATTCTCTAACTTGACGTCACCGTTTTCTGCTGAGCTCGGAAAGCAACTCGAGCTGAATTTCTTGGATTTGCGCGAGACGTTCCCATTGATGCGATAAAAGGTGATCGACTTTTTCGTGCAAGTGGCGGATCTCCAGCTCGGCTTTCAAATTAACTTGGTAGTCATGTTGCGAGCGTAGCCGATCTTTTGCCTCCTGGCGGTTCTGACTCATCATAATAACCGGGGCTTGAATCGCTGCCAAGCAGGATAGAATCAGGTTCAACAAAATGTATGGATAAGGGTCCGGTGGCCGGCTGTACAATACGACCGAATTGAAACCGATCCAGAGCGCTAGAAACACGGCAAAACAGATGAGAAAAGTCCAACTGCCGCCGAAGGTAGCGATCCGATCCGCCAAGCGCTCGCCGACGGTCCGATCTTCCTCGAACTCCGTATCGACGTTCTTCGATAGTGTTTCGTGATCGCGCAAGCTCTGCACGACCTCATGTTCCAACGTCGTCAGATCACCCTTCTCGGACTCCAGCAAGTTATGGACGTACGTCGAACGAAACCGGTTGAGATCGGCGCGGCAAATAAACCTATCCAACGACCAATCCGAATGCTCGCGCAGAATCTCGTTGGCGATCACGTCGCGCACCGCGACGCCGGGCACGAGATCGCGCGTCGAAAAACTCTTACCGCAGACGGCGCAGGGTCTAGCTTCTTTGGCGTTGGCCATGATGACGATCGGAGACGTTATCGGAACGATTGATTATTTCTTCTCTAAGAACGTTAGCCGCTCCGCCATCGGCGTTTCGGGAAAGACATAACCGCAGGCACGGCAAGTGCGAAGGTTCGGATCGGCGTTGAATTCGGCGTAAACGGCCGAGACTTGCGAAGGGATATTGCCCTGATTCACGACGCGGGACAAAACCAGGTCGTCGCACTGTTCGCAGAACCAGGCAAATTCCTCTTTTTCCTCTTCGCGCCGTTTGCGCTCGATGACCAAACCCCACGTGTTTTCAAACCGGCGCGGCGAGTGCGGCAAACCGCCCGGGCAAACGAAGATCTCGCCTTCTTTAATCTTCACGACCTGGCGACGCTCCCCTTCCGGCTTCAACACCAACTCCATCTCGCCCTCGACCTGATAGAAAAACTCATCGCCCGGATCGATATGAAAATCTAGCCGCGTATTCGGCCCGCGCAGGACCATGACTAGAAAATCTTTGTGATGAACGAGCAGCTGGTTTGTCCGAAACGGCGGCTTGAAGAGATGGGAATTGTCCTGAACCCATTTCTTGAGATGAACGGTGGAAAGCAGTTCCATGGGAATTCCTTCTCGAGCTATGAGAGCCAACGCTCCTACTTTCTTAACTTCGCGGCCTCCCGCACCACGCCATCGGTCAGAGCCCACCATATTGCCAGGCCTTTACGCAGCGCCTTTAACACTCGCACCTGCAATTCGTTAGTGGTGGCGAACTGTTCGACGAGCTCATAGCCGATGTTGCTGTGCTCCGTGTCCGCCTCGCCGTGTTCGGCGAAGAATTCGATGTCGTGCGGCTTTAGGCCGTAATGATCGCGGAACGCATGGAAGAACTTGCCACCGGTCAATTGATTCGAATACTCATTGCAGCAGTTCGTCGAAGCCACCTGTTCGAGGATGTGATTGCTACGAAGCGCGATGTCCAGCCAGCCAACCCGGGCGAGGACCGTCGTCGGCAGAAAATCTTCTTCCACCTCGCAGCGCTCCAACTCTTTTGCAGGGATGCCGATGCTTTCGCCGAAGCGCAGAAACAGCGCGCGGTGGCCCAAGACCGGCCGCGGCGACCCTTCGAAGTAGGCATAACCGACTTCGGAATGAATGATATCGACAAATTTCTTATGAATCTCCGGATCGTGGATGCCGGACAATTGGCAGCGCACTAACTTCGCCGTATTGATCGCCACGTTGTACGCAAAGATGCCCCAGGCCTCCTTCGCCCAGATCTTCACCGTCTCCAACGGCAGCGTGCCGTCGTATAGATCCTTATAGAACGGATGATGCAAGCGCGCGTGACCGTTCTGCACTTCGTTGACCAAGACATCGCATAACTCTTTTGCCGGCAATGTCCTCCCCTTTAAGACCGCTTCAGCAGACATGTTTACCTCGAACCGAGCATTGAATTGCCGCCGCGGGTTTGAAACCCGCCATTACGACTTAGGTTTCTTACGATTATCGAACTTGAATTTATTGGCATTGCAAGCGATCTCGACGCGGTTGCCGTCGGGATCGAGAAAGCTGATGGAGCGGTTACCCGCAACGACTAAGGTCTCCGGACCGCTGACGATGGGAATCCGTCGGCGCGTCAGAATTGGATAGATCTCATCGATAATCTCGTTGCTATCGACATAGATGCAGAAATGATGCAATTTCGGCGCGCCCTTACCCGATACATGCTTTACGCCTTTAGGCAGCGCCTGCAGCGCGATATCGTGATGCTCTTTGCCGTAGCTCATGAAGGTCATCTTTGTGTCGAAGTTGCGTGCCGAGACTTTCAACCCAAGGATGGAGTGATAAAACTCTTCCGACTTCCTGAGATCCGCGACATTGAGCACGATATGTCCGAGCGCGCCGTTTCTAATATCCATAAAGAGGCCTTAATAAATAACGGCGCTAGCTTAGTGTCAAGGCGGCGCGCTTCGATTACTCAATTCAGTTGACAATGCTTTCGTGAATACGACATATTTTGCGCCAGCACTTCGAAGCGAGGTTAGACAATGAAAATCATGGTCGTCATGGGCGAATACCCGCCTGAAGAAGCCGAGCGTCGCCGCCAGGCCGTCGTGAAATGCGCGTCGCCGGGCACGGAGATCGGCTTCGGGGTCATCAGCGCAACTTTCTTTCGCCGCTCCAACTCTCAAGTCAATTCCCTTTCGGCGGGGCCACTCGTCGCAGAGTTAGCGGTAAAAGCCGAAGCGGACGGCTACGATGCCGTGGTACCGTTCGGCACCCTGGATGCCGGCGTCGAGCTGGCGCGAAACTTGATTCGAATTCCAATGATCGGCGCGGGACAATCGGTCTTGCATCTCGGCGCGCAGCTCAGCAACCGACTCGGCGTCATCGCGTATGAAGACAAGAGCATTCCCTTCATGCGCAAGCAGATGCACGCCTGGCGAGTTGCCGACTCTGTCGTCGGAATACGCAGCGTCGAGATTCCGCTGCCTGAGAGCACGAAAAACCGCGACGCCATCCGGGAGCGCTTCATCCAATCAGCGCGCGAGCTTATCGATAATCACGACGCCGAGATCATCGTGCCCATGGGCGTGACCATGGTGCCAGTGCAATATGCGGCGCAAGAATTCGAAAAAGAACTCCGCGTACCGGTGATGGACGCGCTCAAAACCAGCATCCAGACCGCTGAAATGCTGGTGCGCATGGGCCTCACGCACAGCAACAAAACCTATCCGCGACCACCGGCCAATTAGTGTGTGCTGAGGACTGAGGTTTTGTAGGTACTTAAATGCGAAATTTCGATCTCGCTGAACCGACGAGACTAGAGGACGCTTGCGCCATTCTTGCCGCCGACGATGACGCGAAGCCCGTTGCCGGAGGAACGGCGCTTTTGACGATTATCAAACAAGGCTTGCTGGTGCCGAAGTTATTGGTCAATCTCAAAAAGATAAATGACGCATCGGCGATCACGTTCGATCCGCAACGAGGACTCTGCATCGGCGCCCTGGCGACGATCAACGATATCGAAATATCTCCCCTAGTCCGCCAGCATTATCCAACGTTGGCGGAGGCCTGTCATCTCGTAGCCAACATTAGGATTCGCAATATGGCGACCATCGGCGGCAATCTGGCTCACGGCGATTATCAATCTGATCCGCCGACTGTATTGGTTGCATTGGACACGAACGTCGAGATCATCAGTCAAAACGGAATTCGGTGGATGAAGTTAACCGAATTCCAGCTCGGCAGCTACGAAACTGCGCTCGCGCCGGGAGAGTTGATTTCCGCAATTACGATTCCGCCGTTGCCGCGGGGCATGACGGGGCATTACGTCAAATTTACCACCGGGTCGTCGGAAGAGCGCCCGTGCGCCGGCATTGCCGCCCTCGCATGCATGGAGGATGGAATCTGTCGCGAACTTCGTCTTGCCGTCGGCGCGGTTTCGCCCCGCCCCGTGCGCATCTTCGCAGGTGAAGAAGCCGCTAATGAAATGATTCTGACCGATCAATTGATCGATAGCATCGCCTTCGAAGCAGCGCGTGTTGTCGAGCCCATCGATGACCTACACGGCTCGGCTGATTACAAGCGCCATCTCGTTCGCGTGCTCGCACGCAGAACGATCACTGCTGTTGCCAACGACGGAGCGGAAACAGCGGCATGACTCTCGTCGGAATCAATGTCGAGATGGTCGGCGCTCGCGCCAAAGTCAGTGGCGCGGTGAATTATATCGCCGATCTGGAATTTCCCGGGCAGGTTTACGCCAAAGCACTGCGCAGTCCCTACCCATACGCGAAGCTCGTGCGAATCGACACCAGCAAAGCCTTGGCGCTGGCGGGCGTGCGCGCAGTGGTAACGCGCGACGATCTGGCTGAATTGAATCCTCATTTCGGCACCGGCGTCGAAGACCAGCCTGTGGTCGTCATCGACAAGGCTCGCTACGTCGGCGACATTATCGCCGCCGTCGCCGCCGACAGCCGCGAGATCGCCGACGAAGCGGTTGCTCTCATCGAAGTCGAGTACGAAGAGCTGCCGGCAGTCACTGAGATATTCGAAGCAGCGAAACCCGGAGCGCCGCTGATCCAAGAAGATCATGTCGACAAAATTGCAGGTGGGAATGTTCACGGGGTGTACCGCGCTGCCAGCGGTAACATCGAGCAAGGCTTCAAAGAATCTGATGAAGTTATTGAAAATACATACATTCTACCGCCAGTCCAGCACGGTCACATCGAACCACATGCTGTCACCGCATTTTGGGAACCCAGCGGCAAACTCGTCGTCCACACGCCCTGCCAGACTCCCTCACCGTTGCAAGAGCAACTCGCCAAAGTGTTCAAGCTGCCGCTGAATCGGGTTCGCGTCATAGTTCCGCCTGTCGGCGGCGGTTACGGCGGCAAGAATCACGCCCGCGTCGAACCCATAGTCGCGTTGCTTGCGCGCAAAGCGCGCCGCCCGGTGCAGTGGATACTCACGCGCGACGAAGTTTTTCTCACTGGGCGACGCTTCGGCGCGCTTATCAAAATTAAAACCGGCTTCAAACACGACGGCAGATTATGGGCGCGCAAAGTTGAAGCATGGTACGACATGGGCGCCTACGCACTTTCGGGACCGGCAAATACGAAAAATGCCTGTATCATCGCCGGCGGCCCGTACAATATTCCGCATCGTGATTACACCACCTATGCGGTCTACACTAATCTTCCGCCGGCAGGACCCTATCGCGGCGTCGGTGCGTCCCACGTCTGCTGGGCGTATGAGTCGGAGATGGACGAGATCGCGCGCCGCGTCGGCATGGACCCGCTCGAACTGCGTCTCAAGAATCTGCTCAAAGAAGGCGATCTATTCATCACCGGGGAACCGATGATCTCCGTGGGAATTTCTGAATGCGTACGCCAAGCAGCCAAAGCTGTCGGTTGGCGCGATAACGAAGAACAAGCGGCAATATCCGCCGGACCGTTTGTCCGTGGCAAAGGATTGGCCGTCGCCATCAAAAGCACGTCGACGCCGAGCACTTCGGCGGCAAGCGTGCGGCTTAACGCCGACGGCTCGGCAATTTTGCTGACGAGCAGCGCAGAGATCGGCCAAGGCGCCCACACTTCGCTCGCTCAGATCGTTGGTGATGTACTCGGTTTGCCGTTGGATAGAGTGAGCGTCACTTTCCCTGATACCGACGTGACGCCCTACGATAAATCCACCAGCTCGAGCCGAACCACTTTTCACATGGGACGCGCCGCGCAAATCGCCGCTGGTCAGATACGCGATCAGCTCTTGCAAGCGGGCGCCAAAACCCTCGAAGCGCACGTTGAGGATTTAGAATTGAAAGAAATGCGCCTGCAGGTAAGAGGCGTGCCGGAAAAGAATCTGACCATTCCCCAACTGTTTCGTGCCATCTACGGCGAGCCGAGCGGCAGCCTTTTCGGCAACTATACGCTGCGCACCGAAGGCGGCGTCGACTCGAAGACCGGAAAAGGCAAAGGATCGTCTTTCTGGTTTTACTCGGCAGCCGGCGCCGAAGTCGAAGTCGATGTTGAAACGGGCAAGCTTCGCATGCTGAAAGTTGCCACTGCCGTGGACGTCGGCAAGGCGATTCATCCAAGACAATGCGATCTGCAAAACGAAGGCTCCGCACTCGCCGGCCTCGGCTCGGCGCTTTTTGAAGAAATGTGTTTCGACAACGGCCAGCCGATCAACGGTTCGTTTCTCGACTACTTGCTGCCGTCCATGCAGGACCATCCAATTGAATTCGAATCATTGCTGGTCGAGACACCGCATCCCGACGGCCCGTTCGGCGCCAAAGGCATGGGCGAAGCCGGGCTTCCGCCGATGGCGGCGGCCATCGGCAACGCCGTTGCCAATGCGTTAGACGGCGCGCGCGTGCGCGACTTGCCACTGAAACCCGACAAAATCATCGCGGCGATCCAAGCCACCAAGAAGGGATCGCTAAAATGAAAATTGCCATCATCACGACAATCAACGGCCAGCGCCAGGAAATCCAGGTCAACGGGCATCAAACCCTTTTGGAGTTTCTCCGTGACAATCTCAAACTTAAAGGAACGGTTGAAGGCTGTAGCGTCGGTGTCTGCGGCTCCTGCACGGTTTTAATCGATGGCAAGCCGGTCAGCTCCTGTCTCACCCTAGCCAGCAACGTCGAAGACAAACACGTCACGACGATCGAAGGCCTGTCGCAAAACGGCGATTTCGACCCCGTGCAGCAAGCCTTTCTCAAGCACCAAGCCTTCCAGTGCGGCTTTTGCACCACCGGGATGATCATGGCGGTAAAAGGACTTCTCATCGCTTACCCGCACCCCACCGAAGAACAGGCGCGCGATTATCTCTCCGGGAACTTGTGCCGTTGTGGAACGTACAAAGAGGTCTTGGCAGCAGTCAAGCAATTGTCTCAAAAATAAGATTTCCGGTGTTCAAAGCATTACTCCAACACTCGATCACGCCAGTTCTTGTTACCTGTATCTGAGTTGCCCCCATGTCCACCGACATCTGTTACTGGAAACACGAAATCGAAAACAGTGAATCGTTCCTCTGCTACGACGGCAAGAGCACCGTGTGCAGCCGCTGTTGCGTAGAAGAGTGCGCCAAGGAAACACCGCAATGGTTCGCAGCATGCGCCCGCGCTGGCCATCCTACTTGGCCGAGCGTCGACCGTGGCCGGCGCGTTCCTTCGAAACTTGTCGTCCTCGAATCCTACTGGGACAATCGCCTGTTTCAAACCATGACTGTCAAAGGCTTCTTCGAATCCATGGGCCCAATGCACGATCCACCGTTGCAACTCGCCCACCGCTTTGTCGAGTCTCAACGTGGACTCGCCCACTATACTGCCGCCCCCGACGGACTCTTATGGCGTGATCCCGGCGCCGCCGATGCGCCGATTTTTTATCTCGCCTTTCACGGTGCGCCGAGCAAAGTGAAATCGGTCCTCGAATCCATCGGTGAACAGCAACTATGCGACGCTTTCAAAGGCTACGGCAGCAAACCTAATCTCGTATACTTCGCCGCGTGCAGCGTTCTCAAAGGCCGTATCGGCAAGCAATTCGCCAAGAAATTTCTCGCAGCCTCCGGTTGCCGCGCTGTCCTGGGTTACACGACCAACGTAAATTGGATGCTCAGCCTCCTCACCGACATATTGTTCCTGCACCGTTTCTATCGCGACGAAAACCCGTGGAAGAATCTACGAAAGATCTACGACTCGGTTATCAGCGACTTCAAGCCGGCGGGCGAGATTGGCTGGACGCTGATTGAAAATAAACGAACAATAAGACGCGCAGCCCTATCCCCAGGTTAGCTGATGAAAGGGATGGATCGTAGCGAGCCGTGATCAGAAAAATAGAAGACTCGTCGCAAAGGCGTATTCACCGAACCATTGCCGGGGACAATTTCAAGTCTGGAATAAAAGCGGGAGCCGTAATATAGTCCCGTCGGATTCAATCGGAGGTCTTATGCAATTCTTCGCCGTATTTCTAATGCTGTCTCTCACCGCCTGCGCCACGTCGCCAGTGACTATTCAGCAGGCGTCAGCGATACCGGGTTCACGTATCTTGGCACCACAGCTGGTATCTCAAACGTCCAACACGGGCAGCCTGATCGTAAAGCGCGATGGTGGTTTCATGGGCTCGGCGTGTACGATTCGCGTTTTTGTGGACGCCGTGCCGGTCGCGGATCTTAGGCCGTCAGAGAAAGTCGAACTGTTCGTCCCATTCGGGGAACACAGTGTCGTCGTCACACCGACTGGTATTTGCGGTGGCGGCACTTCTGAAACGGCAGTGGTGATCATGCCCGAGCGCCAGAGAATTCTACGGATCGCCAGCGGCCAGAGCGGAGATATTTTTCTTCAGCCGAGTGCGTTTTGAGTTTCGTCACTCCAATGTTTTGTCGGGGTCCGCTTCCAAATCGCCTGGATTCCCGCTTGAAACATGCGGGAATGACGGACGCGGCCTCGACCTTTCCTCAATGTATATCACCTTGCGGAGGTATTGATCGAATCTTGAGGAAAGCACTTTTTGCGCCAGTCACCTTGTCACGACGCCTGCGAATCTTCCATCACTTTCAATTCAAACTTCCCATCCTTGTCTTGACCGATCTTCTTCTCTTCATATAACCGCGCTACGGCACTCGCGACGGTTTTGTAATCCGCTTTGGGAAATCTCTCTAGGAGATCCGCGAAGAAACAATGGGATTTTTCGAGAGCCGCGACAATCTTTCCCGTAAGCTCGTCGATGCCTTCTGACGGCTTCGCCGCGGTACTTGATTTCTTCCCTTCTTCGACTGCGCCGAGATAGTTTTTCAGATCGACCTTGCCTTGATTGAAATAAACGATGCGCTTGTAGCGCTCGACAGGAATATTTTCCGGGATCGTCGCGTCGATGCCCATCTTGGCCGTCGTCGGGACTTTGCCGTGAACGGGCAAGGGCAGCGACGGATCGAGCGGTTTGGAGCGGGCGTTGGAAACAATCACAACGTCGCGGTCGGCTTGCACGCGCGTGGCTACCGCCCATTCGACATCCACTGCATCGAAGACGTCGATGTCGTCGTCGACGATGGTCACGTGCTTGATATCGGCGATCGACAAAAGCGCCATGATCGCGTTCTTGCCGTCACCGGGTACCTTTTTAATCGACGCGACGATGTGCCAATGGCAGCAGCCGCCGGGGGTGACGTTGATCGCCGCCGTCTGCACACCCGCCTCGAAGAGCACTCGCCGGGCGGCAGCTTCGTAGATCGGCGCGCTCATCCAGATATTTTCCCACGGCATCTGCAGCGCGTAATACATCGCGTCTTTGCGGTGCATGATCGATTTGATTCTGACGCGCGGGTTCATGTGCAATCCGCCCATCAACCGGTTGAATTCGCAGAACGGTCCTTCGGGATGAACCCATCCTTCCGGCAGGATCTCCCCTTCCAAAACGATTTCCGCGTCGGCGATACACGGTACCGGCACCGTTTCGCCGTCCGCGAGTCGCAAAGGTTCATCGCGCAGGCCGCCGGCAAACGTCAGCTCATTGACGCCGAGGTTGGCTTTGAAAGTCGACGCGACCAACTCGTAGGGATGGGTGCCGATGGAGATCGAAACCGGCAGCGGTTTCTTTTTCGCAAGCGCGCGCTCGGCGAAGCGGCGCATGTTGTTCGGTGTGACGATGTCGATGCCGGTGATGTTTCTTTCTTTGAGCATCAGCCGGTACATGCCGGCGTTCATACCGAACTCGGGATCTTCGGCGATAACGACGCCGCCGGTGATCATCGGCCCGCCGTCCATCACCGAAAACACCGGCACGGGCAAGTCGTAAAGATTCACTTTCTTACCAGTGAGAATGACTTCTTTCACAGGGGCGTTGGTCACGCGCTTCGGCTTGATCGGCTTGTTCATCGCGTTGCCGAGCTTGGCGGCGACGCCTTCGTAGGCGACACCCATGCCAAGAGCAATCCGGTTGCGCGACTGCAGCAACCCCGAGACCAACGGCATCGAATATCCCGGCAAATTTCTAAACAGCAGCGCCTTTTCCGATTGCGCTACCAGCGCGGCGACGTCGCGCAGGTCGACGGGTTTGGCGATTTCCAAAAGCTCGTCGTTTTTGCGAAGTGTGTTGATGTAGTCGCGAAAGCTAGCTTTCATCTCGTATCTCCCGGCCGCAACCAAATTTTTTCGGCGAGACTTAACACGCCGATTCCCCGAGGTCCAAGTCTAGAGAAGACCATTTAACCGCGAAGAACGCAAAGTTCGCAAAGAAATTTCCTTCGTCATCGTCGTACCCTTCGTGATGGATACACAATGTCTCACCTTTCGCGAAAGTAATGCCCTGTGTTATAAACGCGAAGATAAACTTGCACTCATGAAAGGCTCTGTATGCCCTCATTCGGACTGACATTGGCGAACCGCGGTGTGATTATCGGCGCGGTGACTGTTCCCGAGCTTTTCGACATGGCGAAACGTGGCGAGGACTCCGGCGCGTTCGACGCCGTCTGGGTCGGTGACAGTTTGCTGGCCAAGCCGCGCCTGGAATCTATCACGCTTCTGTCCGCGTTAGCGGTCGTCACCAAGAAAGTGAAGCTCGCCGTCGGCTGTATGGCGACGTTTCCACAGAGACATCCGGCGCTGCTCGCCCAGCAATGGGCGAGCCTCGATGTCATTTCCGCCGGTCGCTCCTGGCTCGCCGTCTGTCTCGGCGGGCCGAATGAGCAAAGTCCCGCGCAAGCGCTCGAGCACAAAGTCATGGGTATCAAAGACACCGAGCGCGTCGGCCGGCTCGAAGAAGGTATCGTTATTTTAAAGAAACTGTTCCATGAGGAAAAAGCTTCGCATCAAGGGAAATATTATCAATTCGAAGGGGTCACGATCCAACCCCGGCCGGTGCAGAATCCCTTGCCGATCTGGATCGCCAGCAATCCCACGGGTCTCACCTGGAAAGATGGCGCGAGCGCTCCGTCGCCAGCTGTAGAAAAAGGCCTGCGCCGCGTCGCGAAGTACGCCGACGGCTGGATGACCAACAAAGTCACGCCGAATGAGTTCAAATCACAATGGCAACGCATCTTGACGATGGCCAAGGAGGAAGGCCGCGACCCTTCGAAGATCGGCAGCTCGCTTTACCACAACATCAACATTAACGAGAGCCGTCAGGCGGCGCTCGATGAGAGCAAGGCGTTTCTCGATAAATACTACACGTCCAACTTCAGCATGAAATTCGTCGAAGGCTTCACCACCGCTGGAAGTGCGCAGCAGTGCATCGATGAGTTGAAGGCCTTCTTCGAGGCAGGCATCGAACATATTACTCTGCGCATGACCTCCTGGGATCAGCATAAGCATCTTAAACGATTCCTCGAGGAAGTGGTGCCCGCATTTCGATAGCCTTTTCACAAGGCTTCTTTGAGATGGAGCAGCCAAAAAAATGAAAAACTCTTTGCCTGTGCTTTTGTTTTTCGCCGTGCTTGTGGGTTTATGCGCCTTCGCGTCGAGTTCTGCCGTTTCCCAGGCTCAGCTCGAACGGATCACTATCGGCTATCCGGCTACGGCGATGAGCCACTTCCCGGTCTTTGTCGGACGCGAATTTGGCCAGTTTCGCGAAGAAGGCCTCGACGCACAACTGGTGCGTATGTCAGGCAATGTCGTCGTCGCTGCGCTGCTTTCCGGCGAGCTCGGCTACACGACTTCCGCCGATGTGACGATCCGGTCGCCTCTGCAGGGCCTGCCAATCAAAATGCTCGCGGCGATCGGCGTCAAGCCTTCTCTGTCGCTTATCGTCCGGCCGGAAATCAAGACGGTCGCCGATCTCAAAGGTAAGGCGATCGCGGTTTCACTGCCGGGCACGACGACGGATTTTACCGCCCGCGAGATCGTCAAGCATTACGGGCTAAATCCCGAACGAGATATCACTACGTTGGGAATGGGCGATCAGCCGCAGCGCATCGCCGCCATGCAATCCAACGCGGCCGCTGGCGCCATCGTAACCCCACCCAACGATCTCAAGGCTGAGGCACTCGGTTTTCGTCTGTTGGTTTTCACCGGAGACTTCATGGAGGACATGGTTCTGGGCGTGCTCGGCACGAGCGAACGAAGGATCAAAGAGCGGCCTGATCAGGTGAAGAAAATGGTGCGCGCCGTGGTGAAGTCGCTTGTTTATATTCGCCAGCAACCGGAGCAGGTGACGAATTTTGCCCAGCGTTTTTGGAAGCTGGACCGCAAGCAAGCCGAAAAAAGCTATGACCTTATCGTCAAAACCATGAGCCGCGATGGCAGCGCCACCGATGCGGCGATGCAAGCAGCGATTCGCCAAGCGAGAGCAACGAGCAAGATCGATAAGGAGCTCACGCCGGCACAAGCCATGGAGTTGAGCTTTCTTCG
>Ga0114129_10011226_pt1 | contig 12770 bp, 10 predicted proteins | sample RhiMetdeltSRZDD1_FD_80071 | JGI IMG/M metagenome (GOLD analysis project Ga0114129, IMG submission 80071) | Populus rhizosphere microbial communities from Tennessee, USA - Rhizosphere MetaG P. deltoides SRZDD1 (version 2) (version 2) | ecosystem: Host-associated > Plants > Roots > Rhizosphere >...
CGGGAGTCTGTCTGACCATCCAAAACCCGGGGCCTGCGCCCTTGACGATTCTTTCTTCGCAGTGCCCCGATCCGGGGCCTTCTCTCTCCTTCGAGGCGGCTCCCACGCTCCCAGCGGGCGGCGTCTCCGCCTCTTCGCGCGCGCCCCTCGTCCGCTTCTCCGAGCGAGAGACTCATGTAGCGGAAGACGGTCGCTGGTACCGCGTCCTCGTTGATGGCGAGGTCGGCAGCACGAGCGTGACGCAGTTCATCGGCGCGATCCCTCCTGGGCGCGCTCCCGACCACTTCCACGAGTACGAGGAAGTGCTCTGCGTCCTAGCCGGAAGCGGGCGGGTGTGGGCCGGCCAGACCTGCGCACCAATCGAGCGCGGGTCCTGCGTTTTCCTTCCGCGCCGTCAGCCTCACTGTGTCGAGAACACCGGAGGAGACGAGTTGCGCCTCCTCGGAGTTTTCTACCCGGCGGGAAGTCCGGCCGTGCGTTACCCCGCGAGTGAGACCGCACCGTGCAGTTGACTTGATTCTCGAGGCCGACTACCCGACCGGAGCCCGTCCGCTTCCCCCTTCCGCCACCTCCGACGGGCATCTGGCCTCTGTCCCGAACTACGACGGCGGGAGCGTGACGGTCGTCGATCTGGAGAACCGTCGGGTGCTCGACCTACGTTTCGATGACGGGAGACGACGGGGCGCGCCGGCGCCTCCCCAGCAGGTAGACGGCGGCTCCGACGACCGCCCACATCAGGCACAGCTCGAGCGTGGTCAAGGACTGGCTGGCGACTCGCTCGCCGAATCCCACGCTCGTGAGAACGCGCAAGTCCTCCCTCACCTGAACCGCGATCAGCCCTCCCATCGCGAGCATCGAAAGCAGGGCAGCGAGGCGCTGAAGGAAAAGGGGGATTCGCACTGTCACCGAGCGGAAAAGCTCGGGGTTCTTTCGGGGCAGGAGCAGCAGCGCCAGGCTGTGGAGGAAATACAGAATGACGAGGGCGAAAACGGCGATGTTCAAGGCCAGCGAAAGCTGACCGCTCAAGAGGAGGATCGCCGAAGCTGCCAGAGTCAAGGTGAGCCCCCGGATGGGTGTTCCGGTGGAGGGGGCGACCGACCCGAGCCAGCCGGGCGCCAGGCGGTCGCGGGCCAGCATGATTCCGAGGCGCGAGGGCACGAGCATCGTGGCGTTCAGGGACGTGGTGATCGCCATGACGGCGCCGAGGGTGACGAACCACGCCGCACCGATCGGAAGATAGACGGAGCCCGCTTCCGCCATCGGGGCCGCGCTCTCCTTCAGGCGCGCGCCGGGCAGAACGCCGAAGGCCACGGACGACATGAGCAGATAGATCAACATCGTGGCGCTGATCCCTCTCACGAACACCCGAGGGAGGCGGCGCGTGCTGTCCTTTACCTCGCCCGCCGCCTGCGCCAGAGACTCGAACCCCGCGTACGCGAAGAAAAGTGGCGGCAGACTCGCCACGAACCCTCCGAGACCGTGCGTGAAGAACGGCCGGTAGTTGGAGGGGCGGATGGCAAAGAGGCCCGGGACGATCAGCACCGCCAACGAAAGCGCGAGCACCGCGCACATCGCGACCTGGATCCTGCCGAACCATCGGACTCCCACGACGTGCACGACGTAAAACACGACGAGGCTCGACAGGGCGATGAATGTCCGCTGTTCCGTCCGTAGAAGCCCGCCGGAAAGTTCGATCGAGTAGTCGGCGAAGGCGACCGCCAGGTAAGCGAGGGCTCCGATGTAGGAGATGATCTTGAGCCACACTCCCACAAAGGCGATCCCGAAGCCGCCGAAGGTTCTCGAGATGTGCGTGTACTCGCCGCCTGGCTCACGTCCCAGAGGTGTCGAGAGGTAGACGGCATAGGCTACGGAGGTCGCGAGCACGGCGGGAGCGAGGACCAGGTATCCCAGGATCACGCTCGGCCCTGTCAGCGTCCAGGCCTCGCCCGTGACCTTGAAGATGCCGGCCCCGATCAGGATTCCGATGAGCGCGGCGTAGGACTCGAGCGTCCCCAGGTCACGTCGGAGGCCGGACGGGACCGCACGCTCTCCGATCGGAGATTTCCCTTCTCCCAACATTTTCGGCTTAGCGACCGCCCGGCGCGGGGAACGCGCCAGGCCGCAATCCCGGGACGCTACGATTGCCCTCCGTCACCGTCAAGTTTTTAAGCGAATCCGGACAACCCTGGCCGTCGGGGCAGATTAGGGCCTGACCGATGCCCGCGGGTAGTCTGGAGACGCGAGCTCGATGCGCCAGATGGGGCCGCCCTGATAGAACTGACCCTCCGACCTCACGAAGCCGGGAGCGTCGCCGCCCAGAATCCAGACCGACGTGTCCTGCGGCTGCTTGCCCAAAAACGGCGCGATCAGCCCCGCGAGCCCGCCGATCTCGACCTTGACGTTGAATCGGGTCGCTTTGTAGGACGCGCGACCCACGGAAAAGGGCTCCTTTCCCGCCGGCGTGATCACGAGCTTCACGAGCCGCGGCTTCGGTGTCGCGAACAGCATCGACACCGTCGTGGATGCGGCTTCCGAAGCGATGTTCTTCAAAAGCGTCACCATCATTCCGTTGGCCAGGTCCGAAGGCAACTCCATCCGCTCCTCGATGACCTTCTCCTTGCCGTCATCGCGGTGCCGCACCGTCACGCGGCCGCTCGTCGCGTCGATCGAGACCTCCAGGGGATGCGGAAAGCTCGGCCCGCGCTGGACGAGGTGGTCGCTCAAGAGCCGAAACGTCTGACGTTCCGAGAACACCGCGGTCTCGTCCTGGAGCGACCCGTCCTTGAAGTGGAAAACGAGGCGGCTCGTCACGCGGTCGCCCCGGAGAAACTGTATGAGGTCGCCGTTCGCGATGACGGCGCCGTCGAGCGACCGAAGAAACAGAAACCCCCGAACGACGCCCTCCACATGACGCACCGCCACGGATTCCGCCTGCAGAGCGCCCGCAACGAAATAACCGGCGAGCAGCGACACACAGAGGCACCGTTTCACGATGACATCCTCTTGAATCGGGACAGCAAGGCCCGTACCGTGGGAACTCGCGACATTAACGAGAAGTTAGCGGCAACCCCCGCCGAACGATTCATCACGCGCCGGCACGCCCGTCACGCCGTTTCGGCGGCGTAGGTCTCCATCCGGAGGCCGAGCAGGATCGTTCCCGCCACCAGGACCGCCGCCAGCAGGAATGGAAGCTGAATGACCCGGTCGAACAGGTATCCGTAGATCACCGGGAAGACCACGCGCGCGGCGCCTCCGAACGTCTGCTGCACTCCCATGTAAAGACCGCGCTCGCGGCTCGATACCACGCGCGACAGCAGCGAAGTGACGCACGGAAACGTGAATGCCGTGCCGAGCGGAATGAGAGCCACCGCGAGCGCCAGGGGCACATACGTCAGCACGGGGTTTGCGAGCGGATACATGAAAGGCAGGAGCGCGAGACCGATCGCGAGGAGAGTGAGACCCAGTCGGGACAACCTGGCCTCCCCGAATCGCTCCACCGCCCAACCGAGAATCCCTGCGCGTGTGACGACGGCGATGACGCCGATGTACGCGAAGAAGTACCCGATCGTCTTCGCGGTCACTCCAAATCGGGCGGCGAGGAACAGCGCGAGAATCGCGGTCGAGCCCTGGAACGCGCCGATGGCGATCGCATAGATCCAGATCAGCCGCGACGCGGGCTCGTTCGGATGCGTCACGACTTCGAGCACCGCCTGCCGCGAACGTCCCCGCACCCGCGGCTGGCTGCGCGCCGCGGTGGCCTCCGCGAGGTCGCGCGATTCGACGAGAAACTTCCACGCGAAGAGGATGTTCACCAGGGAGAGCGCCGCCGCGAGCAGCCCCGGCCCGGGCGTCCCCCACCTCAGGGCGACGGCGCCGAGCAGCGGACCGAGGGCCACACCCGCATTCGTCGCCGCGGAAAGCCAGCCGAGCGCCTTCGCGCGATCCTTCGGTTTCATCGCGTCGGCGACGTAGGCCTGGATGACGCTGACCGTCCCGCCCCCCGCGCCCTGGACGAGCCGCGAAAGGAAGAGCAGCCACAGGGAATTCGCGTAGGCAAAGATCAAGTAAGCGATGGCGGACGCCGTCATACCGACGATGAGCGCCGGCCGGCGGCCGTAGTGATCGGATAAGCGTCCCCACACCGGCGCCATGAGGAGCTGCGCGATCGAGAACGACGAGACCAGCAGACCGACGACGAAGCCGCCCGCGCCCATCGACTTCGCGTAGAACGGCATCAAAGGGATGATCATGAGGATGCCGACCATGTCCATGAACGCCGTCACCATCAGGACGGCGAGCTTTCCGACGGACGTCGACTTCCGGGCCTCGGCGGGTTCGCTCATTGCCTGCTCGTTCGAATCTAATCAAAAGTAAGCTGCACGAACCGGAGGAGACGCCAGCGAAATGCCTTCAAGAAAAATCGGCGTCGTCGGCGCGGGAAACATGGGGACGGCCCTTCTTCGGGGAATCCTCGCCTCGAAGTGGGGCAGGAAGTCGAATCTCCTCGCCTCGCACCCGAAGAAGCCGAAGGCCGCCGCGCTTGTCCGCGAGCTCGGAATCCGGGTCGTCGGGCAGAACCTGGAAGTGGCGCGCCAAGTCGACGTCCTGATCCTCGCCGTCAAGCCGCAGATCTTAGAGTCCGTCCTGACCGAGATCCGGCCCGCCTTGCGCAGGGACCAGCTGCTGATCTCGATCGCCGCCGGCTTCCCGACCCACCAGATCGAATCGATCCTGGACGCGTCGCTGCCCGTCATCCGCGCCATGCCGAACGTCGCGGCTGTCGTCTCCCTCTCCGCGACGGTTCTGTGCCTCGGGCGTCACGCGAAGTCGGCGCACGCCACGGAGGCTCGGAAAATCTTCGAGTCGATCGGAACCGTCGTCGAACTTCCGGAGTATCAGCTCGACGCCGTGACCGGGTTGAGCGGCACCGGTCCCATGTACATCTTCCAGATCATCGAGGGATTGAGCGACGCCGGGGTCCGCGTGGGCCTTTCCCGCGACGTCAGCACGGCCCTGACCATCCAGACCGTCCTCGGGGCCGCCAGGATGGCGCAGGTCCTGAAGACCCACCCGGGCATCCTGAAGGATCTCGTCACGTCCCCCGGCGGAACCGCGATCGCCGCGCTCCACAGCCTGGAACGCAACCGGCTCCGGGCCATCCTGATGGACGCCGTCGAAGTCGCGACGGCCCGCTCGAAGGAGCTCGGGCAGGCCCGGTCCGGCAAGACCTAAGAGCGCCGGGCTCAGTCCGCGTCGGTCGAAGTCTCGCCGACCTCGTTGCCGACCTTGCGAACCAGCGCGTCGACCGCGCTGTCCTCGAGACCCTTGGGGCCGAAGCCCTGCCTCGCGAAATCGACCCAGCCTCCGTCGGCGTCGATCTGGACTATGAGCAGCCGCGCCTTGTCGTTCCAGCAGACGCGCACCGACATTTCCGGCGAGGTGAAGACGGCCGTCCGGATTCCGGAGGAGTCGGCGGGCCTTTCCTCCTTTTCGAAGGCGTACCCCTTGTCCTGGAGAGCCGTGCTGATGCGGTCGAAGGCGCCGTCTACGGTCAACATGTCGGACCTCGCTTTGGCGCTCGCGATTCTATGACCCCGGCGGCGAAACGTCAGCCCGGATGTGGGAGTCGGACGCCAGGACCAGGACCCGATCTTGCTCCTCGCGCCGCGCGCGGGCCGCCGCGAGCGCCGCCGGCCCCCGGTCCCGCCACCAGGCGCGCGCGTTCTCGACCTTCCACAGAGGCGCGACGTCGCACTCCTCGAGCATCGCGTCGAGCGCCTCCGCCGACCCCGGACGGTCCTCGCGGCGAAATGCGAGACAGCGGCCGATGATCTCGTCGAGCGCGGCGGGCACGGGATGCGGCGCGACTCGAGAGAGAAGGGGCGGGGGGCCCTGCCGCTCCATCCGGAAGACCTCGATCGCCGTTCGCCCCACGAATGGGGACTTGCCGGTCAAGAGAAAGTACGCGACGGCGCCGAGGGCGAAGATGTCCGCGCGCGCATCCACCTGCGTTGGATCGCTCATCCCTTCGGGCGCCATGTAAAGTGGCGTTCCGAGGAGCGAGCCATCCTGCGAGAGCGCGGCGTCGCCGAAGCTGTCCGCCGCCCCTCCTCCCGGTGCGGACTCGACGGCGCCGACGTCCTTGACCAGCCCGAAGTCGAGGACCTTCAGGAAGTCGGGGATGCCACCGTACACACAGACCATCAGGTTCGCCGGCTTGATGTCGCGGTGAATGAGACCCGCGGCGTGGGCCTCCGCGAGCGCGCCGCACGCCTGCCGCAGCAGGTGCACGACTCGCGCCGGCGGGAGCGGTCCGTCGAGGTCCACGAGCTGCAGCAGGTTGATGCCGCGCAGGAGCTCCATCGCGTAATAGAAGACACCGTCGGCCGTGCGGCCGTAGTCGTAGATCGCGATCGTGCTCGGGTGCGTCAAACCCGCCGTCAACTGGACCTCTCTCTCGAACCGCGCGAGCGAGCGCTCCGCCTGGGTGCCGGGCGCGAGCAACTTCACGGCGGTCGGTCGCCGCAGCAGGGCATGGCGTGCTTCCCAGACGACGCCCATCGCGCCGCGGCCGAGGCGCGCGATGAGGCGGTACGGCCCGACCTTCTCCACCTGGCGGCGCAGCCGCGAAATCGTCCGGAGCGAGGTCACGGTCGCAAAGCCGAGCAGCGAGGCCAGCACGCCGGCCGAGGCGATCCCGATCGCCCCGCGCTTCGGAGGGAGAAAGGCGCCGGGAAGCGGGAAGACCGTCAGGGCCCAGCGGCGATCGGCAAACGGCACCGGAAACTCGAGAATGAAACCGGCGCGCCGCGGCAGCGCCGCCGCATTCTTCGGTCGCTGCGCCAGCGGAAGCGTATCCCGAGCCTCGGGGTCCCGCAGAACGAGGCCCAGACCGGAGGCGTCCACGTCCGCAGCGGCTTGGGCCACCACAGGCGCGACGCGGAAGACCGCCATCCCGAAGCCGGTGAGCAGGGCGCGGCGTCCCGCATCCGAAGCGGGATCGCCCCCTTTGTAAACCGGCGCATACATGGCGACGACCGGCAGCGCGTCCGGCTTCCCCGCGTCCTCGATCAGCCCGAAGGGCCGCGACGCCGCGATCCGGCCCGAGTCGCGCGCCGTCTGCGCGGTCGCCCACCGAAGCGGATCGGCGGCGATGTCGAAGCCGAGGGCAAGAGCGCTCGGCGGCTCCATGTAGTGAATCGGGACATAGGAATCGCGGTGGCCGGCTGCGCGCGGCTTCCCGTCGGCGATCTCCCAGAAGCGATAGTCCGTCAGGCCTGCGTTCCGCGCCTCCTCTTCGTAGAGGGCGCGCTCGGATTCGCGGACGACGGGAAGCCACTCGAACGCGTACACGAGCTGATGGCGCGTCAGCATCGGACCCGCCAGCAGGCGAAACTGCCGGCGGGTCATTTCGCCCGAGGCCTCGAGAAAACTCGAGAGCGCGGTCAGGTCCTCCTGCGGCAACAGCAGCTTGTCGGTCACCGCCGCCTGGAGAAGCTGCGCCCGTTTCGAAAAGGCGAGGTGCGTGTCTGCCTGCGCGCGCGCGAAGAGGTAAGCGCCCAGCGCGAACGAGAGGGCGCCGAATACGCTCGCGACGAGGAAATCCGTAATGCGAACCGACGCCCGCCATGAGGAAACGGCGGACCGCAAGCGACGTCCCGTGAACCGGCCCGTCTCCGGACCGGACCGGCGGCCATGCTCGCCCGAGCCGCTCGTCACGGACGGATTATCTGACCGGACGGTGTCTGGTCATCCCGAGGGAAGCGAGGGATCCATTCCCCGGAAGCGGCCGCTTTCGTGCGCTGGACTGCGAGGGGCCAGGTTCTCGAAGAACCTGCCTCCAGACAAAAAGACCGCCCCTCGCGGGGCGGTCTCGAGCAAAGCGGACCGTCGAGTCGTTACCAGCGGCGGTCGCGGTTCCAGCCGTCATTGCGGCGACGGTCCCAGCCGTCCCGAGACCGACGATCCCACCGCCTGTCGTACCTGCGACCGTCATAGCGCCGGTAGTCGTAGCGCCGGTAGTCGTAGCGCTGATACGGATGAGAGTAGTAGCCGTAGCTGTACGGCCGGGAATACCCGTAATAACCGTAGCTCCGATAGGGACGGACGTACCGGTAGTCCCGGTGAAAGAACACCGGAGCGCCCACGATCACCCACTGGGTCCCGTACTGCTCGCACGGATACCAGTAGTTGTCGTATTCGAAACCGTATCCATAGTCGGGGTTTTCGTAAACGTCGTAACCGTAGGGGACGTACGCTCCGACCCCGAATCCGCCGTATCCGTATCCACCGTCACCGACGCCGACCGAAATCCGTCCGTGGGGAAGCGGAAACGACCCCTCGAATCGAACCTGCGCGGTCGCAGGCGACGCACCCACGACCGCAAGACCGCCTGCCAGAACGGCGGATCCGAGCGCGACGCGAATTGCTTTCTTCATCTCACCCTCCTTCCGCCAGTTTCGGCGGACGCCAGAGAGAATCGCAACGCCGGTGCCACGGGGCCGCTTCTGAAAGCACCTGAAAACAAAGCACTTCTTCGAAACGTCGGAAGGCGGGTTGTCCTCTCCATGGGTCGGCTCGAGAGCGGAGAGGTCATTTGCCCGGCTCGCGGAGAGGACGTTTGCCCGGGTTCAGGGTCCGACGGTCTCCGGGCGGCGGATACCGTAAACGAGCAGTTTTCTGCCGGACTCCTCGGTCGCGCTCTCGAGCGTCGCGCCGAGGCGTTCCGCGAGACGGATGGACCGCTCGTTCTCGGGGCGGATCACGCAAGCGATGTGGTCGCGTTCGAGAGCGGTGAAGGCGTGGTGGACGGCCGCGCGAGTTCCTTCGAGGGCGTAGCCCCGGCCCCAGGTGTGACGGGCGAGTGCCCACCCGAGCTCGAAACCGAGTCCCCCCTCCGGATTCAGGAAGCCGATATGGCCGACGAGCCGGTTCGTGGACCGTTCGGCGACCGCCCACATGCCGTAACCGCGCAGTTGCCAGTGCCCTAAGTACCTCGCGATCTGCCACCACGCCTCGACCCGCGAGAGCGGCCCGTCACGGATGAAGCGCATGACTTCCGGGTCGGCGCAGATCTCCGCATGGGCATCGAAGTCGTCGAGGCGGAACGTTCGAAGGTGGAGACGGTCGGTCAGGAGCTCCGTCACCGCGCGATCATAAGGTGGGTATATCGTCCTGCGCGCCGTGAGGGAGGTCTCATGAAACCGATCCACCGCGCTGGCACACTGACCCTGCCCGTCTCCGTTCTCGTCCTCCTCCTCTTCGTCCAAGCGTCGGGAGGGCAAACGCGTCCGAAGCCGCGCGCCACCTACCCCGACTTTCCGAGCGAAATGCCGGCGAAGGTCGAGCCCACCAACGACGGGTTCGACTACGTCCGGCGCGACGTCATGATCCCGATGCGCGACGGCGTGAAGCTCCACACGGTCATCCTCGTGCCGAAAGGCGCCCGGCGCGCTCCGATCCTCCTGACGCGAACGCCGTACGACGCGACCGAGCTCACGAGCCGCACTCACAGCTCCCATCTCGGACCGAGCCTCTGGGGCTACGACAACGCCACCGAGGTCATCGTCGAGGGCGGCTACATCCGGGTCGTCCAGGACGTGCGCGGAAAATACGGCTCGGAGGGCGACTACGTCATGAATCGCCCTCTGCACGGCCCGCAGAACCCGACGCCGGTCGATCACGCGACCGATACGTACGACACGATCGACTGGCTCGTGAAGAACGTTCCGGAAAGCAACGGCAAGGTCGGCATCCTCGGCATTTCGTACGACGGCTTCCTGCCGCTGATGGCGCTCGTCAATCCCCACCCGGCGCTCAAGGTTTCCGTGCCCATGAACCCCATGGTCGACGGCTGGATGGGCGACGACTGGTTCCACAACGGCGCTTTCCGCCAGATCGGGGCGTCCTACATTTACGAGCAGGAGGCGGACCGCAAGAACGACGTCCACTGGTGGACGAGCCACTTCGACGACTTCGACACCTTCCTGCAGGCGGGATCGGCGGGCGAGCTCGGCAAGCGACGGGGACTCGAGCAGGTCGGTTTCTGGAGAAAGATCCTCGCGCATCCGAGCTACGACGCCTTCTGGCGCGACCAGGCGGTCGACAGGATCCTGGCGGCGCAGCCGTTGAAAGTCCCGGTCATGCTGGTGCATAGCCTTTGGGACCAGGAAGACATCTACGGCGCGATCGCGGTCTACAAGGCGATCGAGCCGAAAGACACCGGCAACGACAAGGTGTTTCTCGTGATGGGTCCCTGGCACCATGGCCAGGAGATCCGCGACGGCAGCTCGCTCGGCGCCTTGAAGTTCTCGAGCGACACCGCGCTCTACTTCCGCCGGCAGATCCTGCGGCCGTTCCTCGACCAGTACCTGAAGGACGGCGCTCCGAAGGCCGACGTCGCACCCGTCTCGGCGTTCGAGACCGGTACGAACCAGTGGCGGCGCCTGACCGCGTGGCCCTCCGGCTGCGCGAGCGGGTGCTCGGTCCGGCCGGCGCCGCTTTACTTGAACGCCGGCGGCAGAGTGAGCTTCGACGCCCCCAGGGCGGGCGACGCGGCGTTCGACGAATACGTTTCCGACCCCGCCAAGCCGGTGCCCTTCCACGCGCGTCCCATTCCACCCGGCAGCTTCGACCACGGCCAGGGGTGGCGCGAATGGCTCGTGACGGACCAGCGGGAGGCGTCCGGACGAACGGACGTCGTTGCGTTCGTCTCGGACGTTCTCGACGCACCGGTCAAGATCAGCGGGCAACCGATCGCGAACCTTCTCGCCTCGACGAGCGGCACGGACTCCGACTGGGTCGTCAAGCTGATCGACGTCTATCCCGACGAGGTCGCCGCCGACCCGGCGCTCGGCGGCTACCAGCTGATGGTCTCCGCCGACATCTTCCGCGGCCGTTATCGCGAGAGCCTGGAGACGCCCAAACCGATCGAGGCCGACAAGGCGCTCCTGTATCGCTTCGCGTTACCGACGGCGAATCACGTTTTTCTGCCGGGGCACCGGATCATGGTGCAGGTCCAGTCGAGCTGGTTCCCGCTCTACGACCGCAACCCGCAGACCTTCGTCCCCAACATCTTCTGGGCGAAACCCGGCGATTACCGAAAAGCCGTGCAGCGGATCTATCACGCTCCCGGCCAGGCGAGCTTCATCGAGCTGCCCCGGGTGGCGCAATGAGCCTTTCGCGGCGGAACTCCTCGCGGAACTCGTTCCGGCGGTACCACAGGTACGCGAGGATCGCGATGTTGATCACGAGAGAGAGCCAGCCGCGGAATAAGTGAGGCCTCCTCCAGATCTCGAGGAGCTCGATCGGGATGCCGCACAGGGTCATGCCGATCGTGAAGTAGGTGGCCCACCAGATGCGGGCGAGAAGCAGGAACCCCTCGGCGCCGAAAACGGCGGCGATCGCGATCGCCGCCGCCCCGATCGCCTCGCGCTGACCGGTCGTGATGTGGTCGAAGAAAGTCGATAGCCACCGGATGCTCTCCCGATCCGAGCCGGCGTTCAGGAAGCGGGCGAACGCCATCGGTGCTCCGTGCCGCGTCACGTGGACGAAACGCAGGACGACGACGCCGACGAACACGAGAGCCGCCGCTTTCACGAACTTGAAGACGATGATGGCAATGAAGAGTCCCGTCAGGCGTTTCGCCGGCCGGGTCGCTCTCGGATCGTTGTGCGCCAAATCCATCTTCGACAAGAATGGCAGGATACAGGGGAGGCTCGCGTGAAAATCGCCGCCGTTTGGTTCCTGGGTGTCGCCGCGGCTGCCGCTGCCGTTCCCGTCGCGACGGCGGCGCCGGTGGTCAACCCTTCCGACGTTCGAGTCTCCACCCTTCCGAAGGAGGTCGAGAGCTGCACGCTGGTCGCCAATCTCCGGTCGGATCCCGAACCGGAGGAGATTGGCATCATGTTGATAACCGAGCTGAAGAAACGGACTTCGCAGTCCGGGGGAGACACGCTCCTTCTCTCCGTGAAGCAGGGCAGGGTCGAGATCGCGAAGGCCTACCTCTGCCGCGCGAGTCGGCCCGTTGTGTCCACTCCGCCGCCGGCGGACACGCGCACACCGCCGAGCTCGGCGGAAAACGTCGCCGGAGCTGCGCCGGTTCAAAAGTCCGTCCCCAACGATCGTCCCGTGCTGCGCTACGTTCCCAAACACGGTGAGTTGAAGTACACCTTCGGCGGCGTCCCGCCCGCGGCGCGCATCGCGCCGGGCACGCGGATCGTGAGCTGGACCGAAGACTGCTACGACGGCGCGATCACGAAGACCGGCCAGCTCCCTTCGAAGGTCCAGCTCCCCGGGCACGACAACCCGCAGACCGGCCCCTTCTACGTGGAAGGGGCGGAGCCGGGCGACACTCTCGCCGTTCACATCGAGAAGCTCGAGCCCGCGCGCGACGTGGGGATCTCCTCTTCGTTTCCGGGCTTCGGGGCGTTGAACAGCACGGACCGGACGGCCCTCCTCCACGCGGACCTGCCGGAAACGGTCTGGTTCTACAAGGTCGATCGGGCCCGGGGCGTGCTGCAAACGAGCTCGCAGGACGGCAAACAAGTCTGGGAGGTCCCGCTCGCGCCGTTCCTGGGCTGTCTCGGCGTCGCGCCGGCGAATGGAGAGGCGCGCTCGACGATCGTGCCGGACGACTTCGGCGGCAACCTGGACTGCCCGGAGGTGCGCGCCGGCAACACCGTCTACCTCGGCGTGCGCATGCCGGGAGCCCTCGTCTCGTTCGGCGACGGCCACTTCGCCATGGGAGACGGCGAGATCATCGGCACGGC
>Ga0114129_10011229_pt1 | contig 12769 bp, 9 predicted proteins | sample RhiMetdeltSRZDD1_FD_80071 | JGI IMG/M metagenome (GOLD analysis project Ga0114129, IMG submission 80071) | Populus rhizosphere microbial communities from Tennessee, USA - Rhizosphere MetaG P. deltoides SRZDD1 (version 2) (version 2) | ecosystem: Host-associated > Plants > Roots > Rhizosphere >...
CGTTGAACAAGCGGTAGAAATTGAGTTCCGCGGCGAGGTGAAGAAAGACCGCGCCAAGCCCAATAGCAGCCCGATCCATGAAGACGAATTCGCGCGGCACCGTCACCGGACCCTTGGCCTTGAGTGCCTGATGCACGCGAAAGGCTTCCTTGCGGCCATACTCTGACGGTTTCACGCCATCGGCGATGGTCCGCACACGATCGTCCAGCAGCGGGCCATATATGAAACGTGCCCAGATATTGAGCGCATCGATCAGCTCGCGGTTGAGCCGCTTGAATCCCCAGGTCTTGTAAGCGTGCACCACGAGGTCGTCATCGCCACGCAGAAATCCGCGATAAAGGTCGACCACGCCGCCGACGAAGGTCGGCGGGAAAATGCGTATGCAGCCGTAGTCCAGGAGATTGATGCCGGCAGGTTTGCCTTTCGCGTCGTCGAAGACGGAGTAGTTGCCGAGATGCGGGTCGCCGTGAATAACGCCCAAGCGGCTGAAGGGAAACCACCACGCGGTGAACATCGCCGTGGCGAGACGATTGCGCGCAGTGAGCGTGTCGGCCTTGTGCTCAAGCAACTTGCGCCCGGAAAGCCAATCGAGCGTGAGCAGGCGGCCGGTTGACAGATCAGGCCAGACTTTCGGCACCCGGATCGCCTGTTTGTCCTTCAGCATGTAGCGATACAATTCGACGTGCTTCGCCTCTCGGGCGTAGTCGAGCTCCTCACGCAGACGTGCGCCGATCTCAACTGCGATCTCGCTGGTGTCGATTGCCGGATCGAAGCGCTTCCGGATGGCGAACAGCAATTGCAATTGATTGAGGTCGGCTTCGACCGCCGACTGCATGTCCGGATATTGCAGCTTGCATGCAACCTCACTGCCATCGAGCGCGCGTGCGCGGTGCACCTGGCCTAGCGAAGCGGCAGCGGCCGGATAGTGATCGAATTCGAAAAATTTCTTCTGCCAGTCGGATCCCAGTTCGGCGCTCATACGGCGCTTGACAAATGCCCAGCCCATTGGCGGCGCCTGGCTTTGCAGCTTGATCAACTCGTTGGCATATTCCGGTGGCAACGCGTCGGGGATGGTGGCGAGCAGCTGCGCCACCTTCATGATCGGGCCTTTCAGGCCGCCCAGTGCAGCGGCGAGCTCGAGTGCGTTCGTCGCGCGGTCGAGCGGCACGCCAAAAAAGCGCGCGCCGGCAAAGCGCGCGGCCGTGCCGCTTAGCTGCGTGCCGACCCTGGCATAGCGCCTGGCGCGGGCGGAGAAGCGGTTCTTTTCCCTGTCGATGGGAGAAGGCATAGGCGGGCTCACCCACACCATCTAATCAGTTTCGGTTGCAAAAATAAGGTCGGGCTCGTCATTCGAGTGCTTCCAATTCGTCGATCAGCTTCGCAATCACCCTGAGACCGCCGTCCCAGAACTTAGGGTTGCGCGCGTCCAGGCCGAACGGCGCAAGCAATTCGGAATGATGCTTGGTTCCTCCGGCGGACAACATCTCAAAATAGCGCTCCGCAAAACCCCTCTCGGACTTTTCATAGACGGCATAGAGCGAGTTCACGAGGCAATCGCCGAACGCGTAGGCGTAGACATAGAACGGCGAGTGCACGAAATGCGGGATATACGCCCAGAAGGTCTCATAGCCGGGCTTGAGTTCGATCGCAGGTCCGAGGCTTTCGCCCTGCACCGACATCCATAAATCGCAAAGCTTGTCGGCCGTGAGCTCGCCATTGCGGCGCTCGGTGTGTACCTTGCGCTCGAAAATGTAAAATGCGATCTGCCGCACCACCGTGTTGATCATGTCCTCGACCTTGGCTGCGAGCATAGCTTTGCGCTGCTTTTTGCCGGTGGTCTCCGCGAGCAGTTTCTGGAAAGTGAGCATCTCTCCGAACACCGATGCGGTTTCGGCCAAGGTCAGTGGGGTTGGCGCCATCAATGGCCCATTGGGCGCCGCCAGGACCTGATGCACGCCATGGCCCAGCTCGTGCGCCAGCGTCATCACATCGCGCGGTTTGCCCATGTAGTTGAGCAGAATGTAAGGGTGCACCGATGGCACCGTGGGATGGGCAAAGGCGCCCGGCTGCTTTCCGGTACGAACGGGTGCATCGATCCAGTTATTTTCAAAAAACCGGTCGGCAACTTCAGCCATCTTCGGCGAGAATGCCCCGTAGGCGGTGAGGATCGTTGCGCGGGCATCGGTCCATGGGATTGTGCGTTGAGCTACCTTGGGCAACGGCGCGTTGCGATCCCAGTGCGGCATTCGCTTTTTGCCGAACCATTTTGCCTTCAGCGCGTAGTATCGATGCGAAAGCCTTGGGTAGGAGGCACGCACGGCCTCGACCAACGCGTCCACAACCTCGCGCTCAACCCGGTTCGAGAGATGCCGTGCATCGGCGACATCCTTGAACCCGCGCCAGCGGTCTGAAATTTCCTTGTCCTTCGCGAGCGTGTTGGTGACCAGCGTAAACGACCGCAGATTTTCTTTGAACGTCCTGGCGAGCGCTTCGGCGGCCGCCTTGCGCTTCTTGCGATCGGCATCCTGCAGCAGATTGAGCGTCGGCTCGATGGCGAGCGACTTGCCGGCGACCTTGAACTGCAGGGCCGCAATGGTCTCGTCGAACAGGCGATTCCAGGCGGAATAGCCGGTCATCGATTTCTCGTGGAAGAGCTCCTCGACCCTGTCCTCAAGCTGATACGGCTTTTCCTTGCGCACATCCTCGATCCACGGACGGTAATGGCCGAGGTCCGGATCGCGCAGAGCATTTTCCAGCTGCGCATCATCGATTCGGTTCAGTTCAAGCGTGAAAAAGAGAAGATGCAAAGACGCGGCGGTGATGCGCTCCTGCACGTCGCCATAGAACTTCGCGCGAACCGGGTCGGTGGTATTCTGCGCATACACAAGCGAAGCGTATGAAAGGAGTCGGCCGAGCCGCTCATCGATCGCCTCGTATCGTTTGATGGCCTGGGCCAGCGCGCGTCCCCCACCATCGCCAGCGGCCAATGCGGCCAGCTTGCCCTTGAACTCCTGTTCGAACGCATTGCAGTCGAGATCGGCCTGCTCCAGGTCGCGCTTGACCTCGGGACTGTCCAAGCCGGGATAGAGATCGCTCAGGTTCCACTCAGGCAAGGCGCCGAGCTTCGGCGTTTTTATTGGTTTTCGACGGAGGGAGGTCTTTGGCATGTGAGGCAATCGTTCAAAAAAGCACCTGGATAGGGTGCATGTAGTTTGCCGGGCGTGGCAATCCCATGGCGGTCCCCTGCCACGCCATAACGCAAGCCCCGGGCGTGGATTTCAATGGTTCGCCCTGACAAGCAGCACGACTTAATAGCCCGTTAAGCGAGAACGGCGACAGTGCTTCAATTCGGCACAGTCGCGCGTGGGGGAGTCATGTCCGAAGTTGTGCTCGTCGTCGACGACGATCCGGTTCAGCGTCGCCTGTTGGAAGCCATGGTCGGGCGTTTCGGCTATCGGGCAAAGGTGGCGGAAGGCGGCGACGCCGCACTTAATATCCTGAAAGGCCCCGACGCCACGCGTATCGATGCGATCGTGCTGGATCTCGTGATGCCCGATCTCGACGGTCTTGGCGTACTGGCCCAAATGCGCGAAATCGGGCTGAACATGCCGGTGATCGTGCAAACCGCGCAGGGCGGGATCGATGGCGTGGCCTCGGCTATGCGTTTGGGCGCAGCCGACTTCGTGGTCAAGCCGGCAAACGCCGAACGCGTGCAGGTCTCGCTGCGCAATGTACTCGCCACCAGGGCCCTGGCGGGCGAAGTGGAGCGTCTCAGACTCAGTCTGCCCTCTGAGAGCATGTGTACCCAACCGCTGATTGAGCCTTCACCGGCCCTCGCGGCATCCTGGCCCGAACCTGACAACCATGCTGTCCCCGTTGGACCTCATTCGGTGCCGCTAGTCGATCCCCGCGGCAACATCCGGCCGCTCGAGGAAATCGAGCGGGATGCCATCCGTTTCGCCCTATCGTATTACCGAGGGCAGATGTCCGAAGTGGCTCGCAGGCTCAAAATTGGCCGCTCAACGCTCTATCGCAAGCTGGAAGGGCTCGGGGTCGAGGACGCCTGATCGTCCTATTGCGTGCGCGATCCGACCGGATCGCACAACGGTCCCGACTTTTGCATTGCAAAATTCCCCAGCGAATATCCAGAAATGCCCCTTTTTCGGCCAAATTCCCCGGGAAGTTTGGGCCCGGACGGACGGGGGATTGGCGCTAACATCACGTTAACCGATCCCGATAACACTCACGGGGTTGCCGCCATGGCAGCCCGAGGGGACGTGACGGCTTCGTGGGACGGAGATCACGAAACCATACTGTCGCTATTGCCGCGTCGCGCGAGCGTTCGCTCGTTGTGAATTTGGCGCGTGCCGGTGCCCGCCTGGGCCTGGCGGGACTATGCATGCTCGGCGCAAACGATGCGCTGCAAAACGCCAGCGCCGAAGGCGACACCCGCACCCTCTCTTTCCACCATCTTCACACCGGCGAAGACATCACCATCACCTTCAAGCGTAACGGCCGCTACGACGACGCCGCGCTGAAGAAGCTCGATTGGTTCATGCGCGATTGGCGCAAAGACAAATCAACCCGCATGGACCCGCATCTGTTCGATCTGCTGTGGGAAGCATACCGCGAGGTCGGTGCAACACAGCCCATCGACGTTGTGTGCGGCTACCGTTCTGCCGAAACGAACTCAATGCTGCGCAGGCGCTCGAGCGGCGTCGCGCAGTTCAGCCAGCACATCAACGGCCAGGCGATGGATTTCTTCATCCCGGGCGTGCCGCTCGAAAAACTGCGCGAAGTCGGCCTTCGGCTGCAGCGTGGCGGTGTCGGTTTCTATCCGACTTCCGGCTCGCCTTTCGTGCACATGGATACCGGCACTATTCGGCACTGGCCGCGCATGACGCACGATCAGCTGGCCAAGGTTTTCCCTGATGGGCGCACCGTGCACGTTCCTTCGGACGGCCAGCCGCTGCGCAATTATACGCTCGCCCTTGCTGACGTAGACCGACGCGGCGGCAAGCCGTCCGAGACGTCACTCGACGCTGCACGGGAGGCGGGCGTGATGCAGGGTGACGGCTCGTCTGCGCGGCCGGTTCGCAACTTCTTTGCCCGATTGTTCAGCGGGGGCAAGGATCCCGACGAGGTCAACGAGGACTCTGGCCAGAAGAATGCCCGCGTTGCGGTCGCGAGCGTGAGCTCGCCGAAAGCCAAGACGGTGAGCGTGGAACGCATCGTGCCGCTGCCGGCCTCGCGGCCGAGTACAGTCGCCGTTGCCGCAGTCGAACCGAAGACTTCAGTCGCCGCCGTGAAGCCGGCAAGCCAGTCCTTCGTGACGGCCTCGCTTGGTAGCAGCCTGTTTGAGAATCGTGGTTATTGGCGAGGGGCCATACAAAACGGTCCGGATCTGCCGCGGCCTGTCACTGCATCGACGAAATATGAGACCGCCAGTCTCGACCCGACCACCACCGGAACGACCGCTCTCGCCTATGCCGCTGAATCGGAGATGCCGAAACCGGCACAAGCCCGCCCGATGGGCGCGCTGCCGAAGCGTCAACCCGCGGAAGCGACGATCATCCCGGGGCAGGGGAACACGACGATCGTGGAAAAGCCTGCTCTGACGCCAACCCAGGCAAACGATGGACAACCGGTCGAGAGCCCTTGGCTGCGCGCGGCGATCCTTACGCCAAGTTTCAGCAGCGCCATGACCACGACACAGCTTGGCGCGGTCGACATGCGGCCGTTGCAAGATTTGCTGCACAAGCCGGCACACTCCCTCGCGATGTCGTTTTCCGCCGACCCGACTCCCGACATATCAGCGAGCCGCTTTAATGGGGGTCCGGCGATCGTTTTCCTCGCTACGACGACGTTCGCGACGCAATCGACTGCGAGCGCGTTCGCTCTTCAAGCGACTGCACTGCGCTGATCGCTAGCTAGCCATTCCCAACGCGTGCAAATAGGTATCGAGCACTTCCTGCTGTTCGCGGCGCTCGTCCATATCCAATTTGCGCAGACGCACAATCGTGCGAAGTGCCTTGGTATCGAAGCCCGTGCCCTTGGCCTCGGCGTAGACATCGCGGATGTCGTCCGAGGTCGCCTTCTTCTCCTCTTCGAGACGCTCGATGCGTTCAACGAAAGCTTTCAGCTGATCCTTGGCGAAGCGAGTGGCCGGCTTTTCTTTTTCAGCCGAGGCGGTGGCAGGCATCGACGTCTCCTTGACTGCGCAGGCGGCGATTTGCCGCCATTGCGGGAAGCTTTCGGAGTTGAAGGTCCTTCGGTCAAGGCAAGGACGCCGTCATCCACGCTGTTCACAAGTAACCGGTGAGCACTAGTGGCGAGGACTGGACTTTTCGAATGCCGCTTTCTGGCCCGGCGTGGCCTCTTTCTGGTATTTCTGGCGCCACTCATCGTACGGCATGCCGTAGACGATCTCGCGGCTCTCGTCCTTGCTCAAGGCGAGACCTTTGGCATCGGCAGCTTCCTTCATCCAGTTCGATAGACAATTGCGGCAGAAGCCGGCGAGGTTCATCAGGTCGATGTTCTGCACGTCAGTGCGCGAACGAAGATGCTCGACGAGGCGGCGGAAGACCGCTGCTTCCAGTTCGGTGCGGGTCCTGTCGTCCATGGTGGCATCCTCCACTGTAGGGAAGATAGACATCCGCGGCGTCGCTTTGAAGACCTGATCCACAGCAGGCTGGAGGGGAGCGTAAATTGAAGTTTGCCCATTTTCTCTGCAAGCCGGGCATGAATCCACACCAGCGTTACGAGCAGTTATGGCGCGTTTCAGGCATGTGACGAACTTGATTCCGACTATGGCTTCTGTGTCGAACATCATTTTCGCCCCGACGAAAGCTGGGTTTCATCGCCAAGCCTCTACGTGGTCGGCGCCGCCGCACCCACGCAGGAGCTTATTAGACCGAGTGCACGATGCTCAAGGGCTGATCGGTGCGAATTGCCCGCTGTGGACCTCGCCTGTCCCAAGATAGGCCCGCTGCACGGCCGGATCCTCCTTCAGTGCTAGGCCAGTCCCGGAGCCGACGATGCGGCCGGATTCTATAAGGTAGCCCCGGTCGGCGATCTTAAGGCTTTGACGAGCATTTTGCTCGACGAGTAAAAGGCCGACGTCGCTTGAGCGCACGCGTGCCAGTGCGCGAAACAACTCGGTGCACGTGATGGGCGCCAGACCAAGCGACGGTTCATCCAGCAGCAAGATATCTGGCGAGGTCATCAATGCGCGCCCGATCGCCACCATCTGTTGCTCGCCGCCGCTCATCGTTCGTACCGCCTGCCGCAGTCGCTCCTTCAGACGCGGAAACAACTTGAGCACCATCTCAAGCGTAGCAGCCTCTTTCGCCCGCGCCCGCGCCGGAAAGGCACCAAGCGTCAGGTTCTCGCGAACAGTGAGCTCGCTGAAAATGCCGCGTCCTTCCGGCACTAATGCAATACCCGCCTCCACGATCTGATGGGCCGACGTGGCGGTGAGATCACGCCCCGCCATGACGATGCGCGCACCCGTGGCGGCTGGCACCAACCCGCCGATTACCTTGAGCAACGTGGTTTTGCCGGCACCATTGGCGCCCAGGATAACAACGATCTCGCCACGACCGACATTAAGCGAGACATTATCGAGTGCGCGGTGCTTCCCATAGAAAGCGGAGACAGCGGATATCTCAAGCATCGGCGTCTCCAAGATAAGCGCGGATGACCTCTTGGTCGGAGAGTACGGCGGCTGGCGGGCCTTCCGCGATCTTGCGGCCGGCGTTCATCACAATGCAACGATCACAGAGCGATCGAATGGCGTCCATGACGTGTTCGACGACGACGATGGTCAGGCCTTCTTCCCGCAGCATTTTTACCAAGGCAATGCCGATCTGCAATTCAGATGGATTGAGGCCAGCAAGCCATTCGTCGAGCAGCAATACATTCGGCGACAGCGCCAGTGCGCGCGCAAGTTCAAGCCGCTTCTGATCGATATAATTGAGCTGACCGGCAGGAGCATCGAGCTTTTCGGCGATCCCGACTCGGTCCAACAGGACCCGAGCGCGGCCGTCGGCTTTCGCACCCCAGAGCGGCGGCACGTGAAATGCGAGGCCGGCGACCACATTTTCGAGACAGCTTGATGCTGGCAGCACCCGCACCAGCTGGAAGGTGCGTGCAATTCCGCGCTGCGCGATACGATGGGCGGGCAATAGCGCGATTGGCCGGCCGTCCAGTGCGACCTCGCCTGCGTCGGGCCGAAGCGCGCCGGAGATCACGTTGAGCGCCGTGGTCTTGCCGGAACCGTTGGGGCCGATCAATCCCAGGATTTCGCCGCGCCGCAGGTCGAAGCTGACGTTGTCGACAGCGATCAGGCCACCGAATGCCTTGCGCACCCTGTCAAGCAGCAGGACCGGGCCGTCATTTACAGCGGCGCGCTCAGCCACGTGTGACCAGACTGGACGTGTCAGTTTTTCAGCAAGCGTAGACATGCTGATTTGACGGGCTGTGCGCCGCATCGGCGCCAACCGCGTCTGCAAAAAGCCGATGACGCCGTTCGGCAGAGCGTAAACGATCAGCACAAAAACAGCGCCCAACACGATGCTGAAATAGTTTGGAAAGGTCGCAATCAGAATTTCGAACAGCAGCACCAGCGGTACCGCGCCAAGCAGCGGACCGAATAGCGTGCCCGCGCCCCCAAACAGCGCCATGATGACGACCTCAAACGAAAGCACCGGATTGAAGGCGATGGCTGGGTCGATATAGGTCCAGCGTGGCGCCATGACCGCCCCGGTGACCGTCATGAACGCGGCGCTGACCGCGAACAGCGCAAGCTTGGCGCGCGTGGTGTCGATACCGCAGTGCCGGGCGACAGTCTCGTCCTGTCCGATCACGCGGACTGCAAGGCCGAGGCGCGAATGGCGGATAAGCCAACCTGTGCCGAGCACCAGGACCGCAAGCGCCAGAAGCCGCCAGTAGATGCCTTCCGAAGTGGTGCCGGCGAAAATGTATCGGCCGACCGAACCGTGGATGTTGACCTCATACCAGGTGACGAGCTGGCGGATGAATTCGGTCAGCCCGAAACTGAAGATGACGAAATAGATGCCCGACAGCCGCAATGTTGAAAGTCCCACAATCAACGCGACCACGACGCCGATTGCCGCAGCCGCTAGAAGCACCAGCGGCCAAGGCAGAATTTCTGTGAGGACAGCGGTGGTGTAGGCGCCGATGCCGAAGAACGCGGCGGTCGCCAGCGAAATGTAGTGCGTTGGACCGGAGAACAGGGCCCATGCTGTCGCAAGTACCGTGAAATATAGCAGGCTGATGCCCAGCGCGAGATGATATCCGCTGGCGATAGCCGGAAATCCCGCGAGCGCGGCAATCACGGCCCCCAAGGCGACGACAGACACGACCCTTCGCGAGCTCAACGCGCGGGTCTCCCGAACAACCCCGCGGGCCGCCACAACAGCACGCTTAGAAAAAGCGCATAGGTGACGGCGATGGTGAGGCCGGGATCAACCAGGCGCGCGACCGCCGTTTCGGAAATCCCGAGCAGCAGACCGGCGATCAGCGCGCCCAACATGTTGCCGACTCCGCCCATGATCACGACGATCAGCGCTTTCATGGTGAAGACCACGCCCATCGCGGCGCTAAACGTCAGAAACATGCTGATCAGTACGCCGCCTGCCCCCACGATCGCCCCGCCGGCCGCGAAGGCCAGCGCTGATGCAGAGCGAATGTCGATGCCGGACAATCGTGCGGCGTCGGGATTGACCGCTATCGCACGCAAGGCCGTACCGTAGCGCGTGCGTGTGAGCAACAGATAGAGCGCGCCGCCGATCATCAATGCGAACAACAGTGCCAGGATTCGATTAAGTGCAAGCGTGGTGCCGAAGATATGCACCGGAACCGATAGATACGAATAGCTTTGCAGGGTGCCGCCGAACGTCAGCAGCATGACGCCCTGAATGACGAACAAAATGCCAAAGGTGCCGAGAATGCTGTCGGCTTCCAGCATGCCCTGATTCTTGGCTCGCTTGACCAATGGCATCAGCACGATCTGGTAGAGCAACCAGTTGGCCGCAAATGAGGCTGGCACGACGACGATGAGCCCAAGGAGTGGGTTCACAGCCATGCCGGTATAGAGATAAAGGGCAGCGAACGCCGCGGCGACAAGCGCCTCGCCATAGGACAGGTTCATGATGCGTGCGATGCCGTACTGGAGCGTGAGCCCCAATGCGATCAACGCGTACATCCCTCCGAGCACCAGCCCGGAAAGAACAATGTCAAACGCGAGCGTCATCGCCGCCGCGATAACTAGTGACTACCATGCCGGCTTTGGCACGATCGGCGCCTTGGCACCCTGCTTGCCAACCGGCGCGATACCATAGAAGTCGTTGCCCTGCCATTGACCGACCGCCCAAATATTCCGGTTGAGGCCGTTGTCGAGCTTCACCTTGCCAATGATGGTGTCGAAAGTGCCATTGTTGATCTCATTGATCACTGCGGCACGGTCGATCTTGCCGACACGCTCGATAGCCTGCTGGAGCACCTGCAGGCTGGCATAGGTGATCGGGCTCGCCCAACGATCGGGTTCGCGGCCGATGATCTCTTTGTGGTGCTGGATGTACCACTGAATTCCCTCGAGCGCGGCGTCCGAGCCACCGATGCCCATGACAGCTTCGGCATTAGCAGCGAACTTTCCCTTATACATCGGGAAGGCGGTGCCGACCCCAACGAAGAACACTTTCGGGTTGAAGCCAATTATCTTTGAGGTGTCGGTGATGGCGAAGGTGTCGGGCGGATAGCTGAAGGCAAGCAGCACGTCGGGATTTGCCGCCTGTGCATCTTTTAGTACCGGCTGCATATCCTGAGTGCCGAACGGATAGGATTTGTCATAAACAAGATCGAAGCCGGCTTTCTTCAGGCCTGCCCGCGTTGCCGTCGAGAGCTCGATGCCGAACTGGTCACCGACCGCGATCATCGCGACCTTGTTGCTTATTTTCCCTTCCTTCTGAAGCTTGGTGAAAGTTTCGACGATGCCATCGACGATCTCCGACGGCAGGCCAAGCCAGAAAGTCAAATTCGGCCAGCGCTTGGTCAGCTCCAGAGCCTGATTGGTATTGGCAGTAACCGCGAGCTGCGGATAGCCGAGCTTGTTGAAGATCGGCGCAGCGGCCAGGTTCATGCCGGTGCTCCACGGCGGCAGAATGAAATCCACCTTGTCCTGGGTCGCAAGCCGCTCGACTGCCTTGATCATTTCTTCCGAATTGCTGCGGTCATCGTATTCGATGACTTCGACCTTCAGCTTCTTGTCGCCGACCTTGATGCCGCCGGCATCGTTCACATCTTTCACCCAAACCTGATAGTTGGGCAGCGTGGTGACACCCGCGCCCGCCGCGAAAGGTCCGGTCTTGGAAATGGCCCAGCCGATCTTGATCGAATCCTGTGCATGCGCCGGTGCGAACAGCGCTGCCGTTACTATCAAGGCAGCCCATCCAAGCTTTCGCATGAAGTCGCCCTCCTCTGTTGTTGTTCCTCACCGCCACGCGCCGACAGCCTCGATATTCCCTTGCGCACGCCCGATTAGTTGGAGGTCAAACGAATGACGCACCGCGATCGAACCTGTTGAGGCAAACTTCTGGTTCGCCTGCCGGGATTGGTTCGCGCGCTAAGTGGATTTGATCTCCAGCTATTGGGTCGCACTTATCGACAAGCTCATCGAGGCCGGTCAATCTGGCTATATAAGCAGGTTTTTTTGACAGTGGGCAGAGATGGGCCGATCAAACGACAGCCTGCGCTCTTTTCTCGCAGACCTTTATCGCACTGCGGTATCGGCGGCACATCCCTTATCCTGCCTCCCTGGGCTGCTACCATCGCGGCCATCGGGCCGGCTCGTCATCCTCGCCGCCGGGAAGGCAGCGGGCTCGATGAGCGAAGTCGCCGAAGCCCACTACCTCGACCAGCTGCGAATTGCCGCCGAGCGCATAAGCGGTGTTGCGGTGGCAAGGCATGGGTATGGGAGACCACTCAGACGCGTTCGCATGATCGAGGCGGGACATCCAATCCCAGATGCAGCGGGCCTGGAGGGTGCCGATCTTGCGATCAAGCTCGCCGACAGTGCGAATGCGAACGATCTGGTGCTGGTTTTAATGTCCGGCGGAGCCTCGGCCAACTGGATCGCACCGGCTGAAGCGATTTCGTTCGGGGACAAGCAAGCGATTACACGCGCGCTGTTGCGAACTGGGGTGCCGATCGGCGAAATCAACACCGTTCGCAAACATTTGTCGCGGATCAAAGGTGGGCGTCTGGCGCTGCACGCGCGTCCCGCCAAGCTCATGACCATCGCGATTTCGGACGTTCCCGGTGACGAGCTTTCCGCCATCGGGTCGGGGCCGACCGTACCCGACCCAACCACCCTTCAGGACGCGCGAGCGATCATCGGAAAATATAATCTCGGCGCTCCCGATAGTGTTAAGCGCGCACTCAATGATCCAAAGAATGAGACGCCGAAGCCGGGCGATCCCATTTTTGCCGGCAACGAAGTCGCACTGGCCGCGCGACCGGCGGATTCAATGCGGGCGGCGGAAGCGGCGGTTCGCAAGGCCGGCTACGATTGCGTCTTGCTCGGCGACCGCATCGAGGGCGAAGCTCGCGAAGTCGCCGCCGCGCACGGCGCCCTCGCGCGCGATCTGCGCGCGCAGGGAAAGCGCGCGGTGCTTCTTTCGGGCGGAGAATTGACCGTGACCATCCGCGGCAATGGCCGCGGCGGACCAAATCAGGAATATGCCCTTGC
>Ga0114129_10011230_pt1 | contig 12769 bp, 11 predicted proteins | sample RhiMetdeltSRZDD1_FD_80071 | JGI IMG/M metagenome (GOLD analysis project Ga0114129, IMG submission 80071) | Populus rhizosphere microbial communities from Tennessee, USA - Rhizosphere MetaG P. deltoides SRZDD1 (version 2) (version 2) | ecosystem: Host-associated > Plants > Roots > Rhizosphere >...
ACGACAAGAGGGATGGTGACGACGAACAGAATGATCGAGGCAATCGCCCAAACGATTCCCAGACCGATCATCACCAGCCACATCAGCCCAACGTTTTTCCAGTTCTCGAGTACCATCGCAAACCCGCGTTGAAGTGATTCGCGTACGCCTGCGTTCTCCAGGGCGCAAACGCGCCAGAAGAAGTTGCGTAGCAGGTGCAGCAGGATGGTCAGGACGATCACCACGAAGATGGTAATGAAAACCAGCGCGATGGTGGACACCACACTGAATGCGGCAAAGTTCGCATTGCCGTTAACCACTGCAGAGTAAATGACTACGCCTGCAATGAGCAGCACCAGAACCAGTGCGATCGCCGGAAGATTCACGATCAGGTTGATCAGGAACAGACGCCAGGCGGTGCGGGACCAGCCAAGACGGAAGCCCTGTTGCACAGTCATCTTATTGCCGCTGCCTTCATATTCATCCACCATGCCGATCACCGCGGTTTCAGAAACATAGCGTGCGATTGCCACGACGATTCCCACGATCAGCATCACCAGGATGAACGCGCCGATGACCCATAGGAACGTAGTCAGTTCCTGCCCCGAGATGTTCATATCAGGGATGCCCTGGGTGAAGAGCTTATTCAGCTCGCGCTGGAAATCGCGGAAGGCTTCCTGCAGGCTTTGCGGAGTAAACGGATGGGTTTCTCCCGTATTCTGCTCATACCGGTAGCTGTTGTTGTTTGAACCCTGCCCTGCGGAACTACCGGCCGCAAGCGCCAATACCAGACCGAAGATCCATAACGCCCGATAACTCCACAGAATGTACCAGGCCCGTCTTAAGATTTTGATGGGATCCATTCTATTCTCCTTGTCTACAAACTCTCTTTTCGTTCTTTCTTGAATGTAGGCTTAAGTCAGCCTTCCAGGAGTTGGCCATGCCCCTGATGAGTATGACGTGCCCACCAGATCGCAATCCAGCACAGATAGAGCACCGCGATCGAAACTTGTAAAATGAACTGCGGTAAAGAAATTCTGGTAAACGTCTCTGCGGCTTCCGCCCAATTCAAGCCGTTGCCGCTTAAAAGTCCCATTTGCCCGATGGTCGTCGATAGATAAATAGCATTCGCTGGACCAGAGCCCAGCCATTCGGAAATGCCACTCAATAATCCTAAATTGCCTGCCGCCGCTAAAATATCACCAAGAGCGAATGCGGTACCGATAAAGATCCACAACGCAAGCAGCCCAACCGGGATCATCCACCAGCCGACTTCAAAGATTCGTTTTCTCGAAATAACCACCCGCTTATGAGGAATACGCAGGTTTACCTGCGCCGCGAATCGTTCGGCTGCTGTGAATTCGGGTACAGGAACTTCCTGCAACAGTTCCGATAAACCCTGAAGAGAGTCCAGCTCCGCCTGGCAGGCTTCACATTCCGCGAGGTGGTCCTCCACCTGGTGAAGCCGTTTACCCGTCAGCTCGCCATCGAAGTAGGCATTTAACCATTCGGTCACGTGGTTAGACATGGTCTACCTCCATCTGTATCAATAATTTCCGTCCCAATCTCTCTTTCAATAACTTGCGTGCATAATTCAGTCGTGACATGACTGTCCCAAGCGGAATATCCAGCGCTTCTGCGATCTCGTGGTAGGACATTTCTTCGTACTCTCTCAGCACCAGCACCGCCCGGCAGGCATCTGGAAGGGATAAGATTGCTTTCTTTACCAGCGTTGTTCGTTCTTCCTGCGAGAAGACTGCCTCCGGTCCAGGTAGAGGATCACTCAACTGCAAATCCTCCAGGGCATTGGGCAGAATGCGTTGCTCTTTTCGCAGCATGTCCGTCGCAGCGTTGAACGCAATACGGTAGAGCCAGTTGCGCAGGGATGTTTGCGGGCGATAGGAGGAGAGGTGTAGCCAGGCCTGAATAAATGTCTCCTGGGCAGCATCTTCTGCAATTTGGGCGTCGCCACACATACGGTAGATCACGTTCCTCACACCCTGGGCATGGATGCAAACAAGCTCGCTGAACGCATTTCGTTCGCCGTTTTTCGCCCGGTGAACAAGCTCCGTTTCGTCGATTGCCGTCATCCTCGCCGCTGTGAGACTATCCATTTGTTCTGCTTACCTTCGCCATCCTATTAACGTGGATGGGTCTGTTTTTATTCGGAAGCAATTTTTTTGGAGATGTCCCCGTTAAGTTGCGTGGGTAGATAGAAGCTAGAAAAGTAAATGTCGCCACGGCGACGCAAGTACACAGGTAAACAAGTTTTCTAGGACTGGTCTACCTGTGTACTGTTCTACATGCGTACTGATTCCCTTTTACTCTTTCTTATCTGTGAGACTTTTTCTGATTTCAGAGCGAAGCTTTTCGGATTCCTCGGAGCGTTGCCCCTGTCCATCATTTGCAAGCGCACTGAAACGATCGGAGAGCAGCATGGTAAGCAGTCCTTCCATGATGTTGCCTGAACCACTATCTTTGTTCCCACCAACAACGACGCGCGGGACGACATCCACCTTGGACTGTTGAACGGCTTCGGAAAAGCGGTTGAGCACCTGCTGCGTCACCTGGAACTGTGGTCCACCATATGCACGGACCTGTTCCTCGGTTGCCAGGGCTTGCGCAATACCGATCCGTGCGATCTTCTCAGCCTCAGCTTCTGCCAGCGCACGGATCTGTGCAGCCTGCTGGATGGAGCGTTGATAATCCGCCTTACCCTGGTTGGCCTGCACGTTGATGCTCAACTCGGACTCTGTGATGCTGGTCTGCATTTGAGAGCGGGATTGCGCCTCGCGGAGTTCACGTTCCTTTACCGCGGCCTGCTCCTGCCGACCATAGGTTTCCACTTGTTCGGTGGCAATCTGACGTGAGCGCAACTGCGTCAGAATGGTTTCAATTTGAACATCGCCCTCAGGGGATGACGGGGTGCCGATCAGCACTTCCTCCAACTCCAGGTTGTAATGCTCGAACTTTACCTTCATCTCCTCGCTTGCAATTTTCTGTATATCGCTTCGTTCCTGCAACAACTGGATTAAGGTACGGGTCTGACCGATATTCTTAAAGTAGGCTGCCACCATCGGGTCAAGTGTCTGTTCCACGAGCCGTTTGATATCCCCGAACCGTTGAATGACTAATGGAGCCTTTTTGTAGTCAATATGAACAACCACAGAGAGAGGCAGGGATGGTTCGAACGCATCCTTGGTGATCAGTGAGACTTCCGTGAGATTTTCATCGAACTTGTGCGAGCCGGTCTGGCTGCTGATCCATTTGAGGATGAAGTTGGTGGTCGGAACGGAAACCACTTTGCCTGCGTAGGTGTTGAACGCATATTTGCCCGGCAGAAGTGCCTCTTCCCACACGCCGCGTTTGCCGCGTGTTACCAATTCTCCATGGCGATAGTCTATTCCTGAAAGGTCTTCGCCTGTTTCGCCTGTATAAGAGACAACGACACCGACATTTCCAACTTCTATGATCGTCTTCTGGATCATTTCGACAGTGGCAAACAGTCGGTTGACGTAATATGTGCCTTCCACCAGAACCTGCAACTGGCGACCGCGGAAGCCGCCTGCTTTTAAGAACTTATCGGGATCCTGGAATTTGTTGTGATATGTCTCAGAGTCTTTGGAATTATCGCCAACGACTGGAGCTATAATCTCACCCTGTGCAAGGGATGGACCATCATGAACAGTTGCAATGCCGATCTTATCATCCGTATCTTTGATGATGACAGGGAAAAATCCGCCTCGCTCGGTGATTACCTGTGCCATACTTTGAATAACTTGCATATCATCGCGGCTGAGCGGCAGGGAATAAACACGCTCATCTGTTAGCACAACGAACTGCACCAGGTTAATGGCATATGTGCCTTCACGCAGGATGCGGCGCTGCGGTCCACGCTGGCCGCCATTTTTGAGGAAACTTTCTACATCCTGGAAATCGCTTACTTCCACGTTGGATGCAAGGGTTTGCGTAGGATCGAGCAGCTTACCGTCGCGTGCGAAGATGTAACCGATCTTTCCCTGTGGAATGGTCACGAGCGGGGCGGTATGGACAACGTATTGGACTGGCATCAGATAGTGCACACCACCGCGCAATACCTTGGGTTGAAAGCCCGCTTCGCCATTCAAGGCAATAAAGCCGTTCTTCACCGAACCTTTGGGACTGAAGCGTTTTTCAACGATGCCAATGCGGGTGTTGGGGATGACCCTCACCCCTGAGAGGAAAAGCAGCAAAACGATCCCCAGGATCACTAACCCGCCTATTAAAAGAATTCCGGTAGTCATGTTTTCTCCTTTGCATGTTTCAATGCACACTTGATTCTACGCATATTGTGATTTTCAGGTTGCGAAAAAGTACTCCCGCAGCTCAACTGCGGGAGTACTTTTAGTTTTCTGCGATTACGATCACTTTGTCTTCGGGAGAGAAGGTGACGGTTTCGGATTTTTTGGGGTTGGTGTGAACCCCGTAGGCCTTGCCTGCGTTATTTGCCTCGGCCGTGATACGATACCCCAGCGTGGTCTCACCGCGCCGGCGGGCGGCCTCGACTACGGTGTAAAAGTTGACCGGCGTACCCGGCGTCACGTAATCGCTGACCGGTTTAAGGTAAATTTCCGCCCCTTCCGGGTCGAAGATATCGGTGAAAACATCGAGCAAATCGGCGTTTTCGGATAGCTGAGCCATCATCAGGCTGATGAGGTGTTCGCTGACGATGAAGTCGTCCACCTGGGTGGCTTCGGCGAGTTCGCGGTTGCGCAAATCGAGCATTTCGCTGACGATGGAGAAAGGCGTCTCATCCTTCTGTGCCATATCGCGTAGGTGCAGGAGGGTTACCAGGGTCTTCGCGTCGGCTTCCTGTGGCTCGACCGTGCTATATGCCAGGACGATAACATGATCGTAGTCCTGCACGCCAAGCCTGTCCAGCAGATCGCGGTCTGTAGTTTCGCCTTCTTCTACCACGAGCGTCTGATTCTTCAGTTTGCCGCCCTGTGCCTTAATTTGTTTTTCGACATTGTAAATATCGGCAACGACGGTCACCTGGGAGCCTTTGGCAACGTAATTGTCCAACTCGTGCACAATGGTCGTACCGCTGCGGTTCCAGCCGAGAATCAGGCATTTCTCGGGCTGCGGCTCCAGCGCGCTCCGATTCGAGCGGATAACCGCTTCATTGATTGGAGGCAGGCTCTGGTTTGAGACGCGGATCGTATCGTCATCGGCCGAGAGGGCGAAGATCTGGTCATCTGACTCAATCCGGGTATCCATAGGCGGACTCAGAAGGATCTTTCCGTCCGCTTTTCGCAAGCCCATCAGACAGGTATCTTCGTACGCCAGCAGCGCCTCTCCGAAGGTTTTCCCCGTCAGGGCAGGCTCCTGCTTGAAATAGATCTCATCTCCGCCGAAGTCCATTAACTCGGTATACACCACGGAAAGCCCCGACTGACGGGATGTCTGGGCAACGACGCGCGCAATTAGATCGCCCGTCTCCACCGCCTGGACGTGATCCTTCTCGCCGACCAGCTTAAGCACGTCCATATTCTTGGGATTGCGAATCTGGGTGACGATATGATACGGCTCGAGGCGGCGGTTTGGATTGTTGGTGATTGCCAGCACAGTTTTGATCACGTCGGTATCGGGATCGCTGTTTTCGGGCGGCAATACGATGATCGATTTTGCAGAATGTGGGTTCGTGATCTCGAGGTCGTTCGGGTCGATGGGACTGCCGTTCCGGCAAATGATGCGAGTCTTTCCCTTGATCTCCACCCGCTCCCGGATCTCATCCTCCATATCGACTTTGTCTTTATCCGCCAGGATGACAATGCGGGCATTGGGCTGATTCTCGTTGGCAGTCATCAGCTCGTTCAGGATTGTAAAGATCTGGGTCGACCAGCCCAGAACCAGCGTGTGATTGGTCTCGAGGACAAGGGAGCGTCCCTTGCGCAGTCGTTCCATCTGGCTTTCGATGGCGTTATTCAAAACACCGATCAGCGCGCTGACGACAAAAATGCCGCCAAGAGTTACGAACAACATGATCGCCCGGAAGCCTGTGCCGGTATCGCCGCCCATGGTACCGGAGTCAAGCGTGCGCATCAGGCTTTCCCACATGGCTTCACCGAAACCTAATCTTGGCCCTTCAAAGCCCTCCTGCACAAAGCCTGTGGCTGAAATCACCGCCCCTGCAATGATGACAATAATGAGAGAAAACACGAACAGCATGCCGATCATGGCAGGCGTGCCGCGTGCCATTAAATTATCAAACTGATATTGAAAACGCTGACGAAATGTACCCTTCATAAGGACTCCATAGAATAAGATTGGCTGATTATAGGTGATTTCTTCGATCTGCCAACAAACATTATTGTTATGTGATGATACGATGTTCGTCTAGCCGGTACGCCATGAACAATTGCAAAAGGAATTGACTCTGCCTTGATTTTGCCTATACTTGATAAAAACGGACCTGCGAAGGAAAAACCAAAAGGAGGTTCTTGTGACCACGAAATTGACATGGTACGGACACGCCGCTTTGGGACTGGAAACCGATGGACACAAACTCGTCGTTGACCCCTTCCTGAATGGGAATCCGGCTGCCTCCATTTCTCCGGACGCCGTGGAGGCGGATTTCATCCTCATCAGTCACGGACACGGCGATCACGTGGGGGATTCAGAATCGATTGCGCGGCGCACAAAGGCTCTCGTCATCAGTGTCAACGAAATTGCGGTCTGGTTCGACAACAAAGGGATCGAGGCGCACGGGCAGCATATCGGCGGCGGGTTCAAATATCCCTTCGGTTATCTCAAACTGACGCTGGCGCTGCACGGGTCGGAATTGCCCGATGGCTCGAGCGGCGGCAATCCCTGCGGCTTTTTGCTGACGACGAACGATGGTAAGAAAATCTATCTGGCACAGGATACGGGTCTTTTCGGGGATATGAAACTGATCGGGGAGGAGGGGATCGATCTGGCACTCGTTCCCATTGGGGATAACTTCACAATGGGTCCGGACGACGCACTGCGCGCTGTCAAACTGGTTCATCCGAAGGTGGTGATCCCTATCCACTACAACACCTTCGACCTGATCGCGCAGGATGCGGAGGCGTGGGCTATACGCGTGGAGCAAGAGACGGATACCAAAGCTGTGGTGTTGAAACCGGGAGAGAGTTATTCGATTTGACCGGGCAGACAAAACGGTAAAAACAACCAGCCCGATCGATCATCAATCGGGCTGGTTGTTTTATCGAGTTCCATAGCCTGGAAGTAAAATTCAGAGAGCGTAATATTCCAGATATCCACAGCCCTCACAGCGAAACACGGTCAGGTTTTTGCGCGGGCTCGTGGCGCCTTTGACCGGAAATGGAGGCTCCCCTTCCGGCGCCCATACAAACGGGGAATTGCCATAATTTCCGATCTGTTGGAGCGTACCGGGTTTCATTTGACTATTGCATTTGGGGCAGGTTTTTGGTTCTGGCATGATGGTCTCCTTTGCTTATTTGCTGAAATATAGATTTGCCAATATCCCCAGTAAGAAGACGAACAGTACGGCCACAATGACGCCTGCTGCCCATCCCAGGATGGGAGCGAAGCGCAGCAGCTCCAGCCCGGCATCCTTCAAGACACTCGATACTCCCCAGATCGTCGTTGCAGAAAACCCCAGCGTTTTCAGGTTTAGATCAAAATTGTTCTTCCTGGCAAGGTGGACCACCATCAATATTTCCAACCCTGTTAATAACAACGATGTCCCAGGGATGGGGCTGGTCAGCGCGGCAAGCAGCCCTGCGGTCAGTGTATAAAGCAGGATTAAGGTTACGTTCGATATCATGCCGATGGATTATAGCAAACCGGTTCCCCCAAGAGGTCAGCCTGCTCAACGCAGAAACTGCAAAATGATGAATGCCACCGCGACCAGGAGCAACGCCCAGACGATGCTGGAGACGAACCTGCTCACTCCGAAGGCGGACTCCGGCTCAATGGCTGATTTCCCCGGGTCGATCAGCGGCTGCGACGGCCGGTAGATGCTTTCATCTGACGGCAAATGCTTCATGTCCTCCGGGGCAGACTGACGGTAGATATCCTCTGTTTTGGGAAGATTCTTCGGCTGCTGCGAAGAGGATAATTTGTCCTCCACCTTGTCGAGTGCCCGCTCATAAATCGCCTTCACTTCGGGCGACATGTCGACCACATCGGTCAGCGGCTTGGTCCCTGGATTGTCTTTCTCATCATGCCGTTCTTTTTCCCGCAGATACGCCTGGCGGACGTCATAGGGCATTTCGAACTCATTATTATAGGTTTGTCCTCGGAATTCTATCTTGGGCATCACGGCACCTCCGTCTCTCATGGAGTCTAACGATAGGCTGGCATGACTGTGCCGCAATCCAATGATTTTGTTTGTTACTTAATGACTCATTAAGGACTGTCTTAATAAATGCCTGTTGATTAAAGCGAAGTGGGTAGTTCAACTCTTTAGGGTATAAGCCGCGACAGTAGATATGCAAATCCAGCTACTACAAGCGCAACAAGTATCCCCCACATCAAGCCGCGTGCTCCAGCTCCCGCGCCGGAGTCAAACGTGGATGGGAAAGGGTCGGTGGCAGACTCAGGTTTTTCTTTCTCATTGTCTGCACCGGCTTTTTTCTGTTCTTTTTCATACGCCCGGCGTATGTTCGGCGGCATCTCGAACACACTGTAATATGTTTTGCCTCGAAATACGATTTTCGGCATCCTTTTACCTCTACCCACTTATACCAAATAGCGTTCTCACTTATATGGGGAATTTCCCTGATAGGAGGGTGAAATCCAGCAAAAAACAACCTTCGCCAGGCTTGTCCTGACTGCCCTAGAGGGTGTGTCGAAGGGCCTTGGAACCTAATTTAACAACTTGAACATTCGCAGGGCCCGTAACGTCACCCACTTGTTCGGGTCTTTCTTGATCCCGAAATTGACCCAGGTTTTGCCTGTGTAATCATATTCCAATAGCCATCTTCCTTCACTATCCTGCTTTTCACGAACAACATTCAATGTGTTGGATAAGCGTGGATCGCGACCATATCCCAGACCCGCAAACGCTTCGGCAAGCTGCAGAAGGTCGGTCACATAGAAAATGGGGAAGCCGAATTTCCACCAGGCGCGGTTTGGCTTGCTACCGTCGCGGGTTGGATACTTTGCAGTAGCTGGATCGATCCCAAGAAAAAACTCGACTCCCTGGTCGATGGCGTTCCGGATCAATGGCGTTTGTTTGTTCGCGGGTACTTTGCTAAGCGCCAGCATCACTTTGACCCCACCCCAGGCGCAGGGCAGCTTATTGTTCACGCCGCAGGCAAAGGTCGGTCCGCATTTGTAGGCGTAATAGCGGATCGTCGCATCCCTCTCCTCCATCGGGGCGATGCCCTCGCCCGTGACAGTACGTGCCATCCACTCGTAGGCTTTATCGATGCGCGGGTCTTCACAACCCAATTCCATCAGTGACCACAATAGATTCCCCTGCAGGCAATCGATCGTCCCGGACGGGGCACCTGATGTAGTGGATGTAAATTGCCCGCCTTCCGCCATATGATCCAGCAGATAATTACAGGCTTGTTCAATGCGCTTGTCCTCGCCTGCAGAGGCTCCCAACTGTGCCAGCAAAATCATGGACCAAACGGTGGATCTGTACTTTGGGTTGTACCCGGATCCCGGCTTGACCCAATAGCCTTCCTTTTCCAGATGGGAGAGAACAGCTGCAATCGGTCCATCCCTGTGAGCAGCCTGACGCGCCGATTTCAGTTTCTTATTTTCTGGGGAAAGGTCGAGTAGATCACGTAACGCGAGATAGCGAGCGCCAGGATCGCTCGACTCCAGAAGCCAGGGCAATGAGTCTTTTCGCAGTTGTTTTTTCCAGGACATAGATGCCTCCTTTTGGAACCGATTTTCCCCGCAACTAGCATCAGTATAGCCATTCTCCACCCATCATGATAGTGTCATTCGACAGGTTTCGATCAAAACCCCGGAAGTAATGCAATCAGGGTATAGGAAACTGTACTCCTATTTTCAGAGAATTATCGCCCTAAGTTCCCATTAGGCTATCGACCATGGACGATTGACCATGCCATTTCCATGATCCATTATCGCTTGTTTATCGTCTCCGTCATGCCTGCATTCGTTCCCACTCACCCAGCTTCTCATCCATTTCTCTTTGCACGCGCTCGTACTCTGTCCCCAGTTTCGCGGCTTCCGCTGGTTTCACAAACGGACTCTCCAACTGCATGCTGAGATTTGCCAATTTAGACTCAAGCTCAGCAATGGTATTTTCGAGTTCCTGCAATTGTGCAATCTTTTTTCTTTCCTCTTTCATCTTCGCATTCTGTGCCTTGCGCGCCTCCGTGTTTAAAGCCTGAGCCTGAGGAACCGTGGACGGCTGTGCAAACAACCGCGCCGCCTCTTTCTCCCTTTCCTCTTTCATCTGAGAGTACGTCCCGTTGAAGACCGTCATCTGCGATTCATCGGGGTTGATCTCCCAGATCTGGGTCGCCAGCGCGTCCACGAGATAACGGTCATGAGAGACCAACAAGATCGTCCCCTGGTATGCATCCAGAACGGATTGCAGGATCTCCTGCGAGGAAATGTCGAGGTGGTTGGTCGGCTCGTCGAGCAGTAACAGGTTGGTGTCTTGTAATGAAAGTTTCGCCAGTGCCAGGCGTCCACGTTCGCCGCCTGAGAGCATGGCGACTTTCTTGAAGGCGTCATCGCCGGAGAAGAGATATTTGCCAAGGTAGTCGCGTCCCTGGTATGGCAGCATGCCTGGGGATTGCTCCAGAATCTCATCGAGAACCGTCTTTTCAGGGTCGAGCCCCTCATGCGCTTGCGCGAAATACCCGACATGCAGGCTTGCGCCAAGGACCACTTCACCGGTCAAAGGCTGGATCTGCCCCAGGATGGTTTTGAGGAAGGTTGACTTGCCCGCGCCGTTGGGCCCGATCAGTGCGGCACAATCCAACCGTCTCAGCTCAATATCGGGCGCAGAAAAAAGGAACTTTTCGGGAAGACCGTCTTCCGGGGGATACCCCACCCTCAAGTTCTTCGTGCGAATAACCAAATCGCCCGAGCGCTGCGTCGAACGCAAATGCAATCCGAGGTTTGGCATGACGCGCTGTGGAGGTCGAAGCGCACGCACGCGCCGCTCTGCCTCTTCCACGCTGAAGGGGCTAGTCGTCGTTCCCACGCCAAGCTGGGACCAACTCGAACTGATCACGGCATCCATACCCACCTGTTCAATGGCTTGAACAGTAGATGTCAGTCGTTTGAGTCTGCCTTTTGCCTGTAACGTGTTTTGCCCCGAAATATTTCGCTTGATGTAATCCATCTCCTTGAGCAGTTTTTCCTTCTCGCTCTCAAACATTTCAAAACGATGATTCCAACGGATCTCGCGTTCGCTCAAATAGGTCGTGTAATTGCCTCGATAATATTCCGCGCCGCTGATCGCCATTTCCAGCAGGGCGTTGCAGGCGTGATCGAGGAAATAACGGTCGTGCGATACGATGACCGCCGCACCGTCCCACTGCGAGAGATATCCCTCCAGCCATTCCACCGCGCTGATGTCAAGATGATTGGTCGGTTCGTCGAGCAGCAGCAGATCGGGATTGGATAGGAGCAACCGCGCCAGATGGGCGCGGGTACGCTGTCCGCCTGAGAGGTGATCGAGCGACATCTCAAAATCAGAGGGATCAAAACCGAGACCGGTCAACACCTGTTTGATGCGGACCTGGTAAACGTATCCACCGCGCTGTTCGAAGTTGTGCTGAAGTGTCCCATACCGGACCAGTGCCTGCTCCCGTTTCGCAGGTTCGGACATTTCACCTTCAAGCTTTTCCAATTCTTCCTGCATGCGGATGAGGTCCGAAAAGGGCTCGAGGCAAACGTCCCACAAAGAGCCTGTCAGCTCGAAGTCAGCTTCCTGGGGAAGGTAGCCAATGCGCAGGCTCTTGGCGCGCGTCACCGTGCCCGAGGAAGGTTCTTCCTGCCCGATGAGGATGCGCAGGAGAGTCGTTTTGCCGATCCCGTTAGGGCCGACCAGCGCGAGCCGCGCGCCTTTTGCTACGGAAAAGGAAACATTCGCGAAGATGTCTTCCGCCCCGAAGGATTTGGAGAGGGAGTTTGCGTTGATCAGAGACATGGTAATTGCCCGCCGAATTATAAAGCAAGTCAGAGCAAGCGAATTTCTTTTGCTCTTATGTCTGTTTTCGTGGGTTTGCTTCCTCCTCCGCTCACATGGATCGGTGGATACTATCCCAATCGCCAGCGATGAGGTTTGTTAGGATCAAATCTCAATTCTCTTCTGTATCATGCGTATCAATATGCCCGGGCTTTTCCTTACCCAGCTCCAACGACCGCTGATAGGCTGCCCAGATGGCGCGGGAGATAGCGGTGCGGAATCCTGCCTTCTCGAGGTAATACAAAGCCTCCGCCGAAGTCCCGCCCGGAGATGTGACCTGATTGCGCAACGTTGCCGGGTGCCGTTCCGCCTGTTCATAGAACGAGGCAGAGCCTTTGATCGTCTGCAGAACCAGTTGTTCAGCGATACGGCGCGGGAAGCCCATGTGCACGCCCGCGTCGATCAGCGCTTCGGTGAAGAGAAATACATAGGCAGGGCCTGAGCCGGACAGCGCGGTTGCCATATCCAGATAACTTTCATCTTCGACAAAGACTTCTTCACCCAGCGCACCCAGAATAGCACGCGCCATCTCCTGTTGTTCTTCGGTCACTTCTTTGGAAGCGGTCCAAACCGTGATTCCTTCGCCGATCTGACCGGGCGTGTTCGGCATGG
>Ga0114129_10011231_pt1 | contig 12768 bp, 14 predicted proteins | sample RhiMetdeltSRZDD1_FD_80071 | JGI IMG/M metagenome (GOLD analysis project Ga0114129, IMG submission 80071) | Populus rhizosphere microbial communities from Tennessee, USA - Rhizosphere MetaG P. deltoides SRZDD1 (version 2) (version 2) | ecosystem: Host-associated > Plants > Roots > Rhizosphere >...
CCGACGTCGTCAACGGCTACACCCAAAAGCCGCTGGAGGGCGTCAGCTTCAAGTCCAGCTTCGACAACGCCGATGAGCCGACCCAGAAGCAGACACAGTTCTACTCGATGCTCGGCACCCGAGCGATCTGGCACCAGGGCTGGAAGGCCGCGACCGCGGTGCCGGCGGCGCCCGACTCCTGGGGCGACTTCCACCAGCAGAAATGGGAGTTGTTCGACACCGAAGCAGACCCCAGCGAGTGTCACGATCTGGCCGACCAGCACCCCGAGAAGCTGCAGGAGCTGATCGCGCTATGGTGGGCTCAAGCGGGGGTGTACCAGGCGCTGCCGCTTGAGTCACGCGGCGCTCTGGAGATTCTGGGTACCGAGCGGCCGCAGCTCTCCAGGCCACGGACCCGCTATGTCTATTACCCCGGCGGGGCGGAGGTGCCCGAGTCGGTTGCTCCCAACATCCGCAACCGCTCCTACACGATCGCCGCCGAGATGGACATCGAGACACCGGAAGCCAGCGGCGTGATCTTCTCCCAGGGCTCGCGGTTCGGCGGCCACGCCCTGTACGTCAAGGACGGCAGGCTCAAGTACGTCTACAACTTCATCGGTGAGCTGGAGCAGATCATCGAGTCCGACGAGACGATCCCGAGCGGCCACGTCGTCTTGTCCGCCTCCTTCGAAAAGCAAGGCGACACGATGCCCACCCAGGGCACGCTCAGCGTCTATATCCGCGACCAGAAGGTCGGTGAGGATACGATCAAGACCCAGCCCGGCAAGTTCGGACTGGGCGGCGGCGGACTGGTTGTCGGACGCTCCGGGGCCGAGCCAGTCAGCGACGATTACGCAGGCGACGCGCCCTGGCCGTTCGTCGGCGGCACAATCAAGCGCGTCTTCATCGACGTCAGCGGCGAAGCGTTCGTCGACCTGGCCACCGAAGCACGCGCAGCGTTCGCCCGCCAATAAGCCAGCTCCCCGAGATGGCCGTCGTGTCGCTGCCGGCGCGAGGACGGCCGCCGGAGGCGGCCGCCCGCAGGGCCGGCCTTGAACCCGTAGAGAAAGTTGTCACAGCTCAGGAGACGCGCTGATCAGCCTCAACGGCGACGGGAATCATGCGACCTCTCTGCCAGCGAACGGTCGTGATGCGATGGCCGACCTGGCGCCACTCGGGATCGAGGGTGAAGTCGCCGAAGAAGGTTGAGGTTGTCCACTGGGGCAGGTCGTCAACTCCCAGGTCGAGCCGATGGGCGGCATGAGCAAGGTAACCGGCGGCGGCAGCTTGGGCGGCGGGATACGAAGGGTGACGGCCTGTCCGGTGTTGGTAGTGGGCGGCGAAGTCGGTGCCAGACGGACCGATCTTCGGTGTCTGTGAATCTGGCCACCACTGCACAGGCCCGAGCACGCCTTCGGCCGCCTCGCCGAGTTCTTGACCGAACGCTGGGATTCCTGCCGCCACGGCGCCCATCAGCGCCGGGGATTGGCCGTGGTCCTGGAGAGCGCGAACCACGGCAACGTCATGCTCGAAGGGTCCAGCCACCAGGAGGGCCGCATCGTCCAGGTCCACGTCCTCCACGGTGGATGCATCGACCGTCTGGCTGTCGATCCCCCGTTCGGACCCCCGCGCCGTGGCGCCGTTAGCGACAGTCCGTGCGAACGGCCCTGGTCCCTGAACCACAACGAGCCGGCGAACCTTGCGGTCGATCGCCGCATCGACGGCTCCCTCGAAATAGGTTGAGGCGGGAGCGGGGAGGGAGGCTATTCCAGGTTGCGCGAGGTCGTCGGCCGAACCGCCGTGGTTCCAGAGGATTCGCCCTGCGTTGCGGACCAGTGGGGCGACCGCTCGCACCAGTCCGCTGGCGTACGGGCCGAGCAGCAGATCCACGCGGCCGACCCATCCGGCGTACGCGTCGACCGCTGTTGCCTTTGAGCTGTGGTCGTCGATGAGGGTCAATCGGACGCCGGCCTCGTCTGCCCAGAGACGCACGCCCTCGGCTGCTTCGGTCCCCTGGCGCTCATATCGGCCGGTAAGGCTGAGCGTCAAGGCTGCCGTAACTGCTAGCGAGTTCACGCCGTACTCGCTCCTTCCAAGGGCTTCATAGCTCGATCTCGAAGCGGTGCGACACAACCTCGCCGTGGGAGATGGTATCCATCACCTCGACAGGTCGATCGCCAGCGTAGGCCGTGCGAATATTTCGAGTGACCGGTACACCGCTTGGAAGCTGAAGGGCTCGCTCCTCCTCTGGGTTCGGCAACCTCGCACCCATGAAGTCCTCCACGAAGCGGGTCACCTTCACGCCTAGGCGCCGCAGCTCGGCGTGGACGCCGTCGGGGATAAACTCGGGTCGTTCCAGCTTGCTTCCGGCTGCAATCCCCGGCTCGTAATAGACCCGAACGAGCTGCACCGGAATGTCATTGACCAAGAAGCGGAGCCATCGCATGACGACGTCTTGACCCTCATCGAGGCCGAGACGCTCGGCTACTTCCAATGGAGCTGGGACGGTTGCGACCTCGAGGATGTCTTGGTGCGACGTGTAGCCCTGGTCCTCCATTTGGGCGCTGAATCCTGGCCGCCCTTCCCGTTGGTGGCGGTTGTAGTTCTCGGCGGTCAGCATGATCGCGATCGGTGGTGGCGTTCGTACGAACGCTCCCTTCCCTTGCCGGGTCTCGATCAGCCCCTTGAGTCGAAGGTCCTGAAGCGCTCTCCGGATGGTCGGGCGGCTGGCGTGGTGTTGCGCGGCGAGCTGACTCTCAGACGGGAGCTGATCGCCGGGTTTGTACGTTTGGTCCGCGATGGCGCGCCGAAGCGTGTCCGCGACGAGTTCCCACGGCTGGCGCATCAGCGTCTCCTTGAACTTGGTATGCCAAGTCAAGCCTAGCACCCCGAAGGGGCGTCCGCGCCCCGTTTCCCCGCTGCTTCTCGCGTTGTGACCGTAAACAGGCAGCTCAGCGGCCCTTGCTTTACCAAGTAGGTCAGGGTATGGTCACTTGGTAAACCAAGTTGGTCAGTCGATCGAAGAGGAGGCCACCAGACCAACCGTCACAACTGCATACCGGGGCGCGCGGGCGTCGACCAGCACCGAGCAAGACGAGCACCAAGCAGCACCAGCACGTTGACAACTCAAGAGAGGGCAGGAGGTACCAGGGCATCGCCTCTGAGGCGAGCCGCCAGCCTGGCATGGGCTCGGGTGGCGGCTGGCCTGAGGGACGCCCCCAGGCGCGGGCGCGCGCCGCATGGGGGGGCCTGCCGGCTCCACCTCTATATGGAGGCCAAGCTGTGAAGCTGTACATCGATACCTCGTCCACCGTCTTCCTGGCCGGGGGCGCCCCGGCACCGGTGGTGGACTACGAGACCAAGCGACCCAAGGTCGACCAGGCCAGCGGCGAGCCGCTGTACGCCGTGCAGGTCATCGCCATGCAGGACGGCGAGTCCGACATCATCACCGTCAAGGTGCCGGGCCTGCCGCCGACGCTGCCCCAGGGCACCCCGGTCCGGGTGGTCGACCTGGTGGCCAACCCCTGGTCCAACAACGGTCGCAGCGGGGTGGCGTTCCGGGCGGTCCGGGTCGAGCCGGTCCAGGGCAAGGCGAGCTGACCGTGCTGGGGGCCAGGAGGCACCTCATCGTGATCTGGCGCGACGGCAACCGCTGGGCGGTGTCCTGCGGCAACTGCCGCGCCACCGTCGCCCGCAGCCCGAGCAAGCTGCTCGCCGAGGTCGCGGCCGCCAACCACTACTGCTAGCTGAACGCGGGACGGGCGCGAGACCGCCACCGAGCGGACGCGCCCCTCCCCGGCACTCTCCGGAGGTCATTCATGCGGGCACGGTCCGTGCTGTTCCTCGTCATCATCCTCATCGCCATCTTCATGCCCGACCTGATCCTCGGGTTCGTGGGCGAGTTCCTCAACCAGTTCAAGGACGCCCTGCACCAGGCAACGGCGGGGTAGCCGGATGCGGGACTTCCTGCGCCGGGTCGGGCTGCCCTCGATCATCGACGCCACCCCGGCCACCCTCCGCCCGCCGGTCCACATGACCCCGGCGGCCCGGCTGCTGCTGCTGGTCGGCCGTCCCCTGTGGGCCTGGCGGGTCGAGCTGGCCACCTTCCTTCTGGCCGTGGCGCTCCTGCGCTGGCTGGCCGGCCACCTCGGGTTCCTCCTCGCCGTGCTCTCGGTCGGCGTCCTGACCTCGATGCTGGCGCTGGTGCCGGAGGTGCGCCGCTCGGTCCGGCTGCTGTACCGCCGGGCGCACGTGCGTCGCCAGTGGACCCTGGCCGTCCGCCATGCCGGCCTGGCCAACTTCAACGACCGGGTGCCCCGGGTCGTCGGCCACCGCCTCACCCTGGCCGGCGACGACCTGGCGGTCCGGGTGCCGGCCGGTAAGACCGTCACCGAGGTCGAGGACAAGGCCGAGACGATCGCCGCGTTCCTGCGCGTCCGCGAGGTCCGCGTGCACCGCCGCCCCGAGGACGCCGGCCTGGCCCAGATCATGGTGGTGGTCCGCGACCCGCTAGGCACCAGCGAACGCTGGCCCTGGCCGAACCTCGGCGCCGACCGCCTGTCGCTCTGGCAGCCGATCCCGGTCGGCCCGGACGAGGACGGCGAGCTGGTCACCCTCTCGCTGGTCGAGCGCAACATCCTCTACGGCGGCGAGCCCGGCTCGGGCAAGAGCGTCGGCCAATCGCTCGGGACCGCCACCGCCGCCCTGGATCCGGACGTGCGACTGCACCTATTCGATGGCAAGTACGTCGAGCTGGCGCCCTGGACCGGCTGCGCCGAGCACAAGATCGGCCCCAACCAGGACGAGGCCATCGACGTCCTCAAGCTCCTGGTGGCCGACATGGACGGCCGCTACATGCACCTGCTGGCCAACAAGCGCCGTAAGCTGCGGCCCGAGGACGGCCTGCCGTTGCATGTGGTCGAGATCGACGAGCTGGCATTCTTCTGCAACGGCCCCGACCGGGCCGCCAACAAGGCCTTCACCGAGCTGGCCCGCGACCTGGTCGGCCGGGGCCGGGCCGCCGGCTACATCGTCAAAGCGGCCACCCAGAAGCCATCCGGCGACACCATCCCGACCTACCTGCGCGACCTGTTCGCCGTCCGCTGGGCGTTCCGCTGCTCCACCTCCGACGCCAGCGACACCATCCTCGGCAAGGGCTGGGCCAAGAGCGGCTACTCGGCCGACAGCATCGACGTCGCCCACCGAGGCGTCGGCTACCTGCTGCACGAGGGCGGCCGGCCAGTGCGGCTGCGCACCTTCTACCTGGCCGACCTGGAGCTGTACGCCCTGGCCGCCCACGCCGAACGGCTGCGGTCCACCCACCGCAACCGCGCGCTGGAGGAAGGAGGCGCCGACACCCACCTCCACGTGACGGAGTGAATCGGGAAGGGGCGCGAAACCGCTTTGGGAGAGTGGACGCGCCCCTCCCTCCACCAAGGGAGGTCATCCCGTGGCGAAGGCCACCATAGACCGCGACCAGCTGCGGGCGCTACGGGCGCTGCGGCGTGCCTTCGGGCCCGAGCGGGTCACGGTCATCGACGTCCTCGAGGAGCCACCCGGCTCGCGCGGCCCCGACCGCGCCCCCAAGCGGTGAGGGCCATGCACTACGCCCTGTACACCCTGCACGGCCAGTGGGTCGCCGTCTGCCGCACCTGCGGCGTCGAACTGGCCCGCTCCAACCTCCGCTTCAAGGTCGACCTGACCGCGACCCGACGCCGCTGCCCGGTGTGCCGATGATCAACCTTCACTTCGAGCAGCAAGGCCAGTACCGGAGCGGGCTGTGGACTGCCTCCTGCGCCGACTGTGGCTACGAGCTGGGCTGCTCACCAACCCAAGCCGGCGCCGAGCGGCACCGCTTCCGACGCTGCCCGATCTGCGGCACGCGATCACCGCGACGCCGCTGACGACTCCAACCTTCAAGGATGGGGCGCGCCCGCTGGGACGGTCGCGCCCCTCCCCGCATCCCGGGGAGGTCGTGAACGTGACGCCACGCTGCCGCTGCGGCCGCCTGCTCCGGGCGACCGCCGGCTGGATGGCCCGCTGTGAGGTCTGCCGCAACGGCCGCTGCCCGGCCGTCTACCAGGGCCGCCGCTGCCGGCGCCCGGTGGGGCATCGCGGCCTCTGCCAGTAGCCCAATAGGAGGTGACGATGATGGGGGCGCCGTCGCTGGTCGCCCGGGACCTGGTGAACCGCGCGACCGGGCCGCAGCTCGGCCGCTGGCAAGAGCAGATCGCGGCCACCGGTTACTGCGCCCACCCGATCCGCCTGACCGGCCGGACCATGCACGTCGACCAGGCCACCGGCGAGGTCCGCGAGGTCTACGGCACCGCCGACGAGCCCGACGCCGTGCTCCTGACCGCCTGCGGCAACCGACGCGAGTCGCGCTGCCCCTCCTGCGCCGCCACCTACCGGGCCGACGCCTACCAGCTGGTCCGCGCTGGCCTGGACGGCGGCAAAGGCGTCCCGGCCAGCGTCGGCGCCCATCCCCGGCTGTTCGTCACCTTCACCGCCCCCAGCTTCGGCCCGGTCCACACCAGCCGCGAGCGGCGGGGCAAGCGGCGCCCCTGCCGGCCCCGAGACCGCGACAAGCGCTGCCCCCATGGCCGCCCGGCCGGCTGCTGGGCACGGCATCGCCCCGACGACCCCGCCCTGGGCACGCCGCTGTGCCTGGACTGCTTCGACGCCGAGGGCCTGGCCCTGTGGAACGCGTTCGCCCCCGAGCTCTGGCGGCGGACCACCATCTACCTCCGCCGGGCACTGGCGGCCGCGGCCGGGACCACCGCGGCCGGGCTGCATCGCACTGTGCGGGTCGCCTTCGTCAAGGTGGCCGAGTACCAGGCGCGCGGCGCGATCCACTTCCACGCCGTGATCCGCCTGGACGCGGCCCCACCCCCCGACGACCCCGAGCAGGTCGGGACCCCGCCGCTGCCGTTCGCCGCCGACCTGCTCGCCCAGGCCGTGAAGGCGGCCGCCGCCCAGGCCAGCGTGACCTGCCCGGCGGTGGGGGAGGCCCTGCCCAGGGTGGCCCGCTGGGGCGCCCAGCTCGACCTGCGCACCATCCGCCAGGTCGGCCCCGGTGAGCTGTCGGCCGAGGCCGTCGCCGGCTACATCGCCAAGTACGCCAAGGCCACCGAGGGCTTCGGCGCCGCCTTGGACCGGCGCATCCACCACGAGCACGAGCTGGACCACCTGCGCGTGCCGGCCCACATCGCCCGGCTTGTCCGGGCCTGCTGGACCCTCGGCGGCGAGCCCGCCCTGACCGGCCTGCGGCTGCGCCAGTGGGCGCACATGCTCGGGTTCGGTGGCCACTGGTCGACCAAGAGCCGCCGCTACTCGACCACCCTCACCGCCCTGCGCCGTGCCCGCGCCGCCCACGCTGAGGCCAGCCGCCGCAACGGCGCGGTCCCCCTCGACGCCTGGCAGCGCCCCATGACCGACCAGGCCGTCGTGGTGGTCAAGGAGTGGGGCTATGCCGGCACCGGCTACCGCACCATCGGGGACGCCTGGCTGGCCGCCTCCGCCGCCGCCCGCGCCCGCGAGCGCCGCCGCATCACCCGCGAGGAGCTGACCTCCACCACGGCGGCCACCCTGTCCCTCACCGCCTGAGGAGGTGATCCCCGCCGCGATGGCCCACATCGACCGGCGCAACCGCAACGGCGCCGTCCGCTACGTCGCCCGCTACATCGACCCGACCGGCCGCGAACGGGCCAAGAGCTTCACGCGGCGGGCCGACGCGCAGAAGTACCTCACCGAGATCGAGGCGGCCAAGCTCAACGGCAGCTACCTCGATCCGGCCGCCGGCCGGCTCACCTTCAACCAGTGGGCCGATCAGTGGTGGCAGGTCTGGTCGGCTGACCCCGACCGGAGCCCGACCACCCTCGCTGCTGCGGACAGCCGACTCCGCTGCCACCTGCGCCCGACCTTCGGACGGCGCCGGCTCGGCGAGATCACGGCGTCCTCCATCCGCCAGTGGCAGTACGAGCTGCGCGGCAAGGAGCTGGAGCAGGGCACCGTCATGGCCTGCCGCTCCCTCTTGAACCGCATCCTGCAAGCGGCCGAGGATGAGCGGCTGATCCCGGCGAACCCGGTCGCCAAGGTGCCGCCACCCAAGCGCCCGGTTGATCCCGAGGTGATCTTCGGCCGAGTCCAGCCTCGGGTCTACACGCCCAAGCAGCTCGGCCAGCTCCTCTCCCATGCCCGGCCCGACGATCGAGCCGTCCTCCTGGTCCTCGCCGGGACCGGGCTGCGAGCGGGGAGCTGTGCGGGCTGCTCGGTGTACGGGTCGATCTCAGGCGCCGTCGCCTGGAAGTCGTAACCGTCCGCTACGACGCCGGCCGGTTCGGTCGCGGCTACAAGCCTCGCCCCAAGAGCACCGCCGGCATCCGCAGCATCCCCCTCGCCGCCCTGGTCGTCGAGGAGCTACAGCGGCGCCGCCCGGCGGAACGGTCCTCGCTGCTGTTCCCAGACGCATCCCGGTATCGCCTGCGCCACGCCTACTTGCGAGCTGTCCGCCGGGCGAGGACGCAGGGGCACCTGCTCGGCCTGGACCTGCGCGGCCCCCATGACCTCCGGCACACCTTCGCGACCTGGCTGGAGGACGACGGCATCCCCGCTCGGGTGATCGACGAGCTGATGGGCCACGCGGCCACCCGCCGGTCGTCCTGGGCTGCCGAGGGCATGAGCCCGATGGGGGCGGTCTACCGGCACACCACGACGGCGATGGAGGCGCGCGTCCTCCAGGTGCTCGACACGCGGCTGGCTGAGGCGGTCGCGGTGGTGGAGGCCTCAGGCTGACGGAACAGCTGACGGAACACGGGCCGCTTCAACGCTGCTCGGGCCGATCGGCAGAACCCGTTTGCCCTGGTCATGGCTCACGAGACCCCCGGGGATCCGCGGGCTTGCGCTCTGCCTTCCCCTTACAGAGCGAGAGCCGTTGTCTCTCCGGGGGTCTCGTGTCGCCGTGCACCATGGCACGCGCCTTCAGGGGCGTCAACGCGAACTGGACCTGGCCTGTGGATGACGCTGGGGACAAGTCGGGCGCGGTTGTTGACGTCTCCGGTACGACTGTGGACAACCGGGCGGCTTTCTGGGGACGACTGCTCGAACGAGAAATTCCTTTGCGGGGCGCGACCTGCTCCGAAGGGCCGGGAGGGTCCTGTGGACAGGAAAAAGTTGCGGACGTGGTGTCGCGACCCGGTGCGATACTCCGGGCGATGAGCACACAGAAGTCACCCGACTCGAGCCGGCCGCCGGTCAAGGTGGTCCGCAGCCCCCGGCGGCGCAAGACCGTGACCGCCTACCGCCAGGGGGAGACGGTGGTCGTCCTGCTGCCGGCCCGGATGAGCCGGCGCGAGGAGGACCACTGGGTGTCGACCATGCTGGAGCGCCTGGAGCGGCGCGCCCACCGGGTCGTCCCCGGCGACGCCGAGCTGGAGCGGCGTGCCCACCTGCTGGCCCGCCGCTACCTGGAGGGCATGGTCGAGCCGCGGTCGGTCCGCTGGGTCGGGAACATGCGGGCCCGCTACGGCTCCTGCACCCCCGACGACGGCACCATCCGCCTGTCGGACCGGCTGGCCCCCTGGCCGCCGTGGGTCCGCGACTACGTGCTCGTCCACGAGCTCGCCCACCTGGCCGTGCCCGACCACTCGCCCGCGTTCTGGCGACTGGTCGACCGCTATCCGCTGTCGGAGCGGGCCCGCGGGTTCCTGATCGCCAAGGGAATGGAGGAGGACGGGGACTAGCCCGTCCCCGGAGGGTCGTCCCGACCCCGATCCCCGTCGTCCGCGTCCTCGCCCGGTCCGCCCCCCTCGGCCTCCAGCAGGGCCCGCAGGCCCTCGTCGAGGTCGACCTCCGTCCCCCCGATCAGCCCGACCCGCTCCAGCCAGCGGCCGGGCACGTCCAGCTCCTCGGCGGTGGGAAGGTTCTCCGGGTGCGACCAGGTGCGGTCGAGGCCCTCGATGTCGGTGGCGGCCAGGACCTCCCGGCAGAACCGCTCGCCCCTGGCCGCGGCGGCCCGGTCCGGGTCGACCCGGAGCAGCAGGGCGAACAGGCGGGCCGGGGACTGGGGGTCGGCGTCGCGCCGGCCGACCGCGGCCTCGATGGCGGCCAGGCCGGGGAGCCGGCCCTCCAGGGCCCGCCCGGCGATCACCATGGCGTAGCCGGCCGTCAGGGCAAGCAGCACCTCCAGTCGTCCGGTGGCCGCCTGGAGGGCGGCGCTGGGCGGTCCCAGCAGCCCTTCCCCGCCCCCGGCGAGCAGCTCCTGGAGCGCCTCGGGGTTGGCCATGTCCAGCGACTGGAGCCGATCCATCATCTGCGAGGCGTCGGGCTCGGTCTGGAGCGCGACCTCGTCCACCTCCCGCCGCAGCTGGTCGGCCAGCCACGGGACCCCGGCGAGGAGGCGCTGGCCGGCCACCTGGTGGCAGGCCAGCCAGAGCCGCAGCTGGTCGGCGGGCAGGTCGGCGGCCTGCTCGAAGGCGGCCACGTTCTCGGGCACGAGCAGCACCTTGGCCGGGTCGTCAGCCGGGAGGGCCAGCTCGTACTGGCCGAGCACGGAGCGGGCGAGCTGGCCGACCAGCGTGCCCACCTGGAGGCCGGCGATCAGGCCGCCGACCCGGCCCACCATGTCGCCGACCCCTGGCGCACCCGCGCCGGCCCCGGCCCCGAGCGCGTCGGCGACCCGGCGGGCCCCCGGCTCGACCAGGGGAGCGAAGGCGGGGAGGACGGTCTCGGCCCAGTCGGGGCGGTTCACCGGCCTTGCCGCCAGGGCCACCCCGGGGCCGGGCAGGCTGCTCACCGGATCGACCCACAGCTCGGCCAGGCGCAGGCGGTCGTCCCAGGACCGCGCCTCGCCCGGGTCGGGCGCCGGCGCCGGCCTGGGCAGCTGCGGGACCATGCCCAGGTCCTCGGCCCCGGCGGCGGTGGCCACCGCCACCTGCCGGGCCAGCTCCCAGTTGACCGGCCCGGTCGCGGTCGCCATCAGCCTCGCGAACTCGCGGAACAGCGGGATCCGCCCGAAGAAGTCGCCGGAGCCGCCCAGCCCTTCAGTCATGGACCTCATGCTACTCGCGGCACGCGGTGAAGCAGGTAGCCTGGGCAATTCGAAGGAGAGGTGGACACATTGACCGGGACTCGCACGGTTGGGTTGGTCGGGGCGCTGCACCCAGGTGCCAGGGAGCTGGCGCTGGCACTGGAGGAGGACCCGGGGGTGGAGCGGGTCCTGGGCCTGTCCCGGCACGAGCCGCCACTGCTGGGCCCCAAGTTCGAGTTCGTCCAGGCCGGGCCCGGCGACCGCGCGTTCGCCCCGGCCCTGGCCGGGGTGGACACGGTGGTCGTGTTCCCCCTGATCGACGCCGCCGACCGCGACGAGGCCGGGCGCCGGGCCCGGGTGGTGGAGGGGACCAGGCACACCCTGGAGGCCGCGGCCGGCGCGGCCAGGGTGGTGCTGTGGTCCAGCGGGGTCGTCTACGGGGCCCACCCCGACAACCCGGTCCCGATCCCCGAGACCCAGCCGACCCGGCCCAACCCCGAGTTCCCGGCGGCCGGCGTGCTGGCCGAGAGCGAGCAGATCGTCCTCGCCGCCGACCAGGGCGCCGGCCCCTCGGAGCCGTCGGAGGGATCCGGCCCGGCCGTGGTCGTCCTGCGTGGGGCCGGGGTGTGGACGCCGGCCTGGGGCACGTTCCTGGCCCGCAGCCTGATGGCCCCGGCCATGGTCGGGGTCCGCGGCCAGGCGCCGGTGCTGCAGTGCCTGGCCCCCGCCGACGCCGTCTCGGCCCTTGTCCTGGCCACGTCCGGCCGGCTGCGCGGCGTCTACAACGTCGCCCCCGACGACTGGGTGGCGGCCAGGGACGCGGCCCGGGCGGCCGGCCGCCGCCGCCTGGAGGTCCCCCAGCGGGTCGCCCAGAGCACCGCCGAGCGGCTGTGGCGGGCCGGCATGTCGGCCGCGACCTCGGGCGAGCTGCTGTTCCAGATGCACCCCTGGGTGCTCGACAACGCCCGTCTGCGCCAGGCCGGCTGGGCGCCGACCCGCTCCAGCGCCGCCGCGTTCGCCGAGGCGGGCGGGCAGGTGCCCGGCGGGGTCCTGGTCGGCGGGGTGCAGTTCCGCCGCAGCGACGTCTACCGGGGCGCCGCCGCCGGGCTCGCCCTGGCCGCCGCCGTGGCCGTGGCCCGCCGCCAGGCCAGGGCCTCACGCGCGGCCAGGCCGGCGGCCCGCCGCCGGGCCGCGGCCCGTCGTCCTCCCAGCCCCATGTAGCGGTCGTGGCCCGCGACCTCGCCATCGACCTGGGCACGGCCAACACCCTGGTCTACGTCAAGGGCCGGGGGGTCCAGCTCGACCAGCCGACCGTGATCGCGATCAGCGAGCGCAGCGGCGACATCCTGGCCATCGGGGACGAGGCCTACGCCATGATCGGCCGCACCCCCGGCCACATCGTGGCCGTGCGGCCGATGCGCGGCGGCGCCATCTCCGACTTCGACACCACCGCACGGCTGCTCCGGATGCTGCTGCAACGGGTCACCGGCGGCCGCCTGGGCCGGCCCCGGGTGCTGGTCTGCGTCCCCTCGGCCATCACCGAGGTGGAGCGGCGGGCCGTGCAGGAGGCGACCGTCCAGGCCGGGGCGAGGGCCGCCTACCTGGTCGAGGAGCCGATGGCGGCGGCCATCGGGGCCGGGCTGCCGGTGCACGAGCCAACCGGCCACCTGGTGGTCGACGTCGGCGGCGGCACCACCGAGGTGGCCTGCATCTCGCTGGGCGGCATCGTCGCCGCCAAGGCGATCCGGGTCGCCGGCTTCGAC
>Ga0114129_10011232_pt1 | contig 12768 bp, 11 predicted proteins | sample RhiMetdeltSRZDD1_FD_80071 | JGI IMG/M metagenome (GOLD analysis project Ga0114129, IMG submission 80071) | Populus rhizosphere microbial communities from Tennessee, USA - Rhizosphere MetaG P. deltoides SRZDD1 (version 2) (version 2) | ecosystem: Host-associated > Plants > Roots > Rhizosphere >...
CAGTCTCAGTCTTGAGTCTCAGGAGGGCGACTGAAGCTGCAGACCGAATCCCGACGGCTGGGTCTGACGACTGGGTCTGACGACTGGGTCTGACGACTGAAGACTTACGACTGAAGACTTACGACTGAAGACTGATGACTGGCGACTGAAGACTTCTGATGTCTATCGTCTACTTAATCGGCGCCGGCCCCGGCGATCCCGGGCTGATAACCGTGCGGGGGCTGCAGTACCTCGAGGCGGCGGATGTCGTCCTGTACGACCACATCGTGCCGGCGCGGCTGCTGCGTCACGCGCGTCCGGATGCCGAGAAGATCGACGTCGGCCTCGCCGCGCCGCAGCCGCTCGAGCAGGAAGCGATCTGCTATCTGCTCGCGGAGAAGGCGCGTGAAGGCAAGACGGTCGCGCGCCTGAAGTGGGGCGATCCGTTCGTGTTCGATCGCGGCGGCCCGGAGGCTCTCTTCCTCCACGAACAAGGTGTGCGCTTTGAAGTGGTGCCTGGCGTTCCGGCGGGCGTCGCGGTGCCGAGTTACGCCGGCATCCCGACGACGTATCCGGGAGGCGGCGACACGCTGACCTTCGTCCGCGGCCACGAAGACGACGGCAAGGCGCCGACATCGGTCGACTGGGCGAGCCTCGCGCACCTCGACGGCACCATCGTCTGCTACGCGGGACCGCAGCAGCTGCCGCAGATGCTGGCGGCGCTCGTCTCGCACGGCCGTCCCGCCGAGGATTCGGCGGCGATCGTGTACGACGGCACGCTGCCGACCCAGGAGACCATCGTCGGCACGATCGAGGAGCTGGTCGCGGCGGTCAAGCATTCGACCGATCGGCGACCGGCGATTCTGGTCGTCGGTCGCGTCGCCGCCTTGCGCGAGCACCTGCGGTGGTTCGACGCACGGCCGCTCTTCGGCAAGCGCATCCTTGTGACGCGGCCGCGCGAGCAGTCGGGCGGGCTCGTCGAAGGGCTCGAAGCGATGGGCGCCGATGCAATCGAGGCCCCCATGATCCGTATCGTGCCGCCCGATGATTACGGCCCGCTCGACGAGGCGTGCGCGCACGCGGGCGAGTTCGACTGGATCGTATTCTCGAGCGCCAACGCGGTCGATGCGTTCGTCGATCGGCTGCTGGCGGGTCCGCGGGATCTGCGCGCGTTGAAGGACGTGCGGCTCTGCGTTGTGGGCCCGGCCACAGCGGAGCGGCTGGCGCGCAGCGGCTTGAAGGTCGATTTGACGCCGTCCGAGTACCGGGCAGAGGGGGTCGTGCGCGCGATGAGCGCGGCCGGCGACCTGCGGGACCGCAAGGTGCTGCTGCCGCGCGCCGACATCGGCCGCGATCTCGTCGCGGATGAATTGCGCAAACAGGGTGCGGACGTCACCGAAGTGGTCGCCTACCGGACGGTGATCGTGGAAGCGGAGCGCGAAGGCGAGCCCGACATCTATCGGATGCTGCTCGAGCGGCGCATCGACGTGGTCACGTTCACGAGCGCTTCCGCGGTCCGCAACTTCGTGCGAGTGCTCGGCGCCGAGCCGGCGGCCGATCTCCTGCGAACGACGGTGGTCGCCGCCATCGGTCCGGTCACCGCCGAGGCGGCCGCGCAATGCAACATCGCGACGACGATCGTGCCGGCCAGCTACACGATTCCGGCGCTGATCGACGCGATCGTTGAATACTTCCATCAGCCAGCGGCCACTGCCAAGTAACGAGCCACGAACCATGCCCCATATCCACACCCAGACATCGTTGAAGCTGACGCGCCGGCTGCGCCGGTTGCGCCGCTCGGCGTCGATGCGCGCGCTGGTGCGCGAAACACGCCTCGCGCCCGAGATGTTCGTGCTGCCGCTGTTCGTCTGCGAGGGCGAGGGCGTGCGCCGCGACGTGCCGTCGATGCCGGGCGTGTGCAACCTGTCGGTCGACGAGGCGGTCAAGGAGGCCGCGGCGGCGCGGGCTGACGGCATCAAGAGCGTGATCCTCTTCGGGATCCCCGACGACAAGGACGATATCGGTTCGCACGCCTACGACCCCGAGGCGCCCGTCCAATCCGCCGTTCGTGCGATCAAGCGTGAGATGCCAGACCTGCTCGTCGTCACCGACGTCTGCCTCTGCGAATACACGGACCACGGCCATTGCGGCATCGTCATCGACGGCGAGATCGTGAACGATCCGACCGTCGATCAGCTGGTGCGCACCGCGGTGTCGCATGCCGCCGCGGGCGCCGACATCGTGGCGCCGTCCGACATGATGGACGGACGCATCGGCGCCATCCGCCAGGCGCTCGACGAGCGCGGCTTCGAGCAGACCGCGATCATGGCGTACGCGGCGAAGTATTGCTCGGCGTTCTACGGACCGTTTCGCGACGCGGCGGGCTCGGCGCCGGCGTTCGGCGATCGGCGATCGCATCAGATGGACCCGGCCAACGCCGCCGAAGCGCTGCGTGAAGTCGAACAGGACATCGAGGAAGGCGCCGACATCATCATGGTGAAGCCGGCGGTCACCTATCTCGACGTGATCGCCCGCGTGAAGGAGGCGTTCGGGTATCCGACGGCTGCGTACCACGTGAGCGGCGAGTACGCGATGCTGAAGGCCGCCGCACGAAACGGATGGATTGACGAGCCGCGCGCCATGCTCGAGACGCTCACGTCGATTCGACGCGCGGGCGCGGACATCATCATCACCTACTATGCGCGCGATGCGGCCCGCGCGCTGGCCGAGTGAACGGAGAACACAGAGCGAACGGTTTAACACAGAGAAACAGCGCAACGGAGATTGAACGGAGGCGAGCGGTTCGACGGGCGTCGCATCGCGTCAGATCTCTCCGTTTAACCTCTGTTGCTCCGTTTCTCCGTGTCATACCGTTTCCTCCGTTCTGTCGGTTACCGTTTCCTCCCTCGTCTCCCCACCGCTATAATCCGCCGCGTGAAGATACTGTCCATCGCCTCAATCGCAGCAGCAGGTGTCACGCTGCTCGCGGCCGCACAGCAACCAGCCCGGCCTTTCGATCTCCTGATCACGAACGCGCGCATCGTCGACGGCACCGGGGGGTCGTCGATCACGGGATCGGTCGCCGTTCGTGATGGGCGGATCGCGGGGGTCGGCCGCGTCAGCGGCGCCGCGACACGGACGATCGACGCCGGCGGCCAGGTCGTCGCGCCGGGCTTCATCGATCCGCATTCGCATTCGGACTTCTCGCTGCTCGTGGACGGCAACGCGGAAAGCAAGATCCGCCAGGGCGTCACGACCGAAGTAATTGGCGAGAGTGGCTCGGTCGCGCCGCAGAAGCCGACCGCCGAGCGCAGTTGGAGCGACTTCGCCGGCTACTTCGCCGCAATCGAGCGGTCGAAGACCGCCGTGAATCTGCTGTCGTACGTCGGCCTCGGCCAGGTGCGCGAATACGTGATGGGCAACGACGAGCGCGCCCCGAAAACGACCGAGCTCGAGCAGATGTCGCGGCTCGTCGCCGACGCCATGAAGCAGGGCGCGTACGGCGTCTCGACCGGGCTGATTTACTCGCCGAATGCGTACGCGAAGACCGACGAGCTCGTCGCCCTCGCGCGCCCGGCGAGCGCCGCGGGCGGCTTCTACGCCTCGCACCTGCGCTATGACGGCGAGAAGCTCAAAGAGGGCATCGAGGAAGCGATCGCGATCGGCGAGCAGGCCCGTATTCCCGTCCACGTCTTCCACCTCAAGGTGACCGGCGCCAAGAACTTCGGACGGATGAAAGAAGTGATCGCGCTGGTCGAGGCGGCGCAGAAGCGAGGCGTCGAGTTCTCCGCCGACCAGTATCCGTACGTCGCCAGCAGCACGGGGCTCTCGCAGACGATGCCGCCGTGGTCGCACGAGGGCGGTGGCGCAAAGCTGGCCGAGCGCCTGAAGGACCCGGAGACGCGCGCGAAGATTCGCAAGGAGATGGACGACCCGCACCCCAGCTGGGAAAATCGCCTCATCTCCGCCGGCACCTGGCACAACGTCCAGCTCGCATCGATCCGCGAGGCGTCGTACAAGAAATACGAGGGAATGCGGATCGACGATGCGGCGAGAGCGGCCGGCAAGGATCCGTACGACTTCGTCTTCGAGATTCTGATTGCCAACCGCGGCAGCGTCAGCTGCGTCTGGTTCATCATCGACGAAAACGATCTGAAGCTGGCGATGAAGCAGCCGTGGGTGTCGGTCGGGTCGGACGGCTCGGCGCTGGCGACGAGCGGCCCGCTGCGCAACGGCGTGCCGCACCCGCGCAACTTCGGCACCTTCCCGCGTGTGCTCGGCAAGTACGTCCGCGAGGAAAAAGTGATTTCGCTCGAGCAGGCGGTCCACAAGATGAGCGGCCTGACGGCGACGCAGCTGCACATCAAGGATCGTGGGTTGATCAAGGATGGACTGGCCGCGGACCTGGTGATCTTCGACCCGGCGACGGTCATCGACCGCGCGACCTTCACGGATCCGTTTCAATATCCGCTGGGCATCCCCATCGTCATCGTCAACGGCCGCGTCGTGCTCGACAACGGCCGCCACACCGGCGAGCGTCCGGGCGTCGTGATCCGCGGCGCCGGTTTCGCGGCGTCGCACTAGAGTGGGCGGGAGGGGCTGGATCTCGCGTCCTGCCCCTCCTGCCCTTCCTGCCCCTCCTGCCCGAGCGTAGCGACCATGCGAACTTCACAGTCACGCCGTCTGTTTTCACGCGCCTGTCAGATTCTTCCCGGCGGCGTCGACAGTCCTGTTCGCGCGTTCAAGGCGGTTGGTGCGTCGCCGTTGTTCATCCGCCGCGCGGCGGGCGCGCGCATCGAGGACGTCGACGGCAACACCTACATCGACTACGTGATGTCGTGGGGGCCGCTCCTCCACGGCCACGCGCCGACCGGGCTCGTGAAGGCGCTGGCGGCCGCCTCGCGCCGCGGCACCAGCTTCGGGGCGCCGAGCCCGCTCGAAGCCGCGCTCGGCGAGCGCGTGCGCGCGCTGATGCCATCGATCGAGCGCATCCGGTTCGTCAGCTCGGGCACCGAGGCGGCGATGAGCGCCGTGCGCGTGGCCCGCGCCGCGACCGGACGCGATCGGATCATCAAGTTCGAGGGCTGCTATCACGGGCACGCCGACGCGTTTCTGGTCAAGGCCGGTTCCGGCGCGCTCACGCTCGGCGCCCCGACGAGTCCCGGCGTCACGCGCGCCGCCGCGGCCGATACCCTCGTCGCGACCTACAACGATCGCGCGTCCGTACAGCGCGTGTTCGACGAGAGCCGCGGACAGATTGCCGCCCTCATCATCGAGCCAATCGCCGGCAACATGGGGCTCGTCCCGCCGGCGGACGGCTTCCTGCGCGCGGTACGCGAGATGTGCACCGCCGAAGGCGCGCTCCTGATCTTCGACGAAGTAATCTCCGGGTTCCGCGCGGCGGCCGGCGGCGCGCAGGCGATCACCGGGGTCCAGGCTGACCTGACCTGCCTTGGCAAGATCATCGGCGGAGGATTGCCGGTCGGCGCGTACGGTGGGCGCGCGGATCTCATGGACCTCGTGTCGCCGGTGGGCCCTGTTTATCAGGCCGGCACGCTGTCCGGGAATCCGCTCGCCATGACGGCGGGGTTGTGGAGTCTCGACCGGCTGACGCCGAAGCTGTACGCCTCGCTCGCCGCGCTCGGAGCCCGGCTGGCCGCGGGGCTCGCTGACGCGGCGCGTGACGCCGGCGTCGCGCTGCAGGTGAACGCGTTCGGCTCGCTCCTCACGCCGTTCTTCACCGATCGGCCGGTCCGCGACTATGCATCGGCGACGAGCGCCGACACCGCGCGATACGCCGCCTTCTTCCGCGGCATGCTGGCACGCGGGATCTACCCGCCGCCCTCACAATTCGAGGGCTGGTTTCTGTCCGCTGCGCACACGGTGAAAGACGTGGACAAGACGATTAGTGCAGCAAGAGAAGCGATGCAGGACGTGCTGAGAACCTCGCCACCACAGAGGACACCGGGGACACGGAGGAACATTCCTAATGAGTAGGATTCAACCTCAGTGTCCTCCGCGCCCTCCGCGGTGGAGAGTGTTTGGCTCAGCGCGCCGAACTGAGAACTAGCGGAGAATCTAGCCGGACGCGCAGCGTGGTACCCACGGGCAGCTCCACGTCCTTCCCCTCCGTGGCCGCGATCGTGCCGCCGCCGCCGATGAGAATGCCGGCGAGCGCGCCTTTCGCGCCGCCGAGAATGGCGCCCAGGATGGCGCCAGCGCCGGCGCCAATCCCGATCTTCCCCGCCTCCCCCTTGATGCCTTCGCTCTCGAGCGCCTGCGTCACCGTGGCGCGGATGGGGTGCGCCCGTCCGTTGATCGTCACGCGGTCGAACGCGACCGTGAGGCCGCCCTTGCGATCCGTGCGCGTGGCTTTGCTGACCGAACTCACGACTCCGCGCATGACGGATCCGGCCGGCACGAGCACGCGCCCGCGCTCGTCATTGAGGTCGACCAGCGTCGTCGCCTCGAAGCGATCCTCGACCTGCGCCGTCTTCGAAGACAGTGAATTCTGGAGTCGAACGTCGAACTCGGTCCCGACCGGGATCTCGTTCGGGTTCTGCGCGCGACCGGTGGTGCGCGCCGGCGCCGGCGGAGGGACCGCCTCCGATCGCGAGCCCGCCGGCGGCGTGTAGCCGCCTGCGGAGTCGCCGCGCGCGCGGCTGCGGATGTTGTCAATCCGATCGCGCACGTCGATGTATTCGCTGCGCGCGATCGGCTCGTTGCGGCGCAGCTTCACCTTGAGATAGATCGTCTCGTCCCGCGCGTCGTCGAGCTCCGCCTGGAGCTGCGATCCCAGGACCGCGTCGCGTGAGCGCGCCTGCGCGATGTCGCGCGAAGCGTCGTAGATGGTGTCCTGGAGTCGCTGGATGTCCGCGCTGGTCACAGTGGACTGGGCTGCGGCAGGGGCGGCGAGACCGAGTGCCAGGGTCAGGACCGCAAGCCATCTCATCAATTTCACAAGAACCTCCAAGCCCAGCGGCTGCAAATCGCGAGCCTAGATTTTCGTCCTATCTCCAGGGCATGAGCCGTTCGATCCAGGCGATCCGGGTCAGATCGTTGTAGATGACTGTCACCATCAGCATCAGGATGAGGACAAACCCGGCCAGCAGGACCTTTTCCTTGACGCGCAGGCTGAAGTCGCGCCGGGCAATGCCTTCGAGCGCCATCATGAAGATGTGTCCACCGTCCAGCACCGGGATCGGCATCAGGTTCAGCAGGCCCAGGTTGAGGCTGATGGACGCCATGAGGCCGAAGAACGCGATCAGACCGAGCCGCGCCGTTTCACCGGAGAGCTGCGCGATCGCGACAGGGCCCATCAACTGTTTCGGCGAGACTTCCCGCGTGAGGAGGCCCCAAAGCGCCTGAAAAATCAGCGCGGCGGACTGGATGTTTTGGTCGATGCTCTTGACAATCGCCCCTCTAGCCCCTGGCTTCTCGGTGATCACGTCGTCAACCGGCCGCACACCGAGCCAGCCGACGGTGCCGTGTCGGTCGGGCGTCACGGTTAGCGTCTGCTGGACACCACCGCGCAGCACGGTGATGTTCATCGGCTTTTCCGGATGGCTCGCGATGAGCTCCCGCATCTGGTAGTGAAAGGTCATCGGCTTCCCATCGACAGCGACAATCACGTCGCCATCTTTGAGACCGCCGCGATCGCCCGGATCGCCAGGAGTCACCGATGCGAGATGCGGATGGACCGTGGGAAAGACGCCGATGTCGCCGAACTCGAAGCGCCCTTGCCCCGCCGTGGTCGGCGTGACCTTCAACGTCATCGGCCCGCCGTCGCGCTGCAGCCGGAGCTCGACCTCGCGGTTCGCACGGGTACCAATCGCAAGGTCGAGCTCTGCCCAGGTTCTTACGGCGTGATCGTTTACCGCTTCGAGGCGGTCGCCAGGCCGTACGCCCGCACGAGCGGCCGGCGAGCCCTCCGCAACGACCCCAACAACCGCCGGTTGTTCCTCGTACGCGTTTTTCTCGACACCCTGGTAGAAGATGAGCGCGAGGAGCACGACCGCCAACAGGATGTTCATGGTCGGGCCCATGATCAAAACCTGGAAGCGCTGCCACTTGCTCTTCGACAGGAACTCGTCCTGCCGCCTGACGACGTTCCCCTGCTTGTCGCGCTCGACGTCGTCCGGGTTCTCGCCGGCCATCTTCACGTAGCCGCCGAGCGGCAGCGCCCCGATCCCGTACTCCGTGTCGCCGCGCCGGAAGCTGATGACCGTGGGATTGAAGCCGAGCTGAAACTTGAGCACGCGGATGCCGACGCGCTTGGCGGCGAGAAAGTGGCCGAGCTCGTGGACAAACACCAGCACGCCGAGGTTGATGGCGAAGCTGACGGGCCAGGATGTGAAGATGCGGTGCGCGACGTCGGACAGATCAGCCATTTACCCTTTAGATTGTAACTCGCTCGCAATGGCGCCAGCGCATTCCCGCGACCAGCTGTCCACGGCGCGCACGGCGGCCAGCGTGGCCACATTCGTGGGCACGTGTGCGGCCATCGTCCGCTCTGTAATCTCGGGAATTGCTGTGAAGCCGACGCGCCCCTCGAGGAATGCACACACCGCCACCTCGTTTGCCGCGTTCAGCACGACGGGAAGGCTGCGTTCGGCGGCGAGCGCGCGATACGCGAGCTGCAGACACGGAAACGCCGACGTGTCCGGCACCTCGAAGTCGAGTCGCGCCGCGCGCGCCAGATCGAGCGGCGGCAGCGGCGCCACCCACCGCTGCGGATACGAGAACGCGTACTGAATCGGCAGGCGCATGTCGGTCACGCCGAGCTGCGCGATGATCGATCCATCGGTCAGCTCCACCATCGAGTGCACCACCGACTGCGGGTGGATGACGACGTCGATGTGGTCGCCCGGAACGCCAAACAACCAGTGCGCCTCGATGACCTCGAGCCCCTTGTTCATCAGCGTCGCCGAGTCGATCGTGATCTTGCGTCCCATGCGCCAGGTTGGATGCTGCAGCGCCTCCTCGGCGGTGACATCGGCGAGCTGCCCCGACGTGCGCCCCCGAAACGGCCCGCCAGACGCAGTCAGCACGAGACGCCGGACCTCCGAAGGCGCGCGGCCGTGCAGGCACTGGTGGATCGCATTGTGTTCGCTGTCGACCGGCAGGATCGCGACGCCTTTGCGCGACGCGGCGTCCGTCACGATGCCACCAGCCATCACGAGCACTTCCTTGTTCGCGAGCGCGATCGTCTTGCCGTGCTCGATCGCGGCGAGTACCGCCTCGAGGCCGTCCGTGCCGCTCGAGGCGCAGAGGACGATGTCGACGTCGGGCTGCGACGCCACGGCCACGAGGCCGTCGCGTCCGGCGCCGGCCAGCGTCGTTTCGCCGACCAAGCCGAGGTCGCGCAGCCGATCGATCGCATCGCCGGTGGCCATCGCCGCCACGCGGGGCCGGTAGCGTGCCACCTGCGCCGCGAACCGCTCCACGTTTTCGCCTGCGGCCAGACCGACGACCTGCAGGCGATCGGCATGCGCGTCGATCACGGCGAGCGCGCTCTGGCCGATCGAGCCCGTGGAGCCGAGGATGGCGATTCGCTTCACAGCAGCAGCTTTCGGCTATCAGCCGTCAGCTTTTCAGGCGCTCTCATGGAAGGCTGAGAGCTGAGAGCCGATCGCTGAGAGCTACGCATATTTGAGCACGATGTAATACACCGGCGCCGCGAACAGCAGCGCATCGATCCGATCGAGCACGCCGCCGTGTCCGGGGATCAGCGCCGAGCTGTCCTTCACGCCGGCGCTCCGCTTCAGCATCGACTCGAAGAGATCGCCGGCGATGCCCAGCGCGACGATCGCCACGCCGAGTAGCGCGCGGAAACCGATCGGAAAGCCTGGCAACCACCACTCGCCGGCGATCGCCAGGAGCAGCGCGCCGACTACGAACCCTCCAATCGCCCCTTCGGCCGTTTTCTTCGGGCTGATGGCGGGCGCCAGGGGACGGCGTCCGAGCGAGCGGCCCGTGTAGTACTGCGCCGTGTCGCTGGCCATCACGGTGAGCATCAGAAGAAACAGCGCCTCGCGTCCGGGCTCCGCGCGAATCGCCATCATCGATCCGATCGGAAGCCCCAGGTACAGCATCGGGAAGACCGCCGCCGCCGCGCGGCCGAGCGCGTCGCGCTCGCCTTTCCAGGACGTCAGGGTGATGGCCGCTAGCGCCACGAACCCCGATATGAGGATGGCGTCGAGCACCATGCTGCCGAGCACCAGGCGATCCAGGATCCACACGCTCGTGCCCATGCCGAGACTTGTCAGCATGGTGGCGGCACACGCGGGAGCGAACGGAATCGGCGTGCCTCCGGCCGCCGCCAGCTTCGCGTATTCGACGAACGCGAGGACCAGCAGCGCTTCGGCGACGGCCAGAAATATCAGCGGATGGGCGAACCAGACGACGGCGACGGCCAGCGCGACGAGGACCGCGCCGCTGAGCACCCGCGTCACTTGACGCCGAGCGCTACCGGCGACGGCTTGATGCCGCCGTACCGGCGGTCCCGTTTCTGGTAGGCGATCACGGCTTCAAGGAGATGACGGCGGCGAAAATCGGGCCACAGCGTCTCGGTGACCCAGATTTCGGCGTACGCGATCTGCCACAGCAGGAAGTTGCTGATGCGCATCTCGCCGCTCGTGCGAATCAGTAGATCCGGATCCGGCTGACCGCTCGTGTAGAGGAATTCGCCGAACCGCCGCTCGTCCAGGTCGTCGGCGGCGATGCCCGACGCGATCGCGCGGCGCGCCGCGTCGACGATTTCCGCCCGGCCCCCGTAGTTCAGCGCGATGTTGAACTGCATGCCGGTGTTGTTCGCCGTCTGCCCGATGCCGATTTCGAGCTCGCGCTGGACGTCGCCGGCGAGATCCTCCGTGCGGCCGATGACGCGAAACTGGATGTTGTTCCTGTGCAGCGTGCTGAGCTCGAGGCGGATGTACCGCTTCAGCAGCATCATCAGCGTGTTCACTTCCGCGCGCGGCCGCTTCCAGTTCTCGACGGAAAACGCGTAGAGCGTGAGAACGTCGATGCCGAGCCGCGCCGAGCTTTCCACGACGTCGCGCACCGAGTCGATGCCGGCGCGGTGGCCTTCGACGCGCGGCAGATGGCGCTGCGCCGCCCAGCGCCCGTTGCCATCCATGATGATGGCCACGTGCGTTGGAAGCTGGTCGAAATTGACCTGGCGCGCCAGCGCTTCGTCGGAAGATCCTGGCGGAATCCACGCCAGGAGCTGCTCAAGCGACATTACCGTTCCTTCGGAGTAAACCTCGATTGTACAACACTATACGTGACACTCACGAGAAACAGCCCGCTGGCGGGCGCCGTCGGGCCGGCCTGGCCGCGATCGCGCGACGCGAGCACGTCGGCCATCCACTCCGCCGGACGATGTCGCCGGCCGACCTCCACGAGCGAGCCGGCGATCGCCCGGACCATGTGGCGCAGGAAACCCGTCCCGCAGATCTCGTAGGTGATCATTTCGGATTGCGGATGTCGGATCTCGGAAACGAAGATTTCGCGCTCAGTGGTACGCACATCGCTGCCGGCCGTTTGAAAGGCTGCAAAATCGTGCATGCCTTCCAGGAGTTGCGCCGCCGTCCGCATCGCCTCCACGTCCAGCGGCCCTGGCACGTGCCAGACGTAGCGTCGTTCGAAGGGGCTGACGACATCGCCGTTCCAGAAGCGGTACTGGTAGGTTTTCGCTCGGGCATCGCCGCGTGCTCGGAACGACGACGGGACCTCCTCCGCGGCCAGCACGCGCACGGTGGGCGGGAGCCGCGCGTTCAGGGCGCGCACCACTGTGTTCGCGGCAAGCGGGCGCTCGATTGAAAACGCCGCAACCTGACCGAGCGCGTGCACGCCGGCATCGGTCCGTCCGGCACTCATCACCGTGACGTCGCGCTCGTCGAGGTCGCGCAGCGCGTCTTCGAGGAGACCCTGAATGGACACGCCCGCCGCCTGACGCTGCCAACCGACGAAATCAGTCCCGTCGTAGGCCAGCGTAATCTTGAAGGTCTGCATCAGGCTTGTGCGAACAACGGTTTATCACGAAGCAGCGAAGGAAACGAAGGCCACGAAGCTAATTCTTGTACAAACCGTTCTTCGTGTTCTTCGTACTCTTCATGTCTTCGTGATGAACCGTCGTATCAAGCCATTGGCCTTGACCCGGGCTTCACGACCGGCAGGCCTCGCGCGCAGAGCGGACATTTGTCCGGTTCGTACGTCGGGAGGTCGATGTCGAGCAGCGACGCGAACGGGACGTCGAACTCCGCGCGTCCTCCGGAGCGATTGACGATTGACGCAGCGCCAACCACCTGGCCACCCGACGCCTTCGCCACCTGCATCGTCTCGCGCGTCGAGCCGCCGGTGGTCAGCACGTCTTCGACGACGAGGACGCGATCGTTTTCGGCGATGACGAATCCGCGCCGCAGCGTGAGTGCGCCATCCTGCCGTTCGGCGAACAGCGCACGCACGCCCAGCGCGCGGCCGACTTCATGGCCGATGACGACGCCGCCAAGAGCGGGCGATAGAACCGCGGTGGGTCTGAGGCTCCGCGTGCGATCGGCAATCAGGCGACCGAGCGTCTCGGCGTGCGCCGGGTGCTGCAGGACGAGTGCGCACTGCAGGTAGCCGGAACTGTGAAGCCCCGAAGTCAGGCGGAAATGACCCTCGAGCAGCGCGCCCGAGCGGCGAAACAGATCAAGAAGCTCGTCGCGGGTCATTCTTCAGGTGCTGCTCGAACAAGTTGAAAATGCGCTTGTACTCGTCCGCCCAGCTCGTCTCCTCCTCGAACCC
>Ga0114129_10011233_pt1 | contig 12767 bp, 8 predicted proteins | sample RhiMetdeltSRZDD1_FD_80071 | JGI IMG/M metagenome (GOLD analysis project Ga0114129, IMG submission 80071) | Populus rhizosphere microbial communities from Tennessee, USA - Rhizosphere MetaG P. deltoides SRZDD1 (version 2) (version 2) | ecosystem: Host-associated > Plants > Roots > Rhizosphere >...
CAGGACCTCCTCGTCGGCGTGACCACCACCGATCCAGCGACGTTCGCGACGGTGGTGGCGACGCTGATGGCGGTCGCGCTTGTCGCCTGCTACGTGCCGGCGTGGCGCGCCACTCGCGTCGATCCGACTACGGCACTGAGATCCGAATAGTCGCCATTTCGGATTTCGGATCTCGGATTGCGGATTGGTTGCGCCGCACCGTGGTTCGGCGCCCTGATTTCGTCATCGAGGTCACCTCGATGTCCACGCGCGTGGCGCCGGTGGTGGCGACATGCACCGGCACGACATTCTGCGAGCAGTATCCGCCACCAGTGTCGACGAGGCCCGACGAAATCAGGCGCCGCGTTCCTGCGCCGTAGACCCGCACCTCGGCGCCCGCCTTCGTATGACGGCCGCGCTCGTCGACGACGTCGACGGCAAGCGAACGACGTGCGATCGAGGGCGGCAGCAGGTTCCTGAACAGGTAGTGCCCGCCCTTCGCATCGTTATTCGCCAGCGCGAGATCCAGAGCGCCGTCGCCGTCGAAGTCGACCCACTGCACGCCGTGGCTGGCGTCGTGATCGCGCACGAGCGCCGGAATCACGTCTGTGAAGCGCGCTCTCTCATTGTGGAATAGGTGATCCGGATAGTGCGTCTCGGTTACCAGGAATCCCGCGACGTAGAGATCCGGCCGGCCATCGTTGTCGTAGTCGCCCCACGACGGCGTGGTCGCATGCTGGGCGAAAAACAGGCCCGTCTCCTTCGTCACGTCGACAAAGCGCTTGCCGCCATCGTTGCGGTACAACGCGCTCGGTCCATAGTTGGCGACGAACAGATCGAGGAAACCGTCGCCGTCGAAGTCGGCCACGGCGGCGCCGACGCCGCCGAACTCCTCAGACGCGCGCGGCGCCTCGACGCCCCACTCGCGCGCGACATCGACGAAATGGCCGTCATCGTTCCTGAATAGTCCGTTCGTATCGCCGTTCTGATTTGCAACGAACAGATCCAGATCGCCGTCGCCGTCGACGTCGAACCACACGGCACCGACCGTCTTCCGCGAATCGCCGATGCCTGATTCCGTGGTCACGTCGGTGAAGCGGCCGTTGTCGTTGCGAAACAGCCGGTTTGGCTGATCGCGGAAAGCCACGAAGAGATCGACGTCGCCGTCGTTGTCGTAATCGATCCACGACGTCTGACGCGAAACGCCGACCAGTCGCAGGCCGAGCGCTGGCGCCACGTTGGTGAAGTGGCGTCCATTGCCGTCATTTCGATACAGCTTGTTGGGGACGCCGCCGGCAAACCCGACGTACAGATCGACCTGACCGTCGCCGTCGAAGTCGCCCCACGCCGCGACGCGCGTCTCGATCGTGTCCGCGAGGCCGACGGCTGCTGCCACGTCCTCGAATCGTCCCTGGTCCTGCCGATACAGCCGGTTCGGGCGGCCGCGGAAGCCGACGAACTCGTCGAGGTCGCGGTCGTTGTCGAAGTCGGCCCACGCGTTGGCCTGGCCGCCGTTGGCGGAGAAGAGATCCGGCTGGACGAGCGCAAACCGCGGGGACAGATCGGCAGCGCCGAGAGCAGTGACGGTGAGCAACGAAAGTAGCGCGGCCCTTTTAGGGCCGCGATGATCGTCACTCCGCTCTGAGCGCTTCGAGAGGCACAACGCGCGTGGCACGACGGGCGGGAAGGTAGCACGCAAGCACCGATGCGGTCGACAGGACCGCGAGCGCAACCGTCAGGACCAACGGATCGAACGGGCTCACGCGGTACAGCAACCCGCTCACGAGCTTACCGATGCCGGCCGCCATCAACGTCCCGATCGCCAGGCCGACGATCGTGGTGCGCAGGCCTTCACGGACGACGAGCTGCCGGACGTTCGCGGCGGTGGCGCCAAGCGCCATACGGATGCCGATCTCACGCGTGCGCCGCGATACGTCGTACGCCTTCAGACCGTAGACGCCAATCGTCGCGAGCAGCAGCGCCAGCGCGCCGAAGGCGGTGAAGAGCGTCGCCGCCGCCCGGACGGCCCACTCCGTAATGCTCCGGTCGCGGTGCTGCGTCATCGTAGTCGCGGCCGTGATGGGCAGCCGAGCGTCGACACGTAACAGCTCGCCCCGAATGGCGGCGAGCATGGCCGCGTCGTCCGAGCCCGGTTGCGTCCGAACATGAATCGTCATCATCGTTCGGAACGCGGGACCGGACGGCACGAACATATGCGGGCGCGGATTCTGGTCGAAGATGTCGTGTCGCATCTCGGCGACGACGCCGACGATCTCGTATGGCTGTGAAGCCTCCCCTTCCCTTGGTTGAACGAGAATCCGGCGTCCGATCGGATCGTCATCCTTGAACAGCTTCGCCGCCATATGCCGATCGATGATGATCGGCGAGACGCCGCGCGGCGGACCGACGGGATCCTCCTCGGCGGCAGTGAATTCGCGGCCGCGCAGCAACGGCAGACCGATCGTCTCGAAGTAGCCGGCCCCGACGATCAGGAAGTCTCCACCGACGGGATCGTCACTCGGCGACAGCCTGGCGGAACGCCCCTCGCGCATCGCGCCAAACGGCACCAGCGACGCGGCGCTCGCGCGCTGAACGCCTGGGATGGCGCGCACGCGCTGCAGCGCCGACTTGAACAGATTGCGCGAACGCGGCTGGTCGTAGCCCGCAAGACTCGGATCGATCGAGACGATCAATTGGCGGTCCAGAGAGAAGCCGGGGTCTGCCGACGCGGCGTGAATCGCGGCGCGAACGAAGAGCCCGCCGACGGCCACGAGCGCGAGCGACACGGCGAGTTGCATGACCACCAGCGCAGAAGCGGTCCGGCGGCGCGTGCGTCCCGGCGTCTCTTTCAGGTCGGGGCTGACATGCGGACGTGAGAGCGCTACCGCAGGCCCGAGCGCAAAGAACGCTGTGCTGAAGCCGGCCAGCGCGACGGCGGCAATCGCCAGCCGCCATGACGGTTCGACAATGACATCGATGCCCAGCGGCAGCGCGCTCGACAACCACGCGGCGAGCGCGCGCGTCGACCACCAGCCGATGACGAGGCCGGCCGCGGCCCCGAGCGCCGCCAGCGTCAACCCCTCGATCAGCAGCTGCCGGATGATGCGCGCACGGCCGCTGCCCAGCGCCTGCCGGATCGCGATCTCCCTGCGACGAGCGGATCCGCGCGCGAGCAGCAGATTGGCAAGGTTGAGGCAGGCGACCACCAGCACCAGCGCACCCATCAGCATCAGCAGCGCGGAAAAGCTGACCAGTCCGGATTCGGCGTCCGGCTGCGAGCTGACGCCCATGCGCGGCAGGCCGGCGAGCAGAAACGTCTGATCGTGGTCGGTGGCGGCGTACTCCGCGTCCAGCTGCGTCGCGAACGCGTCGAGCGCCTGGTCCGCCGCGACACGGCCGAGCCCCGGCTTCAACACACCGGCGATGTTCACCGCGTAGTTGCCGCGGTCAGTCAGCCCGGTCGTGCGCTGCTTGAAGACCTCGTTGACGATGATGTCGTAGCTGCCGAGCGGAAACCACCACTGCGGCGACATGAGGCTCATCGTGCCGGTGAAATCGCGCGCGGTCACGCCGACGACCGTGACCGGCGTCCCGTTCACGCGAACCGTGCTCCCGACAAACGATGGCGACAGTCCCGTCTTGCGCCAGACGCTGTACGACGCGATCGCGACGGGCGCCCGCGTCCCCGGCCGCTCCTCGTCGAGCGTGAACGTGCGTCCGGCGGCCAGCGGCACGCCCAGGGTCTGGAAGTAGTTCGCCGAGACGAGCGCGGCGAACGTCTGCTTGACCGCATCGCCTTCTCCAACGCCGATCGTCGAAAAGGTGTGCGCCATCAGGCTCTCGAACACGTTGCTGCGATCGCGGAGGTCCGCGTAGGCGGGATAGGAGAAGTCGCGGTAGTGATCCGGCTTCGAGCGCTCGCGGCTGAAGACGCCGAGCGCCCGATCGATGCGTCCGGGCCTCGGCTGAAGGACCAGCGCGTTCACCACCGAGAACACGGCGGCGTTGACGCCAATGCCGAGCGCCAGGACAAGGACGGCGACAGCCGTGAAACCCGGCGTCCGCTGAAGGAGCCGTAGCGCGTGGCGAAAATCTCGAATAACGGACATGGAGCGCCGGCTCCTGGTAATTACGAGGACTGCTGAGACGAGGTTCACCGGCCCTCAGCGTTCTAACAGTAGAATTCCCCGGTGTCCGACCCGGGCCGCTTCGCGCCGGGCTCCATGATCGCCGTCCGGTATCGTCTCGTCGCACTGTTCGGCCGAGGCGGCATGGGCGAGGTCTACTGCGCGCCGCTGGCCAAGTCTCGCACAAGAACGTTGCCGACCTAGTCCGGGTCCAGGTCCATGGTCCACATTCCCGACGACGATCTCACGATCGGCGCGCCGCGCACGCCGGATCCGACGACGCCGTCGAGTCGGTTCGCGCCCGGATCCATCATCGCGGGCCGGTATCGACTGGTGGCGCTGCTCGGACGCGGCGGCATGGGGGAGGTCTATCGAGCTGACGATCTCACCCTCGATCAGCCGGTGGCGCTGAAGTTCCTGCCCGAGGGAGTCGGCAGCGATCCGCAGAAGCTGGCCCAGTTCCACAACGAGCTCCGCACGGCGCGTCTGGTCTCGCACAAGAATGTCGTCCGCCTCTACGACCTCGGCGAGGCGCAGGGCCGGCGCTTCCTCACCATGGAATACATCGATGGCGAGGACCTGGCGTCGCTGCTGCGCCGGATCGGGCGCATTCCGCAGGACAAGGCGATCGAGCTGGCGCGTCAACTGTGTGCGGGCATCGCGGCCGCGCACGAGCGCGGTGTGCTGCATCGCGACCTGAAACCGGCCAACGTGATGATCGACGGCGACGGCAATGTCCGCATCACCGACTTCGGCATCGCGGGCACCGCGGCGTCCGCCTCGATGTCCGAGAGGCCGGCGACGAACGTCGCCGCGTTCGCCGGCACGCCGCAGTACATGGCGCCGGAACAGCTCGCGGGCCAGCCGGCATCAATCCGGAGCGACATCTATGCGCTTGGACTGATCCTGTTCGAGATCTTCACCGGACGCCGCGCGCTCGATGTGAAATCGCTGGCAGATCTGAAGCAGTGGCACGAGTCGGGCGCCCTCACGACTCCCGCGATGCTCGTGCCGGATCTCGACCCGGCCGTCGAGCGCGTCATCCTGCGCTGCCTCGAGAAGGATCCGCTGCAGCGACCCGGCTCGGCGCTCGCGGTGGCGGCGGCGCTTCCCGGCGGCGATCCGCTGGCCGCAGCGCTCGCCGCCGGCGAGACGCCGTCGCCCGAACTGCTCGTCGCTGCAGGTGAAGCGGAAGCACTCGGCGTCGGAATCGGGCTCGCCGGCGTGGGCGCGGTCGTCGCTGCGCTGGCGATCCTCGTCGCGATCGCGCCGAGGCTGAGCGTGTCCGGCCTTGTGCCGCTCGAAAAACCGCCAGCGGTCCTCGCCGACCGCGCGCGGCAGATCCTGAACTCTTTCGGGTACACGGATTCAGTCGCGGACACGGCGTACGACATGACGACCAGTCCGACGTTCCTGCGATGGGCCGCGGCGAACGACCAGCGCGTCAATCGATGGGACGTGCTCAAGACTGGAAGTCCACCGACGCTTGTCTTCTGGCATCGGACGAGCCCGCGGCCAATGACGCCGCAGCGGCCTTCGCCGTACTTGACGAATACCGATCCGCCGCTGACTGTCTCGGGAATGACCGTGTTGATCCTCGACACGCTCGGACGAGCGATCGAGTTCCAGGCCGTGCCGCCGCAGGTCAACAGCGACGACACACCCACCGCACCGCCGCGATGGGAGGCGCTTTTCGAGGCGGCTGGCCTGTCGATGACATCGTTCACACCGGTGCCGCCGCAGTGGTCGCCGCGCGACTTCGCGGATACGCGGGCAGCTTGGGAAGGGCCGCTACCCGATCACCCCGAATACAGCGTCCGCGTGGAGGCGGCGGGATTCAGAGGCCGACCGGTTTCGATGTTCGTCCTCGGTCCCTGGGCCCGGGCCACGCGCATGGCGCCGCTCCCGCGGTCGACCGCGCAGATTCTGCTCGCGGCGTTCATCTCGATCGTCGTCGTGGCGCTCGTGCTGGCAGCGCTGCTCATCGCGCGCTACAACCTGCGCGCGCAGCGGGCCGACCGCCGCGGCGCGGCCCGCCTCGCCGCCTTCGTGATGATTGGCTATGCCTCGCTGTGGGTGATCTCCGGTCATCACGTCGCCGACGTGGCCCAGGAAGTGGGCATGTTCACGCGCAGCTACGGCAGCGTGCTGATGGCGGCGTGCCTGCTGTGGATCGTCTACCTCGCGCTCGAGCCGTACGTTCGGCGATTCTGGCCGGATGGCATTCTGGGCTGGGCGCGACTGCTCTCCGGCCACGTGCGCGATCCGCGCGTGGGCCGCGACGTGCTCCTGGGTTGCGTCGTGGCGTCCGCTCTTGCAGTCCTGCAGGCAGTGCTCATGGCGCTGCCGCCACTCCTCGGGCGGACGCCACCGATTCCATCGCTCGGCTCGAGCGTCAACGCGCTCACCAGCCTGCCGCAGCTGGCGGCGAATATCTTCGACGTGGTCATTGGCGGCCTCTTCTCGGCGATGTTCGTCATTCTCGGCTATGTGCTGCTACGCCTCATCCTGCGGCGGACACCTTTGGCCATTGCGGCGCTGATGATCGTGATGGGATTCGTTCAGGCGCAGCGGGTTCTCGACTCCGGCGCCCCGGTCTGGATCGCCGCGGTGTACGAACTGTTGCTCATCTCCACGATCGCGTTCATCGTCGTGCGTTTCGGACTGCTCGTCACGGCGGTGTCGGCTGGGGTCGCCAACATCCTGGCGGCAACGCCCCTGACGTCGTCGCTGACGCACTGGACGGCGACCACGTCGAACCTGGCGCTCGCAGTGGTGCTCGGGTTGACCGTGTTTGGTTTCTACGCCTCTCGCGCGGGACAGCCTCTCCTCGGCGACTTCGGCGAAAGAGTCAAAAGTTAGAAGCTTCTACCTTTTCACTTTTGACTTTTCCGTGGGGGAAGCCCGCCACGGATCCTCGGGCCATGGATGCTTCGGATAGCGGCCGCGCAGTTCCTTTCTGACTTCGGGGTAGGTGCGGTCCCAGAAGCTGCGCAGGTCGCGCGTCACCTGCACCGGGCGCCCGTTCGGTGCGAGCAGCGACAACACGACAGGCTCGCGGCGCCGACCGATGTGGGGAGTCTCGGCGAGCCCGAAGAGCTCTTGCAGTTTCACGGCCGCTCCGACGGTCCCATCGTCGTGGTATTCGAGGCGATGGCGGCGGCCGCTCGGCACGGCGAACGTCTCGGGGGCGTCGCGCTCCAGCCCGCGCAGGATGTCCGACGCCAACGCGCGTGTGAGATCGATCTCGTCGAGCCGCTTCGCGCCGTAGGCGGCCGTGCGTACCGCGTCCGCAAGATCGATCTCGTGCCCCGCGAATCTCAGACGGTGCAGCAGCCGCCGGTCGTCGTCGCGCGGGCCGCGCGCGAGCCACGCGTCAGCGAGAAGCTGTGCGGCCATCTCAGGATCCGCCGCGACCGGCCGTTCTCGAAGGACGAGCGCGTCGTACCGCTCGACCGCCAGAGCCTTTACTGTTCCGGCGGCCCCGTCGAATCTGTGGATGACGTCTGAAGCTGTGGGGGTGAGCCAGGCGCGCTCGACGAGACTCGCCAAACGGATCATTGCGGATTGCGGATGTCGGATTGCGGATTGCGGATTGAAACGATTCACGTCCAGGGCGACGAGGAATTCGCCGTCGCGGACGCCGCTTTCTCGCGCGATCGTCGCGCCTGTACCCGAAGCGAGCAGAACGTCCGGCGATCCCGGCCCGCGGCGTTGCGCGACACGGTCGGGGTATCCGGACAGTATCGCTCGGAGAAACGCAGACTCGGTCGACATTGCGGATTGCGGATCTCGGATGGCGGATTGAATGGTTGATTGAATGGCCTCCGCGGCTCGCTTCACGTGGCCAGGCACGGAGGACCAGTGGTCGATCGCCGACAGGAGGTCCGACGCAGTCGACGCGGTTCGCGGCGGCAGCAGGTGACGCTCGGACAGCAACGCACAGGCTCGCGCGATCGATCGCGCGCCGCCGGCCTCCACGAGCATCCGCGCGAGCCTGGGATGCAGCGGGATCCGGTGCACCTGTGCGCCCAGCGCGGTCAAGCGAATGGACGTGTCGATGAGCTCGAGGCGGCCGAGAAGCGTCAGCGCCGCGGCGAGCGCTTCCTCCTGCGGCGCCTCGAACCACTCGAGCGTGCGCGGATCGCCGCCCCAGGCGATGACGTCGAGGGCCGTGCTGGCGAGATCGATGCGATGGATCTCCGGCTCCCGGTGCGGACGAAGCCGGTCGCGGGCGTCCCACAGCCGCCGAACGATGCCAGGCGCGATTCGGCCCGCGCGGCCCGCCCGCTGGTCGGCAGCATCCGCGGTGATGCGTTCGGTTTCCAGGCTGTCGATGCCGCGGTCGGCATCGTACCGGGCAACCTTGTGGAGCCCGCTGTCGACGACTGCCGTCACGCCGGGAACCGTGAGCGACGTCTCGGCGATGTTCGTGGCCACGATGACGCGGCGGCTCGCCGAAGGCTGCAGCGCACGATCCTGCGCATCGGCATCGAGGGAACCGTGCAGTGGCAGCGCCTGAATGGCGGGCAGAACCTGCTGGATCTCGCCGACGGCATGCCGGATCTCCGACGCGCCCGGCAGAAAGCACAGCACCTGACCGTCGGTGAGGTTGAGCAGGTCGGCGACGGCGGCCGCCACCGACTGCGCCGGTGCGTAGGCCATATCGACCGGATGGACCCGACCGGGCACATCGACGACCGGACAGCTGTCGAGAAACGACGACACCGGCGCCGCGTCGAGCGTCGCGGACATCACGACGATGGTCAGATCGCGGCGCGCACGCCAGGCCTGACGAGCCAGCGCAATCGCCAGATCGGCGTGGATGCTCCGCTCGTGAAACTCATCGAGGACGATGGTGCGGAAATCCGAGAGCAGCGGATCAGTCTGCAGGCGCGCGGTCAGGATCCCTTCGGTGACGACGAGCAGTCGCGTGTCGCTGGAGAACCGGCGGTCGAAGCGCACCTGCCAGCCGACCTCGCGTCCGACGGTCCAGCCGCGTTCGTGCGCAATCCGAGCCGCGATCGCGCGCGCGGCCACGCGGCGCGGCTGCAGCAGGATGACCGGACCATCGGCCATCAGCGCCGGCGGCACGCGCGTTGTCTTGCCGGCACCGGGCGCGGCGGTCACGACCACGGCGCGCGATCGGCGCACGTGCTCGAGGATCCGATCGAGGTGTGGGTCGATCGGCAGGAAACTCTTCACCACGGCGGACACTGAGGACACGGAGGATAAATCCTAATCGCGTACAGGATTTGGCCTCTGTGTCCTCCGCGTCCTCCGTGGTGGAGCGGTTGGATCAGGGCGACAAGCCCCACAGCTGTCTGAGCCGCGCGTCGCGGCCGCAGCCGGCGCGGTACATCTGGTACGCGGCGGCGTGCGTCTTGTAATAGTGCTGGTGGTAGTCCTCAGCCGGCCAGAAGGCGGTCGCAGGCTGAATCTGCGTGAGCACGCGCGTGAACCGTCCCGATTGTTCGAGTGCCTGCTTCGACCGCTCCGCTGCCGCTTTCTGGATTTCGTCGGCGACGAAGATGATCGGCCGGTACTGCGATCCCATGTCGCAGAACTGCCCCGCGCCGCTCGTCGGATCGGTGTTGTGCCAGTACGCGCGGAGGAGCTCCTCGTAGCGAATCTTCGCCGGCTCGTACACGACCTGGACCGACTCGGCGTGCCCGGTGATGCCCATTTCCACCTGCTCGTAACTGGGCTTCTTCGCGGTGCCGCCAGCGTATCCGACCGTGACCGAAACGACGCCAGGCAGCTCGTCGAACACGTGCTCCATGCTCCAGAAACAACCGCCGGCGAACATCGCCGTCACAGTGGCGGGCGCCTGCGCACCCGCGTCAACGAAAAACGCAAAGGCCGCGAGGGCCGCAAAGACACGTCTTGCTTTGCGTTCTTTGCGCACTTTGCGTTCGACCGTTGTCAGGCGTTGGCTCCGACGCCCACCGGACAGGTGACGCCCGTGCCGCCCAGCCCACAGTAGCCGTCCGGATTCTTCGCGAGGTACTGCTGGTGGTAGTCCTCGGCGTAGTAGAAATCCGGCGCCGGCACGATCTCGGTCGTGATCGTGCCGTAGCCGGCGGCGCTCAGCCGGGTCTGGAATGCGTCACGCGTGCGCTGGGCGGCGCGGCGCTGATCCTCGTCGTAGTAGTAGACGCCTGACCGATACTGCGTACCGACGTCATTGCCCTGCCGCATACCCTGTGTCGGATCGTGGTTTTCCCAGAACACTTTCAGCAGGTCGTCGTACGCCACGACGTTCGGATCGAACACCACCAACACGACTTCGTTGTGGCCGGTCATGCCGGTGCAGACTTCGCGGTACGTGGCGTTCGGCGTGTGCCCGCCGGCGTACCCGACGGCAGTGCTGTAGACACCTGGCACGGACCAGAACTTCTTTTCCGCACCCCAGAAGCAGCCCATCCCGAACAGCGCGCGCTGGAGACCGTCCGGAAACGGCGGCGTCAGACGCTGATGGTTGACGAAATGCGCGTCGGGCACAGGCATCGGATCGGCCCGCCCCGGCAGCGCGTCGGCCTTCGACGGGATCGTCTTGGGTTTTCCGAACATCGGTGCTCCAGTCCGGCTCAAGCCGGACACTACGGACTGCTACGCACTGCCTTGTATATCCTCGACGCTATGCGGATGTCTCTACCCTCGTCGCTGAAACAACGCGAACGCGGCCCCCTGCGGGTCGCTGCAGACGGCGAACCGCCCGGCATCGGGGATGTCCTGCGGCCCGACCATGACCGTTCCGCCGAGCTCCTTTGTTTTAGACGCCGACGCGTCGACGCTGGTGACCTGGAAATACGGCATCCAGTACGACGGGATGTGCGCCGGCATCTGAGGCGGTTTCGGCATCATGCCGATGCTGGGAGTGCCGCCGACGCTGAACTCCGTGTACTCCATCGGCGCTCCGGCCGAACTGTGCTTCGGGGTCCATCCGAAGAGCTGCGTGTAGAACTTCTCGGCCGCCTTGGTATCAGTCGTCGTCAGCTCCGTCCAGCAGAGCGCGCCGGGCTCGTTGAGGATCTTGGCGCCGATGTGCTTCTTGGCCTCCCACACCTGGAACACGGCCCCGGTCGGATCCTGCAGGACGGCCATCCGTCCCACGTCCATCACGTCGAACGGCGGAGCAAAGACCTTCGCGCCAAGCCCTTCGGCTTTCTTCACCGATTCGTCTACGTTCTTCACGGTGACGTAGCTGTTCCAGTGCGGCGGTGCGCCGTTTTGACGCTCCTCGGGTCGCATCGTATAGGCGGCGCTCACTTCCTTGCCACGCATCTGGAACATCGAATACGTCTCGGTCGGCCCGATCGGCTGCTCGTTGAGATCCCAGCCAAACAGCGCGCGATAGAACGTGACGGCGCCTTTCTGATCGGTGGTGGCCAGCTCGGGCCAGGAGAATGTCCCAGGGGCGTGCGACGTGAACTCGGCCACGATGAACCTCCTCGAGGTGAATGTCGCTAGGGCGCGACGTGTGCCCGAATCTGACGGTTGAGACGATGGATCTGGCGGCGGACGTTCTTGAGCAGGTCGTGATCCCCGGCTTCGAGCGCCGAGTCGCGCTGCTTTCTCAGCTCGCGCATCTTCGACTTGATGGCCGGCTTGTCGATGCCGACCACCGCGTGGTGCTCGTGGGTGTCGATGCCCAACGCCTTGCACAGCGCAGGAAGCAGATGATCCTTGTTCATCTGCGAGTACCCCTGCACGGCGTCGTGCTGCTCGACAGTCTGCGCGATCTCGCGGAGCTCCTGAACCGTTTTTCCCTTCAGGTCGTGATAGGTGTACGCCACGGCCTCCCTCCCGTTGAAAACGATCAGTATAGCGTCAGCCCGCGATTGATCGCACAATCAGCCTCGACATGAGCACTCGATTCCTGACAGCTGCCGCTTTCGTAGGGCTGTGCGCGACCGTCTCTTCAGGAGCGGCGCCTGCCGCCGCATCGCGTCCGGTGACGGTAGACGACCTGATGAGGCTGCGCGCCATCCTCGACGTCCGCATCTCGCCGGACGGCGAACGCGTGGCGTACGTGGTCTCGACCCCATCCCTTCCCAAAAACGAACACGAAGCGGAGCTGTTCGTCGTCCCGTCCGGAGGCGGACGGCCCACGCGGATCGGCGACACCGTCCGGATTCTCAACGTGCCCGTGCCGCGACCTCAGCTGCGCTGGTCGCCCGACGGCACGGCGTTGTCGGTGCTCGGCTTCGCCGGATCGAGGCCGCAGGTGTTCGCGATTCCAGTCGCCGGAGGTGCGCCCCGGGCTCTGACCGCCGCGCCAGAAGGCGTTTCGATGTTCGAGTGGTCGCCGGACGGCAAGAGCCTCGCGTACCTCACGAGGGATCCGATGCCGGCCGACGAAGAGCGGCGACGGCAGGACCGGTCGTTCGTGATCCGAGCCGATGCCCCCGATCGTCCGACCCGACTGACGATCCAGAAACTCGAGTCACCGGAGGTCTCGGTGACGCTGTCGCCGCCGATGCACCACGTCGACGGGTTTTCGTGGTCGCCGGATGGCCGTGAGATCGCGTACTCCGCCGCGCCGCGCAGCGGATTCTCGGCGCCTTACGAGACGCGCGTGTACGCGGTCGCCGTACAGGGCGGCACTCCGCGTGCGATCGTCGATCGCAAAGGGATCAATCAGGGACCGGTGTTCTC
>Ga0114129_10011234_pt1 | contig 12767 bp, 9 predicted proteins | sample RhiMetdeltSRZDD1_FD_80071 | JGI IMG/M metagenome (GOLD analysis project Ga0114129, IMG submission 80071) | Populus rhizosphere microbial communities from Tennessee, USA - Rhizosphere MetaG P. deltoides SRZDD1 (version 2) (version 2) | ecosystem: Host-associated > Plants > Roots > Rhizosphere >...
GATCGTCAGCTTCTCGCCGACGCAGAGCGCGCTGCGGCAGCAGTTCGATCAGCACCGCGGATGGCTCGAGTCGATCGCGCAGCAGATCGCGGGCCGCCGGATCACGGTCTCGGCCGACCCGGGCGATCCGCGCGGCGCCGCCGACGCGAACGGCGCGCGCGCCGAGGCCGCGCCGGATCCGGCGGCGACAAGGAAGACCGCGCTCAAGGAGAAGGCGCTGGCCGACGCCGGCGTGCAGGCGCTGCTCGAAGTGTTTCCGGCGGAGATCCGCGACGTCGAGGAAATGTAGCGCGAGGCGCATCCCATGAACATCCAGCAGATGATGAAGCAGGCGCAGCAGATGCAGGAGCGCCTGCAGAAGCAGATGGCCGAGCTGAAGGTCGAGGGCGGCGCCGGCGGCGGCATGGTCACCGTCGTCGTCAACGGCGCGAAGCAGATTCAGTCGCTCACGATCGATCCCGAGGTCGTCTCGAAAGACGACGTCGAGATGCTGCAGGATTTGATCGTCGCCGCCGTGAACGACGCGCAGCGCAAGGCCGACGAGGAGCTGGCCAAGCAGATGGGTGGCATGATGGGAGGGCTGAAGATTCCCGGTCTCTAGGCCGTCATGATCCCCGAGTCCCTCCTGCGCCTGATCGAGCAGCTCCAGCGCCTTCCCGGCATCGGCCCGAAGGGCGCGCAGCGGCTCGCGTTCCACATGCTGAAGACGCCGCGCGAGCAGACCGACGCGCTCGTGCAGGCGCTGGTCGACGTCAAGGAGCGCGTCACCTACTGCTCGGTGTGCTACAACATCACGGACGTGGATCCCTGCGCGCTCTGCACCGATACCGGCCGCGACCATCACGTGATCTGCGTCGTCGAGGAGCCGCAGAACGTCGGCGCGATCGAGAAGACGCGCGAGTTCAAGGGCATGTACCACGTGCTGATGGGCGCGTTGTCGCCGCTCCAGGGCATCGGGCCCGACGATCTGAAGATCAAGAGCCTGCTCGGCCGCATCACCAACGGCGTGAGCGAGGTGATCCTCGCCACCAACCCCAACGTCGAAGGGGAAGCGACGGCGCTCTACCTCGCCCGGCTCCTCAAGCCGCTCGGCATCCGCGTCACGCGGATCGCGATGGGCGTCCCGGTCGGCAGCGACCTCGAGTACACCGACGAAGTGACGATGCACAAGGCGATGGAAGGGCGGCGCGAGGTCTGACTGCGTGATGCTGCCGCACTCCTACGAGCTTCCGGCAGCGCTGCTGCTGATCGCGGGCGGAGCGCTGGCCTGTTTCGCGGGCTATCGTCTGTTCCGCGTCGTGCTCGGGATCTACGGCTTCATTCTCGGCGCCGGATTCGCGAGCTCGCTGGTCGGATCGACGAACACCGTCGGCATGATCGTCGCCGCGCTCGTCGGCGGGGTGATCGGATCCCTCATTCTCGTGTTCGCGTATTTCGTCGGCATCGCGCTGGTGGGGGCGGGACTGGGCGCGTTCGTGGCGAACGCGATCTGGACGCAGGCCGGTTCGCCGGAGCCGCCGGCGCTCGCGGTGATCGGCTTCGCGATTCTCGGCGCCGCCGGCGCGATGATGCTGCAGCGCTACGTGATCGTCGTCGGCACGGCCTTCGGCGGCGCGTGGACGCTCATCGTCGGCGTGCTGGCGGCGACCGGCGATCGAGCCGCGACGCGCGCGGCCGCGAACGGCAACGTCTGGATTCTGTATCCGCTGTCGCCGGCGCCCGGGCAGCGGTGGCTGACCGTCGTCTGGATGGCTCTCGGCGCCGTGGGCGCCGCCGTGCAGCTCGGCGTCACCGGGAAGAAGACGTGAGCGGGCGCGAGCGGGCGCGCCGACGTCGCGAGCCGACACGAGTCGCTGGTGTTCGGCAACCTCGACCCGCACAGCGAACCCGCGCCGCGCCCGCAGCGCCGCACCGTTCGATCGCCGAGGCGGCGCCGCTAGTGCCGCTGCTCGTGGACACGGGCGTCCTCTATGCGCTCGCCGATCGCAGCGACGCGTGGCATGCCCGCTGTGTCGCGCTCGTGAAGACGACGGCCGAGCGGCTGCTCGCCCCGGCGCCGGTGCTGCCGGAAGCGGCGTATCTGTTGGCGTCACGTCTCGGCGCGAGCGTCGAGCGCCGGTTCGTCCGATCGCTGGCCGACGAGGAGGTCGCGGTCGAGAACCTGCGTGTCGTCGATTATGCGCGCGTGCACGCGGTGATGCAGGCCTACCCGGACATCGGGTTCGTCGATGCGTCGCTCGTCGCGGTCGCCGAGCGGCTCAAGCTCGAGACGATTGCGACGACCGATCGCCGTCGTTTCACGGCCATCCGGCCCGCGCACTTCGAGCGGTTCACGCTGCTGCCGTGACCTATTTCACCTTCCGCAGCGTCCGCACCGCGCGCCCGACGCTCTTGCCGTCGATCGCCACGTTCGCGATCAACAGGTAGTCGCCTGGCTGGAGCGCGTCGATCGTCATGCCGCCGTACGCGATCCGGAGGTCGCCGGTTGCCGACGCCTGCACCGTGCCCGCTGCCGACGCCATCGCCGGCGCATCGGCGCGTGCCTTGAGCTCGTACGTCACGTCCACGGCGGCGGCGTTCGGCGCGCCATAGATCTCCAGGTAGCCGACCGCCGCCGACTCGCGCGAGAACTGCAGGCGCGGCGAGAACGCGCCGCTGGCCGGCGTCCCGAGAATCATCGTGCTCAGCTTCACCGGATCGGCGCGGACCATCTCGGCGCGAAACTCTTCGTCGGTCGTTCCGCCGCGCCCCGCGGTGTCCGAGACCGCCACGCGGATCCGATACGATCCCGCCGGCGCCGTCACCGCCGCCATCACCGGCTTCCGCGCGAGCTCCGCCGCGTCGGCCGTCCACTGGCGCGCGAGCCGGCCCTTGTCGTCGTACAGGCCGACCGCCGCGGATTTGAGGAGCGTCGCCGGCTCGCTCGGCTCGAACAGGACCACGATCTTCAGGTCGTCGCCGCCCGACTGGCGCGATGCGAATGCCGCGGCGCGCACGCCGACGTCGCGGAACGCGTCGCCGACGCGCAGCATCTCGCGCGGCGACCCGGCGCCCGGCGCCTTCGCGTCCATCCTCGACATCACGATCAGCGCCGGCGCGCGCAGCCTCACGCCGTCGCGCGGCGTGCGCAGCTCGAGGCGCAGCGGGCCGTCGCGGTCCGCCGCATCGGGCTCCACCGCCGCCCGATAGAACGCGGACGTGTCGCGCACGACGCGCGCGAGCGGATTCCGCGCGCCGCCCGTCACGCGGATGATGTCGCTGCCGATCACGCCGGCCAGGTTCTCGAGTCCCGCCGCGAGCGTCGCGTTGGTCTGGGGCGCCGCCGTGCCGTCGAGCAGGTTGACGACGTAGAAGTTGAGCGGTGCGGCCGATGCGGCCGTCGCCACGTCGCGGTAGTTGTCGGGCTTCACCTCGCACGTGCCCGAGCTCTGCCCGATCCGCTTCGCCTCCGAGTTGGGCGGCGCGAGCACCGCCGAAAAGAACACGACCGTCGTCGTCCTGCCGGAGAGGCTGGCGAAGAGCGACTTCAACGCTTCGAGCGTGATCACCGTCCGGCACAGGAGATCGGCGTCGGTCTGCGTCGCGAGTGCCTGGCCGGCCATCTTCGCGATGGCGGCGCGGACGAGCGCGTGCTCGCTGGTCGATCCCATGTTGCCGCGTGCGCGGGGCAGCGTCATGAATCCAACGCGGTCGCGCGGCGAGAGCGAGTCGAGGAGCCCGGTCGCTGCGTCCTTGAACGATTGCTCCTTCCCCGGCGCGATCGAGTCGTCGTCGACGACGAGCAGGATGTCGCGGCCGGCGTCGGCGTCGGCGTTGCTCGCGTACGGCGCCGGCAGCACACCGAGCTCCACGAGCGTCAGCGCCTGCAGCTCGCGCGGACGGCCGTTGATCCTGATCGCGAGGTCGCCTGGCTTCAGATCGAGCACCGCCTGGCCATCGCCGGTCGTCGCGCGCAGCTCGAACGTGACGGGAACGGCTGCGCGGCCGGTGATCGTCTGACGTCCTGCGGCGGCGGGCGGCGCGCCCGCAACAGCCGCGGCGATCGCTGCGCACAACCCAACTCCGGTTCGCATCGCGAAAGGGTAGCGCGAAACAGGCGGCCGCGGCGGCGGAGATTGACACTCCGTCCGGCCGCAGCAACAATCGGAAGCTCGATGTCGCGCGAGGCCGAGGCGGAGTGCAGCGCGAGGCTTTAGAACCGCGCGGCTAAAAGAGCCGTCTGAACTCCACGCGGAAGATATCGTCGTACCAGCCGGCGGTGCTGAGCCGCCGGCCCCACCCGACGTACAGCGAGCTCAGATCGCCCGCGAACGTGGTCCGCGCGCCGAACTTCAGGTTCACGATGTTGGTGCCGCCGATGTCCGCCGGCGGGGTCTGGAATCCTTTCGTGATGTGCCAGCCGACCAGCTCGACGATCGGCGTGAACGTCACCTGATCGGATTTGTACACATCGAAGCTCGGTCCGACGCCGTAGAACACGATGTCGCCGGTGAACTTCTCGCTCGACGTCGGCGGGATGCCCTTCGATCCGCCGAACGGATGCCAGTCGCCGAACTGCGCGGCCAGACCGCCGCGGTCGCCGATCCGCTGATCGACGATGAGCACCGGCTCGACGCTGAAATGATCCGTGCCGAGTCCTTTTTTCGCATCGCCGGTCGGAAAGTACCCCTGAAGTTGAACGGTGACCAGCGTGGCGCCGGTGTTCATCAGGCCGAGCTTCAGCCCGCCTCGTATATCCGCCAACCCGCTCTGATCGGCAAAGCTGCCGCTGTCCGGCGCGAACGCCTGCGGCTTCACCCACCGCAGCGGGACCTCCGCGAAAATCGACCCGTGGCTGCCCCCTAGTTCGGCCCGCAGGTACGCCTGCTGGAACTTGAGATCGGCCACGATGCCCGGCCCGGGACCGGGCGCATCAGGATCCTTGATCCCGGTGGACGCCGGCAGATCGCGGTAGCAGCCGCACTTCGCGTAGAAGAACTCGGCCCGATCCGGGGCCCTGTTGTGCCACCCCGCATCGAAGCGGATGCGCACCTGGGAGCCCATGGTCGCGTCCTCGATGTAGCCGACCATGCTGCCGCGGCGGCGCCCGATCGGTCCCACCGGGCGCAGCAGCGTCCGAATCTGGCCTTCGTCGGCGGCGGTTTCAGTCGCGGCCGGCGGATCCTTCGGCGTGTCGGCATCCTGTGGCGCGGGTGGAGCGGTCGGCGCCTGGAGCATCAGGGCGAGTGCGAGCGCGTGTAGGTGCATCAGTGTCCTCGTCTATTTTTTCGCCGCGACCCGATCGCGCAGCGCTTCGTACGACTTCGTGATCCGGCTGCGCTCCGGCTCCGGCAGTTCCGGCAGCAGCTGCGCGACGTTCTCGAGCGCCGCCGGGGCGTCGGCGACCGATCCGGCGTCGAACGCGGCCGCGGTCCGCGCGAGATAGCCGCCGACGGCGCGCGCCAGCAGCGCGCGGCCGCGCCCGAGCTTCGCGCCGCGGTCGGTCAAATCGGACAAGTTTAACAGAAGTTCACCGAACCGCAGGTGGAACTCCGCCAGCCGGCTCGCATAAGGATCTCGCGCGAGCCGCTCGAAGTCGTCGACCGCCCGCTCGTACTCGGCCAGCGCGGCGTCCGGCTGGCGCTCGGCCAGGATGAGCGCGCGCAGATTGTGCGCATCGGCGCGCTCGATGCCCAGCGACGGAGCCGGACGCGCGAGATCGTCGAGCAGATCGATCGCCTGCTGGCTGCGCGCCTTCGCCCCGTCGGGCTCGTGCTGCTGACGCAGGACGTCGGCGACGTTGTTGTAGAACTTCGCGAGCTCCACCCTGTACTCGCGGTTGTCGGGATCCTCGCGCGCCAGCCGTTCGTGTACGCCGATCGCGCGCTCGTACAGCGAGCGCGCTTCGGCGAGCCGCGAGTCGTCGAGCGCGGTGAGGCTCGCGAGGTTGTTGTACGCGCGCCCGAGATCCTGGGCCGCCACGCGGTCCGCGTGTCGCTCCACGATCGGCTCGAGCAGCCGGATGGCCTCGCGGAAATCGTCGTCGGCCTGCTGGAACTTCTCGTCGCCGACCGACGCCGACGCGCCGCGCAGGATCCCGCGGTTGTAGTACGTCCGCGCCAGGGGCGCGCCGCCGGTGTCCTTCTGCAGCGCGAGCGCGTCGTTGTACGCCGCTTCGGCGTCTTCCGGCCCGCCGCTGCCGAGCCGCAGCGCCTCGCCCAGCCAGTTGTACGCGTTCGCGAGCGACTCCTTGTATCCAGTGTTGGCCGGATGAGCGCGCACGAGCGGCTGCAGCTGCGCGATGGCGTCGCGATACTCGCGGACGGCGTCCTCCTGGCGGCCGAGCAGCCGGTTGATGTGCCCCAGCCGGAAATGCGCGAGCGCGTTCTCGTAGTACAGCTCCTCGCGATCCGGCTTCTGCTGGATGAACGCCTTGTAGAAGGTTTCCGCCTTGCGGATCAGCACGCGTCGGACCTCGGTGATCTGCGGCACGTCGGCGCCGAGCTTCGCCGGATCGACCTCCACGGACGCGAGCGTCTCGTCGACCGCCGTCTTCGCGAGCCCCAGGTTCGCCTCGGCCCGACGGTTTTCCTTGAGCGCCAGATACAGCGAGCCGCCGACGACGGCGAGCAGCGCCGCCAGCACGCCGGCCGCCGCGCGCGCGCGCCGCAGCTGGCGCTTCTGCTCGCGCTCGCGCTCCGCCTTCAGCCGCGTCCACTCCTGCTCGCTCCGATCGAGGAACGCGATCGCGCGCTCGAAGCCCGGGTCGTACCGCTCGGCCCACGCGCGCGTCGGATGGTTCTCCCGCTTCCAGCGCAGGCCGAGCTCGAGCTCCGGATCGCGCCACAGGCCCGCCGTGCCCTCCGCGAACCACGCGGCCGCCTGCGACAGCCGCACGTAGAAGGCTGCCGACGCGCGCTCTTCCTCGGCCCACGCGATCAGCCGCGTCCAGCACCGCATCAGGCTTTCGTGCGACAGGTCGATGATCGACCGCGAGGTGAGCGGCACGCGCGGCGGCGGCATCAGGAAGCTGCGTCCGGGCCGCCGGAAGATGTCGACGATGGCGATGACCTCCGCCTCGCCGGCCTCGCAGATCAGCGCGAGATCGGCCACCGACGTCGGCCGCCGCACGCCGCGGTGGTCGGTGACGGTGTCGGTCAGCGCTTTGAACATCCGCTCGGTGATCCGCCGCCGCTCGTCGGACCCGGTCTCGACGTACGCCTCTTCCGCGTGGCGCGACAGCGCTCCGGCGAGCGTGCCGATCGCCTCGTAGTCGCCGACGTCGATCGGCTGCGCGCGATCGCCGCGCTCCCAGTGGTCCCACGTCCGCATCAGCGCGTGCTGCAGCACCGGCAGCTGATCCTGGTCGTCGCCGAGATCGTTCAGGACGCGCAGCACGAGCCGCGGCGCGATTGCGCCGCCGCCGACCGCCACGGGCCCCGTAATCGCCGCGCGCAGATCGTCGCGGCTCATGCGCGGCACGAGGTACGTGCCGTCGTTCACCGCCTCCGCCAGGCCCGGATATTCCATGCAGTCGCCGATGAAGTCCGATCGCATCGTCAGGACGACGTAGATCGGGACGTCGGTCTGGTGCGCCGCCTCGAGGAGCAGCTTGACGAACGCGATGGCCTCGTCGCGCGAGTTCTCGATGTGGCGGCTGCGGCGGAAGCGGAACAGCTCCTCGAACTGATCGACGACAACGAGGACGTTATCGGCCGCAGGAATGCGCGCTTGTCGGACGACGTCCACCAGGCCGCGTGCGCCGCGGCCGAGTGTCGCTTCGATCAGGACGCGGTTGGTCGAGGCGAGCTCGCCTTCGACGCCGAGGACGTCGCGCGCGTCGAGCGCGCCGGCGAGATGACCGACCGGATCCTCGCCGGGCCGGAACATCGCGATCCGCCAGCTCGAACCGGCGGTCACCATGTAGCCGCTCTGGAGCGAGGGGATCAGGCCGGATCGGACAAGCGACGACTTGCCGCTGCCCGACGTGCCGACGACCGCCAGGAACCGCGTCGTGCGCAGGCGGCGCAGCAACTCGTCGATCTCGTCTTCGCGCCCGAAGAAGAGGTGATCTTCGTCGGGCTCGAAGGGACGAAGACCGGGGAACGGATTGAACAGCGGGCGCGCCATCAGCTCGGAGGACTGCCGCCGGATCCTTTCAGTCGCGCGACGAACGGACGCAGCGCGTCGGCCGCGAAGCCGTCCCACTGCGGAATGACCGTCGCTTCGTGCGTCCGGAACCGTTCCTTTTCCGCCGTTTTCGGCGAGAGAAGGCAGACGGCGACGGCGGGCGGCGCTTTGGCGCGGCCGAAGCCGGCGCTCTTCTGGAGCTCGCGCAGCTTGCGGCGCATCCAGCACTCGTTGCCGGCGCCGTAGAAGATGAGGACGCCGTCGCAGTTGCAGAGCGTTTCTTCGTGATACTCGCGGACTTCGGCCTCGTCTCCGGTGAAGACCGGATGCATCACCTCGATCTGCTGGTCGAACAAGAAGTCGGCCCATGGGCCGACGTGGTCCGCGTCGCGCTGGTCATATACAAGGTAGAGGCTCGCCGGGGCCGCTCCGGCCGCCGGCGCCGCCGCGGGCGCCGGTTTCGCCGCCGCGGCGTGCCGCCGTTCCAGCCACTCGCGCACGATCGTGCGGAGATCCTCGAGATAGGTTTCGAGCAGGTCCGCGCGGTCCTGGACGCGCGGATCCAGCCGCAGCCGCTCGATCACCCTGCGCTGCCGCTCGTCGTCGACCTGCAGGCCCTGCGGAATCCAGACGAGGCGCGAGAAGTTACCGTCGGCGGCGCGCTCGACGGCGAGCTCGTGCTGGATTTCGAGCAGCGAGTCGAGCCCGCCTTCGGGGACGAGGCTGTAGTTGCGGCCGACCATGTGGATCGACATGTCGGAGCGCGAGAGATCGTCGCGCACCGCAGCTTTCACGTCGGAGACGATGACCGGCAGCGACTGCGCCGGCAGCACCGTGTAGCCCTGCTGCTGCAGGTCGCGCTTCATCGTCTCGCGCTGGTCGCGCAGATCGCCCGTCGTCTCGGCGAGGAAGACGACGCCGCGGCTGGCGGGGAGGGCGGCCTCGGGCTCGCCGGCCTCGAGCAGCTCGAGCAGGCAGCAGATGTCGTGCGCGAGGTCGTCGAGCTTGAGCCAGAACTCGCGCTGCGCGTCGGGGCCGAAGATCTCGTCGAGCTCGCGCACCTTGCCGGTTTCCGGATCGATCTTGAAGAACTCGTAGCCGAGCAGCGCGCGCAGCGCGGGCGGCGTCGCGTCGAGCGGGACCGGCGTCTTGAGCACCTTGAACACGCGCGATTTCTCGTGCGTGCGCACGCCGCCCTGCTGTTCGGCCGCCTTCCAGAACTCGTCGAGCTCGCGCCGGGTCCACTCCGATTTCAGGTAGCGCGGCGAGACGACGGAGACGAGGACGGCGACGCGGCGGAGGCGCTCGACCAGCGTCTCTGCGAAGAAGTCGTTGCCGGTCAGCTTCGGGTCGCGCCAGATGTGCGGCGTCTTTCCGAGCAGCTGTCCGACGCGCACTTCGAGCGCGCGGTGCAGATTTGCCACCCAGCCCTTGCGCCCCTCGATGAGCTCCTGGTTGTCGAGATGCGCGTAGCTGATGAACGCGTCGCCCTCGAAATGCACGACTTTGTTCGGATTCTACCCCGAGTCGCGCCCAACCCTTGTAGCGCGAGGCTTTAGCCGAGCGTGGTCCTCAGACGCGCGCGAACCCGTCCCATGCCGCCGCCGTCTAAGTCCTGCAGAGCTTTTCCCCCAGCAGCGCCCAGCCGGAAGGGGTGTTCGATGCGGAACATCACATGGTCGGTTTGTGTCGGGTTGGCGGCGGCGATGCTCGTCGCCGCGGCGCCGGCGCGCGCGTCAGCACAGGAGCGCGCGGTCGATCTCGGGTTCGGCTACTCGTTTCTGCGCATCATCCCGAGCGAAGGGGACGGGACGAATCTCGGGGCCGGCTGGTTCGCGTCGGTGGGCGCGCAGATGGGGACGCTCGGGATCGTTGGCGCGGTCGCGGGAAACTACAAGACCGAAACGGTTGTGGGGGTCGACTTCACGGAGAAGTTCCACACGTTTCTGGCCGGTCCGCGCGTCGCCTCGCGCGCCGGCGGGCCGGCGCGCGTCTTCGGTCAGCTGCTGGTCGGCGCGACCCGTGTCAGCATTAGCGGTGGGGGCCAGGGCGAGTCGGAGACCGACTTCACGATCTCGCCGGGCGCGCACGTCGACATCGCGGTCAACCGGATGCTGGGGATCCGCGTCGGCGGCAACCTTCACATCATCCGGGCGAAAGGCGACGGATCGGGTCACACGTGGGAGAAGGCGTTTCAGGCGATCGCCGGCATCGTCGTCCGTCCCGGCCAGTAGTCAGTAGCGCGAGCGTGGCGGGTCGGACGTTGACCCGCCGCGCTCCGGTTCGCTAGTATTGAAGTTCGCCTCTGCCCCGCCCATCCGTGTTCCTCAGTAGCTCAATGGCAGAGCATCCGGCTGTTAACCGGAGGGTTGCTGGTTCGAGTCCAGCCTGAGGAGCCAGCTCCGTAAACCAAACATAATCAACTATTTGCGGTTATGCGGACGGCTCCTATCGTATAAGTAATGTTTCTTCAATCGTTTGCGGAGCGATAGCCGCACCGGACGATTTCCGCAACCACGCAATCAACCGAAAACGAGTGGCTCGCTACGGGCCATAGTTGACCCTGAGCTCCTTCACACACTCCATCGGCGCCCCGCTCGATCGACGCGGTTGGCCTTTGTCAGTCGATCCGAAGCGCGTCGACCGGTTGAATCGAGGCTGCTCGGTTCGCCGGAATCGCGGCGGACATCATCGTCACGACAAACAGCACCAGGCTGACGGCGACGAGCACGACCGGATCGTTCAAATTGCCGATCGACCACTGAGCGACAACCTTGTTAAGCCCCACGCTCAATGCGAAACCAGCGAAAAGGCCCGCGACGATGGCTAAGACCGCCGGCTGCACCGCAGCGTTTACGATGCTCCCACGACCGGCACCGAGCGCCATACGGATGCCAAATTCTTTGAACCGGCACGACACCGAGTACGACACGACACTGTAGAGCCCGACGACTGCGAGCATCAGCGCAGAAGCCGTGAAGCCGAGCAACAGCAACGTCACGAACCGCTCACGGGCCCAACCCGCGTCCGCCAGCGCGTCTTCCGCTGTGCGTACCACTTTCACGGGTTGATTGGGATCGATGGTCCCCACCGCCTCCTGAATCGATCGGGTCATCGACAGTGGATCGCGACTCGTCCGCAGTATCAAATACTGGGTGTCGCTCAACATGAGCGTGTAGGGCACGTAAATCGAGGGCACCGGCCGCTCGTGGAGACCGACATTGGGTGTGTCGCCGACCACACCGATAATCTCGAACCAGCCGTCGCTGCCGGGCGCCGGTAGTCTCCAATAGGAGGTGGATCTAATGTATTCGGGCATCCGAACTCGCGGTCCAATAGCGGATTCGTCAGGCCACAACTCACGAGCCATCGTTTGGTTGATGACCGCGACGTGGGGCGTTCCGGCGCTCTCCGAATCTGACCAGAAGCGGCCTCGAATGAGCGGAATTCTCATCGTCGCAAAATAGTCGGCGCTGATCCGTTGGAGAATCGCTGTCCCGCCTCGCGTGGTGTCCTGTGCGGGAACTTCGACCACCGACGGTTGGCCCGACTCGGGTGGTATTCCGCTGTTGGAGGCGAACGCGATCGATTCGACTTGGGGCACGTCTGCCACTTGATTCCGCAGGCGCTCATAGAAGGCGGCGCGGTCGGCCCATGTCGTGTGACTGTTCTCTGGAAGGTTGATCGACGCGATGATCACATGGTGCGGATCGTAGCCAAGCGATGTTCGGTACAAAGCAGTGAGCCTACGGACTGCCGCGCCGGTACCCGCGAGCAGCAGGACGGTCAGAGCAATTTGAGCCGCGAGCAGGAGGTGATGCGCTCGCCGGCTTTCGACGCCGGCGGTTGTCCGGACGGCCGCCGTCAGGCGTGGGCGCGAAAACGACAAGGCCGGTGACAATCCACAAATCAGCGCCGTCGTCATCGCAAGGCCCGCACTGAAGAGCAAGACGGGTACATCGACGCGCACTGCCAGGAGGCTTCCGACCGGAACCGAATCGGGGGGCAAGAGCCTGAGCACCGCCGGCAAATTCCAGTAGCCCGCCACCATGCCCATTGCGGCGCCAGTGACTGCCAGGAGCAGCGATTCCACCAGGAGTTGCCGCATCAACCGTCCACGACTTGCCCCGAGGGCGGCTCGCACGGCGAACTCTTCCGCCCGCGCCGTCCCACGCGCCAACAGCAGGATGGACACGTTCGCGCATGCGAGCAGAAGCAGCAACATAGACGCCGCGAAGATCAAAACGAGGGTCGGCACAAACGTGGCCGCCCTCCGCTCCTCCACCAAACTCCGGACGAGCGGATGCACCTCTTGCGGAAAGCGTCGCGGCGCTTCCTTGGCGAATTGGTCGAAGAGCGGCTGAAGTCGTTGTTCGGCCATGCGTGGAGTGACACCCCGCTTGAGACGGGCCTGGACCGGCCATGCACGATCGCCGACGGATGCAAAGGTCGGATCGAACATCAGATCAAGAGGAACGAGAATCTCCGGACCAGTGGCAAAGTATTGGCGTGGCAGCACGCCAATCACGGCGTAAGACTCGCGGTTTAAATGGAGGGTCTGCCCCAAGGCCTCAGGCCGCGCGCCGAAGTGTCGCCGCCAGAACCGATAGGTGAGCACGACGACCCGCCGGGCCTGCTCGCCGGCCGGCCCGTCCGCC
>Ga0114129_10011235_pt1 | contig 12767 bp, 10 predicted proteins | sample RhiMetdeltSRZDD1_FD_80071 | JGI IMG/M metagenome (GOLD analysis project Ga0114129, IMG submission 80071) | Populus rhizosphere microbial communities from Tennessee, USA - Rhizosphere MetaG P. deltoides SRZDD1 (version 2) (version 2) | ecosystem: Host-associated > Plants > Roots > Rhizosphere >...
ACTCCGGCGACTGCGTCGTCGATCCGAGCGCAATCCAGTCGGCCCCGCGCGTATGGCAGCCCTGGGCGCTGGTCGTCAGCGTCGAGCCTTCGCAGCGGTACTGGTTTTCCTGGGAGAACGTGACGCGGTTTCGCGCCGTCACCTGCGCGGTAGCGCGCGCCGACCAGATCTTGCGGCCCTGCACGAGGCGGGGTTCGACGCTGTTGTCCCTCAGGTAGTCCCAGTGCGACGGGTCGCCCGCATACTTGTTGACGCCAATGCCTGAGACGCCCGAGGTGGTCTCATACGCGCGATAGCTACCGAAGAACCAGAGCCGGTCGCGCTTGATCGGTCCGCCGAGCGAGCCGCTCGCATCGTACGAGTTCTTGATCCCCGGTCCTCTGGTGATCCCCTGGCTTCGCAGCGTGTCGTCGATATTGTCGCCGCGCGACCAATCGCCCGCCGTGTTGAGGAAGGTCTGGCCCGAGAACCTGTTGCCGCCCGACTTGGGCACGAGGTTCATGGTCGGCCCGCCGGTCTCGTTTTCGCCGAGGCCCCCCGACACGAGCATCGTGACTTCTTCGAGATTGCTCGTATCGTAGGTCAGCGACGACACGCCGCCGCCGTTGAATGCCGCGGCCACGGTCATGCCGTTGATCGACATGCGGCCTTCGTTGGTCCGGCCACCGTGCGCGCTGAAGAACGTCATCGTCGGCGTCGCGGCAAGGCCGTTGTTGTCCACGGTGACGCCCGGCATGACGTTCAGCAAGGAGCCATAGGCGCGCGTCGCCGGCAGCGCATTGATCACGTCCGCGCCGATGACCGTCTCGCGCCGCGTATTCTGCACGTCGACGACGGGCGACGCACCGGTCACCGTCACGGTTTCCTGCAGCTCGCCGACCTTCAACTCGAACGGAATGGTGAGCGTCGTGGAACCGATCAGCTCGATGCCGTCGCGCTTGATCGTCGCGAAGCCTGGCAGCGAAACGGTCACCGTGTACGTGCCTGGGCGCAGATCGACGATCCGATACAGCCCGGCGCTGTCGGTCACCGCCGAATGGACTCTTTCGATGAGCACCGGACTCGATGCTTCAACGGTGACACCCGGCATGACAGCCCCGGACGTGTCCTTGACGATTCCCGTAATCGCACCCTGGGCGAATGCCGCCACCGGCGCCAAGACCGTCCACGCGAATACGATCGCAATCCTCGCGAGAGCGCGCATTAGCGACCCTCCTTCAGGCCGTCCGAGGCCAATCTGATATTCCAAAACGACGATACGGTAACAGGTTGTAAACGAGCCTCCAGCGCCTGTCAAGAAGAGTTCCTGGCTGACTGGCGGGATTTCTTCGCCCCCTCCATCGAATCGGATCGTGCCGAGTGCGACCGCTAGAAATCCTGGTCACCTGGCCGTCGGTTTCCCGAATTTCGTCGCGTCAATAGGGACATTCGGTTCAACCTTGCTCAGTTTCGCCGTGTAACGCCCATCGAGCCAGGTGAACTTGATTTCGAAGGGAAACTTGATGCCGCCCACGTCTCGATAGTCGGCGTAGTCGACCTGTGTCGGCATGCGGCCGATCGGCGAGGGGCCGTAGCGCACCATACGGGACAGCAGACCCGTTTTCGGATCGAAGTACAGCGTGGCGAGGAAGCCCCTCGGACCGCTGCCCTGCACGACGACAAAATCCCGATCGCCGATGCTGCGCGTCGCGGCGCCGCGCCAGTTGGTCAGCGCCGACTTGAGCTGTCCTGGAAACGCAAGCTGCGCCTCGAACCGCGCCCCGTCCAACTCGCTGCCGATCAACTCGTACTCGCCCAGCAGTCCTCGCGGCGTCTTCACCCAGCCGACGCGGCCGTCGAATGTCCAGCTGCTCGCGGGCCGCTGGGTGTCTTTGTAGCTGATCAGCGTCGCGCGCTGATTCGGTGCCTTCGCCAGCAGCGTGAACTCCGCGTTCCCCCCGAGCTCTCCGTACCCGACGGCGGTGCCTGTGGCCATAAAACTCGTGAGCCCTGCCAGCCGCTGCGCACCGCCCGCAGCCTGAATGTATTTGTCGAGGACCTGATCGGCCGTCGGCTGTCCGCTCTCCTGTCGAACGGCGTCGTCTAGCTCGATCGACGGCGCGTCGTACCACGCATCGAGCGAGATCGTGGTCGCAGGGGTGATGCGGCCGTGATGGCACGTCCAGCACGTCACGCGCTGCACCCCTGCGAAGTTGGTCCGGTTGATGCCGGCGACCATTTCGACCATGCGGCGTGTGGTCACCTTACGCGGTGTGTCGATGACGAAGTCGGCCTTGTCGGTGCCGGCGTTGGGGTGACAGTCCGCGCAGTCGAGACCGAGGTTCGCCGAAATGAGTCCCATGCTGGCGACGAAGTCGTCGACCGACAGTTCCTTGAGGGTGCTGGTGGTGACGTTCTTGAACGCCTCGCCCGCTTTCTTGCCCGACGGAGCCTGCACCGCCTGCCCTTGCGCCGCGAGCGTGAGACCCGCCATCCACGCGACCGCCAATCCCAGCGCCGCGAGATTCGTCCGCTTGAATGTCATGTGGTTGTCCTCGTCCGCCTTCGTGGGGCGCGCGAATGGTAACTTGATATAGCAGATGAATTCCAGTCGGTATAGAGTAGGGCCCGTCGAGGAGGAGCCGATGCGAGTGGCAATCCGTCGCGTCTCGGGCCTGGTTGCGGCGCTCTTGATTGCTGCTCCGGCGCTGGCACAGTTCGGTCATCCGCTGAAGGGCACGTGGAGCGGCGATTGGGGGCCGACAAAAGACGACCAGAGGCACGTCGTGCTGGAGCTGCACTGGGACGGCAAGGCGATCACGGGCAACATCAATCCGGGTCCGAAGGCGGTCGCGATTGCGAAGGCCACGCTCGATCCGGCGACGTGGGGGGTCCACATCGAAGCCGACGGCAAAGATGCCGCCGGCAAACCGGAGCACTACGCGATCGACGGCAAGTTGGAAAACATCGGCGCCTACCAGCGGATTCTGAGTGGCACCTGGGTACAAGGTGCCACAAAAGGCACTTTCAAAGTCGTGCGCAACTAGTCGCTAGGGCCTCTTGCCAAAGATCGGCTGGCCGAAGTCGTCGGTCAGGCGCTGCAGGTACTTGTTGTTCTCCTGACAGATGTACTCGGTGAGCTCTCCGGTCGGGTTCCAGTTGATCGTCCACCGCACGGTGAACGGCTTCGTGTACGCGCCCGGATCGTCGAACGTCGCCTCGTAGGCCAGCGTATTCTTGTTCGGCCGCGCGTATTTTTCGACGACGTGCAGCATGTCAGTGTGCGGGTGCCCGAAGTAATCCACCCACGTCTGCTCGTTGAACCCCACCACATCGACGACGAGCGTCTCACCTTCCCAGCGGCCGACCGAGTGACCGAGGTAGGTCGGATTGAGATCGTCGCCCTGCGGATGCGGACGCCCGTCCATGTAGATCTCGCGCCAGATGTGCGTGGCGCCCTCGAAGATCATGATGATCCGTTTCTGCTCCGGCAGCTGGATGATCTCCATCGGATACGGCGTCGCCATCAGGCGCGGCCCGCCGGGCGGCAGGCAGTAGCCTTCAGGGTCGTACTTGGACTGGTTCTTCGAGTTGTAGTCGTAGACCGCCGCGGCCCAGGGCTGGAACGGCACCTGGGGCTCGGCTTTCGACCCGCCTCTTCCACCGCCGCCCGTCCCCTCGCCGCCGCCGAGTGGCGCACCGCCGCCGCGGCGCCCGAAGGCCGGTGGGTTCTTTTCGACGTGGGTCTTTCCGTCTTCCTCGACGATGCGCTCCCCCATGTTGGTGATGTAGGGAACGTTCCACACCCCCTTCTCGCCAGCGACTCGTCCGAGGTTCGGCGTGCCATCCGCGAGGCGTGGTGTGGGCTGCGGCGGCCCGGCCGGACCGCGCCCACGGCCGGGCGGCTGCGCGCCGGCGCCGAGAAAGACCGTGAAAAGGATTGCGATCATCGAACTGAGCAGCGCGCCACGCAGATGGTTCCGCACGTCCACCTCTCCTTTACCCGGCTCGATGAGTCGCCGAACGGATTAGCGCGAAGGAGGCTCGGTCTGACTCGATGCGGCGAACAGCCGTTTGCCGGTCGCGCTCAGCGTGACGGCGCGGGCGTTACCGACATTGGCGCCGTCCTTGGCCTGCGCGCCTTCGACCGATACCTCGTCGCCGACGTGGAGCGTGTTGCGCGTCCAGCCCTGGCGCATCAGCCCGTTGGGGCTGCCCATTTCCATGCCCCAGTTGGTGACCTTGCCGTCAGCGCCGGTCACGTCCATGTAGAAATAGGTGTGAGGATTCGCCCACTCGATCTTCGTGACGATGCCTTTCAGATTCAGGGGCTTGTTCGCATCGAACTCCGCCGCGAACGAATGATGCGCGATGACGGCCGGCGTCGCGATCACCAAACCCACCACCGCCGAAAAGGCCGCGATCTTCGCCTTCATGGAAATGCCTCCAGGACGATGAATGCACACCCCCACGCAGGAGGTACGTTATTGTCGGGAGTTCATTGAGGGATGTCAATCACTGAAATGTCACTGGTGGTCTTCACGGCGTATGATGCCTCTCGCCATGCGACGACAACCCTTGTTCATCTGCGCCGCGCTGGCGGCCGCGGCGTGCGGTGGTCCGCAGCCGCCGCCGTACAAGCCGGTCGTTGACGTGAAACAGCTGATGCAAGGCATCGTCGACCCGTCGGCCGACGCCGTCTGGCAGTCTGTGGCGATCATTTTTTCGAAGCAGGGGATCCTGGAACGCCGCCCGCGGACCAAGGAGGAATGGGAAGCCGTTCGCAACCACGCGATGACGCTCACCGAGGCGGGCAACCTGCTCATGATGCCGGGCCGCGCGAAAGACGGCGGCGACTGGATGAAGTTCGCGCAGGAGCTGATTGACACCTCGGCCGTCGCGCTGCGAGCGGCCGAGGCGAGGGATGCCGATCGACTGTTGAACACCAGCGGCGAAATCGACGAAGTCTGCGAGCGCTGCCACAAGAAGTACTGGCCGAACTACTAGCGGCTACTTCTTCAGCTGCTCGAGCTGCCGTTTGGCGTTCTGGTTGTTCGGGTCGAGCTCGATGGCTTTTTCGTAGCTCTTGATCGCGTTCGCCGTATCGTTCTTCTTCGCGTAAGCCTGTCCGAGCGCCGCATAGGTCGCCGACGATTTCGGATAGAACTCCGCGTTCAGCTGCAGCAAGGCAATCGCATCGTCCGGCCTGTTCGCGTTGATGAGCGGCGTCGCCATCGCGACGAGCGCCGGCTCGCTGAAGTCGTAGCTCTGCCCGCCGTAGTACTTCGCCCTGAGATCGCGGTACTGCTGAACGGCCGCCGCCCCTCCGCTCTTGGTCGCCGTCTCCGACAGGACGTCCGGCAGCAGCTTCGGAATCGCCAGGCCGCGGTGGCACGTCGCGCAGCGCAGGCTCGTGATCTCGGCTGCCGGTTTGCCGGTGACCTCGGGGAGCTTCGCGGTGATTTCCCTGGACATCAGGATCATCTTGCGCGCGACGTTCTTTTTCGGGTTCGTGTCTGAGGCGAAGTCGAACTGCGGCGCGGTTCCGACGTGACAGTAGCCGCACCCGCCTTGCGCCTGCACGCCAAGCGCCGCGACGAAGCCCTGCATCGTCGCGATGAGCTGCGGCCGCGCAATGTCTTTGGGATAGACCGTCAGGTTCGTGAGCGGCGGCGGTGGCGGCGGCTGCTGGGCCGGCGTCTGCGCGGCAACGCCGATCGCCATGAGCGCTGTGAACGCGAACGCGGTGAGTGGTGACGACAATCGCCTCATGATGGCTCCTCTATTGGTGAGCAAAACGCCGGAAGAATACTACGTTTCCGCAAGCCGCTACTTCCCCGCCGCGATGATGCGGCTGAGGAGCGGAATCTGATCGGCCGACGGCGAGGCCGGCAGCGACTTGATATACGCGAAGAGATCGGCGAGCTGGGCGTCCGTCAGCACTTTCTCGGTGTACGGCGGCATACGCCGCGGGTTGTGCACGTACGCGGTGAAGCGTGTGACAGTCATCGAGAGCGGCACGAGCCGCGCGCCGGCGCCGCCGTGGCCGTCGTAGCCGTGGCAGGCGTAGCAGCTGTACTTGAGATACATCTCCTTGCCACGCTGCACGTTCCCAGTCGCGGGTGTTTGCGCGGCCGCAACCGAAGCGAGAAGAAACGCAAGGACAGCGCAGCAGGTTCTCATTCGTCCCCTCTCAATCCCATTCGGCAATCCGCCATGTTCTACCGGGGCTGGGTAATGACGTCCAGGAGCGCCGGTTCGCCGCGCTTCACGCGATCGAGCGCGCGCTTGATCGCCGGCGCGAGATCTTTCGCCTGCGCGATCGGCCCCTCGCCGTACATGCCGTACGCCTGCGCCATTTTCGCGTAATCGATGTCCGGCTCGCGCAGCGTGGTTCCGATGTGGGCACGGTCGGCGCCGCGGTTCCGCTCGCTCGCCATCTGCTGCACGAACATCACTTCCTGATGGTAGGCGCGGTTGTTGTGCATCACGGTCAGGAGGGGGATCTGATGATGGCACGCCGTCCACAGCACTCCAGGCGCGTAGTTCAGATCGCCGTCGGTCTGGATGTTGATCGACAGGCGGCCGTGCTTGCGGTTCGCGAGCGCCGCCCCAACGGCCGCCGGCGCGCCGTAGCCCATTGCGCCCGCGCCCTGGCCCCCGATGTAGCGATAGTGCTTGTCGAAGTTCCACAGCCGCCCGGGCCAGCCGCTGACGAACCCCTGCCACGAGACGAGCGACCAGTCTTCCGTTCTGATCTGATCCCACAGTTCCGCGGACAGCCGCGCGAGGCTGATCGGACTCGAGTCCCAGCCGAACGCCGCGGTCTCCATCGCCTGCACGCGCGCCTCGCGGTGCGCGCCGGCCAGCTTGGCGCCGCGATCCTGCAGGGCCCGCCTGCGGTCGGCCGTCAGCTGACGCTTCACTTCTTCGATCAGCATCGGCAGCGTCGCTTCGGCGTCGGCGGCGATGTCGACGTCGGCGTCGGCCATATGCTGGAAGTCCTGCAGGTTACTCTTGATGAAGAGCCCGAGCGACGAGATGTTGATCGTCTTGGCGTCGGGCGCCCGCGCGCCCGCGGCGCCGCCCGGGCCGCCGCCGCCCTGCACTTCGAGGTTCAGGAGAACGTCGGCCGCCCCCGACCCGGGGCCGGCGAGCGGATGGCGCGAGGGAAAGTTGACGCGATCGCCGCCGCCGTTCACCGCCGCCTGCAGCAGCTCCGCGAGCTCGACGAGCAGCGTGACACCGTTCGGCGTCCGCGCCATGCGGCCGGCGTTGATCCGCGGGTTCTCCGCCGCGACGAGCAACCGCGCCGCCTCGCGCACGGCGCTCCACTCGCCGGCCGGCGGCGACGGCATCACGAGCCGCGGAATCTTCGGCGCCGCGGCCATCGGGCGCAACTGCAGATCGTGATCGACGACCAGCAGCACCGGCTCCATGGGCGGTGTCATCGCGATCTTGTAGGCGCGCACGGCGGATTCCGCGTACGCCGGCAGCGACGCGGGTTCATCGTCCCATTTCACGTAATCGCGGACGATCACCGCCATGTCCTGGGCGCTGTGGTACGAGTTGACGCCGTTGTTGCGCGTACCGGCGTCGCGCCAGTTGCCAGCCACGACGATCACCGGGACCCGATCGGCGTACGCGTTGTAGATCGCCATCGACGCGTGCTGCAGCCCGATGTTCCCGTGCACCAGGGCGAGCATCGGCTTGCCTTCGATCTTCGCGTAACCGTGCGCCATCGCCACCGACGATTCCTCGTGGCAGCACGTCAGCAGTTCGGGATTTCGATTCTCGCCGTAGTTGATGATCGATTCATGGAGCCCCTCGAAACTGGACCCCGGATTGGCCGCGACGTACTCGATGCCGAGGCTCTTGATGACGTCGACCATGAAGTCCGACGCCGGCTTCTCGACCAGGCGCGGCGACGCGCTGCGCGGCGGCGGCTCAGTATCGGCGCGCAGTTGAGCGCTGTCCGGTGCGGCGGGGGGCGCGGGACGCGCTCCGGACGGCACCTGGGCCGCGCCGAGCTCTGGCGCGCTCCGCGTCGCGAGCGCGGCGGCCCCCACGACTGCGCCCTTCAGAAAACGCCGACGGCCGAGTGAAGATCTGCTTCTCGCCACGCCTGCCCCCTTCCCGCACGCGATTGTTGAGCCGATCCAAACTCGTTACAATCCGCGACGAATGATATGCCAGTTCATCGGCTAAGATGTAGGGAGTACACGGCCGGCCGTCTGCGACACTCATCCGGGGCAGGAGCGCGCACTCAATGGTGAAGAGATTGGCGGCACTCGCGTGGGTATTAACGGTCCTCGCCGTTGCCGCCACGCGCCGCGACACCGCGACGGCACAGGCGGCCGCCCAACCCCCCGCTGGATCAGCGCCGACTCCCCCACCCGCCGTGGCGGCCGGATCCCCCCAGCGAGCGCTTCTCGATCGGTATTGCGTGGGTTGTCACAACCAGCGGAGCAAGGCGTCCGGCGTCGAGTCGGCGCGCAAGCTGACGCTCGACGACCTCGATCCGGCGCGGGTCGGCGATCATCCAGACAAATGGGAGCTCGTGGTGCGGAAGCTGCGCGCGGGCATGATGCCGCCCGCGAGTTCACGCCGCCCCGACAAGGCCACCTACGACGGCTTCATCACGTGGCTCGAGAACGAGCTCGATCGGACGGCCGTCGTCTACGCTCCGCCGCCGGGCCTTCATCGTTTGAATCGCACCGAGTACGCCAACGCAATCAGAGACGTTCTCGATCTCGCGATCGATCCGGGCGCGTATCTTCCGTCCGACGATTCGACGCACGGGTTCGACAACATCGCTGGCGCGCTCGGCATCTCGTCAACGCTCATCGAAGCGTATGTGAACGCCGCCGGAAAGATCAGCCGCCTTGCGATCGGCGACCCGGCCACGCCGGGCCTCGTCGTGTACCGAACGCCCGAGGACACGTCGCAGGACTACCACGTCGAAGGGCTGCCATTCGGCACGCGCGGCGGCATCCTTCAGAAGCACGTGTTCCCTTCCGACGGCGAGTACACGATCACGGTGACGCCGATCTTCGGCGACAACATGTCGCCCGCAGGCTTCGGATCCGTTCCGTGCGAGAAGCTCGAAATCCTCCTCGACGGCGAGCGTCTCGAGCTCGTCGACTGGCAAGGCAGCCGGCGTCTCGGCGCGCCACAGGGGAGCTGTGGAGGCGAGAGCGCGGCGCCGCAACGCGGACGTGGGGCATCGGGCGGAGGTCGGGGGGGCGCTGCGGGCCGCGGTGCGCCGCCGACAGGCGGACAGCAGGGTCCCGAAGCGTTCTTCGGCGGCCGCGGCGGCACGCCGATGCGCGCCCGCTTCAAGACGACGGCAGGCGCGCACTGGATCGGCGCGACATTCCTCGCGACGAACTTCGCGCCGGTGCTCGATCTCGATCAGCACTTCATGCGCGACACGGTGCAGACCGGACCGACGCCGGGATTCACCTTCTTCCCGCACGTCGGAACCGTTCGCATCGAGGGTCCGTTCAACGCGGCGCCTGCGAAGGAGTCGCCGTCGCGTGCGCGCATCTTCGTCTGCCGGCCCGCCACACCTGCGGAAGAAGCCGCGTGCGCCCGCAAGATCACGACGAACCTGGCGACGCGCGCGTTCAGGCGCCCCGCGGCCGCCGCCGACGTTCAGGCGCTGATGGCGTTCTATCAGGGGGGCCGCAAGGAAGGCGACTTCGAACACGGCGTCGAGATGGTGCTGACACGGGTGCTCGCGGATCCGCGCTTCATCTATCGCATCGAAACCGAGCCGGCGTCCGCGAAAACGAACCAGCCCTATCGCATCAGCGATCTCGATCTCGCGTCGCGCCTGTCGTTCTTCCTCTGGAGCAGCGTGCCGGACGAGGAACTGATCACGGTTGCGAGCCAAGGGAAACTGAAAGATCCTGCCGTTCTCGAGCGTCAGGTGCGGCGCATGCTCAAGGATTCGCGCGCCGAGGCGCTGACCGCGAACTTCGCCGGTCAGTGGCTCAACCTGCGCGGCCTGCAAAGCGTTGGTCCGCTGCCGCTCCTGTATCCCGACTTCGACGATCCGCTGCGACAAGCCATGCGGCGCGAAGTGGAGCTCCTGTTCGACAGCATCATCCGCGAAGACCGCAGCGTGATGGATCTGCTGACGGCCGACTATACGTTCGTCAACGAGCGGCTGGCCAAGCACTACGGCATTCCGAATATCTACGGCAGCCAGTTCCGCCGCGTGACGCTCGGTCCGGACATGGACGCGCGGCGCGGGCTGCTCGGCAAGGGCGCGTTCCTCGTCACGACGTCGAAGCCCGAGCGCACCTCGCCCGTGACGCGCGGCAAGTGGATCATGACCAATATCCTCGGGGTCAGCCCGCCGGATCCGCCGCCCGACGTGCCGCCGCTCAAACCGCGCGTCGCCGACGCGGCCGGCCATTCCGCCGAGCCGACGATGCGCGAGAAGATGCTGGAGCACCGCGTGCGGCCCGACTGCATTCAGTGCCACAGCCTGATGGATCCCATCGGGTTCTCGCTCGAGAACTTCGACGGGATTGGCGTCTGGCGCACCAAGGACGGGGACGCGGCCGTCGACGCGACCGGGCAGGTGTTCGATGGAACCAAGGTCGACGGTCCCGTGGCGCTGCGGAACTGGCTGGGGACGTACTCGACGCAGTTCGCCGAAGTCGTCACGGAAAAGCTGCTGGTGTACGCGCTCGGGCGCGGCATCGAGTACCAGGACATGCCGCTGGTGCGCACGATCGCGCGCGATGCGATGCGCGGTCAGGGTCGCTTCTCAGCGCTCGTCCTAGGGGTCGTCAACAGCAAACCGTTTCAGATGAATATGAAAGTGGCGGAGCCGGTGCCGAGCCACGTCGTCGACAACGCACGTCGGGACAGAAGCAAGGGAGCGAAGTAGGGCTATGTTCATCACCAAGCGACACGTACCTCGCCGGACGTTTTTGAAGAGCGCAGGTTGCACGCTCGGGCTGCCGCTGCTCGACGCGATGGTGCCTGCCCGGTCGGTGCTGGCACAGACGGCGGCGACGCCCAAGCCTCGCTTCGTCGGCATCTTCTTCCCGCACGGGATGGCGCCGGGGTACTGGGAACCCGCCGCGGAAGGCGCGCTGCCGGCGAAGCTCCCTCACATCCTGGAGGGGCTGCAGAACGTCAAGGACCAGACAGTGGTGATGACCGGCCTCTGGTCGAAATCGGCCGAGCCCCCTGAAGGAACGACGGGCTCCGATCACTGGGTGGCGGCCGCATATCTGACGGGGATCAAGCCTCGCAAGACGGCAGGATCCGATGCGACCGTCGGCTGCCCGACGATCGACCAGATCATCGCGCAGAAGATCGGCCAGGAAACGCTGCTTCCCTCACTGCAGCTCGCCTGCGAGGACCCGAACTCGAGCTCGAGCAACTGCGGCGAAGGGTACAGCTGTTCGTACACGAACTCGATTTCCTGGATCGAGCTGCCGACGCCGCCGAACGAACCGTACGTGCACACGAGCCCGCTGCCGATGGAGCTCAATCCGCAGAACGTGTTCGAGCGCCTCTTCGGAAGCGGATCAACTCCGGAGATCCGCGCCGCGCGGATGCGCCAGAACCAAAGCATCCTCGATTCCATCCTGGGACAGCTGTCGAGCCTCCACAAGGAGCTCGGTCCGTCGGATCGCCGCACGATCAGCCAGTACACGGATGAGATCCGCGAGATCGAGCGGCGCATCCAGATCGCCGCAAAGGCGTCGGCGGACGTGCCCGAGATCCCGCTGCCGACGGGTATCCCCGAGTCGTTCGACGAGCACATCAAGCTGCATTTCGACATGACCGCGCTGGCGTTCCGCGCCGACATCACACGCGTGGCGACGCTGCTCGGCGCGCGGGATCTCACGGCACGCAGCTACGCCTTCCCGAAGAGCGATCTCTTCCCGAACGGCGGCGTCAGCGGCGGGTTCCACGGCGGCTCGCATCATCAGGAAGATCCGGTGCAGATCCGCCGCTACGCGGACATCAACCGGTACCACGTGTCGACGATGGCGTATCTCGCCGAGAAGCTGCGGGCGACGCCCGACGGCGACGGCACGCTGCTCGACCACTCGCTGATCATGTACGGCACGAACATGGGCAATTCGAACCAGCATCAGCACTACGACGTGCCGCACGTGCTCGTCGGCGGCGCCAACGGGAAGCTCAAAGGGAACCGACACCTCGCCTACGAGCGCAAGACGGTGACGACAGGCAACCTGCTCCTGAGCGTGCTCGACATGTACGGCATTCACAAGGAGTCGCAGGGCGACAGCACCGACAGGCTGACGAAGCTGTGACGCTTGGCATGCGCGGAGATGTGTCGATGAAACGCGTCGTTTTCGCTCTCGCGGCATTGATGCTCGGCACGAGCGCAATCGCGCGTGCGGCGGGCAAGAGCGACGTCGCCGACGCCGTCATGGAAGGCGACAAGGCCGCTCTGCGCACGCTGATCCAACAGAAAGCCGACGTCAGCGCTCCGCAGATCGACGGCGCGACGGCACTGCACTGGGCCGTGTACCGCGACGACCTCGAGAGTGCGGACCTGCTCATCGGCGCGGGCGCCAAGGTCGATGCGGCGAACCGCGAAGGCTTCACGCCGCTCATCATGGCCGCCCTCTACGGTAACGCTCCGATGGTTGAAAAGCTGCTGAAGGCTCGGGCGGACGTGAATTATCATTTCCACAACGCGGCGACCACCGTGATGCTGGCCTCACGCAACGGGAATCCGCAGGCGATCAAGCTGCTCGTCGCGGCCGGCGGCGACGTGAACGCGA
>Ga0114129_10011236_pt1 | contig 12766 bp, 15 predicted proteins | sample RhiMetdeltSRZDD1_FD_80071 | JGI IMG/M metagenome (GOLD analysis project Ga0114129, IMG submission 80071) | Populus rhizosphere microbial communities from Tennessee, USA - Rhizosphere MetaG P. deltoides SRZDD1 (version 2) (version 2) | ecosystem: Host-associated > Plants > Roots > Rhizosphere >...
CAGGATGTGTTCACCGAAGCGCCCGACCTGGCATTGGCGCATAAACTGGCGCTGGTGCTCAGGCAGGTCGCGGACGATCATCCCGATTGGCGGCTGCCGGAGCTGACGGCGGAGCTGGCGGTGATCGCAAAGAACGAACGGCGCTTCATCGGTTTCTCGTCGGACGATTCGGGCTTTGACCCCGAACGCCATCGCGGCCGGGTGGTGGTGACGACGATGCACAAGGCGAAGGGGCTGGAGTGGGATCGCGTGTATTTGATGTCGGTCAATAATTATGACTTCCCGTCGAACATGCCAAACGACCGTTTTATTTCGGAGAGGTGGTTCGTGCGGAGCGGGTTGAATCTCGAAGCGGAGGCGCTGGCGCAGTTGACCGCGCTCGAGTCGGCAGGTGAATATGACTGGTATGAAGAAGGCGCCGCGACCTTGCGCTCGCGGCTGGATTACGTGAAGGAACGCCTGCGCCTGTTCTATGTGGGCATCACACGCGCCAAGCGGGATTTGATCGTGACATGGAATTCAGGCAGGCAGGGCGATGCGACACCGAGTTTGGCGTTGAGTGAGTTGATGGGGTGGTGGGAGTCAGAAGCTAATAGGTAGAAATACGATGCTGAGCCTATTAGGAGTTTCAGGATATTGAAACAATTGCTCGATGATGGATTAAACACTCAGACCGAGTATGAGGAGAAGAAGAAAGAGATATTATCTCGTTTATAGCTTAGTAGTGGGGATGGAATACGGTCTCGTACCAATCTCAAAGAAATAGTGCCCATCAGACCGTTCGCTTTCTCATGAACTTAACATCCAGGAATCCCGCGTTTTCCCATAGTACGTAGTACAATGAACGCATATCGCCAGGCGGCGAAAGAGTTTGAATATTTTGTTTTGCTTATTTGTGGGGCAGGGATAGTCACCAGGAAACGAAATCAAGAAAACTCCCCAAAATATTATCCTTATGAAGCGCTACCTTGAGGAGGCACACATGGCATTAAATAAAGTGGTGTTCGAAGAAAACTGGAAGACAATTCGTACCCAGTCCACGGCCCGCTGGAGCCTGATGGCGGATTTCGACCTGAACAAAGTGGACAAGGCGGAGGTCAAGTTCGATAAATTTGTCACCATGCTCCAGGTCAAATACGGGTATACCCGCCAGCAGGCGCGGGAGGAGATTGGCAAATTCTGGGCGGAACATGAGGCCAAAGACAAAGCTGCCAAATAGGGTATTTCGCGGGTCGGTGATCGATAAGGAGCCAGTCAATGGTCACTACCTGCCAGAGAAGAAGAAACGCACACACCTGCGATGGATCAAACAGGAAGCCCGCAGGGCGAATGTGTCGGAAGCGGAATTGAAATAAAGATTAGGTTAATAAAAATGGTCTCGTTGACGTCAACGAGACCATTTTTTCTGATCATTTATTGTTTGGTTTCCGCCCGCGGGCGATAGAGCACAAACAATCGCATGCTGCCGAGACGCAAATGTGAAGCGCTGGCCAATGGATAATATTTGTGGGGAACCAGTCTTTCTTCGTTCAGCCAGGTGCCGTTTATGCTGCCCAGGTCCAGGATCTCGTATCCATGTTCCGTCCGCCGGATGACCGCGTGCCGTCTGGACAGTCCCCGGCTATACCCGCCCGATCGGGAAAGATCAAGCAAACCCTCCGGGACAGAAGCCGTTGTGCCTACCCGGCGGCCAATGACAAGTTCGTCTCTGGAATCTATATAAGCCGGATGGAATTCACCTTCGAGAAAGACAGCGATGCCCCTGTCAGGAACGGCTGCCTGATCGATTGCCCAGTCTCCAATACTCGCGGAAACCGGTACATTGGTCGTTTTGGTTCTGGCACCCGCCTCCATAAAATGATCTTCCAACGCTGCGCCACAGTGCCCACAAACCACGGCCTCGAGCTCATTACGTTCCTTACAAACAGGACAGATGTTCTCAGCAACATGCATGATAAGTGCTCCGAAACAAGGATCTCTTTGCGTCAATGCTGTCTGGTCTACATCTTACCCCGGAAAACTTGAAACATCAACCGAGAAAAAGACGATGACATTTCAAATATATTAGTTGTTCGTCATCAAGCACGAAAAGATATAATTTAGACCATGCCGACCTCCTCTGTTGACCAATTCAAGTATCAACCGGAGAGAATCCAGGCTGGCACAATGTATCACTACACCAAGTCCAACCTGGATGGCTCGAACCCCGCGCGCATGTACATCCGTGTGAGGGATGTGAGCAACCTGGATGTGTGGAAGTTCGAAGCGCACAACTACGACGCGGCCTACGTCACCGCTCATATGGATTGGGAGTCCTTTTCTGCCGACCAGATCGAATCATGGATAGTGACTTTTGATACGAATCGCAGGGAGCAGGCGAAGCTGACCTCGTCCCATGCCAGGAGTTCCTTTTCCATTCGCTGGCGTGGACAAACCGAAATGATTCAGGTCGGGCATTATCCGGTCCACGTCTATAATTTTGATTTCATCAGCCTCAACTTTATCCTGCGTCACTGGTCCGCGCCGACGGGCGGAGTAGAGATCGGAATCCTTCAGCCCAACTTTGACCCCAACGTTTCGGGCCTGATCAAGTACGAAGGCAGGGTCGCGTTGAAATACCTGGAAGATGAGGACAGGAATGGTTACGCGTGCAGAAAGTATGCCATTGGCGGTGAAGGGCTCCAAAATCGATATGGCACGCTATGGCTCGACCGTGAGTGGATGCATGCTGTGGATATCGAGATTCCCGTCCCTGATAACCCCTCCTGGAACAGTTTTAAGTTTGAACTTGTTTCACGGGAAAGCATGGACGATGGGCAGTGGGTGCAATTTCTGGATGGTGAGATCAAAAAACTTGAGGCCGCGGGGTGACTCATAAAACAGTCTTGAGCCAGTCTCTCAAAGAGATGTCTAAGACCGTTTTGTCATGAATGGGAAAGGTGATTTCTAATTGAAAGTCCTCTCGGAATTGACTATACTTGGCATCAGGCACCCAAACCATGGCTTTGTTAGTGGATCATGTCTATTTGGATAAGTTGATTTTGAACCAGCGTAGAGCGATTCGGGTCTATGTGTTGTTTACTGTGGCACTCGTCGTTTTGGGCGTTGTGATTATGCTGCTGGCGTTTGTCCTTCCCTCCCGATTAAGCCAAAATTCTGCGATTCCTGAATACATATTGAGTGGTATCTTTGGGATCGGTGGAGCTTTTGTTACTTCGTTAAGCGGCCTTCCCTACAAGGACATCGCCAATCGGAACGATAAAATCGACGCGTATGAAATCATGAAGGAGAAAATTCGGATGTTAGGCAACGTCCCGAAGTCCAAAAGGGCGGAATCAGAACAACAGTTAGAAGAGCTCAGTTGGAAAATCCTTGAAAAAATGGCTTTAAGTTAGAGGTACCAAAAATGGATTCGTCAGACGAGCGTCTTGAATCACTTACAAGGAATATCGAGGAGTATGAGCGGAGGGCACGGCGTCGCGTATGGATTTCATTTAGCGTTCCATTATTTTTTGGTCTCCTCTTCCTGGGCTATACACTTTGGCAGATTCAGGTCTATGGGGAAAAGCTTGCCGGGGTTCAGGTGGAACTTACGAAACAGACCAGCGACTTGAATGCAGCAGAAGGCACACTGCAAGCCATCCAGGGTGACCTCAATCAGAGCAATGAGACTCTCGACGAACTACAGGTTACGTCTACGGCGGTGGCAAACGACTTGCGATCCTCGCAGGATAACCTGCTACAACTCGCGGACCAGCTAACGCAAACGACCGACGAGTTGCAGAGAAGAAGTGATTTTCTCGCTTATAGTATTGAAATTGACAGTTCCGCAATCAAGGAGGCCTTATTTGAGTACCCCTCTGAAGCGCAAGTGGATCTGCTTAATTACATTTTGGCCTTACAAGAGAGACGTATCCCTTATGATGGAAATGGATTTTCGGAGCGCGAGGGATTCAATTCTCCAAACTTTACAGTGTATGTCATGCAACAATGTGGGCTTGTGTCAGATGATTACGGCGCAAATTCTGGACCGCAAAGTATGTTATCCGTCATTAATCAGGATGAGCTTTCAATTGGTGACATCGTTTTTGATGAATTAGGATCCGGATATTCCATGTTTTATTTTGAATTAGGCGGCGGAGAAAAATTTCTCATTGGAATGACACCCGCGGGAATTTTGGCGGTTGAACCCGAATTCATATTAGCTCCTAAGTATTTTGAGGTTCCCTATAAACCCTCGGGCGAATCCCAATGCCCGCGTGGGGTTCCAAAGTCTTGAATGTAAAGTGGAAAGAAGCAAAACGGTCTCACACGTTACCGCGACGAGACCGTTTTTGTTTGGACCTCACCCGACTATTCGAGTCACCCGCTCCTTCAGGAGAGGGCGCAGTCTTACTTGACCGGCGCTAGGACAATGACAGGAATCTGGCGTGTCGTTTTGCGCCGGTAGTCGTCAAAGGCGGGCATCTTTTCGACCATCTTATCATACAGACGAGTCCGCTCGGGTTCTTCCGCGACGGTCGCGTGCGCTGAAAACGTTTCATTTCCCACTTCCACAGTGACCAACGGGTTCGCGAGAAGGTTGAAATACCAGCTAGGGCTGGTTGGCGCGCCGCCCTTGGATGCGATGATCACATACTGATCGCCATCCTTCACATAGGCTAGTGGGTTGATGCGTTCCCGTCCGCTTTTCGCGCCCTTCGTATGTAAAAGCAATAACGTCCTGCCTTCAAAGCGTCCGCCCACTTTGCCGTGATTGGCTCGAAATTCGTCAATGATTTTCCTGTTCCGCTCCTGTGCCTCGCTCATGGATTGCTCCTTTCAATACATAGTTTCGATGTTGCCGAAGTATCCACCCTTACGGACACCTATCCAAATGGAGGAGGAACGGGGCCGAATAAGACTGGGTTAACGAAATGTTTTGCTATCTGGGTTTTCGTTTTCGCTTTTCAGATACTCTACCGAAAGAATCTCTTCGGTTGCCTCCAAATAGTACAGTCTGTATTCATTGCCTTCCATCACCGCGCCGGAGGGATTTCCATCCAGGTCGAATTCAAATCCCTCCATTTGCAAAGCATAGTCTTGATCTGTGTGCCGAATAAGCTGGGCTGGTCCTCTCACCGTGCGAAGACGCGATTGCTGCAACCTCCGCGCATCGAGAATGATTCTCACGCCCTTCCCAGCCCATGCCAACGGCCACAAGACTCCCATGAACAGGAACATCAGAATACGTCCCGTAATCGTCGGCGAAATGGACCCGATGGTCAATCCGACCGCCAGGCCTGCGGCGGCGACCACAAATAGGATGATGGCCGAACTGCGCGCGGAGGCTTGCTCCGCTTTGGCCCGTTGGCTCAAGCGTTTCAGTTGCCCTGCTGACAACTGTCCGCGGCGGTTGGCGAGCAGGTCTGCTTCAGTGAAGTGGAAGTATCTTCTCAGGCGTCGTTCGTCCATGATCGTGATAAGTATAACGGCTCAGCCTGCGACAGCTGGATCGGGAATTCCATTGTGAATACGAATGAAAAGGGGGCGTTGATACTGGCTCTTTGTTCAGGACCTTATTCTGCCTATGCTAGAATCACGAAATGAAAAAATCCAGGTTTTCACTTGCGAAACACAAAAACCATTTCCTTGCGCTGGTGAACAAAACCGATCAGCAAACATTAGCCCGCTGGGCAATTGACTGCGCCGAACGCGTTTTGCCGTATTTTGAAGAAAATTTTCCGGCGGACCCGCGCCCTCGGCAAGCGATCGAAACTCTCCAGACCTGGATCGATACACGTGTCTTCAAGATGGCTGTCATCCGCAACGCTTCGCTCTCGTCTCATGCCGCGGCCCGTGACGTAGGGGAGGATAACGCCGCTCGCTCCGCGGCGCGTGCCGCAGGTCAGGCTGTGGCAACAGCGCATGTCCCCACTCATTCCATCGGTGCGGCCATTTATGCTTTGCAGGCGATCCATCGAGTCATGGATGCGGCGGAGGCGGATGCTGCCGTCGCCAATGAACGGGACTGGCAGTTTCAACACTTGCTGGAATTGGGAGAGAAATGAAAACGGTCTCAGACCGACCTCAATAGGATGATCGGTAGGATTATCACAAGAATCTGCAGAGCAGTTGTGCCTCGATCTTTGGAAACACTACAACGCAGGAGTTGATTATGGGCGATTCACGAACGGATACATTGCTGGATTCGGTTTTGGGTGCAATCGGAAATACTCCGCTTGTAGAGCTTTCCCGCATCACACGTGGATTGGAGGGTCGCATCCTGGCCAAATTGGAGTATCTCAACCCGGGCTTTTCCAAGAAAGACCGCATCGCATTGCAGATGATCGAAGAGGCGGAGGCGCAGGGGAAGCTTAAGTCCGGTCAAACCGTCGTCGAATTGACCAGCGGCAACACCGGTACAGGCTTGTCCATCGTCTGCGCGGTGAAGGGATATCCGTTCGTGGCGGTCATGTCGAAGGGGAACTCCACCGAACGGGCGCGTATGATGAAAGCCTTCGGCGCGGAAGTGATTCTCGTGGATCAATTGCCCGGGTCACAGCCGGGTCAGGTCTCAGGTGGGGATTTGGCGCTCGTCGAGGAAGCGGCGCAGCGCATAACAAAAGAACGCGATGCGTTCCGCGCCGATCAATTTCATCTTCCAGGCAGCTCCCGTGCTCATTATTTACATACCGTTCCAGAGATCCTGCGGCAGGCCGACGGAAGAATTGATGGGTTCTGCGATTTTGCGGGAACGGGCAGTTCCTTTGGAGGTTGTGCCGCTGCATTCAAGGAACACGATCCATCTATCCAATGCTATCTGGTTGAGCCGGCGGACGCCGCGATCCTTTCCGGTCAGCCTGTCACTCATCCCAATCACCGGATTCAGGGCGGTGGATATTCCATGGCGGAATTGACCCTGATCAAAAAGGAACATATCGATGGTTATCTTCAAGTCACCGATGAAGAAGCGATCGAGTTTACACGACGCCTGGCAAAGGAAGAGGGAATCTTTGCAGGGTTTTCGTCAGGTACGAATGTCGCCGCGGCAATGCAATTGCTGAGGACAACCTTGAGAGGTAAAACAATCGCCATATTGTTGAGTGACTCAGGCTTGAAGTATCTCAGCACCGATCTATGGTTATAGCGGGTTGCACTTAAACTCTCCCGGACTAGTCCAGGGCGACCGCGTCACGGAGACCGTTTTCGGCATGACCGTTTTTTGACCTGGCTGTTTAGGCCGGTGCGAAGCGATCCGAAGAATGGCGATCATCCAACAAATAGGCGGTCATCTCGCCTTTGCCTTTCACCTCAATCACGCCGCGCTTTTCAAATTGATATTTATCGAGTAAGCGTTCATAGTATCTTTGCGTGACCTGAATCCGCCCTGCCAGTCCCTGCGACTCCATGCGGCTGGCGGTGTTCACGGTATCTCCCCATAGATCGTAGATAAATTTCTTCGTGCCAATCACACCGGCCACCACAGGACCCGTGTCGATGCCAATGCGTGCTTTCAATTCAATGCCTGTGATTTGACTCAGTGTGTGTAATGCCGTTTGCATGTCGAGCGCCATCTCAGCGACAGCTTCCGGGCGATCGGGATGTGGACCGTTCAGGCCCGAAACAAGCATGTACGCGTCACCAATGGTTTTTATCTTTTCGAGTGAATATTTTTCCGCCAGTTGATCAAAAACGGAGAAAACCCGATTCAGCATACTGACCAGCTGTTCGGGCGCGATGCGAGCCGAGAGGCTGGTAAAGTCGACAATGTCGGCGAAGAGAACTGTTACTTCGGGGAAGCTATCGGCGATCGTCTCCTGCCCATGTTTCAAACGCGTCGCAACGTCTTCTGGCAATACATTGAGCAAGAGACGCTCGGAGCGGTCCCTTTCCGTGTTTAACATGGAATAGGCCTGGTCAAGTTCCACAATATGTTGATTGAGTGCATTGTTCAGGCGTTGATTTTCCCATAATGCCAGCGCCTGACGTCCAACGACGAACAGGGTTAACAAGCCGGCGCCGATGAAAACTCCCTGTACGGCGATATCTCCTCCAAATCCCGAACCGGCCACCACGATCAACATTCCATATCCGAGCCCAATCGCTGCCAGCGGAAGGCTAAGCGTGGAACGCGTGATCACGTCCGCCGATAGCTCCGCCAGCCTCGATGCTTTCCTGTATTCCTGCCTGACCGCTGCCAGGGCAAAGAACCAGTAGGCGACGATCCAACTAATGTCCATCCACCCCCCGCTAACATAGGTTCCCTGCAGAGAAGTATAAGCATAAGCCAGGTCGCCTGCCACATTCAACAGCAAGCCGGTCAGGTACAAAATGAGCATGGAGCGTACAGTGGTTTCATTGCTGCGGACCAATAAGGTGAAGATACCGCCCAGAATAACGAGATCACCAACCGGGTAGGCGGCTGCCAGAAATTGATCCAGACGCCCGTTTTCGTATTGAGCAGCCGTTGGGCTGATGATAAAAAACCAAATCGCCATCCAGGTTGTGATCATTATGATGGCCAGGTCCAGCAGAAAGCGCAGTCGTTCTATAGGTTTCATCGGCGCGCTTGGCAAACTCAGCAATCCGATCAGTGCCAGCGGATAGAAGGCGATGAAGAAGATGTCGGCAACGGAGGGGAATGGCTGCTCCTGGAGAATGACTTCCAGATAAAACCAGGCCGCGTCGCCCAGGGTCTGCGCGGCCACCGCCAGACCTAGAATAAACCAGGCGCGGCGTAACCTGGGATCGTACTCTTCATTAAATGCGATTCGCCACGCAACAAGGGTGGCGAACAGGCTGACTGGCATATAGGCGAGATCTGTGATCAAGGCGAAATTTCGGTCTACATCCCAACTGGGAATTAACCTGAAGTTTTCCGTGGCGCCCCAGTGAAATTTTGACCACGCAATATAGAAAAGGATGTAAAGCCCCAGTATTCCAGCCGCAATGCCTCTGCGATTCATTAACCACATGGGAATCAGCTTTTGAATTGTCGATTCGCCAATTTGATTTTTGTCTGCCATGTTATAAATCCCTGCTCGCCATCCAGGCGTATGTCGGTCGCGTATTTGTGCAGCCAGCAATAAAAGTTATTTTAACTGAGCAACGATAAAACAGTATAGACCTGTAACGCATGGATTCTCTGGCTGGAACGGGGAGAACCATAAGAGCCAATTAAAGGACACTGTGGTCTGGAACATCGAGCAGGGCCTGCCGTTGGCAGGTCCGTACCTGGCGCGGCTGGAAATGAAACGAACGCAGTTATTTCATCGCTTGCGTGAGTTCATGGAGCGTTATGAGTTCCTGATCCTGCCTGTGAGCCAGGTCCTGCCATTCGATGTGAATCAGCCGTATCCCACCGAGATTAACGGCGAGAACATGTCCACCTATATTGATTGGATGAAGTCCTGCTATTACATATCCACGGTGGGTCACCCAGCCTTGTCTGTGCCGGGAGGTTTCACGCCCTCTGGCCTGCCGGCTGGCCTACAGATTGTGGGGCGTCACCAAGATGATTGGGGCGTATTGCAACTTGGGTCTGCCTTCGAACAAGCCACGGGACATTGGAAGCATCAGCCTGCTATCGCGTTTTGAGATCTACTTTCATTATCGAAAGCAAATAAAGCGAAACGGTTCTAATGAGAAATGTTTGCGATTCATCTCAAAGAGAGCTTGTGGGCAAGACCGTTTTCAATTCTGCAATTTGTGTCTGAAGATTCCGGTTTTGCCCCATCCCGTAGTACAATCTGTGTGAAAGAGTTTGACAATTTTGTTTTGTCCAGTGCCTATTCATGGGGGAATGGATAGTCATCCAGAAACGAAATCTCGAAAACTCCAAATTGAGTCGGAACATTTATATACTCTCTGAGGAGAACACTATGAACAATCAAAAATCAAAGTTCGATCAAAAATGGAAATTGATCCGGGGTCAATCCACGGAATGGTTCAGTCTTTTGGGTGAACACGACTTGAAAAAAGTCGACAAGGCGGAAGACAAGCAGGATAAATTTGTGACCATCCTCCAGGTCAAATACGGATATACGCGTCAACAGGCCGCGGAAGAGATCAATAAACGCTGGGTGGCATTCTATAGGGCAAACAATCTCTCTGCTTAATTTTGAGAAAGCGGTGAAATCAGGACGGTCTCAGTCATTGAGACCGTTTTTTTTTGTTGCGGGCGAAAATAGAATCGACTGCAAGAAACATGTCGTTGCGAGAAGGGCGCAGCCCGACGAAGCAATCCCCTCAAGAAATAGAATGCTCTGCGGCTTTGCCAATGCGGGTTCGCAGCGATGTAGTATGTCTTGGAATTTAGGTGCTCTCCCATCTCAAGGAGTTTACTTACGCATATAGAATATGCGTGAGATAAGCGGTAGAATTCCATACGATGGAACAGATCTTCCGAAGGGTGATTGACGGTAATTTTTCAGAGCTGAAAGGGCTCATCGTTGCCGCGTCCATTCCTGTGCCCGAGTATCTTATCAATGAACTGATTGCTGGACTATTGAAGGGAAACAGGAATGTCACTTATTGTCGAGCGAGGATCCGCCCACAAAATCGAGTTTCTGTAGAGCTTAAAACGCCGCTTCTGCCTTTGACACTCAACCTGAAACTCAAGCTTGAAGAATCACTCGATCTTGGCGCCTCTCCAAAAATCAGGGCTTGGTTGGAGAATAATGTCTTACTGGGAAAATTAGGATCATTTTTTGATATATTCCCTGCCGGAATCAAGATAGACGGTAATCAATTCGTTATAGATATGGGCTCATTTCTTCGATCCCCAGAGCAGAAAAGACTTCTGGGGTTGATCAAGGCTGTAGAGATTCAAACGATGGAGGGCCAAGTAATCCTCGCCGTCAAAATCGAGGCAAAGGAAGAGAAAAGTTCGAGTCAATAATGGCGTACTCTCCCAAGGAGAATGACGATGAAAAGCGGTACCTGTCCCAAGTGCAGATCAGCAGAAATTTATTTGAGCGATTCTCCTTATCCCGATCCGATCTTCGTCAAATCGAACACGCCCAGCATCGAGACCTTCAGCACCTGTGCCTATCTTTGCCTGGATTATGGACATCTGGAGATATATTTCAGTGAGACGTCCGTGGCTCTGTTTGGGAAGGGGAAATCGTTGACGGAAAGCATTCCTGAAAGCACGAACTGGGAAAAAGTCTGAAACGAATCACGCCGTGATCAATCTAAATATCAGACAAAATAGCTTACGTAGTGCCGCATATCGATCTGAACAAACAGTAGAAACGCAGCTTGCAATTTGAATCAAAAGTTTAGTAAATCATGTGACAAGCGGTAAAATCACGCTGAATTATCATTTTAACCGGGAGGTAGTTATGGCAAAGCGCGCGAAAGACCCTGGACCGTCGGAGGAAATTGTTCCAGCGGATGAAACCGCTGAGGAGGTCATGGCCATTGTCCCCGTCAAAGAGGTGGAACCCGAACCAATCCCGCTGCCGGCGCCCGCATCAGCGGGTCCGAGTCTTGGGCAAAGAGTCCGCGCCTTTTTTAACTTCCTGGCCCGTCTGCTTTTGATTCTGATTATTCTGGGTTTAATTGGAATTGGTGTGTACTTAAGTCTGCCCATGCTCTATCAGAAATATGTCCAGCCGGTGCAGGAGAATACGGTTCATTTACAGCAGTTGAGCGACCAACAAGTTCAGTACGAACAAGCGGTTGCTGACCTGCAAACCCGTCTGGCCGCGCTGGAAGCCGAGCAGTCTCGCCAGGCAGAGTCTTTCACCGGACTCGACAAGCGCTTAAGTGAGATCGAGACCGAAATCGCCGCTCGTACCGAATCTTTGGAGACCCTCGAAGAAATGCAGATGACCCTGCGATCGCAGAGTGAGGCGACGAATGCCGAGCTTGGGCGGCAGATCAAGCTTTTGAAAGCGATGGAATTGCTCTCACGTGCTCGCCTGTTCATGTATCAGAGTAATTTTGGCTTAGCCCGGCAGGATGTGCAATTGGCCCGCGGCCTGTTGCTGGGGATTCAACCCGAAGCGCCGGAACCGCTGGCCGAGGACTTGAGTGTGGTCATGCTACGCCTCGACCTAACGCTATCCAACCTTCCGAATTTCCCAGTAGCCGCCAGTGACGATCTCGACATCGCCTGGCAGATTCTGCTGGGAGGCCGGCCTCCAGCCGAGACCCTGGTCATTGGTGCGACAGCTACGGCCGAAACTACCACTACACCGAATCCGGACGCTACAGTGATCGTAACCTCACCGACCGCGCAACTCACCCCGACACCGACACCATAAACAAAAAGGCTTCGGAGAGTTTTTCCGAAGCCTTTTTGTTTATACTCTTTGCCTACATTCTTGAACGATGATCCACAATGCGCACGTCCTTTTCCACGGGCTGGTCGCGCCGGGCAAGGGTTTTCTCGGTGGATTTGATCAGGTTGTACAGGACAACAGCGGTAACAGCAATAAAAAGAAACTCAGTAAGCATAGGAACTCCCATATTGGCTACTCAGCCAGTCGTTCGGATATCGATAGCTTAATACTACCGCGAAAATGGAAGGTTTCGTTTAACACTTATGAAATTCCTCCTCACACTTATGTGTTTCTAAGAAATTACAGGAAAACGAAATCAAATCAGTTATTGGCTGATGCAAGCCGGTGGTGCCAACGGAGGTGCGTTGGCACCAAACCAATCCAGAAACCAGGAAAAAACATCCAGCAGGCCCAGGTTGATGCGGTGTTCAATGTACTGGCGGTACTCGGAATCGCTGAAGGGGCGGTTGACGATATTACAGGCATGCTGATAC
>Ga0114129_10011240_pt1 | contig 12764 bp, 5 predicted proteins | sample RhiMetdeltSRZDD1_FD_80071 | JGI IMG/M metagenome (GOLD analysis project Ga0114129, IMG submission 80071) | Populus rhizosphere microbial communities from Tennessee, USA - Rhizosphere MetaG P. deltoides SRZDD1 (version 2) (version 2) | ecosystem: Host-associated > Plants > Roots > Rhizosphere >...
GACTGTGGTCGGCGTGATCGTATTGAAGCCCGGCAGCACGTTGCCGGCGAGTATCGCAAGCGGGAACGACTGATCGCTGCTGCCGTAGTAGTAACGGCCGGTTACCTGGTTCCGCTCGTTGAAAGAGTGATCGATCTTCGCGATGACGCTGTCCACATCGTTGAGCGCGGGCGTGGTGACAAACAGGTTCGGGGACGGGTCAAACAACGCGACTGGCCGGTTAGGCGCGGGCCACGGGTTTCGCGCAAGCAACTTCGCGATGACGGAATTCTTTGCACCGCCAAGCGCAGCGATCTCTCGCGGATCGGGCACGCGCGCAACGGAGTTCAATCCGACTCGCTCGCGCTGCCCCTCGTAGCTCGCAAACCAGAACGTTTTGTTGTGAACGATCGGGCCGCCGAGCGCGAATCCAAACTGGTTGTTGCGGAAAGCGGTCTGCGGGTCGGGCTTTGGGTTGAAGAAGTTTCGCGCGTCGAGCCAGTTGTTGCGGAAGAACTCGAACAGCGAACCGTGAAAGTTGTTGGTGCCCGACTTGGTGACAATGTTGACGATCGCACCTGAGTTGCGCCCGTATTCGGCTTCGAAGTTTGAGAGTATCGCGGCTTCCGCAATCGCTTCGACCGGCAGAATGGTTGCGGGTGTTCCAAAGACGCCCGCTTCGTTGATCGCCGGCAAGTTGCGATAGCCGTCGTTCATATCCGTTCCGTCGAGCAAGTAGTTGTTCGACCGCCCGCGATTTCCGTTAGCGCTGAACAGTCCAAACGAGCCCGGCGAATCGGTAGCGCCCGAAGGATCTCCAGTGGCGCCGGGAACGAGCACGAGAAACTTCGTATAGTCCCGCCCGTTGATCGGCAGGTCTGCGACTTCCCGCGCCGGAATGAACCCGCCAAGAGTATTTGTTGTGGATTCTACTTGAATGGCATTCGCCTGGATTTCGACTGTCTCCGAGCCGCCGGCCACTTGCATCGTGACGTCTGCGCGACGCTCGCCGGCGACCTCGACTTTCACGTCGGTCACTCTAGCAGTTTTGAAATTGGCCTTGGTGACCGTCACTTCATAGGTTCCGATCGGGAGCTCGGGAATGGCGTAGTTCCCCGCCGAATCGGTTAACGTGACGCGCTCGAGCCCGGTCGCAATGTTCTTTGCACTGACCCCGGCGTCGGGCACGGCGCCGGCATTCACGTCGGTCACGGTTCCGAGGATCGTTCCGCGAAACGTCTGAGATCCGCCCGCGCCGGCAGCGACACCAGACGGCGCAGATAAGGTTAGGAGCGCACACAACGCAGCAGCGACGGGAGCCTTGCGGACTTGTCGCGCACTGAACACTCCGGTCAACAACCGGCAAACGACAGGCGATTGCTGCAGGACGGCTAATCCAAACATAAGACGCCTCCCTTATTCTTTAGGGTGAGCATTCTTGCGGCCCGGGCTCGAGCGCCGGGTTGATAGAAAGACGTTTGGGTCTTCGTGCACAATTGATCGCAGAAGTGTTGTTCAAGCGTCCGGCTACGGTAATCGTAGAAGCCTCGACCGGCTCGGAAACCTATTCTAGTAAGTGACAGGCTTCAGTACAAGCATAGATCAGGGGAAAAGGTCGTCGCACGTTTGAGAACCGAGACCCGGCTGCCAAAAAGAAAAAAGTTGACATAGCGATAGTTCATATATAAACTATTATCCCTGAAGTTAGAGATGTAGCGGAGGCTGTCCAGTCTGCGCTCGTTCTCGACCGAGGATTTATAGTCAGGCGCAGACTGGACAGTCTACGCTACGTTCGGCTCGACGGAGCTAATGAAACAATGAAACTGCAACAAGAGCTCAAGCTGAAACAGCCGCTGGCGAGCGTCAATCACGAGGCGCTGCTGAGCCTCGTGCGAACTTCGTCGCTTATGCAAAAACTATCCGACCGGTTCTTTTCGAGGTTCGGCCTGACTGACGTTCAGTTCAACATACTGATGATTCTGAAAGAACACGCCGGCGAGGGCCTCAGTCAGAGAGAGCTGAGCGAGCACCTGATCGTAACCAAATCGAACGTGGTCGGGCTGGTTGATCGCCTGGAGCGCGCGGGGTACGTCAAGCGTTTGTCGCATCCTTCCGACAGACGCTTCAATCAGATCGTGCTCACTCCCAAGGGAGAAAAGCTCGAGTTACGAATTGAAAAGTCGTACTTCAAAGAGGTCGACAAGATGATGAACGTGCTGACTGCCACGGAAAAGCAAGCGGTTATCCGGGCAATGGAAAGAATTCGGCAGTACATCGTGAACAACGGAGCATAAGCCCCTGCAACCAGGCCGAGGTTCGTGTCATCTATAACCGCGAACTGCGCGCTATGGACAGGCCGAACGAAACGACTGCGTAGCAACGTGCTGATACCGCAGATGTAACGACGGCGACCGAGCCGCCAAACGGAGGCCTTTCATGGCTGAAGACAGTTTCCCGCCCGAGAAGATCAAACAGCTTGACGATCGTCTGGACTATCTTGAATCCGTGGCGCGCGATACAGTCGCGCGTCTGTATGCGATCGAGAAGCATCTCGGGCTTGTCTTTCGCGCGGTCCCGCGCGAGCTGAAAACGCCCGCCGACGACCGCGAAGCTCACCTGATGCGGCTTCGCGCAGTCGAAGACGCGCTAAAGACAAAAGCGCCTTCGGACAAAATCACACAAGGCGAGCGCACAACCGGGCAGACAGCAGAGCCCGCCGCGCGAATCACCGACACCCGCCCCGGCGAAACCTCATCAGAGCAAGTCCCGCCCTCTGTCCCGCCTCGTGCGGAGGGGGAGTTATCCGAGAAAGCTGCCTCGAGTAGACGCGACTCACATCGACCTGTGATTGGCGTGCCGGTTCCGCAGGGACCTCCACCTGGCATTCCGCGAGCAGCCGCCGAACGGCGAACACAAGCCGCGACCTCCGCGTCGCCCCACAGACCAAAACGGGGCGACGACCTTGAAGCTCGAATCGGCGGAAGCTGGTTCAATCGCATCGGCATCATCGCGGTCTTCCTCGGCGTTGCGTTCTTCCTGAAGTACGCCGTCGACAACCAATGGATCGGTCCGGTTGGCCGAGTGTTGACTGGCGTCGCCGTCGGCATTGGCTTCTTGATCGGCGGTGAACGATTGAGAAAGCGATACGCGAGCTACGCCTACGGTCTGACCGGCGGAGGCATCGCCATCCTGTACGCGTCGATATGGTTTGCGTCGTTTCAGCGCTACGGCCTGCTCGGCCAGAAACCGGCGTTCGCCTACATGGCGGCCGTGACGGCAATGGCGTCGCTTTTGGCCGCCCGGTACAACGCCTTACCGATTGCGGTGCTTGGACTGATTGGCGGTTTCCTAACGCCGATATTAGTTTCGACCGGAGTCGACAACGAGGCCGGATTGTTCAGCTACATCGCGTTGTTGGATGCGGGCGTGCTGATGCTCGCCTACTCGAAGCGTTGGCGAAGCCTGAATTATCTGGCTTTCGTTGGGACGGTCCTGATGTTCGCGGCTTGGATGTTTACGTGGTACGACGCGAATACGAAGCTATGGACGACGATCTTCTTCCTGACGCTCTTCTTTGTGATCTTCGCGCTGCTTGCCGTGCTATACAACGTAGTCAATCGCCGTCCGACCCGCTGGCCTGACCTCGCGATGGTGTTCTCGAATGCGTTGTTGTATTTCGGGACGAGCTATACGCTGCTGGACGAGCACGTTGAATACCGTTCAATGCTCGGCGGATTTGCCGTTTTGGTGGCTGCGTTCTATATCGGACTGGGCTACTTGACGTACCGACGCGACCGCGAAGACACGTTGCTGGTATTCACTTTCCTTGGGCTCGGTTTTCTGTTCTCGGTGCTGGCGGTTCCGATTCAATTCGATCAGCACTGGGTGACGATGGGGTGGGCAATCGAAGGCGCGGTGATGACCTGGATTGGCTTGCGAGCAAATGACCGAACGTCGCGCTACGGGGCGCTTATGGTGTTCGTCATCGCGTTGTCGCACTGGGTGCTGGTGGACGTGCACGATTTTTCCTACGCTGCGTCGGGCGAGTTCGTGCCGCTGCTCAACCAACGCGCGCTGTCGTGTGCGGTGCTCGTCGTCTCGCTTGCCGCTGCGGCGTTGTTCTACAAGCGGTACGGCGAGAAGGTTGAAGAACAATCGAGTTTCGTCGGCCTGTTGACGCTGGGCGCGAACGGCCTGGCTGTCGCTTTGTTGACGCTCGATGCGAATGATTACTTCGAGCAAAGGAAAGCTCTCGCCTCCGGGCGTGAGGCTGCGAGCTCGCTGGGCAACACGAAAGCGCTGACTCTGACGGCGCTCTGGACGATCTACGGTGTAGGCACTCTATTTGCCGGTATCACTCGCAAGCTTAAACCGCTCCGATTTCTCGCGCTGCTTCTGCTTGCCGGCGCTGCGGCCAAGGTCTTGCTCGTCGATCTCAGGTATTACGACGCATCGTGGCACTCGCTGATCGTGAACCAGACGTTTGCGGCTTTTGCTTTGATCGTGATCGCGCTCGCGTGTGCGGCGTGGTTCTACGCGCGCAGCGACGATCTGGAAGTCGACGAGCGAACCGACATACTTCCGATACTTGTTGGCGCGGCCAATCTGCTCGCGATCGTCGCGTTGAGCGCTGAAGTCCTGGGTCACTTCGATCGAGTTGGCTCAGGTCTCGGCGGCATTGAAGCCAATCACATAGAAAACACCAAGCAGTTTGTGCTTTCAGCGGTCTGGACGATTTACGGCGCGGCTGCGCTGTTTGTTGGCATCAAGCGACGAACACGCGCGCTCAGAGCAGGCGCGCTGCTGTTACTCGCGTTCACCACTGCAAAGGTACTGATGGTGGACCTGTCGTACTACAACGCCGAGTGGCACACGCTTGTGTTGAATCAAACCTTCGCAGCGTTCGCATTGCTTGTGTATGCGTTCTCGTTTGGCGCCAGGTCCTACGCCCACTCGGAGTCAGTGGGCGAGCCCGAGCGTTCGGCGGTCGTTCCCGTTTTGGTAGCCGGAGCGAACCTGCTTGCTCTGGTAGCGCTCTCGGCCGAAGCACTGGGCTACTACGCGGCAAAGATAAACGCCGGCAGTGCCTCGCCGGGAGCTTTCGGTGATTTGCGATTGGCGCAGCAGCTTTCGTTGTCGCTGGTATGGGCGATCTACGGCGGAGCGATGCTGACTGTGGGAATCGCGCGCCGGAGCAAGCTGCTCCGACTAATGGCGTTGGCGCTATTGGGGCTGACGATCTTGAAGGTGTTTCTGTTTGATCTTTCGTCGCTCGAGAAGCTCTACCGGATCATCTCTTTCATCGTATTGGGCGCGATCCTGTTGGCGGTGTCTTTCTTGTATCAGCGCTACCGTCAGCGGATGGCGGAGTTGATCGATGGAGGCAGCGCTGAAAGCGTCGGAATCGAGTAAGCTGACGCTTCTCCCGGTCGCTAACGTTGTTCCGAAGCGCGCGGGTTCAAGATCACGAAATTCTCAGTGTTGTTAAAATAAATCGATCGAAAAAGGCTTGTCGGTACCAGCCCGTTCTCAGGACGCCCTTCGATAGCCGCGCGATTGTCGACCACTCTCACCGGCAACGCCGAGAACTTTTCGTTCCCGATTTGCAGCTTGCGTATCCGGCCAGTCAATACTCTCTGACCTCCGACAGCCGTCCAAACGGTAATTGGATCCGTAACATCAAGATCGATTTCAATGTCGGCGTTGTTCAAGGCGGCTCTGAAAACCACAATGCATGAAGCGCCGGAATCCAGGACTAGCTTAAAGGCGTGCTTCTGCGGTGACGAAGGCTGCGTGATGACGATGAACCGGCCCCTGTCTCGCTCTACCGCAAGACGCGCTCCCTGGAGAGAGTTTGCGAACTCGCCGTTCTCCTCGAATTCGATGAGCTGGTTGCGATAGTTAAGTATATAATCGAATCCTGATAAGAAGTTTTGCCCTAACACGCCGTGCAGTTTTGAACTTATCGCGTGAATGTCGCGCAGCTCGGTGCAAAGAACTGTTAGATTCTGAGCCGACTTGGGACCAAGTGCGAGCCTGTCGAGCCTATAGCGAGGCACGGTCTTTGAACCGGCGACCGTGAGTACGGATGAGCTTTCGGTTGGGCTGAGCGAAAGCTGCTTCGCCAGATCGTGATCGATGATCGTCGAGCTTGCTCCGGTGTCGAAGATAAAATCGAACGGGCCGGCCCCGTTCACCGTCACCGAAGCGACGATCAGGTTCTGAACCTGCTTGAAACGAACCGACGTGCTCGCGAGGGCGGGCGTAGCTGCGAAACCACATACGATGGTCAGCAGAGCGGCCGGTGCGAGGAGCTTTGCGAATGCGTTGTGCCTTTCCATTTGAGTCCTCCCGTTCGAAAAATCTGGGAGGACTCTAGGCCCGAGTCGGCCTTCAGGTATTGAGGGTCTTCGGATGCTTCCGCGCGTTATTGTGATCGGCCAGTGATGGAGTTGTGATGGATGCTAAGTCCCTTATTTATCACTTCGATGACGTGCGCGTTGACCTTGAGAAGTTCGAGGTCGCCAAGGCGGATGTCCGGACTCATCTTGAGCCAAAGGCGTTCGAGGCTTTGGTCTTCTTGATCGAGAATCGCGGGCGGCTGGTTGAAAAGAAAGAGCTGCTGGACGCCGTGTGGAAGGATGCCTTCGTCACCGAAAACGCAATGACTCGGGTGATTGCGCAAGTTCGGAAGGCGCTTGGAGACGACAGCAAAGAAGCGAAGTACATCGAGACCATTCCGACTCGCGGCTATCGTTTCATCGCGGACGTGAAGGTAAGTGGATCGCCGGAAACTGGAAGCGCCCGCCTTGGGCGTCATGCCTACGAAGGACCGCCCGCGTTCGGAAGTGAGGCGGTCACACCACCCGGCCCAACAACAAACACCGGCCTACGCATTGAACCTCTTGTTGATAAGACCAAACGCCAGAAGACCATCGTGCTTCTTGCTCTCGCTCTAATGATCATTGCCGGAGTGGGCGTCGTATATTTGCTCTCCCAATCGACCCGTCGACCAGAGCCTCTCGCACCCTCTCAAAGCATGAAAATGACGCGGCTCACGCACACGGGCAAAGCCACGCACGCCGATATCTCTCCGGATGGCAAATACGTCGCGTATGTAAAGGACGAGGCGGGTCAACAGAGTCTCTGGCTCATTCAAGTGGCCACGGCCAGCGACGAACAGATCGTGCCACCCGCCGACCTTCATTATTACGGAATCACTTTCTCACACGACAGCAACTTCATTTACTACGTCGTGGTAGAGAAGAACTCTTCCACCGGTGTGCTGTACATAAAACCCGTGCTAGGAGGCGCGGGGAGAAAGCTGATAGCTAATGTAGACAGTAGGATCACGCTCTCTCCCGATGGCAAACAGTTGGCCTTTGTGCGCATCACGCCCCCTTTTAGAGAATACCTGCTGATGTTGGCCAATGTGGATGGCACCGAAGAGAGGAGAGTCGCCTTGCGCAAGGCTCCAGACTCGTTCGGTTGGGGTGACGAAAGTGGCGGGCCAGCCTGGTCCCCTGACGGCAAGGTCATCGCTTGTGGCAGTTGTAGTTTCAGCGGCAGCTACTACGGTAATGTGGTGGGGGTGCGGGTCGCTGATGGAGTAGAAACGCCGATCACTTCTCAGCGATGGTATAGCGCCGTCACGGGTGGCAGTCCGACGGTTGGACACGTGGCGTGGCTTCCAAACGGCAGCGGCCTCGTCGTGGTAGCGACCGAGCATTCGGGAAGCCTGGCTCAGCTTTGGCAGCTTTCCTACCCCAGTGACGAGGCGCGGAAAATAAGCAATGACTTGAGCGGCTATGACAGCATAAGTTTGACGACCGACTCCGGGGCGCTAGCCACAGTCCGGGTGGACCGGCTGGTCAATATCTGGCTAGCGCCGGGCGGAGATGCCAGTCGCGCTAGGCAACTCACCTCCGGAACTGGCCGGGAAGACGGCGGGCGCGGCCTCGCCTGGACGCCTGATGGCAGAATCGTTTATCGCTCTATCGCGGGAGGCGCTCCGAATATTTGGATTGTATCGGCGGATGGCACCGGGAACATGCAATTATCCGTTAATGCGCCAAACAATAGTGACCCTGCTGTTTCACCCGATGGCCGCTATGTTGTTTGGGTTTCCGACCGTGCGGGCTTCTTCAATATTTGGCGTATGGACATCGATGGAAGCAACTATATGCAGATTACCAATGGTCGTGGTGAATGGTTTCCCCAATATTCGCCCGATGGGAATTGGCTAGTTTATAGAGCTTGGAGTCCCGGGCTTTCCAATTCGTTGTGGAAGAGGCCAGTTGAGGGTGGCGAGCCGATCCGACTGACCGATGAAATTGGATGGCTGCCGACGATTTCACCTGACGGAAAGCTGATCGCTTGTAACTACCGAAACGAGGCAAGCATCAACTGGCAGATTGCGATCGTTCCATTTGACGGAGGGCAGCCCAGGTTCATCGATTCGTTGGACCCTTCGTCTGCTCGGCCGATTCATTGGACGCCCGATGGCCGCGCGCTGGCTTATCCGGTCACTCGCAGCGGCGCCACCAACCTCTGGAGTCAGCCGCTCGATGGCGGTCCGCCAAAACAGTTAACCGACTTTCGAGACGGTCTCATCTTTGATTTCGCCTGGTCACCCGATGGCAAGCAACTCGCTTTTTCGCGCGGCGTGGTGAATAGTGACGTCGTCCTAATGAGCAATTTCAAATAGAGCGACGCTAATGTGCTGGCTTGAACTCCTCGGTGGTCTAAGAGGGTTCTGAATGGACGGACGACCGCTCATTTATGAGTTCGATGACGTGCGGGTTGACCTTGAGAAGTTCGAGATCGTCAAGGCTGACGCCAGGATGCATCTTGAGCCGAAGGCGTTCGAAGTGCTCGTCTTCCTGATCGAGAATCGAGGGCGGCTAATAGAGAAGAAGGAACTCCTCGATGCAGTATGGAAGGACGCGTTTGTCACCGAGAACGCGATGACCCGACTCATTGCTCAACTACGCAAGGCGCTTGGGGAAGACAGCAAAGAAGCCAAGTACATCGAGACTGTGCCAACGCGCGGCTATCGCTTCATTGCAGACGTGGAGATAGTCGCTGCAGGAAAGCCACTCGTATCGCGGCGATGGCTGACCGCGTCGGGAGCGGTGCTGGTGATAGCTGCGGGCGTTTATGCGTACTATCATTGGGGATTCGCGACACCCTTATCTGAAATCAAATCGCTCGCCGTGCTGCCGCTGCGAGCGCTCCAATCCAGCGAGCGGGACGAGGCCCTCGAGATGGGCACGACCAGCACGCTCATCACCCGGCTCGGCAGTCTGCGGCAGTTGATCGTCCGCCCTGAAAGCGCAGTTGAAAAATACGGGCATCCAGATCAGGACGCGCTCGCCGCAGGCCGTGAGCAGAAGGTTGATGCCGTGCTCGACAGCCGCTACCAGCGCTCGGGCGACAAGTTCAGATTCACGCTGCGGCTGCTGCGCGTGGCAGACGGAGCAACGCTGTGGGCGGACACACTCGATCAACAGGCCGCAGATCTCTTCGCCATCGAAGACGCTCTCTCAGGCAAAGTCACCGGCGCGCTCAGACTGACACTGAGCAGCGCTGACAAGGAGCTGCTGGCGAAGCGTTATACCAATAGCGCCGAAGCGTGGCAGCTTTACGTCAGAGGCCGCCACCTCGTGCATACGCGGCGCATCCCGGAGATCGAAAGAGCCATCAGTTACTTTCAGCAGGCCATAGCCCTCGATGACAGTTTCGCACTCGCTCACTCCATGCTTGGTTGGTCCTATGATTCGCTGAGCAGACTCGGACGTTCTCCGGCGAACGAAGTCATGCCGAAAGCGAAGGTCGCCTACGATCAGGCGCTGAAGCTCGATGACCAGCTTGCCGAAGCCCATTCTTACCTCGCTATGTACAAAGACGACTACGAATGGGACTACAACGGCGCCGAGCGGGAACACAGTCGAGCTCTTGACCTCAATCCCAACTCAGCGGATGTGCGTAATTCCTATGCATTTTTCCTGACATTTATGGGACGCTTCGACCAAGCGATCTCGGAGATCAGAAGAGCGGAAGAGCTCGATCCCTCTGACATGTTCATCAGCAGGAACGTCGCCTTGGTGCTCTACTTCGCGCGCCGTTATGACGAAGCGATTGAGCAGTCGCGCCGAGTGGCCGAACTGAACCCAAACTGGGGACCCGTTTACAACTGGATGATCGAAGCTTATCAAATGAAGGGCGATGAACAGGCGGCCTTTGCTGCGCACTTGAAGGAGGCGGAAGCAGACGGGGAGCGGCCGGATGAGATTGCCGAGATGAAGGCAGCCTTTTCCCGCGGCGGATTGAAAGGATACTTTAGCAGGAGACTTGACCGCGTGTTGGAACAGGAAAGGAGCACATATGTTTTGCAGAGCGCCGTAGCTAAGCTATATGCGCGGCTCGGTGAGAAGGAGCAGGCGCTCTCGCGGCTGAAAAAGGCGGTTGAAGGCCGCGACTACTACGTGATCGCGCTCAAAGTTGACCCCATCTGGGACAGCTATCGCGACGACCCGCGATTCCAAGACTTGCTGCGTCGCGTCGGGCTTACAAAATGAACCATTCTTCTAAACCTGCGTTACCAACTGCCTCAGCACGTAAGGCAAGATTCCCCCGTGCCGGTAGTACTCGACCTCGATCGGCGTGTCGATGCGAAGCGTCACCGGAACCTGCTCAGTCTCGCCGCTCGCGCGACGAATCGTCAGCGTCAAATCCTGACGAGGCGCGATTCCTGCTTCATATCCAGTTAGGTCGAAGGTCTCCGTTCCATCGAGCTTCAACGATTGAGCGCTCACGCCCTCCGCGAACTGACACGGCAACACACCCATCCCCACAAGGTTCGACCGGTGTATCCGCTCAAAGCTCTGAGCGATAACCGCGCGCACGCCCAATAACCGCGTTCCTTTCGCGGCCCAGTCGCGAGAGCTTCCCGTTCCATATTCTTGACCCGCGAAGACCATTAGCTGAACGCCTTCAGCCTGATACTTCATCGCCGCGTCGTAGATGCTCATTCGCTCGCCGTCGGGTTGATGAACCGTCACGCCGCCTTCCACGCCCGGCACCATCAGATTCTTGATGCGCACGTTCGCAAAGGTCCCGCGCGTCATCACCCGATCGTTGCCTCGACGCGCGCCGTAGCTGTTGAAGTCAGAAATAGCCACACCCTTAGACTGAAGGTAGAGTCCGGCAGGTGAAGTCGGTTTGATCGCGCCGGCAGGCGAGATGTGATCGGTCGTCACTGAGTCGCCGAAGATCGCAAGCGCGCGAGCGCCATTGATCGCGCTTACGCCGCCGGGTTCCATCGAGAAGCCTTCGAAGTAAGGCGGCTCCTGAATGTAAGTCGACTCCGGGTCCCATTCATACACCTCGCCGGCAATCGATGGGATCTCGTTCCACAACGGGTTCGCTTCGACAAAGTTGCTGTAGCGTCGCCGGTAGGTCTCAGCGTCAAACGCCGTCTCGAGATACTGTCGAACTTCTTCAGAGCCCGGCCATATGTCGCGCAGATAAACCTCGCGGTCGTCTTTGCCCCTTCCGATCGGCTCTTCTGAAAGATTGATGTCGACGCGGCCGGCAAGCGCAAACGCAACGACCAGCGGCGGGCTCATCAAGAAGTTCGCCTTGACGCTCTGATGCACGCGCGCTTCGAAGTTTCGGTTGCCGCTCAGCACACTCGCGCCGACGAGGTCCTTCTGGCTGATCACCTCCTCGATGCCCGGGTCGAGCGGACCGGAGTTGCCAATGCACGTCGTGCAGCCGTATCCCACAAGGCTGAAGCCAAGCTCGTCAAGATAAGGCTGAAGCCCGGTCTTATCGAGATAATCGCTCACGACTCGCGAGCCGGGGGCTAGCGAGGTTTTCACCGCCGGACGAATCGTAAGGCCCTTCTCGACCGCTTTCTTGGCCAGCAGCCCGGCCGCAAGCATCACAGCCGGGTTCGATGTGTTAGTGCAAGAAGTGATCGCTGCAATCAGCACATCGCCATGACCCAGATCGATGTCTACGGTGCTCGGGCTGATTAGATCTACTTCTTCGACCCGATCGGGCGTCGGACGATTGTTGATCATCTCGGTTTCGGTAAGCACGCTTGTATCTTTTTCACTCGTCTCATCGTGCGCAGCGACGGGAACAGTCTCGGTCCGCTGCTCGCCGCCACCTGCAAGAGGTCCATTGCGGCGGGCGCCGATCATTGCTGGATACCGACGGCCGATCTCGTCTTTCGATTTGTCGTAACCGTTTTCGCCGATTGGCTTTTGAAGAAGCTCGATGAACTTGCTCTTTAGCTGGGGCAGCGCGATGCGATCTTGCGGGCGCTTGGGACCGGAGACGCTGGGCACGACTGACGAGAGATCAAGGTCGAGCAGCGTGCTGTAGCCGCACTCGCCGCCGCGCGGCATTCCGAACATGCCCTGCGCCTTAAAATAGCTTCGAATCAATTCGACTTGTTCATCCGACCGGCCGGTCGCTTTGTAGTAAGCGCAGGTCTGCTCGTCGATCGGAAAGAACCCCATCGTCGCGCCGTACTCGGGCGACATGTTTGCAATGGTCGCGCGGTCGGTTACTGAAAGCGACGCCGCGCCTTCGCCATGAAACTCGACGAATTTTCCGACGACCTTCGCCTTCCGCAGCATCTCGGTGACCGTCAGCACGAGATCGGTGGCCGTTACGCCCTCTTTCAACTTGCCGGTCAGATGCACGCCGACGACGTCGGGCGTCAGGAAATAGACCGGTTGGCCGAGCATTCCGGCTTCGGCTTCGATTCC
>Ga0114129_10011241_pt1 | contig 12763 bp, 9 predicted proteins | sample RhiMetdeltSRZDD1_FD_80071 | JGI IMG/M metagenome (GOLD analysis project Ga0114129, IMG submission 80071) | Populus rhizosphere microbial communities from Tennessee, USA - Rhizosphere MetaG P. deltoides SRZDD1 (version 2) (version 2) | ecosystem: Host-associated > Plants > Roots > Rhizosphere >...
GCCCGTGCGTTCACGGTGGGGCAGCACGTGGCGTTCGGGTCAGGCGAATATCAGCCCGGGTCGCTGGTCGGTGATGCGCTGCTGGCGCACGAGCTTGCGCACGTCGTGCAGCAGGGAGGCGCGAGTGCGGACTCGGCGCCGATGCGCAAGGGACCCGGAGAAGACACTGGGATCGAGCGTGATGCCGATCGTGCCGCGGTGGGCGCGGTCACATCCATGTGGGTCCGGATCGGCGCTGGCGCGCGTCAAGCGGTCCGTCCCGCGTTGCAATCCGGCCTGAGGCTCTCGCGCTGCAGTAAGAAGGACACGCCGGCCGCGGCGGTTGGGCCAAAGAAATCCGTAACGGTAAATGACGCGAACTTGTCCGGCGGCACCGGCACGCTTGCCAGCGCGCTCACCTACGCCAACACCCGCGTTTACAACCAGGCAAACGTCGAGATCAAGAAGGGCAACACGTCGACGCTCGACGAAACCAAGTCCAAAGCAATCCTTGGCGACGATCTGATCGTGAACGAGTACTCCAATGCATCGTCTCCCACGGCGGAGGAACAGAAACTTCTCAAAGAGAATCAATCGGCCGGTGCGGTCTCGGTGTACTTCGTCAAGGGCTTCGATCAGGGCAGCCTCGGCGAATCGTTCTGGCCGTCCGCTGCGGCTGGCTTCGTTGGGTTCGTCGTCGGGAATCTTCGATCCGACAACACCTTTTCTCACGAGCTCGGTCACGTCCTTCTGGACGATGGTGGCCACACAGTGCCGGACGACACGTACTTGATGCACGCAACCGCCGAAGATCCAACGAAGTTGACGCCCGAACAAATCACGAAGATACGGCAGAGCCCTTACGCGACGTAGCCGTTGAAGCCGTAAGCGAGACACGTGGATGGAACACGACACCAGGCAGGTCCGGCTTCAGCTGCACAACCATCAGCACGTGTATTCGATAACGGAATCAGTACGCCCGCAGCTCCAGATTCTGAACGGGACGGATCGACCGCTGATATTTGGCAGGGATTTCGTCTTCGACTGGGAAGTACTCTTCTTCGCGCCCCCAAACGCCGTTCACCTGATCGATCCGGCATCGCGCGACCTCGCGCTGCCGTACATGGACGGCTCTCGCGTTCCACACGACAAGCCCCTCGTCGTCGCTCCCGGAAAGGAGGAATGGCTCTTCCTGCCGATCTCCGCGTTCCTTCATCTGCGGGCGTTGGGAATGTACAGATTCTGGGTCGAGCTGGTTGACGGTTCGGGTGAACTGCACAAAAGCAACGTGATTGATTTTGAGTTGGTCGACGTGGAGCAATCCTTCCAGCCTGATGAAGCGGCGCTGAACCTGTCGACGCGGCAGTCTCCCTGGCCGGTCACGGGTCCTGTGTTCGTCGACGCGGCCTTCACCAACAGGACGTCGCGGCCGATGATGATTCTCAAGCCGCAAGAAGATTCCTTTTACGGCTGGGTGAACCCGATTTATCAGTTCACGGTGCTCGATGAGGCTGGTCGTTCGCTGCCGCTCGCGCTCAGAAGCGGAACGATGGCCGAGCCGCGATACGACGACAGCACGCGCGTAACGGTCGCGCCCGGATCGTCGGCAGAACAGTCCTTGCGGCTCCCCGATCTCCCACGGATGCGCCACCCGGGTCAATACCGTGTGTCGCTCACTTACGTAGTGCGCAGATGGGTGATCGGAAAAGGGGGGGCGGTGCTGAGCACCCCCGCAAACTGGCCGCCCGAGACTTTCGTGGGACGCCTGGAATCGCCCGAAGTAACGGTCACGCTTCGGTGACGGAGTCTGCGATGCGAACGCAAATACCAATCCGGTCACTCGTTGACGACCACATCGAGTCCAGCCATCGATTCATCCTTGAAGCGAGTGGTGCTGTCAGTAATTCCGCAGCCGCGCTCGTGCTCGGCAGCGGAAACTGCGGAGAGATTCCTGTGGCGCTGCTGCGATCGCGATTCGGCAAAGTCTGCTTTGTCGACGTCGATCTTGACGCCTTGAAAGCGCTGGCCGCGCGGCACCACGAGCAGCGGGGTCGCTGTGAGTATCGTCGAGCGGATCTGACGGGAATGATTGGTTCGATTGCTGCCGGAGCCCGCCAGGTCGCCGCTACTGCCAGCGACGCGCCGTCGATGCTCGACGAGCTCGCCACGCTGCTCATGTCGACAGTACCGCGTTTCTGGGTTCCGCCAGATGATCAGCGGTACGACCTTCTCATCTGCTCGGGAATATTGACCCAACTGCAGGCGAAGGTGCGGTCTGCGGCCGAGCAGATCTTCAGACTGAAGTATCACGACGGCCTTGAGCTGCTCAGTTCCCATCATGGGTGGCGGCGGGCGACGTGGCACGTTGCGCGCCGGCTCGAGGATGGGTTCGTCGCTCACCTGAACAGTCTGACTACTCCTGGAGGCGTCATCTATCTGTCCGACACAGTTCGCGTCAATTGGTTGATGCAGTCAGACGAGCAGACCTTCACCACCGACGGCACCTGGATTGCGACGCGAACGGCGCAGCTCACCGACTATCTTTTGCCTTCGACCGAAATCATCGCGCAGGGGCAATGGCGGTGGCTTCGTCAACAAAAGGAAGGTCCGTACTGGGGGCGGCTCTACGACGTACAGGCGGTCGCGTACCGATAGGAGAACGTTCGTTTGAATTGAGTCATGCCAAAGGCCGCGCCCCAATCCGCCAGCGTCCTCACCCCTGCTGCCGAAGGTGGCAGCTTCGCCGCCGTCCGCGCAGACATGACCGAGGAGTTGTCGCCCTGGATGGCGAGCGGCAATCGGGCACTCGCCGCGCTGCTGGGAACGATTCACGTACAGCGGAAGATCCGGGTCGGTCAGCAGGAAGGACAGACGCTGAGGCGATCGCCACTCGACGGCGGGACGAGTGAAGCGGCGCCCGCCGACAGCGCGGCTGCAACCGAACGAGCGCCGGAAGAACGCGGCGACACGTCCTCGCCCGCCCCAGCTGAAGAACGTCCGTCAGGTCGAGGCGCCGAACACGGCTTGATCGTTGACGACGAAGCGCAGGACGTGGGCGACGGACAGATGCGCAAGAGCGAGTTCCTGGCGCAACTGCGCGAGGCTGTGTGCGCCAGCGCGAATGAAGGCATGGCGGAGACGGGTCAGACGACGGACGCGTGTCCGTGGATCGATTACTGGTTCGCTCATGCGGCTGGAAAGAACGCGGGATACGTCGAGAAAGGCATTCGAAAGTTTGCGCCCGAGTCTGAGACGGCGTCGACGGCCGCCGAACTCATTGCCATTGCTGCCGCGCGCGTTCGACAGCGCGTGGACCATTGGGCGAAGACCGGAGAGATCGGCGAGCTTCCGGAGGGGTTCACACCCGAGCTGCCCGGCATGGGTCTGCTTGGCAGCGTGGCCGGGATGTTCCTCAAAGCCAGGCCAGGCGGGGCACGCGACGCCAGCGACCCGAATACGATTCGCGCGGAGCTCGGACCGGGGCATCCTCTGTCGGGCGACACGCGGTCGCGCATGGAAGCCGCGTTCGGACTGAGCTTCAGCCGCGTGCGGTTGCACACGGACAGTCACGCTGCGTCCGTGTCGGATCGATTCAACGCGCGCGCGTTCGCGATCGGCGAGCACGTGGCGTTCGGAGCAGGCGAGTACAAGCCGGGCACCTTGATCGGCGACGCGCTGATCGCGCACGAGCTCGCACATGTCGTCCAGCAGGGAGCCGCGCGCGACGCAACACCGCAGCAAAAGGGATCTGACACGTCCTCGGATCTCGAGCGCGATGCCGATCTCGCCGCGGCTGGCGTCGTGAGCAACCTGGTGACCGGGAAAGCCGATGCACAACCGACGCCGCGGTTGCGATCGGGCCTGCAATTGAGCCGCTGCGGCGGCCAGCGCCCCGCAGAGCGGCCGACGCTGCCGTTTGGGCCTTCGCAGGCGGATCGCGGGAACACGTGCACAGGATCGCCGATCCGAATCGAGATCAGAAAGTCCCGCGACCTGTCCGCGACGTTCCAAAGAAGAGCCATGGACGCGATGGTTGCAAGTAGCGGCGTCTCATTCATGGTGCCGCTCAACTCGACGTCTCTTACGGTAGGTGAGGAAATGGAAGCCCTGCTGGTCTGGTCCTGTCCGAACGGACCGAGCGGGACCGAGCGAGCGACGTGGACCCACGAGTGGACGAGAGCAGGTGAGGACGACCTGCCACCCGCCGTGGGTGGACGGGAACGCATCGGCGTGGATGCGCACGGCTACGGGCTGTCCGCCGGCGCCGGCCACACCGCGCGTGAGGCCGCGGAAAGCAAGGGATTCAACACCGAGACATGCACCTGGGAGTTCACGGAAAACTTCCGCGGCACGCCAACACTTCGCGCCGGCGAGCAGGTGTTGAAGGCCTGCGTCTACGGGTTCCAGTTTCAGTCATCTTCCAGGCCCTCCGGACAGGGCCCGCCACAGCGCTCAGCGTCGGTAAGGTACTGGGGCGTTGATTCGGAAACAGAGATCGAGAGCCCGTTCAAGTGAGATCACACAGGTTTGACATGACGGGCGAGGCCGTTCGCCGTCGGACGTCGGGACTGCTCGATAGAGTCGCGCGCACAGATATTCGAATGTGCCGATGGCGGATTCCTGCCTTTCAATTCTGCGGTGTGACGGGCCTGCTGCTGGCGATCGTTCAGTCGGCGGTTCTGGTCGCCCGCCTCGGGTTGTCACCGCTGGTGCTGTTCGGCATCACGATGATTGCCATCGCCACTTTCTTTCTCGTCATCATCGTCACCAGGGCGATCGCCGGCGAGGAAGCAATCATCTATTACCATCACGAGCTGGCCATACTCGCGTCGACTGGGGTCTTCGTGTGGGCGATCGGGCATCCGGTCGTTCCCTATCTCGCCATCACGCTGCTTGGAATTGGTTTGTTTCTCTCGTTCGGCCGGATCGGATGCTTCCTGGTCGGATGCTGTCACGGACGGCCGTCACGATGGGGCGTGCGGTACCGAACAGAGCATGCCGCCGCCGGATTTCCTTCGTGCTACGTCGGCGTCCGGCTCCTCCCCGTTCAGCTGATCGAATCCGCGCTGGTGTTCACCACTGTGATCACAGGCGCCATTCAGCTCTTCCAAGGTCAGCCACCAGGCTGGATCCTAGCGTGGTACACGATCTTGTATGGCTGGGGACGCTTCTGTCTGGAGTTTCTCAGGGGAGATCGCGATCGACCGTACTACCTGGGATTTTCCGAGGCGCAATGGATCTCGGCAGTGTTGATCGGTCTGTTGCCTCTGGCGGCGTGGAAGGAAGCACTCCCATTCGAGCGTTGGCAAACCGTGGCTGCGTCTGCGTTGCCGATGGCGATGCTCCTCGTCGCGGCTCGACGGTTCTCCCGCTCCGCACCGCTTCACGAATTCGCCGATGCGGTTCACGTACAGGAGGTCTGCGGCGCTCTGAGAGATGTCGTTCGCAGCAGACGCCACACGCCGGGGCAGGCCCGCGTCGCCTGCACGTCACTCGGTCTTCAGATCTCCGGCGAGATGTTGCGCAGACCCGGATATCGCTTTTTTCATTACGCCCTGTCGTCGCCGCGTCTCCCCATGAGCGAGCGCGTCATACGGATGCTGGCGCAGCTGATCGTCGTGATGCGGCATCCGAACAAGGCGTCATACGATCTGATCCGAGGCGGGCACGGGGTCGTTCATATCGTCGTCCCGGTGGCCCGGGCTGTTCGCGATCCGTTGCGGGATCGCGGCAACCGTCTAGCGCACACCTAGGAGCAGGTCGATCGTCAGTTGGTCGAGCCGCTCGTATGCGAGGCCCTTTCTGGCCATCGACGCGCGATCGAATGGCTGCTGCAGCAATTCGTCACGCCGCTTCGCTGAATACGGCGCGAACTTCGGCGCGTCCCGGGTTTCGCTCAGGACCGCCTGGATCTCGCTGTCCGCATTCCACTGACGGGCCTTCTCGCGAAGGATCAGATACGTCCGCATGCAGCCACGCGCGAAGTCTCTGACTCCGGCGTAATCCTCCGTACGGTACGCATGCGCATCGAAGTGTCTTGGGCCGTCGTAGCCGACGTCCTCGAGAAACTTCACCAGAAAGAACGCGGTCTTGATGTTGGCCGATCCGAACCGGAAATCCTGATCGTAGCGGCCCGAAACCTGGTCGTTCAGATCGATGTGGAACAACTTGCCTGCCTCCCACGCCTGCGCGACCGCATGCACGAAATTGAGGCCAGCCATCTGCTCGTGCGCGACTTCCGGGTTCACTCCCACCATGTCCGGATGATCCAACGTTGCAATGAACCCGAGATAAGCACCCGTGGTGGCCATGTAGATGTCGCCGCGCGGCTCGTTCGGCTTGGCTTCGAGCGCGAAACGGAATCCGTACTTCCGATCGATCGAGTACTCGCAGAGAAAATTGACGGCCTCGCGGAGCCGCTTGACAGCCTCGTCCGGGCGCCGGCACGCGTCGGTCTCCACGCCCTCGCGTCCGCCCCAGAGAACGAAAATCTTCGCGCCCAGCTCCGCTCCCAGATCCATCGCGCGCATGGTCTTCTGCAGCGCGTACGATCGCACGCCCGGATCGTTTGCCGTGAACGCTCCATCCCGAAAGACCGGATCGAAGAAGAGACTCACGGTCGCCATCGGCACGACGATCCCGTGCCTTTCGCACGCAGCCTTGAACTCGCGGACGATGCGGTCTCGATCGGCGGGCGTGGCGTCGATGGGAACGAGGTCGTTGTCGTGCAGGTTGACGCCCCAGGCGCCCACCTCCGCCAGCAGACCGACGGCGTCGACCGGTGGGAGCGGTTCGCGCACGGCCTCACCGAACGGATCGCGCCCGCGGTTGCCGACCGTCCAGAGGCCGAACGAGAATTTGTCCTCCGGGCGGGGAGTGTAGGCTGTGGACATCGGGGCTCTCCGGAACTTCGTTCAGTGTTGATAGATAGCGCGGAGCGCTGGATAGACGCGCTTGAACTGATCGTACCGGCGGTTCATGACGTCGATCGCAGTCGACTCTGGATTGGTTCGCGCCGCTGACACGACTATCTCGTCGCAGGCGTGATCGACGGACGGCCAGTATCCCGCGCCGACGCCCGCCAGAATGGCGGCGCCATACGCCGCGCCTTCCTCAGCTTTCACGGTCTCAACCGGGCGGTCGTAGACGTCCGCCTGAATCTGCCGCCACACGGCGGATCGCGCGCCGCCGCCGCCCACACGCACGTTGACGATGGGGAGGCGCAGCTCCGCGAAGATCTCGAACGTGTCCTTCAAGCTGAACGCAACGCCTTCCATGACGGCGCGGATTACGTGGCCGCGCGTGTGCTGCGCGGCAAGCCCGACGAGCGCCGCGCGCACGTCGGGATCGCAATGCGGCGTGCGCTCTCCCATCAGGTACGGCGCCCAGAGAATCCCGTCCGAACCTGCAGGCACCTGTGCGGCCTCCGCAGCCAGGCGCTCGTACGCAGCGTCGCCTCCTTCGTGTCCGCCGCCAAACTGATCGCGCATCCATCGAAGCGAGAGTCCCGCCGCCTGCGTCACGCCCATTACGTGCCACCTGCCAGGCACTGCATGACAGAACGTATGGATGCGCCCCTTCGGATCGAGCGCCGGACGTTCGGTGGCGGCAAACACGACGCCGGACGTTCCAATCGTGACGCTGACGGCGCCAGGACGCGTGATGCCCATCCCGACGGCGCCCGCGGCCTGATCGCCCGCACCAGCGACGATAGGCGTTCCTTCGAGCAGTCCCGTTGCCGCGGCCGCGTCGCGCGACACCTGCGCGCATGGAGCAGGAGATTCGAAGACGTCCGGGAGGATGTCCTTGCGAAGGCCGACCGCTTCGATCATCTCGTCCGACCAGCGTCGGTGCGTGACGTCCAGCAGCAGCGTGCCTGACGCGTCGGCAACATCCGTCGCGTAGACGCCGCTCAGACGCATTCTGACGTAGTCTTTCGGCAGCAGCACATGCCGCACGCGCGTCCAGGTGTCAGGTTCGTGACTGCGCACCCAAAGAAGCCTGGTGAGCGTGAAATTCGTGAGCGCGGTGTTCAGCGTGAGCTCGAGCAGGCGTCGAGCTCCCAGCGTCTGGTCGAGCCAGCGGCATTCGGCGCTGGTGCGCTGATCGCACCAGATGATTGAGGGGCGCAGGACCTCGCCGTGGCCATCGAGAAGCACCGCGCCGTGCATCTGTCCGGACAATCCAATCGCGTCCGCTTTTCGATCGCCGCTCGTCCGGCCGAGCACGGTGCGAATAGCCTCGGTGCTGGCTCGCCACCAGTCGTGCGGATCCTGTTCCGCCCAGGCCGGGCCCGGCGACGCGAAAGGCGCATGCGGCGCGGTCGCCGACGCGACGATCGATCCGTCATTCTCCACGAGCACCGCGCGCGAACCGCCGGTACCGACGTCCAGACCTATGACCGGAATAAGGACTCCTTGTCTACGCTTGCGGCCCCGAAGTCTATCAGCGGCGGATCAGATTTGTCTGCATCCGTGCAGATCTGTGCCCTCGGAACCGATTCGCGGTTCAGCTTTCGGCTTCATCGTGAGGCAGCCCCTTTGCTTTCTTCCCAGGTGAAATGAGCCGAGTAGGATCGACTGCGCCGGCGGTTTTGTGGGTGCTTGGGACGTGGCTGGCGGGCAGCGTTGCCGTCGCGGGGCCCGCGACCCCTGCGCCGCCTCTCCCCGTTCCCGCGGGCATCATCGTCAACGTATCGACGGTCGCGCAACTCCAGAATGCCGTCGCCGCAATGGCGTCGAACACGACGATAGTCGTCGCGCGCGGTACTTACGCTCTCTCATCAACGCTGTATATCAACGGTACTTTCACGAACGTCGGCATTCGCGGTGCGACCGGAAACCGCGACGATGTGGTGATTGTTGGAAAGGGAATGACCGCAGCGAGCGACGGCGGTGTGCCGTTCGGGATCTGGGTCGGCGGGAACGTTCAGGGCGTCACGATTGCCGACTTGACGATCCGCGACGTGTTCTACCACCCGATCATGTTGAACGCGGGTACCCAAACGCCGTTGATTCACAACGTGCGGCTCGTGAATGCAGGGCAGCAGTTCGTCAAGTCGAACCCGGATGGCGCGGGCGGTGGAGTCGACAACGGGACCGTGCAGTATTCGGTGATCGAATACGAGACGACGAGTCGTGATGACTACACAAACGGCGTCGACGTCCACACGGGCGCCAACTGGATCATCCGCAACAACCTGTTCCGCAACATCCGCGCGCCCGCCGGCCTGCTTGCAGGTCCCGCCATTCTGATGTGGAACGGGTCCCGAAACTCGATAGTGGATGGGAACACGTTCGTGAATTGCCAGCGCGAGATTTCGCTTGGACTGATCGAGCGCGCGCCAGACGACCACACCGGCGGAGTCGTGCGGAACAACTTCATCTACCGCACGAGCGGCATGACCGGCGACGCGGCCATTCTGGTCGCAGACTCTCCGGGCACGCAGGTGCTGCACAACTCGGCATTGATCGCCGGCACATATCCAAATGCGATCGAGTACCGGTTCGCCGGCACATCGGGCGCGACGATCGCGAACAACCTTCTCGATGGAATCGTCCTGGGCCGCGATGGCGCAAGTGGATCGGTGTCGGGCAACTACACCACCGCGGCTGCGTCCATGTTCGTGGATCCGACGACAGGGGATCTGCACCTGAGGCCCACTGCGACGGCCGTCATGAACAAGATCGTGACGCCGCCCAGCGCCGCGCTTCTGGATTGGGACGGTCAGTCCCGGCCTGCCGGCGCAACCGACATCGGCGCGGACGAGGCGCTCGCTGGAGCTGCCCCCGCCGCGCCGTTGAATCTTCGAGTTATTCGGTAGAAGAAGCGGTCTTGCGCCGCCGCGCGAGCACTGTGCCGATCACGCCCGTGCCGAGCAGCAGCATGCTCGTCGGTTCTGGCACCGCGCCGACGTCCGCGAAGATCGTGCTTCGTGTGTTCGGCTGCAACGTGAACCGGAAAGGACGAACGGTATAGACGATATGTGTGTAGTTCCACTGATTGGGTCCCACCGGGCGGGAGAAGTACCCGTTGCCCATCTCGACTGACAGGTTCGGGCGACCGCCTGGTCCAAACTGCCACATTCTGATGCCGCCTGCGTCGACGGGTGTCGACTGGTGCAGACTGACTGCGAACCGGAGAATCGGCAGCGTGGGACTGTTGGCGTGCGCGGGAAAGACAAATCCGTCGGGCGCACTCAGGCTGAACTCGCCAAACGGGACTCGAGTGACGCTGTTGGTCACGTCGACAGAGCTGTCCACGCCGGTGAACGTCAACGTGGCGGCGCCGCCGCCGGATCCAAAAATGGTCACGGAACTCGTTCCCTGACCGCTGCAGGTGATCGACGCGCGACAGCTGAATAGGCCGCTCGTCGTGAAGGTTGTGGGAAAGACGATCGTGTCAGCTCGTGCGTTCTGAGATGACAAACAGAGGAGACCGAACAGGCAGAGCGCGACTGGGGGCTTCATGAGGCACTCGCTCCTTGCCAGATGTCTACGATGGTGCGACCGCCGGGCCGCACGTCGACAGAGTCAGCAAGGCATGCGCCACCTCTATCACCGCCGAATGTGAGTTCGGTGAAGCTTCCGGAGTAGCGTGCTGGAATTCTTTTTCCGAACCTCGGCGCTACACGTCACACAACGTGACGGCTTCACGAAGCGAGGTCAGCGGATCCCGCGTGGGCACGAACTCGTGAGCCATGTAGCCCTGGAAGCCCATGTCCACCAGGGCCGTACTTACGGCGCGCCAGTTCACTTCCTGCGTGCCGTCGAGTTCATGTCGACCCGGCACGCCGCCGGTATGGACGTGCGCAATGTATTCGCGGTTGTCGCGAAGCGTCCTGATGAGATCCCCTTCCATGATCTGCATATGGTAGGCGTCGTACAGCAGCTTCACGCGCGGCGAAGCCACAGCCTTCACGACTTCGACGCCGACCGCCGTGTGGTCCCCTTGATAGTCCTTGTGGTCGACCTTGCTGTTGAGGAGTTCGACACAGATTGTGACGTTGTGCTCTTCGCCGATCTTCTTGACGCGGTTCAATCCGTCGATGCAGTTTGCGATGGCTTCGGCGTCGGGCATGCCGCGGCGGTTGCCGAAGAACGTGATGACGTTGGGCACTTTCAGCGCCGCCGCGCGCGGGATCTTCTCCTCGAAGTTCTTGACGATGGCGTCGTGGTTGGCGCGGACGTTGAGTCCGTCTGGAATGGTGCCGCCGCCCGCATAGCCCATCGAACAGATCAAGCCGTAGTCGCGGACGATCGCCCAGTCTTTCTCTTCGAGCAGATCGATGGCGGTCAGTCCCATTGCGGAGACGGCCTTGCAGAACTCGGGCATCGGGATTTTGTTGTAGCACCAGCGTGAGACGGACTGTTTCAGCCGGCCGCGCGTGACCGCGCGTCCCTCCTGGTCTCCCGCGGCGAGACCTCTGCGCGAGAGGCCAGCCGCCGCTGCGATTGCGGCGGCGCCCAGTGCGCCGCGTCTGGTCACGCGTGCCATGTCGATCACTTCGCCTGCTGGACGAACGCGAACAGCTGATCGCCGGCGCCGACGATCACGTACTGCAGACCGTCGATCTCGTAGGTGATGGGGCCGTTGCTCACCGGGGTGCCCAACCGTGCGTGCCAGAGTGCGTCGCCCGTCGTAGCGTTGAGCGCGACGAGATCCGCGGTATTGCCGCCCGCGAAGAGAAGATTGCCGGCGGTGCTGAGAAGTCCGGAGCGCGCGGAGCTCTCCCACTTGTGACTCCACCGGATCTTGCCGGTCTTGTAATCGATCGCCTGCAGCATCGACTCCGACCAGCCGCCGCGATCCGTGCCTCCCCAGCCTTGCGGGTTTTCGCCAGGGTCGTAGATATAGAAGATGCTGAACGCGCGTGACGCGGCCACATAGAAGAGACCGGTGGCCGGACTGAAGCTTGGCGGAGGCCAGTTCGTCGCCCCTCCCTGATCGGGCGTGACGATGACGCCGTCGATCTGCGGCTGTTTCGCCGGATTCGGAATCGGCTGGCCCTTGGCGTCATAGCCTTTCGCCCAGTTCGTCCTCGCGTAGTCGGAGGAGACGAGCGCCTTGCCGTTCGTGCGATCCAGCACGAAGAAGTGTCCGTTGCGCGCCGCCTGCGCCACCATCTTGCGCTGCTGCCCGTTGAACTCGCCGTCGAACAGCACGGCTGTTTGTGTCGAGTCCCAATCGTGCGTGTCGTTCGGAGACGATTGGAAATACCACACCATCTTTCCCGTGTCCGGATTCAGCGCGACGATGGATGCGGTAAAGAGATTCGCGCCTTCACGATTCTTGAACGCGATCACGGGCTGCGGGTTGCCGGTCGTGACGTAGAGCAGGTTCAAGTCGGGATCGTAGGTGACGGGTTGCCACGTCATGCCGCCGCCGTGCCGTGCGGCCTCCTCGTTCGGCCACGTCTCGGTTCCGGGTTCGCCCTTCTTCTGCGGCACTGCGTACCATCGCCACTGCAGCTCGCCGGTCACCGGATCGTGCGCCTCGAGGTAGCCCGGGATATCGAGATCGTCGCCGCTGACGCCGGCAATGACATGGTTCTTGATGATGACCGGCGCGACGGACCCGTAATAGAACTGTTCCAGATCGCAGATTTCCTTGTGCCACCGCTCGGTGCCGTCCTTGATGTTGAGCGCGACGAGCTGGCAGTCCGGCGTCTCGTAGTAGATCGAATCGCCGAGCACCGCGACACCGCGATTCCCGATGTGAATGCCGCCTTTCGACGTCCAGCCGTGATGCCATATCTGACGGCCGGTGCGCGCGTCGATCGCCC
>Ga0114129_10011242_pt1 | contig 12763 bp, 10 predicted proteins | sample RhiMetdeltSRZDD1_FD_80071 | JGI IMG/M metagenome (GOLD analysis project Ga0114129, IMG submission 80071) | Populus rhizosphere microbial communities from Tennessee, USA - Rhizosphere MetaG P. deltoides SRZDD1 (version 2) (version 2) | ecosystem: Host-associated > Plants > Roots > Rhizosphere >...
CGGCTTGCGCCAGCGCCTGGTGCAGCTCGCTGGGGAACGCGCCATCGGCGTCGCGCGCGAGCCAGTAGTCGTCGCCCAGACGCGCGCAGATCTTAAGGACGCTCTCGCGGATCTCCTGATGGGCGGGCGTGAGGCTCATGTCAAACTTGCCTTCCAACGGTCATGGCACGGCGGAATTCGGCATCGCTGTCGAGGAAGGCGGGCTCGGTACCGGCTCCGACGGCATCGAAGAACCGGCTGACAAAGCATCGGAACGCCGCGCAAAGGGCGATGTCGCAGATCTGCACGTCGGTGAAGCCAACCGACCTCAGGCGCTCGATGTGCTCCTGCGACACCTGCGAGGCATCCCTGCTGATCGTCTCGGCATAGGCGAGCATGGCGACGTCTCGCTCGCTCAAGCCGGCCGAGCGGAAGTCGCGCTGCACGGCCAAGACGGCCTCCTTCGAACCGAAGTCGGCAATCAGCTGCTTGCCGTAGACATGCGAGCAATAGGTGGACGGCACGTGCTTGGCGGCGATAAGGGTCACTACGCGCCAGTCGCGCGGGCTCAACGAGAAGCCCGAGCGAATCCTGTCGGAGAATTCCTGATAGATCGGCAGCAGGTCGGGACGGGCCGTCCAGCACTGCATCGCCTCCATCACGAAGCCGTTCTGCTCTTTCTGTGCGCGATAGAGCTCGGCAACGCGGCCGGTCGCCTCCGCTTCGCCGATCGTTCGCAAATGCATGGGTCCACCTCCATCGCCGAGCGGAAAGCCGCCCTCATGCCTTCGCCATGGCGGTACCGGCAACGCCGGACTTGGTGAGATCGGCGATGTCGGCGGCGATGACGACCTTGCCGGTCTTGCCGCGTGGGCGCAAGCGCTTTGGGCATTCGCGGTCGGCCGGGTCGTCCCCCCCCTTCGCCGGTGTCGATCCAGCCTGCACCTCAACCCAAGCGACGATGCGGCCATGGTGTCAGGGCGCACAGCTGCAGCACGCTGCGCAAGCTGCTCTCCGCCGCCGATGCCTCTCCTCGACCGCTACTGGCCCGCGGTGATGCCGGCGTCCTTGATCAGCTTGGTCCAGCGTTCGACGTCGCGGCGGATGAGGGCGTCGGTATCGGCAGGCGTGAGCCGCAGGGTGCGGCCGCCGGTCTTGGCGAACAGCTCTGCGACCTCGGGGTTGGCGACGACCTTGGCGAACTCGGCGCGCAGGCGCTCGATGACGGCGGCAGGCGTGGCGGCGGGCGCGAACAGGCCGAACCAGCTCTCCATGTCGAGCGGGGCAACGCCGGTCTCGGCCACGGTCGGCACATCGGCGTGCATGGGCTGGCGCTCGCGCGAGGAGACGGCGAGCGCGCGCACGGCACCGGCATCGACCTGCGGGCGCGCGGTGGAGGAGATGTCGAAGAAGAGGTCGACGCGCTCGCCCAGGATATCCTGGTAGGCCGCCTGCGCGCCGCGGTAGGGCACATGCGTGAGCTTGACGCCGGCGAGCTCGGCGGTGACGGCGAGCGCGATGTGCTGACCCGAGCCGCGGCCGGCCGAGGCATAGGTGATCTTCTCGGGGTTGGCGCGGGCGAAGGCGATCAGCTCCTTGAGGTCCTTGTGGGGAAGGTCCTTGCGCGCGATCAGCGTATAGGACCAGGTCACGGCGAGGCCGATGGGCACGAAGTCCTTGAGCGGATCGTAGTTAAGCCTGGGATAGAGGCCGGGGTTGAGGGCAATGTTGGAGAGCGCGCCGAGCAGCAGGGTGTAGCCGTCGCCGGGTGCTCTCGCCGCGGCTTCCGTGCCGACGAGGGTGCCGGCGCCGGGACGGTTCTCCACGACCAGCGGCTGGCCGAGCAGGGGCGCGAGCCGGTCGGCCAGGATGCGCGCGACGGTGTCGAAGCCCCCGCCCGGAGGCTGCGGCACGATGAGCTTGATGGCGTGGTCGGGGTAGGTCTGGGCCGAGGCGGGGGCGGCAGCGAGCACCAAGCATGCCACGAGCCACAGGAGCCGAAGCGCGTGCACGATGATCCCTCCCGATATTGTGTTTTGCGCAAGCATCGCGGGAGATGCGGTGATGTCAAGCACAGGCATGCCTGTGCGGAGGCGTCGGCCGGCGGAGGATGTCGTCTCGATGACTGCTGACATCAGGTTGTCAGCAGCGCCGTTCGGCCGGGGATCGACGGGGCAAACGGCCGCCCCTATCTAGCCCGGCAGCGGGGCGGAGACGGCGTCTTCTTTCCGCCGACGGTGCCGTTGCAGCGTGGAACCCACTGCATTGCAGAGAGTTTCGACCGATAAGCCCGCCCGGCGCCAGATCTTGCCGAAACGATCGAGGGTCATCCAGCGTGACAACCACAACCGAGATAGAGAGCGGCGCGACAGAGGTCTCGCCGCTGGCCCGGCGCGTCGCCGAGACGCGCAAGCTTTCCCTGGCGCTGGCCGAGCCGCTGAGCGCGGAAGACCAGGTCGTCCAGCCGATGGACGATGCCAGCCCGACCAAATGGCATCTCGCCCACACCACATGGTTCTTCGAGACCTTCGTGCTCGCTCCGCATCTGCCGGGCTACCGCACGCCCGATGCGCGCTTTGCCTACTGCTTCAATTCCTACTACGAGGCAGCGGGCCCTCGGCAGCCGCGACCGCAGCGCGGGCTGATGACGCGCCCTGCCCATGACGAGGTGCTGGCCTATCGCGCGCACGTCGATGCGGGGCTCGAGGCGATGTTCGCGCGCGGCATCGTAGGGCGCGAGCCTCGGGTCGCCGCGTTGATCGAACTCGGCATCAATCACGAGCAGCAGCACCAGGAGCTGATCCTCACCGACATCCTCGCCCTGTTCGCGGCGCAGCCGCTGCGGCCGGCGTATCGGACGGCTGCGGGTGCGTGGCCGGTCCTTCGGCAAGCTCAGGACAAGGGCAGTGCGGCTCGGGCCGACGCGGTGCGCTGGATCGAGTTTGCCGGCGGCATCCGCCGGATCGGACACGAGGGCGGCTCGTTCTACTTCGACAACGAGCGGCCGCGGCACGAGGCGCTGCTGCAGGACCATCGCCTCGCCAGCCGCCTCGTCAGCAACGCCGAATGGCTCGAGTTCATGGCCGACGGCGGCTATGACACGCCGGCGCACTGGCTGTCCGACGGCTGGAGCATGGTGAAAACGAAAGGCTGGGTCGCCCCCGGCTACTGGGAGGGCGAGCCCGGCGCGTGGCGGCAGATGACGCTCGCCGGCCTGGCGCCGATCGATCCCGCGGCGCCGGTATCGCACGTGAGCTACTTCGAGGCGGATGCGTTCGCACGCTGGGCCGGCAAACGTCTGCCGACGGAGTTCGAGTGGGAGGCGGCCGCGGCGGGGCAGCCCGTGCGCGGCAACCTGCTGGCAAGCGGCGCGCTGCGCCCCATGCCGGCGCCGGCGATCACCGCGGCCGACACCTGCGCGCAGATGTTCGGCGACGTGTGGGAGTGGACCCAGAGCGCCTACAGCCCCTACCCGGGCTTCCGCGCCGGGCCCGGCGCGCTCGGCGAGTACAACGGCAAGTTCATGAGTGGCCAATACGTGCTGCGCGGAGCCTCGTGCGTGACCCCCGAAGGGCACTCGCGCGCCACCTACCGCAACTTCTTCTATCCCCATCAGCGCTGGCAGTTCACGGGCCTCAGACTGGCGGAGGACGCATGACCCCGAAAGCCCAAACCCTGCTGGCCGAGCGGCCGGCCGACGACATCCAGCGCGAGGCGTTCGCGGCTGCCGTGCTCAAGGGCCTTACCGCGCCGCGCAAGCGGCTGCCGTGCCAGTATTTCTACGACGCGGAGGGCAGCCGGCTGTTCGAGGAGATCACCGAGCTTGCGGAGTACTATCCAACGCGCACCGAGACGGCGATCCTGCGCGCGCATGCACGCGCGATGGCCGCGCCCTCCGGACGCGGGGCTGCGCTCGTCGAATTCGGCTCGGGCTCGAGCCGCAAGACCGAGCTGGTGCTGGCGGCGCTCGAGGCGCCTTCCGCCTACGTGCCGGTCGACGTATCGGATTCGGCGCTGGAGGAAGCCTACGGGCGGCTGCAGGTACGGTTTCCTGGGCTCGAGATCATCCCGGTCAACGCCAGCTTCTGCGATCCGCTACGGCTGCCGGCGCGCATCGCGGGCCGCAGCCGGCTCGGATTCTTCCCGGGCTCCACCATCGGCAACTTCGATCCGCCGGACGCGGGGCGGCTGCTCCAGCATTTCGCGCGCATCCTGGGGCCCGGCGCGCGGCTCATCGTCGGCGCCGATCTCGACAAGGATGCGGGCCGCCTGGTGACGGCCTACGACGATGCCAAAGGCGTCACCGCGCGGTTCAACCTCAACCTGCTTGCCCGCATCAATCGCGAGTTCGGCGGCGACTTCGATCTGGCGCGCTTCCAGCATCGCGCCGTCTACGATCGCGACCTGAGGCGCATCGAGATGCATCTCGTCGCGCGCGAGGCGCAGGATGTGCACCTCTTCGGGCGCACGTTCCATTTCGCAGCCGGCGAAAGCATCCACACGGAGAATTCCTACAAGTATTCGATCGGCCAGTTCCGCGCGCTCGCCCGCGGCGCGGGATGGCGGGCGGAGCGTGTATGGACCGACGCGCGGCGCGATTTCAGCGTGCACGAGCTGGTGCTGGCGGGTGCGTAGGGCCGGGTCCCGGATATTCGCTGCGCGAATTCCGGGCTGACAGGCCTGCGTGTGGCGAGCGGTCAGCCCGCAACGTAGGCCCGCAGCGAGGCGATGAGCGTCGCGATGCCGATGGCAGCCAGCGTCGCCAGCGCCGCCCGGCGATAGTGCCGCTGGCCGCCCAGCGCGAAATAGCGGGCGCCGAGCGCGGTCGCCGCCGAGTAGAACGGGATCGGCAGCAGCCCGATGATCACGGTCTGCCGCGTGAAGAGCCCATGGTAGAGCAGCGGCAGGACCGAGGAGAGCGAGACGGCCGTCATCAGCGCCAGCACGTTGGCGCGCTGCTGGGAGGCTTCGCCCGGCCGGGACAGCGCCACGGCCACGACCGGCGGCCCTCCCACGCCCGCAACGCCCTGCACGAGACCGCCCGCGACCCCCGCAGCGATCAGCTTGCCCAGGCCGATGTGCCCCCTGAGCCGCCAGCCGCTCGCCAGCAGAGCGACCATGAGGAGAACGAGCACGGAGATCGCAACCGTCATCATCGCCGGATCGGCCACAACCAGCGCCCAGGTTCCGACCGGCGTCGCCAGGAACGTCGCCAGGCAGATCGGCAGGACGACGCGCCGCTCGGCCCGGCGGATCGCCTCCGGCAGCAGCTGGAACACGGCCGGCAATCCCATCACGTTGTTGACGGCGATGGCCGCGTGCGGGCCCAGCACCAGGCTGAAAACCGGAACCGAGATCAACGCCGCGCCGAAGCCGACGAAGCCGCGCAGCAAGCCGGCAATCGTCACCGCAACAAGGACCACGACGAGCCGCGCATCGATCGGCACTCCCAGCAGCTCCGACACCTGATCGAAATTCCCCCAGCCTGAGCCGCGTCCATGACCACCGGGAGGGCCGGGGCTCATGCCGTATCGGCATCTCCCTCCGTGCCCGACGCTTCGTGCCCCGACGCTTCGTACCCCGGCCGGCGCGCCGGCACAACGCGTCCGCCATGTTGCAGCCCACTCGGCGGAACCGATGGTCCGATATGGATCAGACTCTGCCGGTCTGGCAGGGCTGAACCTACGTCAGTTCGCGCCCCGAAGGCTGCCGACGTTGCTGTACTCGCGAGAGGGTCGTGCCACAAGCGCCCGTCGTCTGTGGCGATTCATCCGTGGCCGGGTTGTGCGGTTGAAACAAATTTGGAGCTTAGGGCACCGTCCCCTTCACGGCCCAGGCCGTGGCAGCGTAGGAGCGCGGGCCATCCGCCTCACCATCCAGAAAGGCCAGACGGACGGCTTCGCGCACCTTGTGCTTCAGCTGCGGCTCAAGAGTTCTCAGATAGTCGGCGACAGGACCGTCGCGGCCTTCGTGGGGCATCCAGAAATCGTCAAATGAGCTGAAGTCCATCCGGATGGTTAGCGCGTCTGCCTTGACGTCCACGAGACCCGCATCCGTCCAGGCTCGCGCGAGTCCGTCGCGTTGCACCAGTTGACGGGAGCAGGCCCTGGCCCGCCGCTCGGCAGCGTTGGGGTCGAGCATTGACGCGGTATCGAAAATGATGCGCCAAGCCACGAATCCCCCGCGCACGTCCCAGGTCGTAGCGGCAACGGTCCCACCGGTGCGAGTGACGCGGCGCATCTCGCGAACGGCACGCGTACCGTCCGGAATGAACTGGATCACCAGGGACGATAGAGCGTGATCGAATGTCGCATCGTTGAACGGCATCGCACAGGCGTCTCCGACCTGCAGCTCCACGCGCGGATCGCTGCTACGCGCCTTCGCGTGCTCAACGTAGGCGGGTGAGAAGTCGATGCCGTCGATACGCCTGATGGCGGCAATCTCAGCGAGTGCAAGGGTCAAGCTGCCAGTCCCACAGCCGACGTCAAGGACGCGCTCAGCGCTTCTCACTCCAGCGAAATCGATAAGCAGGGGGGCAAGCCGCCGGCTCCAGCGGCCCATCTGAGCCTCATAGCCGCTACCGCTTGTCGAAAGGAATGTCGAGGATGCGGACATGATCGGTCTCCTGCCTCGAGTGAGATCATTTCGCAGAGTGATACCCGTCATCCGCCAGCGCGTATACGGGAGCGCAGGGTTCACGGACCTGGCCGGCATCGCGGGTCGATGAAGTTGCGTCGTCAATGACCAAGTCCGCAAGGCACTCAGAACCTGACGTTTGTCCTTCGATAGAATCCGCCCGGTTCCGACTCTTCCATTGCGGCAAGAAGCGCGCAGGCGGTTGCCGCCGATCTGAGGAACTGCGGTGATCGAACCAGCCGAGTCCATAACCGCCCCTCGGTGCTTCTTCTTGCCTTGTGCTCTCCCCGAAATAGGGGAGGCACAAGGGCCACACTATGAGGTCGGTTATTGGGTCCGTCGTATTGTTCGCTCGTCGTCACGGGCTAGTCGCGGCATCGTCAGGCTCGCTGCCAGGCCCGCTCCGCGCCGCAATTGCCGCGGGCACCTGCGACAACCGACGACAGACGGGGGTTATCAATGCCTTTGGATGGGATGTCTTCCCGGGATCCCGGCAACCCCTGGTGCAGGGCTTGCCGGGAGCCGATCTGGCAAGGCCAGCCCGCTGCCCGACTGGATTTTCAGAACGACCCTGACGGATCGCGTGGGCTCACAGGCATGTACCACCAGCAATGCAGCAAGGCCGAGGGGCTTTCGGGGGAGAAGTCTCATGCCTCTTGATGGAGCATTCCGCGGCGAGGAGCCGCGCGGTCCATGGTGCATGAGTTGCAAAGCGCCGATCACCTGCGACCAGCGCAGGGTGCGCGTGCGTTTCGACAACGATCCGCATGGCTTCCAGGGGCTGACGGGCGACTACCATGAGGCATGCAGCAGGCCGTTTGCGTCGATGGCACGCGTGATCAACATGAACTGGTTCGGCCGCTTCTGATCGGGCTCTGCCTTAGAGCGCCGGACGGCGAAAGCGAAGTTCGCCGCCCGGCCCTGGTGCTTGTTTGGCGGCCTAGCGGTGTCCGCCTGCGGCGCCTTCCTTCATCTTGTCCATCACCTGGTCGATGCTGAAGCTTGCCGCCTTCTGCCTTGGCGGGAATTCTTTGAACGTCGTCAGGAACTCCGCCACGCCCGCCTGCGCGGGAACGAGAAGGAAGAGATGGTCCAGGAGCCAATCGTAGTATGTGTTGGACGTGACGTCCGCGCGTTCGTAAGGGTCGGTTCGCAGATTGAAGACCTTGGGAACGCGTAGCGCCACGAAGGGCTCCGCCCAGATCTGCAAGGTGCCTCGGACGCGCTGCTCCATGAACGCAAATTTCCAGTTGTCATAGCGGAGGCAGGCGAGGTCGCCGTCGTCCGTGAAGTATAAAAAGCCCTTGCGTTCGGGCTTCTTGGCCTTGCCGGTGAAGAACGGCATCAGGCTGAAGCCATCAAGGTGGACCTTGAACTTCTTGCCGTTCGCGTTGTGGCCACCCTTCTTGAGCTTCTCCTTGACGTCCGGGTCGCCGGCCGCATCCACGATGGTCGGCAGCCAGTCGAGGTGGCTGACGATATCGTTGACGACCGTACCGGGCTTGATCACGCCCGGCCAACGCACCATGCACGGCACGCGGAAGGCGCCTTCCCAGTTTGAGTTCTTCTCGTTGCGGAACGGCGTCATGCCGGCGTCGGGCCACGAGTTCATGTGCGGGCCGTTGTCGGTCGAGTACATGACCATGGTGTTGTCGGCGACGCCGAGTTCGTCGAGCAGGTCGAGCATCATGCCGATATGCTTGTCATGCTCGATCATGCAGTCATGATACTCAGACTGCCAGCGCCCCGACTGGCCGCGGATCCGGTCCTCGATATGGGTGCGGAAGTGCATGTGCGAGGTGTTGAACCAGACGAAGAACGGCTTGTCGTCCTTGACCGCCTTCTTGATGAACGCTTGCGCGGCCTTCAGGAAGTCCACGTCGATGGTCTCCATCCGCTTCTTGGTCAGCGGGCCGGTGTTCTCGATCTTCTGGCCTCCCTTGCCGTCAGACCAGCAGTGCAGCACGCCGCGCGGCCCGTACTTCTTCCTGAACTCGGGAAAGTCCTTCTCATTCGGATAGTCGGGCAGCTCCGGCTCTTCCTCGGCATTCAGGTGGTACAGATTGCCGAAGAACTCGTCGAAGCCGTGCATGGTCGGCAGATGCTCGTCGCGGTCGCCGAAATGATTCTTGCCGAACTGGCCGGTCGCGTAGCCGTGCGGCTTCAGCAATTCCGGAATGTTTGGATCCTCAGCGCGCATGCCGAGCTCGGCGCCCGGAAGGCCGACCTTGGTCAGGCCGGTGCGCAGCCCGGCCTGGCCGGTGATGAACGAGGCGCGGCCCGCCGTGCAGCTCTGCTCGCCGTAGTAGTCGGTGAAAACCGCGCCCTCTTCGCCGATGCGGTCGATGTTCGGGGTGCGGTACCCCATCATCCCCTTGGTGAAGATGCTGAGGTTGGACTGACCGATGTCGTCGCCCCACAATATCAAGAAGTTGGGTTTTCCGTTCTTCGCTGCCTTGGCCATACGCGACGCTCCTTTGGTTGGTTCTCTGCCGTTCTCGTGTGATGCCGTTCAAGCGCTAGCTACTGCGCACGATGGTTCCCGATCACCGGCATCAGAATGCAGTCCACGCTCATGCGGGTAAGCTTGAAGCCCATTCCCGTGCGGCGTGGCGAAAGCTCGACGGAGACGTCGTCTGCACCGGATGCGCGCGATGTGGGCGGACTGCCTGGTCTTGCTCATGGTGCCGATCCCTTCTGGGCGCGACCGGCCGTGCAGCCCTGCTTCGCCATCGCTCTCAATCCTTGCTTCAGGCCAGCGGAGCTGGCATGGGCGCATGGCTTCAAGCCAACGCAGCTCGGAAACTCTGTAGAGCGATTTCCTTGGGGGAAATCCGGCCTAACCCTGAAAAGTGGTCGGATTGGCCCTAGTCAATGATGTTCGGTGGCATCGGGCTCGTCCTCATACGAGCTGAATCGCGCTGATGCCGGCACAGCAGGGAGCGGCCAACGCGGGTGGCCGGCGCCGATGATCTTTGCCCCGGAGCGGACCAGAGGCTTGCGGGGGGACTGCGGCTTGCGGCGTGGCGGCGTGGCCGGACGATCGATTGAGACGTGTCGATTTCAGGCCTGAGTGCAGCATGTGCGCACTAATGGATTTGGGATTACTCAATAACTTCGTCGGCGCGAGCGAGCACGGTGGATGGGATGGTCAGCCCGAGCGCCTTGGCGGTCTTGAGGTTGATCACCAGCTCGAACTTGGTCGGCTGCTCGACAGGAAGGTCAGCCGGCTTGGCACCCTTCAGGATTTTGTCGACATAGGGTGCAAGGCGCCTGAAGGATTCTTTGAGGTTGGGGCCGTACGTCATCGTGCCGCCGGAGCGGGCGAACAGAGCCCATCCGGACACGGACGGCCATCGCCGGCGCCCGGCCAGCTCGATGATCTCCATGCGCAGATTCATTGCCAGCGAGTCGGGCAACAACATCAACGCATTCGTCCCTTCGCCATCCAGTCGCTCGAAAGCGGCTGTCAACTCGGCGGCCGAGCGCATCTCGACGTACGTGCATTTCAGCCCGCGCTGCTCGGCGGCGAGCAAGGTCTGCTTGAGCTCGCGCGGCTCCCCGGGATGCAAGGGATTGGACAATATTCCGACGCGGCCGATCTGGGGAAAGGCTTCATGCAGTATCTCGAGGCGCTTCGCATTGACTTCGTAGGACATGAATGTCCCGCCCGTGAAATTGCCGCCGGGCCGGGAGAAGCTTTCCACCAACCCCGCCTCGACAGGGTCGCCGCTGTAGCCGAACACCACGGGCGTCGACTGAACCAGTCGGCGCACCATGGGGACGATCGGGCCCTGCGCGACGATCACGCGCACATCAAGCGCCAGCAGCTCCCGGACCTGATCCGGCACGCGGTCGCTGACGTCCTTCGGCCAGCGCTCCTCGAACTTGATCGTGGAGCCCTCGATGTAGCCGAGCTCGCGCAATCCCTCCTTGACCTCGGCGAAAAACTCGGGGGCCCTGGCATTGCCAATGCCAATCCAACCGATGCGGACCTGCCCTTTGGCTTGTTGCGCCCGACCTGGCCTGGGAAGAGCCATGAGAATTCCGGCCAGGAGCGCAACGAATTTGCGCCGTCCGATGCCTCCGGCGTCGCACTCCGCCACTGCCAGCTCCAAGGCCATTCTCTTCCGAGATAATATGCGCATCATGTTTTACCGATTCAATCGCCAACTCCCGATTGCGGGCTGGTCGCTCCACGCACGTCATCGCCGGGCGGCAGCAGGATAGCAGCTCCTCGTGACGCCTGAGAGGTTTGTTGCATCGCAAAGGTTTCGCCCAGCCGATACCCAGCCAGGGTCAAGGTCTGCCGGTCGCGGTCGCGTGGTTTCTTCCGGAAAGCCAGGATGGGAGGGCATTGCCGGCAGAGCACCCCTCAAGGCGTCGTCAGGTACAGCGCGTGTCGGCTTCTCAGAACCTGACGTCCTTCGGCAGAGCTGTGCCCCAAGCCGCCATCAGCACTTGCGCGCCGCCCGCAATTCGGCTCGCGATGCGGCGCGGGCCGAAAAAGGGGCGCTAGGAGCGAGGATTGTCAACGTTTGAGCATCCAGAGCTTGGCGGTCCGATAGCCTCTCTGTTCCAGGAGAGCGATTTTAGACGCCCACCCCGCAGGGCAGACGACAAGGGCGCTGTCGATGGCGCGTCGCGCGAACGCGCTTTCTGCCGCTGCCAGCAAGCTCTCCGCGCTCGACCCGCCGTTTGGGAGTGCCGAGATGTCCGCGAGGTCCTCGTCGTAGAAATCGTCAATGACGCCCATCGCAGCGATCTCATGCGCGGCTGGAACCAACAGGGACGCAATCGGCTGGGCGATGACATAGCCGCGCACTTCCCCTGCCTCGACCGAGACGAGCATGTCGCGATCCCTGAGCGTCAAGCTGCGGCGCATCCATGCGTCGAAGCGACGGTCCGCTTCGGGATGGATATGCCAGAAGCGCCGGTTGATCTTGGCGAGCATGCTGCGATGCTGCGCACTGCGCCTGACGATTCCGGGCACGTCCTCGGCGCTGGCCGTTCGCACGCTGGACGAACGGGCGTCGGGGCCAAGGCGGTGCTTCGCCATGTAGAGAGTGACGGGCTCATAGCCATGGCGCTCGTACAGAGGGCGTAAAAGTCCGGCAGCTGGACAGGACACAACCAGACGTGGCGCCCCCGCCGCTATCAGCGCGGCCTCGGTGGCGGCGAGCAGGGCCTCGGCCGTACCTGATGGCCCATCGACAGATATGAAGCAGTCGTCGAGGAGAAGTCCGGGAGGACCGGCCGAGCCATCGTAAATCGGCGGAACCGGCACAAGCATCGCATGCGTTACCCCGACAATTCGGCCGGCGTGCTCGGCGACAAACCACAGCTCCCGCGCCGCGGCCTGCGACCCGTTGAGTGCGGGCCCAACTGCGTTTTCGATCCGGGTGGAGGCATCCCCCGCGACGCGCCAGAGCACAGGGTCCAATGATCTCCGCGCCTCGGCGTCCTGGATCAGCAATGCGACGATCGCCGGAAGATCTTTGAGGGTTGCCAGTCGGATCGAAGGAGGCATGATTGACCTTCCTGGGAGAGAAGCGGGTTGGGCAACCAATTGGCGGGGACACGACCCCAGCGCGGCCGCAACGAGCACATGCCGCCGTGTCATCCAAGCTTTCGCAGTGACCATGAACCCGCACTCTAGCCACGTCACGCAGCGCGCGCGACCAGGATTCGTTGCTTGCCGTCTGCCGGTGCGGACTGGTTAGCGCACCCTAGATCGCGATGAGCGCCGATATCGCGCACGGGACGGATGGATGGACAGCGCAGCAGTCCATCGGACAGTTTCGTCCGGATCGGGTCAAAGTCTGTCGGTCGCGGTCGCGTGGTTTTTTCCGGATGCCACGCTGAGAGGACATTGTCGGCAGAGTATCCCCCTCAAGGCGTCGCCAGGTGCGGCGCATGCCTGCTTCTGCATGCGAACGCCGGTCGCCGCGTAGGGCGGCCACCCAGTGGCGGCTGCCGGCGCGGCAGGGAGCGGGCCCACGCGGGTGGCCGGCGCCGATCTCTGCTCAAGAGCGGACTTGAGGCTTGCGGGGACATGCAGCTTGCGGCGTGGCGGCGTGGTCGGACGATCGCGAGGGCTGGGCACGTGGCGGGATCCCGGACATTCGCTTCGCGAATCCTGGAATGA
>Ga0114129_10011243_pt1 | contig 12762 bp, 13 predicted proteins | sample RhiMetdeltSRZDD1_FD_80071 | JGI IMG/M metagenome (GOLD analysis project Ga0114129, IMG submission 80071) | Populus rhizosphere microbial communities from Tennessee, USA - Rhizosphere MetaG P. deltoides SRZDD1 (version 2) (version 2) | ecosystem: Host-associated > Plants > Roots > Rhizosphere >...
CGGTAGAGGCCGTCCAGGAGGGCGTAGTCCTTGTCGATGAGCCGGTCGATCTCGGCGCCGGGAGGCCCGGCCGCGAGGGACAGCGCCGGGGCGGCCAGAAGGGCCCAGACGAGCGCGGCGATCCGAGGGCTGCGCATCAATACTCGATGAGGCTGATGACGTCGATTCCCGGGAGCCTCGCCCGCCCTTCGAGGAAGGTCAGCTCGACCAGGAACCCGGCGCCGACGACACGGCCCTCGAGCCGCTCGACGAGCCTCCGGGTGGCCGAGGCGGTGCCGCCGGTGGCCAGCAGGTCGTCCACGATCAGGACCCGCTCTCCGGGACGGATGGCGTCCTCGTGGATCTCCAGCCGGTCCTTGCCGTACTCGAGCTCGTACTCCTCCGTGACCCGCTTCCACGGGAGCTTCCCCGGCTTGCGCACCGGGACGAAGCCTGCGTCCAGGCTGAGGGCGATCGCCGGCGCGAAGATGTAGCCGCGCGACTCGATGCCGACGACCTTGGCGACACCCAGCCCCTCGAAGCGCCGGGCCAGCGCGGTCATGGCAAGCTTCAGGGCCTCCCGGTCCATGAGCAGAGGCGTGATGTCCTTGAAGATGATCCCCTTCTTGGGGAAATCGGGGACGTCACGGATGTGGCGCCGCAACCCCTGGACGGCATCGTCGGGCATCAGAAGCGCACCTCGAATTCCTCCGGGGCCGCGTCGATCTCGGTCTCCGTCTCCTCGAGCCCGTTCACGATCGCCCCGCGCGGCCCGGTCTGCAGGCGTTCCCGGAGCCTGCCGAGGCTCCCGGCCTCCCCCGCCGCCACGACCTCGACGCGGCCGTCCGGCAGGTTGCGGGCGTACCCCCTGAGACCGAGACCCCGGGCGGCGCGCACTGTGAAGATGCGGTACCCGACCCCCTGGACCACACCGCTGACCAGGAAACGGCTCGCTTTCATAGGAGAATGAGTGGTCGGGGCGAGAGGATTTGAACCTCCGACCCCCTGGTCCCGAACCAGGTGCGCTACCAGGCTGCGCTACGCCCCGACGTCCCGCTCGTCACGGAGAGCGAATCTTAGTCGAGCGGCGGGAAGGGGGTCAAGGAGGCGGAGGCCCCTTCATCCGGGGCCGGGCCGCACGCGGCTGCCGGGGACGAGCGCGTCCCGGCCGTCGTCGAACCGGACCCACGCCTTGGTCCCCCCGTCGTAGTCGCGGGCCAGGACGACGAGCCGTCCCGGCAGGCCCATGGCGACGCATCGCCCGCTCCCCTCGGCATCCCGGCCGCTCAGGACCCGGAGGAACGGATTCGACTCGCGCTCCGCCCCGACCGTCGTCGGACCGGCGTGCCCCGGATGGATGGGGGTCTCGTCGGGAAGCGCGAGGATCGTCGCCACCGCGCGGCGCGCATCCTCGAACCCGCTGGCCCCCTGCCCCACCGTGCCGCCCAGAGAGCCGGCGAACAGGCAGTCTCCCGTGAACAGGCCCACCCCTTCGATCAGGTATCCGGCGTGCCCTGCCGTGTGGCCCGGGAGGGCCACCGCCCGTACCCGGAGCCCGCCCCACGCCCTCTCCTCGCCCGCATCGAGCGGCAGCGAGCCGGCGACGTGCGGCGTCTCCTGCCGGAGTGCATGGATGGGCGCGCCGGTCCTTCCGGACAGCTCCGCGTGCCCCTGGACGTGATCGACGTGCCGGTGGGTCGTGAGGATCGCCCCGAGCCTCAGACGGAAACTCTGAAGCGCCGCGATCAGCGGGGCGAGGGGCGCGCCGCTGTCCACGACGACGGCCGTGCCCCCCTCCCGGTCCGCGACCAGGTAGGCGTTCGACAGCCAGCCTTCGTCCATCGACCGCTCGACGATCATGAACCGCAGTCTACCGCGATCCGGGGAGCGCGCCGACCCGCGAGGCGCCATCGGGGCACTTGACCGTGCGGAGGGTTGCGGGTAGCCTCAGGCCGCCTATGCCCGGCAAGTATTTCGAAGAGCTCGCGCCCGGACAGCGCCTGCGTCACTCGATCGGCCGCACGGTCACCGAAGCCGACAACACGCTGTTCTGCGCCCTGACGATGAACACCCAGCCGCTGCACCTCAACCAGGACTTCGCCGCCCGGTCGGAGTTCGGGCAGCGCATCGTGAACGGCATCTTCACGCTCGGGCTCGTGGTCGGGCTGAGCGTCCCGGACCTGACCGAGGGGACCATCGTCGCCAACCTCAGCTACGATCGGGTGGTGCACCCCCACCCGGTGTTCCTCGGAGACACGATCTACGCCGAGACCGAGGTGCTCGAGACGCGTCCATCCGCCTCGCGCCCCGACCGGGGCATCGTCCGCCTGCGGCACCGCGGCCTGAACCAGGACGGGACGGTGGTGGTCGAGATCGAGCGCTCGGTCCTGTTTCTGATGCGACCGGCCCCGTGAGCCCGGGGAGATCCCGGTCCCGCCCGGCCGCGGCGGACGATCGTCGCGGTCCTTCCGTCCCGGCACGCGTGCGAAGGACGCTTCTCTTCTGCCCCGCCACCGAGACCGGGAAGATCGAGAAGGCGGCACGGCTGCCCGTGGACGGTGTCATCCTCGATCTCGAGGACGGCGTGGCGCTCGGTCGCAAGGAGGAGGCGCGCCGCGGGGCGGCCCGCGCCCTTTCGAGTCTCGATTTCGGCCGCGCCGAGCGCCTGGTGCGCGTCAACCCGGAGGGGGCCGGCCTCGCGGAGGACTTGAAGATCACCGGAGAGGCCAGCCGCCCGCCCGACGCGTACGTCCTCCCGAAGGCCGAGTCGCCCGAAGCGATCCGGAAGGTGTCCCGGCTCCTGTCCGGGATCGAGCGCCGGCGCCGGCTGCCCCCGGGGACGATCCGCATCCTGGCCATCATCGAGACGGCGCGGGGCGTCGTCGGGCTGGGCCCGATCGCCGCCTCCGATCCCCGGCTCGACGCCCTGGTGTTCGGCGCGGAGGACCTGTGCGGCGATCTGGGGGGGACGCGGACGCGCGAGGGACGCGAGGTCCTGTACGCCCGGAGCGCCGTGGCGATCCACGCCGCCGCCCGCCGCCTGCAGGCCATCGACACCCCCTTCGTCGATCTCGCCGACGAGACAGGTCTCGTGGCCGAGACGCGCGACGCCCTGGCGCTGGGCTACGCGGGGAAGCTGGCGATCCACCCGTCGCAGATCGCCCCCATCCACGGCGTGTTCACGCCGCGCCCCGAGGAGGTCCGTGCGGCGCAGCGGCTGCTCGACGAGCACGAGCGCCAGCAGGCCGGCGGGAAGGGGGTGTTCGTGCTGGACGGGCGGATGGTCGACATGCCGATGGTGCGCGCGGCGCGCGCGGTCCTGGCGCGCGCGCGGCTGGCGGGTGTCGGTCCGTCCCCCTGACCCGCCTCAGCCGGCCCGCTCCGTACCCGCGGGGCCGGCCGGGCCGATCTCGACCAGGGTCCGCCCCCGCGCGACGACGTCCCCCGCCTTGCAGTGGAGCCTTCTCACGATCCCCGCGTGAGGCGCGACGACGCGGATTTCCATCTTCATCGCCTCCAGGACGACGAGCGTGGCTCCTGTGCCGACTGCGTCCCCCTCCCGCACGCTCACGGCCACGACCTGGCCGTCCATGACAGCGGCCACCTGCTCCTCGCCCGCTGGACCGGGGCGCTCTTTGTCGCGGCCCGGGAAGGTGCGGACGAGCGTCACCGGGCCGCCCCGATCGATCTGGACGACGCGACGATCGCGATCGCGCACCGCGAATCCGGCGCACGGCGATCCGTCGATGAGGACCTCCAGCCGCCCCCCCTGGGCGCGGCGGACGACGACACCGACCGTCCTGCCGTCGAGGAGGACCCGGTACCCTTCGGCCGATCGATCGAGGGTGACGGTGCGGACGGACCCGTCGATGCGGTAGTGGAGGATCATGCCGGCGACCCGGGCCGGAAACGGTCGGATCGGCTCCAGGGGCTGTCGAAGTCCAGGTCGTCCCCGTCCTCCTCCCCGGGGACGCCGCGCCCGGCGTCGTCCTCGGCCACCCCCGGCAGCACCTCGGACAGCGCGGCCATGATCAGGACCTCGTCGGCCGGCGCCGCGACCGGCGGGCGCCATGAAGCCATGTCGCGCTCGACGAAGGCGGTCGTCGCCTGGCCGGCGCGGAACACCGGGTGGGCGAGGATGGCCTTCAGGTACGGGAGGTTGGTCTCGACCCCCAGGATCGCCGTGCGCTCGAGCGCCTGCTCCATGAGCCGGATGGCGCCCGGACGATCCTGCGCGTGCACGATCACCTTGGCGAGCAGCGAGTCGTAGTGAGGGCTCACGCCGTCCCCCGTCTCCACCCCCCGGTCCACGCGGATCGAGGGTCCCTCCGGAAACGCCGCCAGGAGGACGCGGCCGGTGGCCGGCAGGAAACCCAGGGCGGGGTCCTCGGCGTTCACGCGGCACTCGAGGGCGTGCCCCGCCTGCCGCAGGTCGGCCTGGGTGAACGGGAGCGCCTCTCCCGAGGCGATGCGTATCTGCTGGTCGACCAGGTCGATGCCGGTCACGAACTCGGTGACCGGGTGCTCCACCTGGATCCGGGTGTTCATCTCCAGGAAGTGGAACCGCCGGTCCGCGCCGACCAGAAACTCGATCGTCCCGGCATTCACGTACCCGCAGGCGCGCGCCGCGCGGACGGCCGCCTCCCCCATCTCCTCGCGCAGCGCCGGATCGAGGAGGGGCGAGGGGGATTCCTCCAGCAGCTTCTGGAAGCGCCGCTGGATGGAGCATTCGCGCTCGAAGAGGTGGACGCACCCGCTCGCCGAGTCCGCCAGGACCTGGACCTCGACGTGACGCGCCTCCCGGATCTGCGCCTCGAGGAACAGCCGCGGGTCGCCGAACGCCTTCTCAGTCTCCCGCCGGGCGGCGCGGACCGCCTCCGGCAGCGCCTCGGGCGATTCGGCGACGCGCATCCCGCGCCCGCCTCCTCCTCCCGCGGCCTTGACGAGGACCGGATACCCGATCCGGCCGGCCTCGCGCGCCAGGATTTCCTCGTCCTCGTCCCCTCGCCCTTCGAATCCGGGGACGACCGGGACGCCGGCGGCCGTCATGGCGCGACGGGCGGCGATCTTGTCCCCCATCAGTCTCATGGCGGCGGCCGGAGGTCCGACGAAGATCAGCCCGGCCTTGGCCACCGCCTCGGCGAACCCGGGGCTCTGCGACAGGAAGCCGTAGCCGGGGTGGATGGCCTCGCAGCGGCGCTCGAGGGCCGCCTCGATCAGGCGATCGCCGCGCAGGTAGCTCTCGGAAGGGGGGGCGGGCCCGATGCGGACCGTCTCGGCGGCCTGGCGCACGTGCAGGGCCGCGCGATCGGCGTCACTGGCGACGGCCACCGGGACGATCCCCAGGCCCCGGCAGGCCCGCGCGACGCGCACGGCAATCTCCCCCCGGTTGGCGATCAGGAGCCTCCGGATCGGCCGGGTGGTCACGCGTCACATCCGGAACACGCCGAAGCGCGAGGCCTCCACCGGCGCGTTCAGGCAGGCCGAGAGGGCCAGCCCCAGGACGCGCCGGGTCTCGGGCGGATCGAGGATGCCGTCGTCCCACAGCCTGGCGGTGGAATAGTAGGGGCTCCCTTCGCGCTCGTAGCGCTCCAGGATGGGACGGGTGAACGCCTCCGCGTCCGCGGCGCTGAGCGGGGCCTCCCCGCGGCGGGCACGCTGCTCCTGCTGCACGGTGAGCAGCACGCTGGCCGCCTGCTCCTTCCCCATCACGCCGATGCGGGCGTTCGGCCACATGAACAGGAAGCGCGGCCCGTAGGCCCGCCCGCACATGCCGTAGTTCCCCGCGCCGAAGCTGCCGCCGATGATGACCGTCATCCGGGGGACCGCCGCGTTCGCCACCGCGTGCACGAGCTTCGCGCCGTCCTTGGCGATGCCCCCCTGCTCCGCCTCCCTGCCGACCATGAATCCCGTGATGTTCTGCAGGAAGAGGAGCGGGATGCCGCGCGCGGCGCAGAGCTCGATGAAGTGGGTCCCCTTCAGGGCGCTCTCGCTGAACAGCACGCCGTTGTTGGCGAGGATCCCGACGGGATACCCCTCGATCCGCGCGAAGCCGCAGACCAGGGTCGTCCCGTAGCGCGCCTTGAACTCCCGGAGCCGGCTCCCGTCGACCAGGCGCGCGATGACCTCGCGCACGTCGTACACCTCGCGCAGGCTCCGGGGCACGACGCCGTAGAGCTCCTGGGGATCGCAGAGCGGCTCCTCGGGAGCGGTCCGATCCAGGGTGACGCGCTTGCGGGTGTTCAGCGTCGCCACGATGGCGCGCGCCTGCTCCAGCGCGTCGTCGTCGTCCGCGGCCCAGTGGTCCGCCACCCCGGACTTCCGCGTGTGGACGTCGGCCCCTCCCAGCTCCTCGGCGGTCACGTCGACCCCCGTGGCCGCCTTCACCAGGGGGGGCCCGCCCAGGAAGATCGTGCCGGTCCCGCGGACGATCAGGGTCTCGTCGCTCATGGCCGGGACGTACGCCCCGCCCGCCGTGCACGACCCCATCACCACGGCGATCTGCGGGAGGCCCGAGGCGCTCATGCGCGCCTGGTTGTAGAAGATGCGGCCGAAGTGATCGCGATCGGGGAAGACCTCCGCCTGGAGCGGCAGGAACGCCCCCCCCGAGTCGACCAGGTAGAGGCAGGGCAGGCGGTTCTGCTCCGCGATCTCCTGGGCGCGCAGGTGCTTCTTCACCGTGATCGGGTAGTACGTCCCTCCCTTCACGGTGGCGTCGTTGGCGACGACCATGCACTCGCGCCCGCTGACCCGCCCGATGCCCGTCACCAGGCCTGCCGCGGGGGCTTCGCCGCCGTACATGTCCCAGGCGGCCAGGGGGGACAGTTCGAGGAAGGGGGACCCCGGATCCAGGAGCCGATCGATCCGATCGCGCACGAACAGCTTTCCCTGCGACCGGTGGCGCTCGTGCGCCTGCGCGTCCCCTCCGCGACGGGACGTTTCCAGGCGCTCGCGCAGCTCCGCCGCGATGGCCCGGTTGGCCGCTTCGTTCGCCTGGTAGGCCGGATCGGAGGTGCGGATCTTCGATTCGATCGGCGTCATGACGGGGCGGATATTACAGTCGGGGGGCCCGGGGCGCAACCGCTCCGCGCTCCTTGAGCGGGGCCGCCGCCCCGATCAGCCGAGTAGGCGGCCTGCCTCCCCGCGGATCAGGCCGGCCCTCCAGGAGCGCAGGCCGGGAATCTGCTCCGGGGCATCGAGCGCGCCCGGGCCGGCGGAGGCGAGCGCCTCCAGGGTGGATTGCGGGAACAGGACGCCGGGATCGATCCCGAGCGCCGCGGCGCGCTCCAGCCGCCAGGCGCGGAGGCGCTCCAGGCGGGCCTGGAACAGGGCCGAGCGCCGGTTGCCGCGGGACTGCCCGCGCGGGGGGACGGGGAGGTCCGATTCCGGGACCGCGAGCCCGGCGCTCACAGCCTGCAGGATCTCGTCCCCGATCCGGCGCCTCACCAGGGGGGTCACGCCGCGCACTCCGCCGAGATCCTCGCCGCGCTGCGGCCGCTTCTTCGCCAGCGCCAGGAGCGCCTCGTCCGAGACGATCCGGAACGGGGACAGGTCGGCCTCCACCGCGCGCCGATCGCGCATGGCATAGAGCTCGCGCAGGACCGCGGCGTCGCGCGGTGCGAGATCGCGCGCCCCCTTGACGCCCCAGAACATGTCCGGGTCGAAGACCCGGGGCTCCCAGGCGCGCCGCGCCACCAGCCCGAACTCCTCCTCGGCCCACGGCAGGCGGCCCAGGGCTTCGAGCTCGGCGCGCAGCAGGTCGCTCAGCCGCACGAGGTGCCGCACGTCGTCCGCCGCGTAGGTCTTCTGCCGTTCGCTCAGCGGGCGGCAGGACCAGTCGTCCCGCTGCGACCCCTTGTCCAGCTTGACCTCGAAATACGCCAGCAGGAGGCTGGCGAGGCCGATCCCCTTCTTCCCCAGGAGCTGTGCGGCGATCATCGTGTCGAACAGCGGCTCGAGGTGGAAGCCGAAGTCCCGCCTCAGATAGAGGACGTCCTGCTCGGCCGCGTGCAGCACCTTGACGCTGCGCCTCGACGCCAGGGCCTCCCCGAGGGGCTCGAGACGCTTCAGGGCGAGCGGATCCACGAGATAGACGGTGTCGCCGTCGGCGATCTGGATGAGGCAGCACTTGTGGAAGTAGTGATAGAACGAGTCGGCCTCCGTGTCCACGGCGAGCGCGTCCGCGCGGGACAGCCTGTCCGCCGCCTGCTCCAGGTCCCTGGCCGTGTCGATCCAGACGTACGGGGCGGCGGGCATCATGAAGCCCCTCCCGGAGAGGCCGGCTCGCCGGACAGGTGCCGCCGTACCCACCACACGGCCCCCGCGAGCAGCACGGCGCCGATCAGGAGGTCGAACTTCCGGAACCAGCCCTCGAGGCTGTGCCAGTGCTCGCCCAGCCTGAACCCTATGTAGGCCAGGGCGTAGCAGAACGGATACGACCCGAGGAAGGTGTACACCGTGAAGCGGACCAGAGGCATGCGCGCCAGCCCCGCCGGCAGCGAAATGAACGTGCGCACCACCGGCATCAGGCGGCTGACGAAGATGATCGGGCTGCCATAGCGGGCGAACAGGCGCTCCGACAGCTCGAGGTCGCGCCGCGAGATGAGCACGTACCGGCCGTAGCGCTCCAGCACGGGGCGCCCGCCCCAGGCCGCCACGGCGTACGCCACCCACGAGCCGAAGACGCAGCCGAGGGCGCCCCAGAACGCCGCGCCGTGCAGGGTGAACTCGCCGCGGTACACCAGGTACCCGGAGAACGGCATGATGATCTCGGACGGCAGGGGGATGGCGGCGCTCTCGATCGCCATCATCAGGAACACCCCGAAGTACCCCAGGCCGCTGATGGCGGCGGTGATGAACGCGGCGAGCCATTTCAGGACGTCGGTGACCACCCAGGCTCCTATCCGATCTCCAGGTTCCAGTCCCTGACCTGGCCCATCACCTTGTGGTTGGTGAAGTCCAGGTGCAGCGGAGTGACCGAGACGAGCCCGTCCGCCAGGGCCGCGAAATCGCTCTCGGGATCGGCCTCCCACTCCGCCGACTGTCCGCCGATCCAGTAGTAGGCGCGCCCCTTCGGATCCCGCCGCTCGATCACCCCTCCCGGATAGAGACGCTTCCCCTGCCGGGTGATCCGCACGCCGCGCGGCGGCTTCCGCGGCACGTTGACGTTCAGCAGGGTGTCGGGAGGCATCCCGCGCTGCAGCACCTCCTCGGCGAGCCGGCGCGCGAACCGGGCGGCCGCATCGAACGCGACGGGGGCCTCGTCCCCGAACTCCTGCGAGATCGCGAAGGCCGGCAGGGCCATCAGCGTCGCCTCGAAGGCGGCCGACACGGTTCCCGAATAGGTGATGTCATCCCCCAGGTTGTATCCCCGGTTGATGCCGCTCACGACGATCCGCGGGCGGGCCTCCCCCTTCAGGATGGTGTGCACCGCCAGGTAGACGCAGTCCGTCGGCGTCCCCTGGACCACGAAGCGGCGGGGGCCCCGCGCGTGGAAGCGCAGCGGATGGTTCAGCGTCAGGGCGTGCCCCTGGCCGCTCTGCTCGCGGTCGGGCGCGACGACCCACACGGTCCCCAGCGATTCGAGGCTCCGCTCGAGGGCCTTCAGTCCCTCGGCGCCGTAGCCGTCGTCGTTGGTGATCAGGATGTTGACGGGCTCCATGCGGCCCCGTATTGTCCCCGAGCCATCGAATCGCCGCGGCCCGCCCAGGACCCGGGCGGCGCCACGGCGACTGCGCGCGGCACGCTGCCCGGGTCCGCCGACTTGATCTGGATTGGTCGGGGCGACTGGATTTGAACCAGCGACCACCTGCACCCCAAGCAGGTGCGCTACCAGGCTGCGCTACGCCCCGAAATGTCCGCCGTGCGGCGCCCGCCCGTTCTCCCGGGCAGGGGCGCGAAAAAAGAAGCGTCATTGTAGGCGTGGCTTCGCGCACGCGTCAAGCGAAGGGATCCGCGCGCGACGGTTGCCAAGCCGCCGCCAATCCTTATATTTGAGCATGGCCAGTCGCCGATACGATTTCGTCATCCGCCCGGGCGCCCCCGGGCCGGGGACAGCGCATGCTGCAGGGCGGGCACGTCACGTCGAAGCGCCGGGCGCTCCCGGTCCTGGCCCTCCTGCGGTCGTTCCTGGCCGTTCACCTCGCGTGCCTCGCCCTGACCTCCTTCCCGGGGGCGCAGGAGATCTCGCGGGACCTGGAGCACCAGGTCAAGGCCGCCTTCCTTTACAACTTCGCCCGATTCGTCGAATGGCCGCCTGACACGCCGGCGGGAGACGGCTCGTTCGTGATCGGCGTCCTCGGACCCGATGCCACGAGCCGGGCTCTCGAAGCGACCGTGCAGGGCAAGTCGGTCGGCGGGCGGACCATCCAGGTGCGCCCGGTGAAGAGCCAGGACGAGGCGGTCCAGTGCCACATGCTCTTCGTCGGATCGGAGACCGCGGAGCGCCTGCGCCCCATGCTCAAGGCCGTTCGCGGCTCGGCCGTCCTCACGGTCGGCGACAGCGAAGCCTTCGCGCGCGAGGGGGGCATCGTCAATTTCGTCATGCAGGACCACCACGTCCGTTTCGCGGTGAACACCGACGCCGCCGCGCGCGCCGGCCTGAAGATCAGCTCCAAGCTCCTTCAACTCGCCATCATCGTTCGGGATGACAACCCTCCGGAGGGAACCAGATGAACACGAGCACCGTCCATCGCATCGCACTGAGCGCCAGGTCCGTTCCGTTGCTGCTGGCATGCCTGATGATCGCGCCGGTCGTCCGCGCGCAGGACCTGTCGGGGGACCTCACGCAGCTGCCGCTCGAGCAGCTGATGGCCATCGACGTGGTCTACGGCGCGTCGAAGCATGACCAGAAGATCACCGAGGCCCCCTCATCGGTGAGCGTGGTCACGGCCGCCGACATCGAGCGCAACGGCTACCGCACGCTCGCGGACGTCCTGCGCAGCGTGCACGGCTTCTACACCACCTACGACCGGAACTACACCTTCCTCGGCATCCGCGGCTTCAGCCGGCCCTCCGACTACAACAGCCGGTTCCTGCTGCTCGTCGACGGCCACCGCGTGAACGACAATTTCTACGGCAGCGGCTACATCGGCCCCGAGGGGCTCATCGACCTGGATCTCGTCGAACGCGTCGAGGTGATCCGCGGCCCGAGCTCTTCGCTGTACGGCACCAGCGCCTTCTTCGCCGTGATCAACGTGATCACGCGCAAGGAGCCGGACGTTCCGAGGCTCCAGTTCAGCGGCCTGGGGGCGAGCTACGGCACGCCCGCCGGGGGGGTCACCTTCGCGCACGCCTGGGAGGACGGGCCGAAGTTCCTCGTCTCCGGCTCGGCGTTCCAGAGCGACGGACAGAAGCTGTTCTACAAGGAATACAACAACCCGCAGGACAACAACGGCGTCACGGATCACACCGATGACGAGCGGAACTACCGCCTGTTCTCCACCATGACCTTCCGTGACTTCACCATCCAGCTCGCCGCCAACAGCCGGGAGAAGGGGATCCCGACGGGCGCCTACGGGACGGCCTTCGGCAGCTCGTTGTCCCGGACCGTGGACGACCGGAGCTACCTGGACGTCAAGTACGACCATGCGTTCGCCGGAGGGACAGGCGTGCAGGCGCGCGTCTACGTGGACCGGTACTACTATCGCGGGGACTATCCCTACTACTCCGTCTACCCGGACATCGTTCTCTATCGCGAGCACTCCTGGGGCGACTGGTGGGGCACCGAGGGGAAGGTCATGATGAAGGCGGGGGCGCGGCAGACGGTGACCGCCGGGATCGAATTCCGGGACAACGTGAAGCAGCACTTCCGCTGGAAGAACGCCAATCCCGGCCCGCTCGATTTCGACTCGGAGCGGAGCTCCCGTGAGGGAGGCCTGTACCTGCAGGACGAGATGAAGGTCTCGGACAAGGTCGCCTTCAACCTCGGGGTTCGCCACGATCACTACGAGAGCTTCGGGGGCTCGACCCATCCGCGGGCGGCGCTGATCTTCACCCCGTTCGAGCGCACGGCGCTGAAGTTTCTCTATGGAAGCGCCTTCCGGGCGCCGGTGGTCTACGAGCTCTATTACGGCTCGCACGCCAACCCCGACCTGAAGCCCGAATCGATCCGCACGTTCGAGGTCGTCGTGGAGCAGTACGCCATGGGGAACCTCCGCCTGACCGGCTCGGCCTACGTCTATGCCATCGACGATCTTGTGAGCGTGGACACGGTCTCGAACATGTTCGAGAACATCGACGAGGTCAGCGCGAAGGGGGTCGAGCTCGAAGTGGAAAAGCGATTCAAGAACGGCTTCGAGGTGGCGTACAGCTCGACGCTCCAGGATAACCGGGACCTCGCGACCGATCGCATCCTGACCAATTCTCCGCGCCACCTGGCCAAGCTGAACGTCCACGTCCCGATCCAAGGGGACAAGTTCGCGGCGGGGGCGGAGATCCAGTACACCAGCCGCAGGCTGACGCTGGCCGGCAACGACGCGCCGGGCTTCGTGGTCGCCAACGTGACGTTCCTGAGCCGGCAGGTGGCGAAGGGGCTCGATCTCTCCGCCAGCGTCTACAACGTCTTCGACAAGAAGTACGGCGACCCGGGCGGGGCCCAGGTCGTCCAGGACGTCATCGAGCAGGACGGGCGGAGCTTCCGGCTCAAGTTCACCTGGGGATTCTGAGGGACAGGCGAGCACCGTTCCGCGTTCCGGCGGTTGCCACTGCCTCCGGCCCCTCGCTATAATCCGCGCGTCCGGCGCGATCCTCCGATCGCGCAATCTCTGGATCTCACGTCCCCGC
>Ga0114129_10011244_pt1 | contig 12762 bp, 9 predicted proteins | sample RhiMetdeltSRZDD1_FD_80071 | JGI IMG/M metagenome (GOLD analysis project Ga0114129, IMG submission 80071) | Populus rhizosphere microbial communities from Tennessee, USA - Rhizosphere MetaG P. deltoides SRZDD1 (version 2) (version 2) | ecosystem: Host-associated > Plants > Roots > Rhizosphere >...
TGGCCATGCACGTCGAGGAAGTCTACGGCCAGGGCCTCGCCGGGACCTGTTGCTTCTCGTACACCGACGAGGGGTTCACGGGCGGGCATCCGGTCAACGACTGGGCCTTCGGCCTCGTGCGGCGCGACCGCACGCCCAAGCCGTCGTTCTTCCGCGTGGCGCAGACGTTCCACGGGGCGAGCCCGTTGCCGACGCTGCCGCGTTACCCGAAGGTGTCGGTCGTGGTCTGCACCTACAACGGCAGCAAGACCCTCGACGGGTGCCTCGCCTCCCTCGAGAAGCTGAACTATCCCGACTACGAGGTGGTGCTCGTCAACGACGGCTCGAAGGATTCCGTACCCGAGATCGCGGCGCGGTATCCCTACATCCGCTACCACGCGCAGGCGAACCAGGGCCTCTCCGCCGCGCGCAACACCGGGATGAACCTCGCGACGGGCGAGATCATCGCCTACACCGACGACGACTGCTTCGCGGACGAGGACTGGCTGTACTTCCTCGTGTCGAAGCTGCTGGAGACGGGCGCGTCCGGTGTCGGCGGCCCGAACCTGCTGCCGGAGAAAGACGGCCCAATCGCCGCCTGCGTTTCCGCGAGCCCGGGCACGCCCGCGCACATCCTCATCGACGACAACGTCGCCGAGCACATCCCCGGCTGCAACATGGCGTTCTGGGCGGATCGCCTGCGCGCGGCGGGCGGGTTCGACCCCGTCTACACGAAGGCGGGCGACGACGTCGACGCGTGCTGGCGCCTGCAGGCCGAGGGCAACGTCCTCGTCTACGCGCCGGCGGCGATGGTGTGGCACCACCGCCGTGCCACGGTGGGTGCGTACCTCAAGCAGCAGCGCGGCTACGGCGACGCCGAGGGCCTGCTGAAGAGGAAGCATTCCGAGAAGTTCCAGGGCTTCCGCGCCGACCTGTCCTGGATGGGCCGTATCTACACCCGCGCCGGCCTCGGGCTCGAGGTCGGAAAGCCGGTCATCCATCACGGCATCTTCGGCATGGGCTTCTTCCAGACGATCTACAGCCCGCCGCAAGTCTGGTGGCCGCTGATGCTGCTGTCGCCGGAGTGGTGGTTCCTGGCGGCGGCGATGCTCTGGCTCGCGCCGGCCTGGAACCCCGCGGCCTCGCTGGCCGACGCCGGCTTCCTCGGCGCCTTTGCCTACTCGCCGTTCGCGAACCCGCTCCTCCTGGTGCCGGTGGCGATGCTCCTGGTGACGCTGGTGGTGGCGTGGACGGTGGCGGGGCAGGCCAGCCCGCCCGTACACCAGCGCCGCTGGTGGTCGCGCCTGCTGATCGCGGCCATGCACGTGGCGCAGCCGGTGGAGCGCGGCTGGGCCCGCTACAAGACGCGTTTCGAGACGATCCTCATCCCGTCCGCGTTCCACGAGCTGCGTCGTGCGTGGAAGCGGCGCGCGGGCAGCCTCCTCTCGCGCCGTTCTCTCGACCTCTGGGCGGAGAACGACGCCGGCCGCGAAAAGCTGCTTCAGTCGCTCCTCGCGCTGGCCGCGGAGAACCAGTGGTTCGTGCGTGTCGATCCGGGCTGGGACTCCCACGACATCCGCTTCTACGGCGATCGTTGGGGCAAGACGGATCTCGTCACCGTCACCGAGAACCACGGGAGCGGCAAGCGCTTGACGCGCGTGCGCCTCGAGCCGGCGGCCACCCTGTTCCAGAAGGTCCTGTGGGGGGCTCTGGCCTATGGGTGGTTCGTGGCCTGGTGCGTCGGCGGTCCGTGGACGCTGGCCGCCACGCCGATCGTGATCGGCCTCCTGCTGCACGCGCGCCACTCCGAGCGCCGGCTGAACGCCGTGGTCGTGGCCAGCGTGCTCACCGTGGCCGAACAGGTCGGCATGACGGTGGTGGGGGAGCCGGACGCGTTCAAGCGGCCGCTCTCCGCGGCGGCCACTCGCGACTTCGCGCTGCCCGCACCGGGCGCGGCGCGCGTCGCGGTCAAGACGTTGTCGCCCATCCTGGCCCGCGCCGCCGGATTGTCCACGCCCAAGCGGGCGGCGGCGCAGTAGCGGCAGGCGCGACACGATGACTCGCAGCGCGTTCGCCCTGCTGCGGCGGACTCTCAGCTATCTACGCCCCTATCGGGGGCGGTTTGCGGGCGGCGTGTCCCTGACGCTCGTCGGCATCGCCCTCGACCTGCTCAAGCCCGTTCCCCTCGCGATCATCCTCGACGTCGTGCTGGGCGACGGCGCCATGCCGCGCTGGATCGCGCCCATGGTCGCGGACATGAGCACGGTGGCCCACCTTTCGTTGGCCGCCCTCGCCATCGTCGTGCTCACCGTCGCCCGCGGCGCGGCCACGCTGGCCGCGAACTACCTGACGATCGACACCGGCCAGCGCATGGTCAACGACGTGCGCACCGCCCTCTACGCCCACCTGCAGAAGCTCTCCCTGAAGTTCCACCACCAGCAGCAGACGGGCGACCTGCTCTTCCGGGTCATGGCCGACACCTTCTCCGCGCAGGGCCTGGTGATGAACGGCTTCCTGCCCCTGGCCAGCGCGGCGGTGATGCTCGTGGGCATGTTCACCGTGATGTGGCGCTACGACTGGGAGCTGTCGCTGGTGGCGCTGCTCGTGTGCCCGCCGCTGTACATCGCGGTGAACCGCCTGGGCGGGCGCATCCACCAACACGCGAGCGCCTCGCGAGAGGCGGAGAGCGCGCTCTACGCCCGCGCCGAGAACGCCATCGGCGCCGTGAAGCTGATGCAGGCCTACGGCCGCGAGGAGCGTGCGGTGGCGGAGTTCCGCGAGGGCTCCGAGCGCAGCCTGGCCCTGTCGCTGCGACTCTACAGCGCGCAGACCGCCTTCGGCCTCGTCGTCGACGGCGTGCTGGCCGCAGGCACCGCCGCCCTCGTCTGGATCGGGGCCATGCACGTGCTCCACGGCGAGCTGCAGGTCGGCGCGCTGATGATCTTCTTGTCGTACCTCAAGGACCTGTACGCGCCCATCCAGAACATCAGCGCGAACCTCGCGGAGATCGCGCTCTCACGGGCGGGCCTCGATCGCGTTTTCGCGGTGCTCGACATCCGTCCCGACATCGAGGACGCGCCGGGGGCGAAGGATCTGCCCATCGTGAGCGGGCAGGTGCGGTTCGAGGACGTCAGCTTCGAGTACGAGGCGGGACATCCTGTCTTGAAGCGCGTGGACCTCACCATCCAGCCCGGGGAGTGCGTGGCCCTGGTCGGCCGCACCGGCGCCGGGAAGAGCACGCTGGCGAGCCTGCTGCTGCGCTTCTTCGATCCGCAGAAGGGACGCGTCACCATCGACGGCCACGACCTGCGCGAGGTCACCCTGCGCTCGCTCCGCCGGCAACTCACCCTCATGCTGCAGGAGCCGATCCTCTTCCACATGACGGTGACGGAGAACATCACCTTCGGCGCGCCGGTGCCGTTCGAGACGGTGAGGGACGCGGCGCGCCGGGCCGAGGCCGAGGACTTCATCCTGCGCCTCCCGCAGGGGTACGACACCGTGATCGGGGAGGACGGGGTGACCCTGTCCGGCGGTCAGCGGCAGCGCCTGGCCCTGGCCCGTGCGCTGCTGCGCGAGGCCAAGGTCGTGATCCTGGACGAGCCGACGAGCTCTCTCGACGTGAAGACGGAGAGCCAGGTCTGGCGCAACGTGGAGTCGCTGCTGCACGGGAGGACGTCGATCATCATCGCGCACCGCCTCAGCACGGCGCGGCGCGCGGACAGCATCGTCGTCCTGGACGGCGGCCAGATCGTGGAGCACGGCACCCACCGCGAGCTGCTGGAGCGCAACGGGGCGTATGCCGAGATGTGGCGCCAGAGCGGGGAAGCCGACGAGCGTGTCGTAGCATTCCCCGGCTTGAGATGAGCCGCCGGCGGGTCGTCGTCCTCGGCATGATGGGCCGCTGCCCCTTCGGCGGCCAGACGTGGCTGTATCTCAACTGGCTGCGCGGCCTGCAGCAGGCGGGCTGCGACGTCTACTACGTCGAGGACGATGCCGCCTGGCCGTACGATCCGCGCGCCGACTCGATCACCGACGATCCGACGTACGCCGCCGCCCACATCGACGGCGTGCTGAAGCGCGTCGGCCTCGAAGGACGCTGGGCCTATCGCGCCCTCTATCGCAACGGCGGCGACGTGCTCGGCATGAGCAAAGAGCGCCTGCTCGACCTGTACCGCGACTGTGACGCGCTGCTCAACGTCTGCGGCGCCACCGTCCTCAACGACGACCATGCGCGCGCGCGGTACAAGGTCTACGTCGAGACCGACCCTGTCACGAACCAGCTCGAGCTGGCCGAAGGCAAGGAAAAGACGCGGCAGATGCTGGCCGCCCACGACGTGATCGTGACCTACGGCGAGAACTACGGCGCCGCGGACTGCCGCGTGCCGATGGACGGCCTGCGCTATCTCAAGATGCGGCAGCCCATCGACCTCGCGTTGTGGCCGAACGCCTTCGATCCGAATGCGTCCAGCTACACCACGATCGGCAACTGGAAGCAGAAGGGCCACGACGTCGTCTGGAACGGCGAGACGTACTACTGGAGCAAGCACCACGAGTTCCTGAAGTTCATCGACCTGCCGCGGCGCCGGCCGAACGTGCGCTTCGATCTGTGGCTCAACGTCGACGAAGAGGAAGACCGGCGGCGGCTCACCGAGAACGGCTGGTCGTTCCGCAGCCCGCTCCAGCAGTCGCTCGAGGTCTTCGGCTATCAGGAGCTCTTCCGGCAGTCGCGGGCGGAATGGACGGTGGCCAAGGACCAGAACGTGCGCCTGCGCAGCGGCTGGTTCAGCGAGCGCGACGCCTGCTATCTCGCCAGCGGCAAGCCGGTGATCGCCCAGAGCACCGGCTTCGAGAACAAGCTCCCGACGGGGGCGGGGCTTTTCGCGTTCCGCACCATGGACGACGTGCTCGGCGCCATCGACACCATCGAGAGCGACTACCCGAAGGCGGCGCGCGCGGCGCGGGCGGTGGCGGAGGACTACCTCGACTCGCGGAAGGTGTGCGCGAAGTTCGTGAAGGACATCGGGCTGTGACCAAATACGTGATCTTCAACGCCGACGATTTCGGCTACAGCGGCGGCATCAACCGCGGCATCGTCGAGGCCCACGAACGCGGGGTGGTGACGTCGGCGACGCTGCTCGTGAACGGCGCGTCCACGGAGGAGGCGGTGGCGCTGGCCAAGGCTCACCCGGCGTTGTCGGTGGGTCTCCATATCAACTTCACGAACGAGGCGCAGCGGCTCATCGATCTCGAGTCGAGGGACGAGTGCCGCCAGGAGCTGCGCCACCAGTACGCGCGCTTCCTCGCGCTCATGGGGACGAAGCCCACGCACCTGGATTCGCACCAGCACGTGCATCGACACTGGATGCGGCGCCCGCTGTTCGAAGAGCTGGCGCGGGAGGTGGGTCTTCCCATGCGCGACCTGCCGCCGGTGACGTTCAAGGGCGGCTTCTACGCGCAGTGGGAGTACGGCGTATCGGCGCCGGAGAAGGTGAGCGTCGACGCCCTGATGCGCATCCTGTCGCGGGAGATCGACGAAGGCGTCTACGAGATGTCGTGCCATCCGGGCTACTACGATCCCGCCCTCGAGGCCGTGTATCACCGCGACCGTGAGCACGAGCTGGCGACACTCACCGATCCGCGCCTGCGCGGCTTGATCGAAGCCCTCGGGATTCGCATCATCTCGTATCGCGACCTGGCGGCGATCACGGAGCCGGCCCGTGGCCACTGAAGGGCGCCGCCGCTTCGCACCCACCGCCCTCGCGCTGTCGCTCTGGCTCGCGGTGGCGCTGGTGGTGGCCAAGACCGCGCACTGGGGCTGGCCCTGGCAGGCGGTCAGCGGCTTCCGCGTGTGGGTGCGCGACGTGCTCGTGTCGTCCCATGCCGACGTCGCGTTTGCCGCCGGCTTCGGCCTGGCCGCGCTGGCCCTGCTCGGGGTGATGCGCGGCCGCGGGCGCGGCGAGCGGGCCGCCGGGATCGCGCTGGCCGCCTTCGGTGCCTTCTGCGTCGGCTACTCCGTCGTGGGCGTGCACATCTTCGACTACCTGCGTTCGCCCCTGACGTATCCGCTGCTGTACCTCGCCGGCGACATGAGCACGATGGGCTCGTCCATCGGCACCTTCATCACCTTGCCCGCGCTCGTCGTTCTGCTCGCCGCCGTCACCGCCTATCCGCTGGCCGTGCACCTGTCGTCGCGCGCCCTGGCCGGGCCGCGCCTGGCCGCGGGCGCGCTCGCGCTGGCGGTGGTGTGGACGGCCTGGGGACGGCACATGGAAGCCGGCCGCTGGTCCGACCGATCGGACCTGCTCATCGCCAAGAACCCGCATTGGGAGTTCGTGTCGTCGATCGTGCGCAACGCGACGGGCAGCCTCGAGATGCCCGCCCTCGATGCCACCTTCCCGCCGGAGTATCTCGACGACTTCCGTCCCGCGTCCGCCGCGCCCCGGCCGCAGCCGGCGGCCTTGACGTTGACCGCGGGGGCCACCCGCCCGCGCAACGTCATCGTGGTCGTGCTCGAGTCGACGTCGACGCGTTACCTCAGCGTGTACGGCGGCCGTTACCCGGTGACGCCCACCCTCGACCGTGTGGCGCACCAGGCCGCCGTCTACGACAGCTTCTACGCCCACGCCGGCTTCACCGCGAACTCGCTGGTGTCGATGACCCTGTCGCTGCACCCGTACATGACGTGGCGCGAGTACACGAAGGAGCTGCCGCGGCTCCCCGGCGACACCGTCGCCCAGGTCTTGAAGCCGCACGGCTACCGGACCGCGTTCGTGACCGCGCAGTTCCTCGACTACATGAAGATGGACGAGTTCCTCGCCGGCCGCGGCTTCGACGACGTGCTCGACTGGAAGGCCATCGGCACGAAAGAGGCCTACACCTCGTGGGGCGGTGATGATGCCGGCATGGTCGACGGGACGCTGAAGTGGCTCGACCAGGACCGCAGCAAGCCGTTCTACGCGATGTTGTGGACGCAGCAGACGCACCACCCGTACGACGTGCCGCCGCAAGAACCGCTGGTCGACTTCTTCGCGAACGGTCCCCTCCCCGAGGACGACTACGATCTCGGCCGCTATCTCAACAACGTGAAGATCGTCGATCGCGAGATCGGCCGTCTGCTCGATGGGCTCGTCGCGCGCGGCCTCGATCGCGACACCGTCGTCCTCATCACCGGCGACCACGGCGAGGCGTTCGGTGACCCGCACGCCACGTGGGGACACGGGTTCCGCGTGTACGACGAGGGCACTCGCGTACCCCTGCTGGTGTGGAGCCCCGCGCTGTTCCCCGAAGGCCGGCGCGTATCGACGGTGGGCGGACACGCCGACCTGAACGCGACGGTGGCCGATCTGCTGGGGGTCGCCCCCGCGGCCTCCTGGGAGGGCCGCAGCCTCTTCGCCCCCGATCGCCCGCCGCGGACGTATTTCTACGCGGCCAACGACCAGTACCTGCTCGGCGTACGCGAGGAGCAGTGGAAGTACATCTACAACGTCACGCGCGGCCGCGAGGAGCTGTACGACCTGGGGAAGGACCCCGACGAGCAGCAGAACGTCGCCGCCCTGCACGCCGAGATCTGCCGGCGTCTGCGCCAAAGGCTGGCGGCGTGGAAACACCATGCGGGTGAACGGTTGGCGGCGGCGCGAAAGCAGCTCGCCACGAGCGCGGCCGCACAGCAGGCGTCGCTGCAGTAGGCCGGCGACCGAGGCGAGGGCTAGGCTCCGAGCAGCTTGAGGAACTCGCTATCGTCCAGATCGGACGCAGCGAGCGCCCACTCCTTGAGCCGAGTCAGGTCCTCACATGTTTCGATCTGTAGCCGAACGCGCTCGAAGACGGCGGGATGATGCTTGGCCGCGAACGCCGTGCACAACTCACGTTCGGCTTCGAGCCGGCCACGAGCTTCGCCCTCGGCCCGGCCTTCCGCCCGACCTTCCGTGTACAGACTCGACTGAATCATGCGATCCCTCCCGACGAGGCGGGTCAAATCTCCACGACCCTCAGCCGATGGAGGTCCACCGATGACTGAAACGGGCCTTCGGTGACGTTCCTCGATCAGCGCTTTCCGCTGTGCAGGTCGCGGGCGCGGCGGACGTGGGCTTCCGCCATGGCCCAGTACTGCGAGGCCTTTCGCCAGGCGTTGGCCATGCGCTCCGAGTCGGTGATGCCGATGCCTTCGGCCCGAAGCGGCTTGTCGTAGAGCTCCATCGCCTGGTTGAAGCGGCTGTGGATCTCCGCGCGCGCGTCGCTCCGCGGGGTGTCGGTGTCGATGAACGCCTGGACGCGGGCCGTCAGCTCGGCGAGCTTGTCGGCGTAGTCCTCGCGCGGCATGCCGGGACGGGCGGCCGACTGGAGCTCGTCGAAGGCGTCGAAGGCGTCCTCGATCGATCCGGCCGAGTGGCGCCTTTTCGCGGAAGCGGTGGCTCTCGCCGGCGCGGCCTCCTCGCTGTCTTTCGGCGCCGGCCGCGGGTCGAACGAAATGAGGCGCACGTTGTCGACCGGTACCTTGAGCCGCTGCCCCGCGACTTCGACGGACACCGCGTCTTCGGTGGCGCCTCGGAACGTGCCTTCGACGGTGTCGCCGGTCGTGGTCTCGATCCTGACCTTGCGGCCTTCGTCGGCGCCGGCGGTGGTGACGAGCCCGGCGAGCAGTACGGCCGCGAGCGGCGATGCTTTCATTCCTGGCCTCCTGGCGTGGCGAACCCATTATCAGGCCTTCGCGATCCGGCTGTAACCTCACTCATGGTCGAGGTGCAGCAGGTGGCGCTGTGGCTACGGCACGTCGCCCTCGCCCAGCCGCGCGGCCTCGCCTGGCCGGCGGTACCGGCGCCAGACGCGACAGCGGTGGCCGACCTGTATTCGGGGTCGGCCGGCGTCGTGCTCTTCTTTCTCGAGCTGCACCATGCGACGAACGATCCGGCGGATCTCGCGACCGCTCGAGCGGGCTCCGATGGGCTGCTCGATCAGATCGACGTCGAGCGCTCGGCGGGCCTCTACACGGGGCTCGCCGGCCTCGGGTTCACGCTCACCGAAACCTGGAAGGCGACGCAGGACGCGCGCTACCGCGACGGGGCGAACCGTGTCGTCGATCGGCTGAAGGCGGAGGCGACGCCGGTCGGGGACGGGGTGGAGTGGTCGGCGTGCTCCGACGTCCTATCGGGGACGGCGGGTATCGGACTATATCTGCTGAGCGCGGCGCGCGATCTCGGCCGGTCCGACGCGCGTGATCTGGCGGCGTCGGCCGGCCGGCGCCTGCTCGCGCAGTCGATCGCCGCCGAGGGTGGCGCGAAATGGGCGATGACGCCGTCCGATCCGGCGCGCTTCTATCCCGGCTTCTCACACGGCACGGCGGGCATCGCGTGTTTTCTCGCGGCGCTCCATCAGGCCACCGGGGAGCGCGCGTTCCTCGAGTACGCGCTCGCCGGCGCGCGCTACCTCACGAACGTCGCTCGCACGGAGGGGGACGCCTGCCTCGTCTTTCACCACGAGCCGGAGGCCGACGGGCTCGAGTTGTACTACCTCGGATGGTGTCACGGGCCGCCAGGCACGAGCCGGCTGTTTCACCAGCTCGCCGTCATCACCGGCGACGGGCAGTGGCGACAATGGCGGGAACGTTCCGCGAATGCCCTCCGGCAAAGCGGCATTCCGGATCGTGCCACGCCGGGGTTCTGGAACAACGTCGGCCGGTGTTGCGGATCGGCCGGAGTCGCGGACTTCTTGCTGTCGTACTACGAGGTGGCGCGCGAGGAATGGGCGTTGACCCTGGCGCGCCAGGTGACGGCCCACATACTCCGCCGCGCCACGCGGGACGACCAGGGCCGGCGTTGGACGCACGCCGAGCATCGCGTGGAACCGCAGAACCTCGCGGCGCAGACCGGGTGGATGCAGGGCGCCGCCGGCATCGGTGCGTGGCTCCTGCGCCTCGACGGATTCGACCGCAACCGTGGCCTTCGGATCGTTTCTCCTGACACGCCGTTCTGACGTGGGGCCGCCTCCGCGCTACTTCTTGGCCGGCTCGGCCGCGGCCGCCGGCTTGGAGGCGGTCTTGCGGGGATCGTCGTCGGGGTTGACGTAGGTGATGGAAAACGGCCCCACCCCCGCCACCTGAATCTCCGCCTCGCCCTTCGTCATCAGGAAATGATTGGTGTTGGCCGGCATCCCCGCAAACGCGCCCACGGTCATCGAGGTGGCCGCCTTGGCGTCGAGCTTGGCGGCCATGCCCATCATGATGGTGCCCGAGAGCACGGTGACCGTCTCGTCCGTGGCGTGCCAGTGGGCGGGGATCTTGTATTCGGCGGGCAGCTTCGCACGAAGGATGAACATGCCGGGCTTTCCGGGATCGCCGAAGAGCACCGCCATCTTTCCGCCGGGGGGCAGGCCGGGCGGCCCGTCCATCCACTTGAGGTCGGCCGGCATCACCATGGTGTGCAGCGGGGCGGTCACGGCGGGCGGAGCCGGTGCGGTGCCCGGAGCGGTTCCCTGCGCGAAGACAGGTGAAACGAACAACGAACAAGCGACGGCACCAAGCACGGTCTGTCTGGTCATGAGGGTTTCCTCCGTCTCTACAATACACGCCTTCGCGCGATCGGAGCCGGCTTGAGGCGAGCGTCGCCGCCGACGCCGCCGAGGTATTCTCTTGATGCGTCATTTCTCGGGAGCTGATCCGTCGCTTCCGTGGATGGAGGGGCCGTGACAAGGTCGAGCGTGTGGATGGTCACGACGTGTCTGATCATCGTCGGTGCGACTCAGAGCGTCGCGCAAGACAATCCGAGAATTTCGTGCGATGCCCGCGTGCCGAGAGCCTACCAGCGGGATCCTCCTGGGTGGAAGTCGCCCACGGGCGAGTCCGAAGCCACCAGGTATAAGACCGGCTATCGAGCGTTCTGCTGGAACTGTGTCATGGTGAAGGCTCAGGACCTTAAGCAGAAATGTCCGTTCGTGTGCAGCGGTACGCCTGCGGCGACAGCCGGCTGCAACGACGGCGCACGCTCGGCGGAGGAGCAAGTCGCCAGCCTCCTTGAGAAGCACCAGCAGGCGCGAGTCGTCGACTACCTCAGCGATCTGGCGAGGAGCCCGCGAGCGAAGAAGGAGGCTAGCCGCTACTTTCGTGCTGGACCACGTGTTGAGCGGGCCACGGAGTGAGGACGTTCGCCGCAGTCGCGGATGGGCGCGGTTGAAGCCCGGCAGTGGTCGGACGCGCTAATTAGGAACCGGGCCGCAGCGGTTCGGTGAGATCACGGCCGCCGCGGTAGAGCAGGGCTGTCGCCCCCATCTGGAGGACGTGGTACAGGTCGTTGTGATTGAAGCGCGGGTGCAGCGAAAGGCCGCTCCGCTGCACGAGGGCGGCCACGATGGAACCGGCGATCCCGGCCAGGATCCAGGCGGCGCCGGGCCCGTCTCCACGGCGCCGGCGGACCACCTGGAAGGCCGCCACCCCGATCATCGCCGCGCCGTAGTCGTAGATGAGCCAGCGGAACTCGGGATCGTGGGTGACCCACGCGGTGTACGCGCTCGCCTTGGCCGCGAGGGCCACCAGCCATATCCGCCGGTTCATCCCACGCTGCACCGCCGTCACCGCCGATGCCATCAGGAAGAAGCTCATGACGCCGCCGGCGTAGAGCGTGGCGAGCCACAGCCCGCGCGCTGCGCCGGCACTCATGGCCGGCGCGAAGCCGTGGTGGAAGCCGCCGAGGAGCGCGGCCAGTGCCGAGGCCACGAAGGCGGCGGCCCAGAGTCGCACGGCGGGGGAGCCGACCTCGGTCGCGCGACGGAAGAGCATCACCGCGAAAAGGGCGGTGAGTCCGCCCAGGATCATGTCGGTGGCGAACGTGGCCGGCTCGTGGAGGGTCACGCGAGCATCCTCTTGTAATGTCGGTACCAGTCGCTCTGGAAGCGCTCGTCGGGATCGTACCGCCGCTTGGCAGCCAGGAAGGCGGGCATCTGTGGATACGCGGCCAGCACCTGGTCGCGGCGGGCGTGACGGTGGTACGTCAGGTAGTAGCGGCCGCGGTGGGCCAGGGCGAGGTCGATCAGGGCGCGAAACGCCTCGCCGCTGCGCTGTTGTCCCTCCTCCGTGTGCGGCACGTGCAGGTTGACGACCAGGCAGGCATAGCGCCCGCACGCCCACGGCAGGAACGTCTCGTCGTCCTTTTCGACGAAGCGGATGGTGCCGTACACGATCTCCGCGCCGTTGCCGCGGAAGGCCCGTCGCATCTCGGCGAGGAAGGGCTCGAGCTGCGGCCGCGGCACGTAGACCTCGGAGATCATCTCGGTGCCTCGGCGGCCGGAGGCGCGGTCGAGCGCCTCGTGGTAACCGCCTTCGTAGTAGCTGAGCTGGTGCGTGTCGGAGTCGTACACCTGGCCGTTCGTGGAGAGATAGTACGCGGCGTACTCGGCGAACGCACGGCTGCGGTCGTGGTGGGCGAGGTGGAGCAGGCGGGTCCAGTCGGCGCCCGACAGCTCCTTGTGCGCCTCTTTCAGTGCCGTATCGTCCGCGACCGGCCGGTAGCAGGAGAAGACGCCTCGGCGGAGGAAGTCGTCGGAGGCGGGGTCGATCGCGAACTGGAAATCGCCGTAGAGGAAGCCGTCGCCGATCCGCGTCTCCACGCGCTCCGCGAGGTCGTCGGTCCACCCGAGCTCGACCACGCGTGTGATCTTGCGCCGCGGCACGAGTCGCAGCGTCACCGAGGTGACGACGCCGAAGAGGCCGTAGCCCCCGACGGCCAGGGCGAACAGCTCCGGGTTCTGCGTGCGCGAGGCGGTGCGCACGCGGCCGTGGGCGTCGACGAGGGTGAA